>ERZ1026901.241-NODE-241-length-48786-cov-26.256285_pt1 | contig 48786 bp, 31 predicted proteins | sample MGYA00380179_ERZ1026901 | MGnify/ENA primary metagenome ERZ1026901 (study PRJEB33269, sample SAMEA4719815) | human gut metagenome | biome: human-associated habitat; feature: organic feature; material: feces | place: Cameroon | collected 2013-10 ... | reverse complement strand
ACGCACGGTGGTGTGAGAGGTCGGGAATTTTACTCAAAATTCCCTCCTACTCGATCTCCATTATATTTATGGTTATAGATTGTTAGGAATATTGCTCGCTACTCTCTTGATTTCTCGGCATGTTATGTTATAATATTAACATATGAGCAATCTTGATGATGTTGCTTAGTACGAAAATAATGGAGGGTATGGCCATGAAAAAAATTTTTACTTTGATGCTTGCCGCATTCATGCTTTTCGCTTTGAGCGGCTGTGGTGATAGCAAGTCGCAGCAGGGAAGCGTACAACAGAAGGTGATGAGCTCATCTTCCAAGCAGGAGTTTGAGCCTGTTACGGAGGTTAAGGAAGGCCGTAAAAATGTTTATGCTGTGCTGAAGGTTATTAAAGGTGCATACTGGCAGGAGGTTGTCCGCGGTCTTAAGGAGGGCGGCGAGGCTGCTAATGTCAATGTATATGTCGGCGGCGTAATGAAGGACGGCGATTGGGAGCTGCAGCGTGATATGCTCAAGGAGCTTTCCGGTAAAAAGGTTGATGCAGTTGTTCTTGCTCCTGCTGATAGTGTAAACATGACCGACAGCGCTAAGCTGCTGCGTGAGCAAAAGCTGCCGGTAGCACTTGTGGATACAATGCTGAGCAGCAATGATTATGATGCTGCTTTTATGACGAACAATCTGGAGGCTGGCGAAGCTGTCTGCAAAAAGATGGTTGAGCAGCTGAAGGCTAACGGTGTCAAGGAAACGGACAAAGCTAACGTGCTTATTCAGCTTGGCACTTTGGCAAGCCGTACCATCTCTGACCGTGCTGAAAGCGTTGTTGCTAACTGGGCACATTATGCTCCTGTAAACTGGAAGCTGGTGCCGGAATATGTTATTGACTACGGCGATGCAACAGGTGCAGTACAGCTTATTACGGACAGAATCAACAAGACTCCTGACGTTAAGGGCGTAATTGCCTGCAACAACAGCTCCACTAATGCTGCTGTTGCAGCAATTATGCAGGCTGGCCGTAAGGACATTGCAATCACCGGCTTTGACCTGGGCAAGAAAACTGTAGCTGGCTTTGAGGATGGCGGCTATAATATTGCTGTTGCTGTGCAAAACCAATATAAAATGGGCTATGATGCTGTATTGGCGGCAGCCGCTGCTGCTAATGGCAGCAAGCCTGCAGTAAAAGACACTAACACCGGCATTAAGCTTGTCGACAAGACTAATTATAAAAAATAAGGGCTTTGCTCTGTAAAAGCTTTTTTAGAGACTGCTGCACTCAATGCTCTCCGTCGTCTACGGCGGCAGCGAGAGTATTACCGAGTGCAGCAGTCTTATTTTTTTACATTTTATATTCCGTTGCAGACGGATTTATGATATAATTATATGTCGATTTTGTGAAAAACGTGAAATTTTTGAGAGGTGTAGGTGATGAGATGGAATTATTCCTGCTTGCTGTAGGCTGCTTTGGCCTCGGCATTCTGACCTTATTGTTTCCCCATGGCCTGCAGCGTGCAGCGCATTGGCTGGCAAATAGCGCATGTCTTGCAGGCAGCGCGTTGGTAGCTTATGCTGCTGCATTACTGCTTTTTTGCGGTGTAAACCCCGCGCCGCTTTCCTGGGGACCGTATTCTTTGACCTGTGATGGCTGGAGCGCTGTCTTTTTGCTGCTGACCGGTATTGCAGGCGTTATTACCAGCCTTTATGCGCTTGGCTATGCGCGTGCGTACGAGGGCAGTCGTCTGCGTATGCTTGGCGGCATGTGGAGCCTGTTTCTGGTGTCCATGGTGCTTGTACTGCTGGCAGGAGATGCGTTCAGCTTCCTGCTGTTCTGGGAGATTATGGCTGTGGCCAGCTTTATGCTTGTCAACCATGAGTCTGAGAAGCGTTCGACCTGGACGGCAGCGTATCAGTATCTGGTTATGACGAGCGTGGGCACAGCGGCAATTATGATTGCCTTTTTGCTGACCGGCGTTGCTTCTGCAAGCTTCAGCTTTGCGGATATGGCGAAGAACACGCTGACCGGCGTTTGGCAGCACGCAGTATTTATTTGCGCCTTTGCCGGCTTTGCGCTGAAGGCAGGTCTTGTGCCGCTGCATGTGTGGCTGCCGAAGGCTCATCCTGCGGCACCGAGCTATGTTTCGGCGCTGATGAGCGGCGTAATGCTGAAGATTGCTCTGTATGGCTTTGGCCGTTTTATTTTTAGCTTTTTGCCGGAATGGAATTACTGGTGGTGCGTTATCGTGACGCTGGCAGGCGTGGTTTCTGCCTTCCTCGGCGTTTTGTATGCGCAGATGGAAACGGATATCAAGCGCGTGCTTGCTTATTCCTCTGTGGAAAACATGGGCGTGATTTTTGCGGCTGTCGGCTGTGGCATGCTGCTGAAGGAGGCTGGCGGTGACTGGTATCTTCTGGGTTTTGTAGCTGCGCTGGTGCATGCGTTCAACCACAGCATTATGAAGGTGCTGATGTTTATGAGCGCAGGCAGCATTATGCATGGCACAGGCAGCAAGAACCTGGAGCTGTTCGGCGGTCTGGCACGCAAGATGCCTTATACCGCTGCGTTTGCTTTCGTTGGCTCAATGGCGCTGGCAGCAATTCCGCTGACCAATGGCTTCACCGGCGAATGGCTGGTGCTGCAAAGCTTCATTACGCTGGCTACAAACAGCGTTGGCCAAAGCACGCGTCTGCTGACGGCGCTGTCCTTTATTCTGCTAGGCTTTACCGGTGCGTTGGCGCTGGGCTGCTTCGTGCGCTTCTTTGGTATAACCTTCCTAGGCCGTGCGCGTAGCGAAGCTGTTGAGCATGCGCATGAAAGCGACGGCTTTATGCTCACCGCTATGGGTATCGCGAGCGCGCTGGTGCTGGTCTTCGGCCTGTATCCTGTGCCTGTGCTGCAGGCTGCAAGCTTTGCGCTCGGCGTGCAGCCTGACTTTGCCGCTGATGCTATAGGCCTGAGCTGGGCAGGCGTAGGCTATAAGCCTGTGCTGCTGCTCATTCTGCTGGCAGCGCTGAGCCTAATGCTGTGGCTGGCCGTGAAGGACAGCTTTCTGCGCAAGGACGTAACCTGGAACTGCGGCACCTATCCGACTCAGCGTCAGCAATACTCCGCGACCGGCTTCAGCAAGCCTGTTCGCAGAGCCTTTGATTATCTGCTGAAGCCGAAGCGTCAGGTGACCTATATGCGTAAGGATCACGCATATTTTGGCCGTCAGCTGTCTTATAAATTAGAAATTCCTGATATGATTACTGAAAAGCTTTATCTGCCCTTCCAAAAGCATTTTGTAGGCATTTCCGCATTCTTGCGCCGCCTGCAGCAGGGCAGTGTGCGTTTGTATGTGGCCTATGTTATGGCTGCGATGGTGCTGGTGTTAGTCTGGGGGACGTTGTATAAATGATGGAACTGCAAAATGATTTAATACAGCTCGCTCTGGGCTTGGCGCAGGCCGTAGCGCTGCTTTTATGCGCGCCGCTCGTGACGGGCATTATCAAAAAGACGAAGGCACTGCTGCAGAACCGCATTGGCAGCAGCGTCTGGCAGGAATATTACGATATCCGCAAATGGTGGGGCAAGGACACGATGCTTACGCCGTATACGGGTATTATCTTCAAGCTTTCACCCTGTGTATATTTTATTACGACTCTTGCCGCTGCCTGCATGCTGCCGAGCTTTATCGGCGGCAAGGTGAGCTTTGGTGACGTGTTCGTCTTTGTTTATCTGCTGGCCTTGGGCCGCTTCTTCATGGCAGTATCCTCGATGGATGCGGCGACGGCCTTTGGCGGCATGGGCGGCAGCCGTGAGGTTTACGTGGCTGCCTTTGTAGAGCCTGTTGTGATGCTGGCAATTCTTTCGAACGTGCTGCACACTGGCAGCACCTCGCTCGCTGGCATGAGCCTGCGTCCTGATGAGGTCAATCTGACGGTAGCAGGCGTGCTGACCTGTATTGCCTTCTTCCTGATGCTGCTGGCAGAGAACAGCCGTATACCTGTAGATAACCCGGATACCCATCTGGAGCTGACGATGATTCACGAATGCATGACGCTGGAATACTCCGGCCGTCTGCTGGCACTGATTCATTGGGCAAGCCAGCTGAAAATCTTGATTTTCTTAGTGCTTTTCGCGATGCTTTATCTGCCGCTCGACCTGCCGGTTATCCTCAAGGTGCTGCTGGGTGCTGTGGCTGTGGGCGTTGTGGAAACGCTGAATAATAAAATGCGTCTGTTTAAGGTGCGCGTCTATCTGGCGGCGGCAGGACTTATGCTGCTGCTGGCGGTAGTGGCGCAGTAAGGAGGAAGCGATGGAATATTTAGTAGTAAGTTTAATGTTTATCGTCTTCCTGCAGACGAGATTTATGGAGCTGCGCCGCGCTACGCTGTGCCTGGCTGTTCAGTCTGCTTTGATTGCAGCGGCCTGCCTCGTTGTCGGCATGAGCCATGGCAGCGGCCTGCACGCCTGGCTGCCCGGTCTGCTGACCATTGGCGTCAAGGTGCTCTTTATTCCGTATGCCATTTTGAAGGTTGTACATCAGCTGCGTGACGAGCGCGAAATCGTCAGCGACATCAACGTCAACTATTCTACCGCTGTGGCTGCAGGCAGCCTGGCGCTGGGCTATATGGTTATCGACGGCCTGCTGCCGCACGTTGAGGGCCGCGATATTCTGGCGACCTCGATGTTCATGATTATGACCGGCCTGACGCTGATTGTTCTACGCAGCCGTGCGATTATGCAGATGATTGGCCTGATTACAATGGAAAACGGCATTTACCTTTTAGGCCTCATTATGACTGAGGGCCTGCCGCTGATTATCGAGCTGGGCGTTTTCCTTGATGTGCTGATTGCTGTTGTTATTTTAGTTATTTTGACCTCGCGTCTGCGTCTGTCCTTCAAAACGACGGACACCAACGTGCTGGATAAGCTGAAGGGTTAGGAGGATATAATGTTAACATACATTTTGCTTTTATTATGTCTGCCGCCCCTGTGCGCAATTCTGGCCCTGGTCGCAGGCTTCAACAATAATATTCTGCATTGGCTACACCGTCTGACGGCGGCAGCTGTAGGCTTCTGTGTTTTTCAGCTAGCGAGCAGTTTCAATCCTGCGCGTCCCTATGTTGATGATTATTTTTACATCGACGCGCTGAATATGTGGGTGATTATCATCATCACTACGCTGTATCTGGCGGCAACCTGGACGGCACGCAGCTATCTGACGCGTGAGGAGCGCTGCGGCGTGCTCAAGGGCGAGCAGCTGCAGACGGGACGTTATTTTGCTCTCATGCAGCTTTTCTGCTGGACGATGTTCATCGTGCTGCTGGTGAAAAACCTCGGCCTGATGTGGGTAGCGATTGAGGCGACAACGCTTATCAGTGCGCTGCTCATCTCCTTTAAATTTACGCGCTCTGCTCTGGAGGCAACGTGGAAATATATCATGGTCTGCACCGTCGGTATCTGTCTGGCGCTTTTGGGAACGCTGATTCTCTATTATGCGCAGCTTGATGCTCTGGGCGGAGACAAGGCTTTGAGCTGGCTCTATCTTTATGAGCATGCCAGCAGCCTGAACCCCGCTATGACCAAGCTGGCGCTGCTGTTCATCGTTATCGGCTACGGTACGAAGGCAGGCATGGCGCCGATGCATACCTGGCTGCCTGATGCCTATGCTGAGGCTCCGTCGCTGACGAGCGGCATGCTCAGCGGTGCGCTGTGCAGCTGTGCAATTTACGTGCTGCTGCGTAATCTGGTAATTCTGCTGCCGACAGCCGGCGTAGCGATGATGAGCAGCATGCTGCTGTTCTTTGCAGTGCTGACCGTGGCGATTGCTGTGCCATTTGTAGTTGTGCAGCGTGACGTGAAGCGTATTTTGGCTTATTCCTCTATGGAAAATATCGGCATTATGGTCGCTGGTATCGGCGCCTTTTCTGCGTTTTCGCTGAAGGCCGTGATGCTGCATATGTACAGCCATGCGATGATTAAGTTTGTGCTGTTTTATATCGCCGGTACGATTATTCAGGAGTACCAGACACGTAATATGATGCGTATCCATGGTATGATTAAGGACGTGCCGCATACGGCAACCTTCTGGCTTTTAGGCATGCTGGGTATTCTCGGCCTGCCGCCGATGGGCCTGTTCTTTAGTAAGTTTTATATTATGACCGCGCTGTTCCGCGAAGGTCATTGGCTGGCCGGCAGTCTGCTGATTGTGCTCTTGGCAGGCGTGCTCATTGGTATTTTGTACCACGGCATGCGTATGCTCTGCGACCAGCCGAAGCGCAAGGCGCTGGGAGATTTGCTGGGCAAGATGGACGTGCCTGTGCTCGCTGTGCTCCTGCTGCTGACCTGTGTGGTGGGCGCTGGCTTTGAAAATATTCCCTGGCTCAACAATCTGCTGAATCAGGCTGTGCGTATTATAGGAGGCTGAGAAAATGCTAGTTAAACCTGAAAATCTGCGTGGTGCGGCGAATATCTGCAGCGATAGCGGCCGCCATCCGCTGACAGCTATGTTCGGCGCTGACGAATCGCTGCGCACCGGTATGCTGGCGATTTACTGCCTGTTCTATAATACGGATAAGCACGATATCGACGTGCTCAAGGCGGAGTTCCCCGCGGACGGGCCGCTGAACTATCAGAGCCTGACGACGCTGCTGCCGGCGGCTGCCTGGTATGAGCGCGAGCTGCATGATATGTTTGGCTTTATTCCGGAGGGACATCCCGATTTGCGTCCTCTGGTGCTGCATGAAAGCTTTCCTGAGGGCTTTCATCCGCTGCTGAAAAAATATCCCAAGGATTTTGAGGCTCGCGGACAGCGTGAATATGAGATGCTGACCTCGCAGGGCGAGGGCCTGTTCGAGGTTCCTGTCGGCCCTATTCATGCAGGCATTATCGAGCCTGGTCATTTCCGCTTCAGTCAGGCAGGTGAGGCAATGCTGCAGTTAGATGCCAAGCTGTTCTTTACGCACCGTGGCATTGAAAAAAGCGTCGAGGGCCTGACGCCGCAGGAGGCACTGCCCATCGTGGAGCGTATCTGCGGCGCGTGCAGCGTTGCAAATACGCTGAGCTTCTGTCAGGCTGTGGAAAAGCTGTCGGAGGCGAAGGTGCCGTACCGCGCCTGGCTTATCCGCACGCTGGCAGCAGAGCTGGAGCGCTTGTATAACCATGTGGGCGATACGGGCAATATCTGTGCCGGTGTTGGCTTTTCGCCGATTATCAGCATGGGCACGCGCCTCAAGGAGTATCTCATGCAGCTGAACGAAATGGTGGCAGGCAACCGCTTTTTGCGCGGCCTGATTATTCCGGGCGGCGTAAAATACGATGTGACCGATGCTATGCTCGACGAGCTTGAGGAGGTTCTGCGTGGCGTTCAGCGCACCTATGCAGACATGGTACACATCATGTGGGAGCAGGCCAACTTTATCAACCGTATCCGTACTACCGGTCATGTGCGTCAGGAGACAGCCTTTGACCTCGCTATGGTTGGCGTTGGCGCGCGTGCCAGCGGCATGCAGCGCGACAGCCGCAAGGATATCGGCTACGGCATTTATGATGAGCTGGACTTTGAGGTAGTAACCGAGACGGCAGGCGACGTAGAAGCGCGCATTAAGGTGCGCATCGGTGAGGTGGCGCAAAGCCTTTCGCTGGTACGTCAGCTGTGCAGCAGGCTGCGCCGCAACGCCGAGACTGAGCTGGCTGTGGAGCTGGGCGAGCTGAAGCAGGAGGAAGGCCATTTCAGCTGGGGCATCAGCGAATCTGCCCGCGGTGATAACCTGCACTGTCTGGCGATTGACGAGAATGGCCGCATTGACCGCCTGTTTGTGCGCAGTGCGTCCTATCCGAACTGGCCTGCGCTGACCGTGGCAGTCCAAGGCGACATTATTCCGGACTTTCCGCTGATTAATAAAAGCTTTGAGCTGTGCTATGCCTGCATAGACCGCTAGGGAGGTGGCAAGATGTTAAAGATGCTGGAGGCAATCTTCGCCGGGAAGATTGCAACGGAAAATATAGATACTACCGGCCATAAGCGTCTGCGCGGCGAGCTGAGCTGCGGCGCTGGCTGTGACGGCTGCGGCAAGTGCGCAGAGGTCTGCCCTGTCAAGGCTGTGAGCGTGGAGCAGGGCAAGGCAAAGATAGATTATAACAAATGCCTTTTCTGCGGCAAATGCGTGGAAGCCTGTGCCAATGATTCCTTGACGCACACCAATCGCGATAAGCTGGCAGAGATTCTTACGGAAAGCGCCGTGGAGGTAAGCAACGCTGTTACTGCGAAGCTGGGACGCTCGCTGCACGTGCGTCATCTTGATGCAGGCAGCTGTAATGCCTGCGATTTTGAGATGGGCGCTTTGAGCAATCCTGTGTATGATTTGCACCGCTACGGTATCGCCTTCGTTGCTTCGCCGCGTCATGCAGATATGCTCATGGTTACCGGCGTAGTGACGCGCAATCTGGAGCAGGCGCTGCGCATGACCTATGACGCTATGCCTGAGCCGAAGATGGTTATGGCCTGCGGCGCGTGTGCTTGCGGCGGCGAAACGTATGGCAGCACTTATGCGACGGTGGGCAAGGCGGCCGACGTTGTGCCTGTCGATATTGCTGTGCCGGGCTGTCCGCCGCGTCCGAGTGCGATGCTTGTAGCCTTATGCGCTGCTGCAGATATGCTGAAGGAAAAAATGTAAAGAGAAGCTGCATACCTGCATGGTTCATAAACAGTGAGATGCTGCATAGATGAAAATAAAAATGCATAAATGTGCAAATTTATACTTGCACTTTGCCTAAAATCATGTTAAGATAATACCACCTTTAATTATAAGGTTGAATAAGCAAATGAGGGGGAGCTTATTATGATTATCTTTAGACCTGCAACCTTTGCAGATGTAGAGCATATACACAAATTATTGAATTATTATGCACATGAAGGCCTGATGCTGCCACGCTCGCGTAACTCGATTTACGAGAATCTGCGTGATTATGTGCTGGCTGTAGAAAATAATCGTCTGTTGGGCTGCGGTGCGCTCCACTTTGTGTGGGACCGCTTTGCCGAGGTTCGCTCGGTGGCGGTGGAGCCGTCGCTGAAAAAGACGGGCATTGGCCGTCAGATTGTGCAGCATTTAGAAAAGGAAGGCATTGAACGCGGCGTGACGATGTTCTTTACGCTGACCTATCAGCCGGGATTTTTCGCGAAATGCGATTATATCGAAACGGATAAGGACAAGCTGCCGCAGAAGGTCTGGAAGGAATGCGTGTATTGTCCGCAGTATCCTTACTGCAACGAAATCGCTTTCATAAAAACTACAGTGGATTATGTTCCGTCAAAAATGCAATTTTAAGGAAAGAGGCTGTCAGCTTGGCAGTCTCTTTTTTGTGAATTCTGCGTAATATCCTGCTAAACCGTCTTTTAGGTATTGCTTTTTTGCATGAAATAGGGTAAGATTACATTAGTATTATTATCTTATGAAGAGAGGTTACTGTTTAATGAAAAAAACTTTCCTGACTTTAGTAATGGCTTTAGTAATGGCGTTCGGCTGTACTGTCAGCGCATTTGCAGCAGAGGTTATCGGCTATGTAAATGTTGAGCGTGTATTCCGCAACTATCCTGATATTCAGACCACGATGAGCGTTATCCAGCTGGAGCGCCAAAAGGCTGAAAACGAATTTAACCAAAAGGCTCCGAGCCTGGATGACAAGGGCAAGCGTGAGCTGGGCGAAAAGCTGTCTGCTCAGGTAGATAAGAAGGAAGCTTCTCTGCTGAACCCGATTCGTTCCAAAATCCGCAAAACTATCGGCGAGGTTGCTAAATCTCACGGCATCACCAACGTTGTTGACGCTGGCGCTATGGTTTTCGGCGGTCAGGATTTGACTGAAGAGGTTATTGCCGCAGTTAACAAAGCAAAATAATTGAAGTGATTTCTGAAGACTGTCGTAAGCAATTGCGGCAGTCTTTTGTTATAGGAGAAGAGTTTATGCTAGACTTTTTACAGGATAACAAAAAGCATACAATTTGTCTGGTGGGCGGCGGCGGCAAGACGACGCTGCTGTATGAGCTGGCCGAGCACTTTGCTGCGCAGGGACGCAGGGTGCTGGTGTTCACTAGCACGCATATTCTGCAGCCTGACGCTGCATTTTATGCGGAGAACGCAGCGGACGCGCGTGATTTATGGCAGCGCGGCAGCTATGCCGTTATCGGTACGCCTGAGCCTGCCAGCGGCAAGTTGACGCTGCCGCCAGCGGCGCTTTACGCGGAGTTGTGGCGGCAGGCTGACGTCATTCTTTGCGAGGCAGACGGCGCGAAGCGTCTGCCGTGCAAGCTACCTGCCGCGCACGAGCCGGTGCTGCTGCCGGAATGCGACATCGTGCTGGCAGTGGCCGGAGCAGATGCTTTGGGAAGGCCGCTGAGCGAGGTGTGCTTCCGCTTTGAGCTGGCGCAGGGCTGGCTGACGGAGGCTGCGAGCGACGTAAAGGTGGACGCAGAGCTATTAGCGAGTCTGCTGACTGACGAGCGGGGAGCACGCAAAAATGTTGGCAGCAGGGCGTACTATGTTATTCTGAATAAATGTGATACAATAACAGAGGAGCTGGCGCAGAAAGTGTGGACTGCTTTGCTGGGCAAAGGCCTGGCGGCGGAGCGCATCTGGCTGCGTGGACGCAAGAAATAATAAAGCGTGAGGTATAGACTTATGATAAATCCAAAAATTATTGTACGCGGTGGCGGCGATTTGGCGACCGGCGTAATTCATCGCCTGTGGAGTGCAGGCTTCAAGGTTCTGGTGCTGGAATGTGCGCAGCCTGCGGCTATTCGCCGTCAGGTGGCGTTATGCGAGGCTGTTTATCAGGGCGAGGCGACGGTGGAGGGCATGACGGGCGTGCTGCTTCACTCGCTGGCGGAGGCGCAGAGTGTTTGGGAGGCAGGCCGAGTGCCTGTGCTTGTTGACGAGAGCTGTGCCTGCGCCGCAGAGCTTCAGCCGGATATTCTGATTGATGCGATTATCGCCAAGCGTAATCTGGGGACTAAGCGCTCGCTGGCACCGCTGACTATTGCACTCGGCCCGGGCTTTACAGTGGGCGAGGATGTGGACGTAATCGTCGAGACTAAGCGCGGACACAATCTGGGACGCATTATCCGCAGCGGCAGCGCGGCGCCGAACAGCGGCATTCCCGGTAATATTGGCGGCTTTAGCAAGGAGCGCGTGCTGCATGCCGAATGTGCCGGCGTGCTGCATATCGTGCGCGATATTGGCAGCCTTGTAGAAAAGGATGAGGTCATTGCTTATATAGAAAAGAAGTCTGGCGAGCAGGTGCCGGTGCTGGCGACGCTGACAGGTATCATTCGCGGTATGATTCGTGAAGGCTTTGTGGTTACGCAGGGCTTTAAGATTGCCGACATTGACCCGCGACGGGAGGAGCTGGCGAACTGCTTTACGATTTCAGATAAGGCGCGCTGCATTGCCGGCAGTGTGCTGGAATTAGTCTGCCGTTATGCACAGGAGAAGCAAAAATGAAAGAATTGATGAAAAAAATACGCGCACAGGCTTTAGCTTCACAGCCGTGTTATCTGGTGGCTTTGATTGAAAGCGAGGGCTCTACGCCGCGCTCAAGCGGTGCTTATATGCTCGTCGGTCGTGAGAAACGGCTTTACGGCACGATTGGCGGCGGCGGCATGGAGTATGCGGCGCAGCAGCTGGCGCAAAAATGTCTTGCTGAAGGCAGGCAGAAGAGCTTTGCAAAGCTGTATGACCTGTCGCCCAAAGCAGGTATGGCCTGTGGAGGCAGCTGCCAGGTGCAGTTTTGCTATCTGCCCGCGTCAGAGGAGACGCTGGCTTTTGCTGAGGAAGTGCTCAGTGCGCTGCAAAAGCATGAGCCTTGGTGGTTCCTGCTACCCTTGGGTGAGGGAGAGCAAAGCTGCTGCATAAAAAAAGACCTGCCGCTGGCAGGCCGACGTGGAACTGTGATGTTGGACGGCGTAAGCTATTACGCAGAGCAGTATAGCTATGACGGATGTGTTTATGTTTTTGGTGCCGGACATGTGGGACGAGAGCTGGTGCCGCTTTTGTGTCACCTTGGCTTTGACTGCGTTGTGTATGACGATAGGGAGGAGTTTGCCGATGCAGCAGCTTTTCCGCAGGCTGAAAAAGTGCAGGCCGTTGACTTCCAAAGGCTGGCAGAGGTCTGCTCGCCGACGGAGCGCGATTACGCTGTAGTTATGACGCGCGGCCATGTGCATGATGCTAACGTGGAGCGTTTTCTGCTGACCACGCCCGTTGGCTATATCGGCATCATGGGCAGCAGGAGCAAGGCAGCCATGGCGCGTGCGGCTCTGCTTGCCGAGGGCTATACGCAGGAGCAGCTGGCGAGAGTCACGACGCCGATAGGTATTGCTATAGGCAGCGAAACGCCGGCAGAGATTGCCGTAAGCATAGCAGCGCAGCTGATTCAGGTGCGGTCAAAGCGCTAATGCGTTGAGTGCATTGCGGCAAGAGCGCTCTCAGTCCGAACAATCGCGGAAAATGTGTAAAAAATGTACGAAAAAACCTTTACAACTTTTTCTGGGTACGGTAAAATATACGCATGAATAATTGTAGAGAGGTGCTTTTATGGCAAAATTTGTGAAAATTTCTGAGGAGGCGTACAAGTTTGACGGCAAGCTGCCGCTGGGTACAGCCATTCCTTTAGGCTTACAGCATGTGCTGGCGATGTTTGTAGGCAACCTGACACCGGTGCTGATTATTGGCGGTGCCTGCGGTATTGTTGGCGGCGCAGGCTTTGCTGATTTGCAGGTCAGCCTGATTCAGAATGCGATGATTGTTGCAGGTCTGGTGACGCTGCTGCAATTATACAGTGTTGGTCCCTGCGGCGGCAAGGTGCCTATCATCATGGGTACCAGCTCTGGCTTCATCGGTGTATTTGCCGGTATTGCGGCTACGCTGGGCAGCGGTGTTGTTGCTTATGGCGCGATTATGGGCGCATCGATTATCGGCGGTGTTGTTGAAGCACTGTTAGGCTTTGTGCTGAAGTATATCCGTCGCTTCTTCCCGCCTGTTGTTTGCGGTACTGTTGTTCTTTCCATTGGTTTGTCGCTGATTTCTGTGGGCGTAAATTCCTTTGGCGGCGGCTTCAAGACGAAGGACTTTGGTTCTATCGAAAATCTGCTTTTAGGCTTATTCGTGCTGTGCGTAATTCTTTTCTTCAAGCATGGCACTAAGGGCTTTTTTAGCTCTTCTTCTATCCTGATTGGTATTATCGCCGGCTATATTGCTGCCTTTGGCATGAGCCTGGTGCTGCCGACGACGGCTGTTACGCCGGAGGGCGTAGAGTTCACCAAATCCTGGGTTATCCACTGGGAAAAGGTGGCACAGGCACCGTGGTTTGCTGTGCCGCAGCTGATGCCTGTAGAAATCGTTTTTGATATGCGTGCTATCCTGCCTGTGCTTATCATGTTCATCGTTACTGCTGTAGAAACTGTCGGCGATATTTCCGCTGTTATCGAAAGCGGTCTTGGTCGTGAAGCAACGGATAAGGAGCTGTCTGGCGGCGTGGTCTGCGACGGTATCGGCTCCAGCATTGCGGCTGTGTTCGGCGTGTTGCCTAACACGTCGTTCTCGCAGAATGTTGGTCTGGTAGCAATGACGAAGATTGTTAACCGCTTTGCGCTGGCAACCGGTGCGGTCTTCCTGATTCTTTGTGGTCTGATTCCGAAGCTGGGCGCACTTGTTTCGATTATGCCGCAATCCGTACTGGGCGGCGCAGCAGTTATGATGTTCTCCTCCATTGTAGTCAGCGGCATTCAGCTGGTTACGAAGGAAAAGCTCAACTCCCGCAGCCTGACGATTATCTCCGTAGCTTTGGGCGTTGGCTATGGCATGGGTGCAACATCTGGCATTTTGGCGCACTGCCCTGAGGCTATGCGTATGATGTTCGGCGAATCCGGCATTGTTCCTGCGGCGTTAGTAGCAATTCTGCTCAATATTATTTTGCAGCCTGAGCGTGCTGAAGAAGCGTAAGCAGATTCTCCTGCGTATCTACATCGAATAGCTCATACTTATCCTGAACTGGTACACGAACTACCAGCTCAGGATATTTTTTTGCCAGCACGCCGCCGCCCTTGTCCTGAGGCAGCTGCTGCAGCTCGTCTGCCAGGCTCAGAGGGAAAATCAGCGGATTGCCGGGAGTTTCGCCGGCGTAAAGGCGATGAATTTTGTGCGGCTGCTGTAAAAAGCTGTGGCAGAGACGGATAAGGCTCGCTTGCTGCAGCAGGGGCTGGTCGCTCGTGGCGAACAGCAGGCCTTGCACCTCTTGCTTTTGCTGCAGAATACTTTGCACGCCTAAGCGTACAGTGTCGCTGAGATATGGCTCGCTGTGTAGCAGGCAGGGAATGCGTTGCTCGTCGCAAAGCTTTTTTATTTCTGCGTGGCGCGTAACGATGATGCGTTGCACGAAAAGGTTACTGGTGATATTAAGAATGTGCTGCACGAGCGGCTCGCTCTGGAACGGTGCGAGCAATTTGTTAGCTCCGAAGCGCGTCCCGAGGCCGGAGGCGAGGACGACGCAGGCGATAGGGAAGCAGGCTGGCTGCATTTATATTACCTCACTTGAAAAATTTCTTGGCTTGTGATATATTAAGATGTGTAAAATTCTATCACACTTCGTGCGGATAAGCAACAGTATGTTTACGTAACACGCTGCTGCTTATTTTTTTTGCCAAAACCCTGCAATCTATGGTAAAATATATTGGAATATGTCTGAGTCTAAAACGGAGGGGGACGAGAAATGTTAACGATTCGTGAATATAAACAGGTTACATCACTGGAAGAAGCGTGGCAGCTGAATCAAAAACGCATGAACCGCGTGCTCGGCGGTATGCTGTGGCTGCGCATGACTAAGGGTAATGTGCAGACGGCAATTGATTTGTCCGGCCTTGGCCTGAACACTATTGAAGAAACGGATACGGAGTTCCGTATCGGCGCGATGGTGACCTTGCGTCAGCTGGAGCTGGACGCTGGCTTCACTGCCTACAGCGAAGGCGCTAATAAGGAGGCGCTGCGTCACATTGTCGGCGTGCAGTTCCGCAATCTGGCGACTGTAGGCGGCAGTGTATTTGGCCGCTTCGGTTTTTCTGATGTGATTTCGCTGCTGCTTGTGATGGACAGCTATGTGGAATTATATAAGGGCGGTCTGGTGCCGATGGCAGACTTCATGAAGATGAAGTACGACCGCGATATTCTGGTACGTATTATTGTGAAGAAGCAGAAGGCTCACTTCTGCTATCAGTCGGTGCGTATTTCCAAGACGGACTTCCCGGTTTTGACCTGTGCGGCTGCGCTGAATGAGGACGGCGTACAGATTGCTGTCGGTGCGCGTCCGGCGAAGGCTGCTTTAGTTAAGGATGACAAGCAGCTGGCGGCTTTGCCGCTGACGGAGGAAAAGGCGCAGGCCTTTGCTGAATATGCTGCAGAGCTGCTGCCGACAGAGAGCAATCCGCGTGGCAGCGCCAAGTATCGCACACATCTGATTAAGGTGCTGGCAAAGAGAACGCTGCTGGAGCTGGGAGGTAAGAAATAATGGAAATCACATTAACATTGAATGGAAAAAAGCTTACCCGCAGTGTGGAAGCAGATACCATATTATTAGATTTTTTGCGTAATGAAGGCTGCTACAGCGTTAAGCGTGGCTGCGATACGACGAACTGCGGCTTATGCACGGTGTTCATGGATGATATGCCTGTGCTTTCCTGCGGCCTTTTGGTGGCACGCGCAGCAGGCCATAAAATTACGACGATGGAGGGCCTGCAAAAAGAGGCGGCTGAGTTTGGCGCATTTATTGCTGACCAGGGCGCAGAGCAATGCGGCTTCTGCAATCCCGGTATGATTATGAACGCTTTGGCTTTGATGCGTGAAAATCCTGAGCCGACGGAAGAAGAAATTAAAGAGTTTTTAGCTGGTAATCTTTGCCGCTGCTCTGGCTATGAAGGCCAGCTGCGCGGTATCCAGAATTTTATCGCCTGGAAAAAAGCCCAGGCGCAGGCATGAGGGGAGGTATGCTGAGTGAAGATTGTTAATAAATCTCTGCGTAAAAAGGATGCAATGCAGCTTGTTACCGGTCAGCCTGTCTATACAGAGGACTTAATTCCTAACGACTGCCTGATTGTCAAGGTTCTGCGTTCTCCCCATGCAAATGCGATTATTGAAAGCATTAACACTGCCATTGCGGCGAAGGTGCCGGATATCGAAGCAATTTTTACCTGGGAGGACGTTGACCAGGACGCACCGCGCTGCACCTATGCCGGTCAGACCTATCCTGAGCCAAGCCCTTATGACCGTCTGCTGTTAGACCGTCATGTACGCTTCGTCGGTGATATCGTAGCGATTGTTGCAGGCAAGACGGAAAAGGCTGTTGATAAGGCTTTGTCCATGATTAAGGTTAAGTATAACGTGCTCGATGCTGTGCTTGATTTTCATAAGGCGCTGGATAATCCGCTTTTGGTGCATCCGGAGGATACCTGGGTAGCGAACTGCCCGGTCGGTGCTGATAACAAGCGCAACCTGTGCGCCAGCGAAACGATTGAGGACGGCGATGTTGATAAGATTCTCAGCGAATGCGACATCGTGATTGAGCAGACCACGCGCACGAAGGCTGTTCAGCAGGATATGATGGAGCCGTTCGTGACCTATTGCTCTATTGATACCTATGGTCGTCTGAATATCCTCAGCTCAACGCAGATAGTTTTCCACTGCCGCCGCATTGTGGCGCAGGCCCTGCATATTCCTAAATCCATGGTGCGCGTTGTTAAGCCGCGTATTGGCGGCGGCTTCGGCGCTAAGCAGAGCTGCGTCAGCGAAATGTACCCGGCCTTTGTTACCTGGAAAACGAAAAAGCCGAGCAAGATGGTTTTCTCGCGCTATGAATGTCATATTGCTTCCAGCCCTCGTCATGAGATGGAGGTTAAGGTGCGCCTTGGTGCGACGAAGGAAGGCAAAATCCGCGCTATTGATTTATATACGCTGTCTAATACCGGAGCGTATGGCGAGCACGGCCCGACGACTGTTGGCCTTTCCGGACACAAATCCATTCCCTTATATAGAACTGAAGCCTTCCGCTTTGGCTATGATGTAGTATATACCAATCTGCAGGCTGCCGGTGCTTACCGCGGCTATGGTGCGCCGCAGGGCATTTTTGCTGTGGAAACAGCGGTTAATGATTTGGCTGCACGCCTCAAGATGGACCCGATTAAGCTGCGTGAGATGAACATCACGCGCGAAGGCGATATCATGCCTGCTTATTATGGTGCGCCGAATACCAGCTGCTGTCTGGACAAGTGTCTGGCGCAGGTACGCGAGATGAGCGGCTGGGACGAAAAATTCCCGCTGCGCAAAATGCCCAATGGCAAGGTACGCACGATGGGCGTGGCGATTGCTATGCAGGGCAGTGCAATTCCCTTCCTTGATGTGGGTGGTGCAACGCTTAGATTAAATGATGACGGTCACTATACACTGCTGATTGGTGCGGCTGATATGGGTACAGGCTGTGATACCATTTTGGCGCAGATGGCCGCCGAGGTTTTGGAGTGCGACTTTAACAACGTTATGGTTTTCGGTGCTGATACCGATGCTTCTCCGTATGACTCCGGCTCCTACGCTTCCAGTACAACCTATATTACCGGCAAGGCCGTTGAGGTTTGTGCGCAGCGTCTGCGCGGCAAAATCTGCCAGCTGGGCGCACGCCTGCTGGATTGCCCTGCCGAGCAGGTTGTGTTCGATGGCAAGGAGGTACGCGATACTGTTTCTGATAAGGCTGTGACGCTGTTTGAGGTTGCAGTAGCTTCGCAGATGAACAACGATATCGCGTTGACGGAAACTGTAGAGCAGAACAGTGTGCTGTCGCCGCCGCCGTTCATGGCTGGTGTAGCCGAGGTGGAAACCGATTTGCTGACCGGTGAAGCACAGGTTGTGAATTTCTACGGCTCTGTTGACTGTGGTACGCCGATAAATCCGCATCTGGCAAAGGTGCAGACAGAGGGCGGTGTGCTGCAGGGCATTGGCATGACGCTGATGGAGAATGTAACCTACAGTCCGAAGGGACGCGTTTATGAAAACTCCTTCATGCAGTACAAGGTTCCGAGCCGTGAGGATATCGGCCATATCCATATCGACTTTGCCTCCAGCTATGAGGAAAGCGGTCCGTTTGGCGCGAAATCTGTAGGTGAGCTGGTTATCAATACGCCGGCACCGGCGATTGCTGACGCTATTTATCAGGCGACGGGCAAGAGATTCTATACTTTGCCTATTACGCCGGAGAAAATTGCTCTTGGTGAAGACGAATGATTAAATAAACTTTTATAAACAAGTGTGGCGCTCTGCCACATTTGTTTTTTGCAAGCGTTACTCGCAGGTGAGAGTGACGCTGAGATAGAGAGGTCCATTATGAAAGACCAATATAAGCGTAATATAGATTACCTGCGCATCTCTCTCACGGACCGCTGCAATCTGCATTGCCGCTATTGCCAGCCGGAGGTGGCGTGCCATGTTTCGCACGAGCAGATTCTGCGCTACGAGGAGCTTTTGCGTATCTGCCGTGCTGCCGTGCGCCTTGGCATCAGCAAATTTAAAATTACTGGTGGCGAGCCGCTGGTGCGCAAGGGCTGCGCTGCTTTCATCCGTGAACTGAAGCGCTTAGAGGGCGTGGCGCAGGTGACGCTGACGACGAACGGCACGCTGCTGCCGCAGCTGTTGCCGGAGCTTGCTGCTGCAGGCCTCGACAGTATGAATATCAGTCTGGATACAACTGATGCACAGCAGTACAGAGAGCTGACAGGCGGCGATATCAAGACGGTTTTCGCTGGCCTAGCGGCGGCGAGGGCGGCAGGTATTCCCTTTAAGCTGAACTGCGTTCCATTGGCAGGCTTAGGCTTCGAGGGCGTAAGGCAATTACTGAAATTGGCAGAGGAATATCAGGCACCGCTACGCTTTATTGAGCTGATGCCATTGGCCTGCAATGGCAGCTTGCAAGGCATTTCGGGAAGCGCGCTGCGCCAGCTTTGGGAACAGCACGGAGTGCAGGTGACGAGAGATGAGCAGGTGTATGGCAATGGTCCGGCAAGCTATTATCGTTTGAGCGGCTACAGCGTGCCTGTCGGCTTCATCGAGCCGATACATAACCGCTTCTGCGCTGCGTGCAACCGCGTGCGCTTGACCTCGGTAGGCTTTTTAAAAACCTGTCTTTACAGTGCGGAGGGCCTTGATTTAGCAGCGCTGCTGCGCAGCGGCGCTGATGACGCAAGGCTGGAGCAGGCTATGCAGCAGACGATATGGCAGAAGCCATGGGGACATAAGTTTGACGTCAGTCCTGCGCAGTTTAATATGAGCCAGATTGGCGGCTGAGAGAGAAGGGATATAATGAGCGATTTTACACATTTTGATGCTGAGGGCAAGGCGATTATGGTAGATGTGAGCGAGAAAAACTCCAATCTGCGTATAGCGGTTGCCATCGGCTCTATCATGGTGAGCAAGGAAATATATGAAAAGATTGCCGCAGGCACGGTGGAGAAGGGCGATGTTCTGGGCGTAGCGCGCGTAGCAGGCATTATGGCGGCGAAAAAGACCAGCGAGCTGATTCCGCTCTGTCATATGCTGCCGCTTACAAGCTGCAAGCTTGATTTTGATTTGCAGCACAGCGAGGATAAAATTTACGTTGTCAATGCTGCCTGCACGGTGAAAACCGTGGCGCAGACCGGCGTAGAGATGGAAGCCTTGACTGGCGTAAATATTGCGCTTTTGACAATTTATGATATGTGCAAGGCGATTGATAAGCATATGTCGATACAGCATGTGCATCTGGCCTATAAAAGCGGAGGAAAGAGTGGTGAATTTTCATGGCAGAGCTAAAGGGCATTATTAAGGCTGTGTGCCTGAGCGAAGCGAAGGGAACGGAGAAGCGTCCTGTGGCTTCGGTGACGCTGATTGCCAATCATGGTCTTTCGGGCGATGCGCACGCAGGCAATTGGCACCGTCAGGTGAGCCTGCTGAGTGCGGATAAGGTGGATGAGTTCAATGCACGTGGCGGTAAGGCGGAGATTGGTGCCTTCGGCGAGAATATTCTCGTCTCCGGTATTGATTTCAAAAGCCTGCCTGTAGGCAGCATTCTGCGTGCCGGAGAGGTTGTTCTGAAAATGAGCCAGATTGGCAAGGAATGTCACAGTCATTGCCAAATTTTTCACCGCGTGGGCGACTGCATTATGCCGCGTGAGGGAGTGTTCGCAACGGTAGAGCACGGCGGCGAGCTGCACGCCGGCATGGAGCTGATTGTCGAGCCGCCGCCGGTGGACGCTCCGTTGCGTGCCGCAGTTATGACGCTTTCGGACAAGGGCTTCGCCGGAGAGCGCGTGGATACGAGCGGCCCGCGTGCAGCGCAGCTGCTCAGTGAGGCTGGCTACGACGTTGAGGAGCTGGTGCTGCTGCCTGATGCGCAGAAGAAAATTGAGCGTGAGCTTATCCGTTTGGCTGACAGCAGACAGGTGGACTTGATAATTACCACGGGCGGCACAGGCTTTTCTCTGCGTGACGTGACGCCGGAGGCGACCTTAGCGGTGGCAACGCGCACTGCTCCCGGCATAGCCGAGGCGATTCGTGCCGAATCGCTGAAGATTACGCCGCGGGCGATGCTGAGTCGTGGTGCCAGCGTATTGCGCAACAAGACGCTTATCGTCAATCTTCCGGGCAGCACGAAGGCGGTCGAGGAAGGGCTGGCAGTTATTCTGCCGCAGCTGGAGCATGGACTGCGTATCCTGAAGGGTACGGCCCATGATTGCGCACGCAAATGAGTACGCTGACACTGCTGGACTGGTCGCCGCTGTGGATATCGCTGCATACGGCAGTGGCAACGATTATCGTCGTTTTTTTCATCGGCGTGCTGCTGGCATGGCAGGTGGAGCGGCTACACAGCGAAACGGGGAAGATTGTTGTAGACGCGGTTATTACGCTGCCAATGGTGCTGCCGCCGACGGTTGCAGGCTTTTTCCTGCTTTACTTCTTTGGCAATAACCGCGTGCTGGGGCAGCTCATCTATGAAGTGTTTGGCGTGCGTATAGCGTTCAGCTGGCTGGCGACGGTGCTGGCGGCGGCGGTGATTTCTCTGCCGCTCATGTATCGCAGTGCGCGTGGCGCCTTGTCGCAGGTTGACCGCGGCATATTGGAGGCGGCGCAGTCGCTGGGCATGACGGAGTGGCGCATCTTTTGGCGCATTCACTTGCCTAATGCGCTGCCGGGGATAATTGCCGGAGGCTTGCTGGCGTTCGCCCGCGGTCTGGGCGAGTTCGGCGCGACGGCAATGATTGCCGGCAATATCGCCGGACGGACGCGCACGCTGCCGCTGGCGGTGTACAGCGCTGTGGCTGCCGGCGACTGGGATGCTGCAGGCTGGTACGTGGCGGTTATCGTGGCGATTTGCTTAATGGTGGTTATCGGTCTGAACTGGTATCTATATAAAACAAAAAAGGAACAGGAGGGATAATAATGAAGAAAGCTTTCTGCTTAGTTTGCTCGTTGATGTTAGTTTTATTGTTAACAGGCTGTGGCGGAAGTAATAAGGCTGCTGCGCCCAAGGAGGCAAAAACTCTGCATCTGGCTGCTGCTGCCAGCATGGAGAAGGTGTTTACGCAAAAGCTGCTTCCGCTGTATCAGCAAAAGCATCCTGATGTAAAAATCGAGGGCATTTATGATGCCAGCGGCAAGCTGCAGGTGCAGATTGAAAGCGGTCTGGCGGCTGATGTCTTTATTTCTGCTGCCAACAAGCAGATGAAGGCGTTGTCTGACAAGGGCTATATGGATAAGGAAACGGTGAAGCCGCTGCTGGAGAACAAGCTTGTGCTCATCGTGCCGAAGCAGGGCGCTAATGCAGAAATTAAGGGCTTTGAAAATCTGGCTGCTGCCAAGCATCCGGCGATAGGCGACCCTGCCAGCGTTCCGGCTGGTCAATACTCTAAGGAAGCGTTGACAAAGCTGGGCATTTGGAAGCAGGTAAGCGGAAAGGCCAGCCTGGGCACGAACGTAACGCAGGTGCTGAACTGGGTTGCTGAGGGCAGTGCTGATGCAGGTCTTGTTTATGCAACGGACGCAGCCTTGCTTAAGGACAAGGTGCAGGTTGTTGCCGAAGCACCGCAGGGTGCGTTGCAGAAGCCGGTTATTTATCCTATCGGCGTGCTGCAAAAGGCGCCGCAGGCCGCAGCAGCGAAGGAGTTTGCTGCCTTCCTGCAGAGCGATGAGGCAATGAAAATTTTTGAGGAATATGGCTTTGCCAGAGCGAAATGAGGGATGAACAGTGAAGCTGATAAGAACTGAGGACGCAGTAGGCAGCGTTTTGTGTCACGACCTGACGCAGATTATCAAGGGCGTGACGAAGGACGCAGTGTTCCGTAAGGGACATATCGTGCAGCCGGAGGATATTCCCGTGCTGCTTTCGATTGGTAAGGAGCATCTTTACGTGTGGGAGGCAGACGAAAGCATGCTGCACGAAAATGATGCGGCACGGATTCTCGTTGACCTGTGCAAGAGCGAGGGTATGAGCGAGTCTGCCGTGAAGGAAGGCAAGATTGAGCTGGCGGCGGCTGTGGACGGCTTGTTTAAGGTGGACAGCAAGCGCCTGCAGCTCGTCAACAGCTTTGGCCAGATGATGATTGCTACGCGTCATGGCAACACGCCGGTGCAGAAGGGTGACAAGCTATGCGGTACGCGCATAATACCTTTGGTTATTGAAAAGGAAAAAATGCAGCGTGTACAGGAGCTGTGCGGTGCTGAGCCGCTGCTCAAGCTTTTGCCGTATCAAATTAAGCGTGCGGCTGTGCTGGCAACGGGCAGCGAGGTTTTCCACGGACGTATCAAGGATACGTTCACGCCGGTTATTGAAGCGAAGCTGGCAGAGTTTGGCGTGGAGGTTATCCATAAGGAGATTCTCGATGATGCACCGGAGCAGATTACGGCTGCTATCAGGAGCGCTATTGAGGAAAAGGGCGCGGAGCTTGTGCTTTGCACCGGCGGCATGAGCGTCGATCCTGACGACCAGACGCCGCTGGCCATCAAAAACACCGGCGCACGCATTGTTTCCTACGGTGCGCCCGTGCTGCCGGGGGCAATGTTTTTGCTCGCGTATTATGGAGAGGCGCAGGTGCCTGTGCTTGGCTTACCGGGATGCGTGATGTACGCCAAGCGCACGATTTTTGACCTCGCGCTGCCGCGCGTGGTGGCGCGTGATCTTATCACAGCTGAGGAGCTGGCGGCGCTGGGCGAGGGCGGCCTGTGTCTGAGCTGCTCTGTTTGCACCTATCCGGCCTGCGGCTTCGGCAAGGGGTGGTAAGCATGGCTTATAAGGCACCTGAGCATTACCATGTCAAGGTGCGCGTCTATAATAACGAGATAGATTTCGGCAAGGGCGTGGCCGAGCTGCTACGCCGCATTGCTGCGACTGGTTCGCTCTCGGCGGCCTATAAGTCGATGGGCATGTCGTCGAGCAAGGCGTGGAAGATACTGCGTCATGCGGAGGCTGACCTTGGCTTTGCACTCGTGCATGGCAGCACAGGCGGTGCCAGCGGCGGCGGTACGGTGCTGACGGACGAGGGACGCCAGCTGCTTGAGCGGTACACAGCTTTCGACATGGCAGTGCAGGAGGCGGCGGAGAGGGCGTTTGCGAAGTATTTTAAATAGAATTTGAGCTGTCACAGCTTTGTGGCAGCTTTTCTTTTGTCAAAAATGTGACAATTGTACTTGACCAAGACTTTCGTAGGCTGTATAATATAGTCTGCATAGCTATTAGCAGGCAATATTAATATTAAGCTCAGCTGATATGTATGCTTGTAGCGTATATTTTTTTGATGAGTATTTTTTGGAAAGAAGGTTAAAGTATGAGTATTTTTACTGGAGCGATTGATTATTTTTTAAAGGGTGGTCCGTGCATGTGGCCGCTGCTGCTGTGTTCCTTTGGCGCCATTGCCATCGGCGTGGAGCGTTATCTGTTTTATAAGAACGCTTTGTCCGGCAATGAATTTGCCAGCAATTTCTGCCGCCTGCTGAATGATTTTAATCTTGTCGGTGCACGTCAGCTGGCAGATGAGAACAAGGGCGAGGCTGCGAAGATGGCTGCTGACGTTATGGATATCGAGGATGATCTTGGCGGTCGTCTGGATACTATTGTTTATACCAAGGCTGACCGTATTATCGACAGTCTTGAAAAAAATATCAACTATCTGAACGTTGTTATCGGTCTGTCGCCGATGCTTGGTCTTTTGGGTACCATTACCGGTATGATTTCTTCCTTCAACGCTTTGAACGAAAGAACCCAGAATCCGATGGCTGTAACCTCTGGTATCGGTGAAGCGCTGATTACCACAGTTTTTGGTCTGTGCATTGCGATTATGGGTATGTGCATCCATGCCTACCTGACCAGCAAAATTAAAACTGAAACTCTGAATATTAACGAGGTTGCTGATACTCTGGTGGATATTATCCAAGCTAAAGATGAGCATTTGCGTAATAAATGAGGGGCGGTGTAATTGATGCGTAGACGTCGTAAGAGAGAGATGAAATCTCCCGAGATTATGCTGAGTCCTATGATTGATATGATTTTCCTGCTGCTGGTATTCTTTATCGTCAGCACGATGTATATGAGCGAGGTTAAGACTATTCCTATCCGTCTGCCGCAGGCGCGTCATTCTGAAAATGTCAGCAAGAGCAATTTCAACGTTTCCATCAAGGCGGATGGCAGTCTTTATCTGGATGAGAATCCGATTGAAATGGATTTGCTGGTGCAGAATGCTGCTGCTGAAAGCAAGCGCGATTCTTCCTTCTCTGTTATCATCCGTGCAGAGGATGATGCTCCGTACAAAACTATTATTCAGCTGATGGATAAAATGAAAGGCGCAGGCGTAACTCGTTTCGGCCTGGCTACTGATTCAGGAGCAGGTGGCTACAGATGAAGGATGAACAACAAAGATTTGGCAAAGGCTTTGCTGTAGCTTTAGCGCTTCATCTTGTTGTGGCTGCCGGTCTCGGCTTCTTTGGCTATCACTTTACGCAGACGCCGCCAGAAATTCTGGAGGTTACTCTGGCCGGTGGTGGCGGCGGAGAGCAGGCTGAGGAAGAAGAGATTGAACAGGAAGAACAGCAGGAGCAAGAGGAGGTCATTGAGGATAAAGAGGATATCGTCGATGACAAGCTGAAGCCGAAGCAGGAGCATAAGAAGAAGGTTGTGAAGAAGGCGACCTCTGCACCCGGACCGAAATCGTCTGTTGCTAAGCCGGGCACCGGCCCTGGCGATGGTGGCGGCTCCGGTGGCGGCAGTGGCGGTGGCGAAGGCAATGCTCAAGGCAGTGGTCAGGGCGAGGGCGCAGGTGTGCCTATCCGTCCGCCACGTCTTATACGTGATGCCAAGCCATCCTATCCTGCATCTGCGCGTAACATGGGCATCAGCGGCTCTGTAGGCGTGCGTGTACTCGTCAGCGCTGACGGCGTGCCGGAGAGTGTAACCGTTGTTGCCTCATCCGGTAACAGCGCAGTTGATGATAGCGTTGTGCAGGCGGCCTATAAATGGCGCTTTGATCCGTCAAGGGATAAGTATGGCAAAAAGGTACGCTGCAATACAAGAAGAACGATTACGTTTAACTTGAGATAAGTGAAACTGTTTTTCAGAAGCACTGGTTTGTGTTCTACAGACCGGTGCTTCATTTTTGTTGCTGAATACAGCAATCGGAGTTAAAACTGCTGCTATTCTAGAAAAAAGAAAATTTCAGATAAAAAGCCTTGACAAAACTGTGAAGGCGTGCTAAAATCATACTCGATAATTAATACTAATAAGAGATACAATATAAGTAACACCCCCCCTAAAGGATACATCTTGCCAATAAAATAAAAATCCTTTAACTTATATGCCTCTTAATCATAATTAAATATAACGGCCAATTTGGCAGCTTCGTCCCATAGGGAGGAATGCTTTGCAGGGAAGTCTGATGTAAATTCAGCGCTGTTCCGCAACTGTAATAACGAGTCAACACATCATTAGGAAAAAACTAACCTCTTACCAAGGGATGTTGAGACGATGACTTTAAGCCAGGGTACTGACGGATTGGTATTTAGTAAAGATCAGCGAGAAAGGGCTTTATTAATTGTTGTAAGTGTTTTTTACTACGCAATGAGTGGGTCTTTTTTTGCTTGATTTGTGTTAATAGAGAGAAATTATAGCACAGCTTGAGCTTTTGAGCTGTGCTATTTTTTATTCAATAAAAATCAGTAGAGAATATAAAAAAATATAACCTGCTGTGACGGCTGGCTTGTTCATTCCTGAGCTAGACCGTGGAGAGTTTTGAAGAACAAAGGAGTATGAGTATGAAACGAGAGCTTAGTCAAAAAAGATGGAGAGCGCTGGCTACAGGCATTCTGTTGACTGTCAGTGCCTCCAGTGTTATTGCTATGCCTGCATTTGCTGCAGAATATAGCCAAGGTCTGACAGGTAATGTAAAAAAGGATGCCGCTCTTATTGGTGCCGATGGCAGCACCGTTAAGAAAAACGGCAACGTAATTACCTATGAATTCCAAGGAAAAGAGCACACCTTTAATGTAGTGAACAAGGATGCTGCTGCACTTAATAAAGGCAGCTCTGACTATATTGTAAATAACTTAGACAGTGATGGCAATAAAGGAACTTTACATTTCCATCAAACCAACACCAACAAAAATGATTTCGATGGCGTAACTGCTTTTGCAGCTGGCGGCGGTGGTAAGGTTGAAGTAAACAGCAACCTGGATATCACTGCTTATTCCGCATATGCTTCTGTGGGTATTACTGCTGGCGGCAACACTGAGCTAGTAATTAATGGTAATGTGAAAATGCGTAAGGATGATCCTAACAGTCCTTGGGGCATTATTACTAAGAATATACATGGCAACATCGGTCCTGGTGGCGTAACCTCTATGGGCGGCGATGAAAACTATACAGGTGCACGCTGGCAGCCGAGCGCGTTTAGCGTTGGCGGCTTTGATGCCAATGTTACTGTAAATGGCAATGTTGATGTTGCTGTACGCGGTACTGCGGTAAAGACGAATACCTATTCTAAATATGATGATAAAATGCTTGGATGCAAACTGTCGACTATTAGTCTGATTGGCGATTCCATAAAAATTGAAACTCCGTCTGACGAAAGAAATGCAGATGGCAGCTTCAAGGAAGCATATTATGCAATGGCCAGCTACGGCGGTACGATTAACATTAACGTTATTGACACTAATAATAGTAATGATAAATACTCGCTGGAGAATGAAAACCTCGTAGCAGCTGAGGGCAAGACCTCTAATATTATCGGTAACGTAATAGCTACAAAACGCTCCGAGCGTACAGACAAGCCTGACGTTTATCAGGATGGCCGCATCAACATCGGCCTTACAACCAAGGAGTCTACCTGGAAGGGCGTAGTTGATAACGCAGGTGCTGCACAGGCTGGCGAAGTCAATGTCTGGCTGAGCAATGGTGCACAATGGACGCATGAGGCAACCTCGCGTACTGACGGTCTGGATGCCAGCAATATGCCGGATTATAGCAGACCGAGCTATGATAACTTCGATGGTACATCCTATGTTAACAAGCTGATTGGCGGCAAAGGTGCTCAGAATAGCGGTTTTATTTATCAAAACAGTGATGTAAAGCTGAACATTGCTAATTTCAGTGGCTACAACACTATTGTTTACAAGCATGATAATAATGGCGCTCAAAAGTCTGATTATATCGGCGGTGATGTAACAATTCAGCATGCAACCGGCGGTTCGAAGGTTATTCTGGCAACCGGTAATAATAATATCAACCTGACTGATGATAAAGCTGTAGAAGCAGCAATGAATGCTTTGGCAAGCAAGCTGACGTATAGTGGTTATGTGAATGGCGAAAGAGAGCTTTCCGGTAATGTGATGATTGCCTCTGGTCTGACAGCCTCCAGTATTACTGCTGACAAGAAGGGCATCATCAGATTTGATGAAAAAACTGGTGTAGGCGGTTACACTAAGCCGCAGGATGGCGAGCAAACGGAGGATAGCATTAGCAGCGGCCTGACGGGTAAGGACACGGATACTGAGTATGTTGATGCGAACATTCGTCAGGATGATGGCACCTATAAATTTACGACTGCTACCACGATCACTGTAGAAGGTGGTACGGCTATTGATGCTCAGGAGAACGTAACCATCAATGCTAAAGATGCAGCCTTGTCTCTTGATGCTCAGCAAGGCATTGTTACCAACGGCAAAACGATTGAAATTGATGCTCACGTCCTAAATATTTCTGCTGAGAAGAATGCGATTGCTGCTGAAGGCGGCATTCTGAGCAGCTTAGGCGAGACTAATATCAATAGCAATGATAAGAGTGATGATCCTACAGCAAAGAATGCTGTTGTTGCAACAAAGGGTGCAGAGGTTACTTTGGGCTATGGTACCGTCAAGGGCAATATCATCAGTGATGGCTCTGAAATCACCATTAACAAGCTCAATAAGGAGACAACAGTAGAGGGCAATCTTGTTGTTGATAACGGCGGTAAGCTGAATCTGTCTGTCGCTGGTGTGTTTGGCAAGCTTAAGGGCGATATCATGCCTATTAGTCCTGTAGCAGCCATCGGTACCGGTACTCCTGCCGGCAAGGTTAACCTGACTGTTGCTGATGGCGCAGTTTGGACTGGCGGTTTGAAGAATCCTGGTGCTGAGCTGAATCTGACGCTTTCCGGCGGCAGCTGGATGAACACTAATACTGCTGATACTACAGTTAAGAGCTTGAAGGGCAGCGGTGCTGTTAAAACTATTAAATATAAAGATCCGTTCACCTCTAATAATGAGACTGTCGAGATTCCTGTCAACGGTTACATTGGTATGCAGCCGGAAGCTGGTGCAGTAACGATTGAAAATTATAGCGGTACGCATATTGTCAGCTATGACCATGACAATGCCGGCACGGCGGTGGGCGATTACAAGGGCGGCAACTTTACCGTTAATAAGGCAGATGCCGGTTCTATGCTGATTGCAGTAACCAATAGCAAGAACGTCAAAACTGGCGATCAGGATGCAGTAGAAGCTACCTTAAGCGCATTGAGCAAAAAATTCACTTATAATAATGCCGGCGTTGACAATAATCTGCAGGGCAAGGCGATGATTGCTTCCGGCCTGACCTCCTCCAGCATTTCCCGCTGGATTGGCGATATGAAATTTGACGGCTCTGCCGGCGGCGTAGGCAGCTTTGTTGCTGGCAGCGGTATCAATATTACGGGCGATTATGAAACAGCCTTGATGAAGGGCGCAAGAGCAGCGACGACGAGCGCAATGCTTTCCTGGCGTGATAATGCAGCGAACGTAATTTATCGTGGCGATCTGCTGCGCGCACATATGGAAAGCGACGGCATCTGGGCAAAAACCTTCGGCGGCAAGGACAGCTACAACGCTAACGCAGTTGATATGAGCAACAGCTACTGGGGCGCACAGGTTGGCTTCGACCGTATGTATGATAACGGCTGGATTGCCGGCATCGGCCTCGACTACCAGAAGGGCAAATCCACCTACGTATATGATGATGAGCTGTTTGGCGCTATCGGCGGCAACAGCGGCGATAACAAGCTGTACAGCATTGGCCTGTATGCTTCTAAGGATTTGGGCGACGGTGCTCACCTCGACGTTGCAGCGAAGGCTGGCAGCGTAGAAAATGATTTCTCTGTACATAACGGCATCGGCACCGAGCTGACCGGCAAGTACAGAAACCGTGGCTACAGCGGCACCTTAAGCCTGGCAAAACGTCTGGGTACAGATAAGAGCTATTTGGAGCCGCAGGCACAGCTGACCTGGGCACATCTGGGCGGCAGAAGCTTTGCAGCGACTGCTGATATCGGCGAGGTGCTGACTGTAAATCAAGAGGGCTATGACAGCTTAGTTGGCCGTCTGGGACTGGAGCTGGGCAAGAAAGGCCATCTGGGCTCTGTATATGCTCGCTTTGGTCTGGCACATGAATTCTCTGGTGATATCACCGGTAACTATAGCGCAGAGGATGGCGGCAGCAAGTCCACCTCTGTAGAAACCAAGGGAACCTGGGCAGAGATGAGCCTGGGCACAACTCTGAATATTAAACCGAATACTATGGCTTACTTCGATGTATCTCGCACCTACGGTGCGGATTATGAGCATGACTGGAAGTTCAGCGGCGGCCTGCGCTTCGCGCTTGACCGTCTGCCGAAGCAGAGCCGGCAGGAAATCAGTGGTCAGGCTGAGGCTGAAAAGCTTATCGCAGGCGAGGGCGCAGCACAGGATTATGCAGCGGCTAATGCAAAGACTGCTTCTATGCCGGTGGCAGAGGAGCAGAAGGCTGTTCTTAATGCTGGGCCTATCGAGCAGGCAGAAGAGACTGTAGAGGTAGAGCAGGCTGCTCCGGTTTATACGGAAACCGTAACCACCTATGACGCACCGGAAGCAACTGCTGACAACTTTGATGATATGACCTTTGATCTGGCTCCAGTTGTTGTTACGGCATCCCGCATCGAGCAATCCATTCTGAAGGCTAAAGCAGACATGAGCGTTGTTGGCCGTGAGGAAATTGAAAAGATGCATATGGACAACGTAGAGGAGGCTCTGCGTACTGTTCCGGGCGTGCAGTTCCTGGATTATGGCGCTAACGGTATGAATGCCAACGTCAGCGGCATCCGCATCAATGGCAGCAAGGACGTTATTATTCTTGTCGACGGCGTGCGTGTCAACGACTTTAAGGGCGCCGGCAATAGTGGCTATATGTTTGCATCGCTGATGAACAACATGGATAATATCGAGCGCGTTGAGGTTCTGCGCGGCAGTGCGGCAACGATGTATGGCAGCGGTGCTAAGGGCGGCGTTATCAACATCATCACCAGAAAGCCTGACGGAGCAAAAACTGTTATTGATGTTTCCATGGGCAGCTTTGATAAGGAAGGCTATAAATTCAATACCCAGGCTGCCAAAGATAAGGTTAGCTACAATATTTACCATGATAGAACCATTTCCGGTTCCACTAAGGACGGCAGCGGCAAGGAATGGCCAGGTCATAGCAACACGAAGAGCAGCGGTGCCAAGGTTGAGTACAGATTCAACGATGCTCATAAGCTGACTGTGAACTACGAAACCATCAGCTCCAACTTCAGCGGTAAGGATCTTGTATATGTTGGCGATTATGTGGGCATGTATGACAGCAAGAGCGTTACCATGAAGTATGATTGGCAGATTAATGACGAGTGGAGCAACTCGCTGATTTACCGCACGACCAAAGAAAAATCTGCTTGGGATAAGTTCATCAATGGCATTATGGATGGTAACCAGAAGTCAAGAAATGATATCGAGTACAAGCTCTACAGCGACAACTTCAAATACCAGACTGACAGATATACGATGGTCGGCGGCCTTGAATACAGCAAGGGCGAAGATCTTATTAATAAAAAGGACACTAATAATCTGTCCATGTTCCTGCAAGGAGATTGGGAGCTTGTGCCGCATGTAACCTTATCCGGCGGTGTACGTCAGGATAGACCGGACAGCTATGATACCCATAACTCCATCAGCTATAAGCTTGGCTGGGATATCACCGAGAAGGATACAATTTATGCAGGTCGCAGCGATTACTACATTCTGCCGAGCCTGACTCAGCTGTATGACAACAGATTCGGCAATAAGAATCTGCGTGCTTCCGAAGGTCGCACGACGAGCATTGGTTACAACCATGAATTCACACCTGAAAACTACATGATGTGGAGCTGGTTTGAGACTAAATCCGGTGTGGGCATGACTATGGACAGCGATGGCAAGTATGACAACAGCGAGGGAGGCCTTTCCCGCGGCTGGAACCTGCAATATGATGCACGCCTTAGCGATACTGTAAGCATCAAGCTTGGCTGGGCTCATCTGTTCTATGATGATAAGGACAGCTTCTCTCAAGGCTATGCACCGAAGGATAAAGCAACATTTGGCGTATATTATGACAAGGATAAGTTTGGTGCTGCCTTCGACGGCTTCTACTTCATCCGCGATACTAAGGGTGCTAAGCCGGGCGTTAAGGGCTGGCCGTCTGATAAGTATGGCGTTTACAACCTTGCTCTCAACTACACAGCTGATAAGCAGACGAAGTTCTACTTCAAGGTGGACAACATCTTCAACAAGCTGTGGGCTGAGCACACAGACGTTATCTGGGGCGGCGGCGAAGACAGCTGGTATGCAATGCCTGGCAGAAGCTTCGTAGTTGGTATGCAATACACCTTCTAATTATAGATATTAATATGTTATATACGGGGCAGAACGCTCTGCTCCGTTATATATAAACTTTTTTTGATGTAAAGGAGACTATTATCATGGCAAGAGCAACTAAAGAAGAAACTAAAGTAATCGAAATGGAAAACAAAATCGAGAAAATGACTAAATTCTTGGCTGACAATAAAATTGAATGCTTCGATATCCAAAAGCTGGAGGACGAGCATCACACCACCATCTTTCGCAGCCGCATGGAGGTAAAAGGTCAGCTGCTGCCGATGGCTCTGCTGATGGATGACAGCGTATACATGATGCTGCAGGTACAAATCGCACCGCAGGTAATCGACGATGAAAAGCTGAAAGCACTTGCCGGTGCTATCAACAACATGAACAACAACGTGCGTCCGTTCAAATTCACCGTTTCCGACAGAGGCGACTTCATGCTGAATGCTTGCATCACCGCTGAAAATAATACCTTCAACCCGGCGCTGGTAAATGCTATTATGGGCGAGGCTGTTAAATTCATGGAAGCACAATACGGCAACATCATGGAAGCTGTTTGGGCTAAATAAGGGAGGCTATAAAAATGAAAAAACTTTCTACCTTACTGATGAGTGCTGTTATGGCTTTGGGCATCAGCGCCAGCGCTTTTGCTGCTCCTGTTGGTGTTGTAAACGTAAATGCCATTCTGAACAATTATCCCGGCATCACCGAGATTGCTCAATCCGTAGCGCAGGAGAAGGCTCGCCTGCAGGACGAGTTCAATAAGCAGTCTGCTAACATGAGCGACCAGGACAAACAGGCTCTGGCGCAAAAGCTCAACCAGCAGCTGGCTGATTTTGAACAGAAGAAGATGACTCCGGTGCAAAAGAAAATTAACAAAACTATTCTTAGTGTAGCTAAGGCTCACGACATTGACAGCGTTGTGAATATGAACGCTATGGTAGCAGGCGGTAAGGATCTTACCGACGAGGTTATCAAAGCGCTGAAATGAAAACAGCGTTTAGATGATAAGCTAGACTTTCTCGCTATGAAATCCCGGGCTGCCTTGATGAGTAGCAGCCTGCGGGATTTTCATATAGAGTTGTACGGAGCGTATCTCTGTACAATGGGGGCAGCAGAAACAGCGGTTGTTTCTGCTTTTTCCTGATTTTTTGATAAGGAGGACTATATGCTGAAGCTAAGTCAAAAGAAAAGAACAGCCTTTTTGGCACTTGCTGTTGCCGCAACAATTTTAGGTGCCAATAATTCATTTGCAGCTAGCGCTGAACATGATAAGGCTATTTCTGAAAGTAACCAATATGGCAGCTCCATGCGCTCATACTGGAAGGCGCAGGGTGTTTATAATGCTGCTACCAAAACTTATACCTTTAATGAGGATATAAGCCTGAAGCCTAAGGCATCTGAACAAGACCTGAACTCATGGACACCAAACTTTGGTGGCATCTATATCGCCGGCAATAAACCTGTTACCATTGATATGCAAGGACATCGCCTTGATATTGCGCTGAATGTGGATAAGCCTAACGGAGTTAATAACGTAAATGCTGTTAATCCGAACGGTATTCATGTTTCCTCTGCTGATCTGGTAATCAACAACGTCAAGGGAATGGAGCTTTCTGCCAGCGGCAGCTATCTGAAAACCGGCAAGCTGCGTGGCATTTATGTTGTCGGCACCAACCAAGAGGGTTCCTACGGCGACGGTAAGGGACTTGCCAGCCTGACCATCAATAATGCTGACGGCTGGGACAACGCTGTGAAATTCCATTCCAGCAAGGCTCAGGTAGAAAATGCTATTGAGGTATGGAAAAACACCGGCAGTGCAGATCTGAAGATTTCCGGTATGGTTGACCTGTATGTAGGCAATGACAGCGATGTCATCACTGTAAGAGGTGGCAACTCTTCCTACAATATTGACAAAGCACCCACTGCTTATATCGGCGGCGGCGCAATCAAGGCTGCTATGGGCCGTGCTGCAGTTGTCAGCGGCGGCGAGCTGTCCATCAATTCCAAGCTGCAGGATGGCGCAATTGTTGCAGTTGAAGGCAACCGTGATGTACAAATTGAAGGCAATATCCTGGTTAAGGATCAGCAAAAAGACCAAGGCGTTCTGACCTTGGGCATGAATACTGCTGATTCTTATTTCAAGGGTACGATTTTCAATGATAATGGCGCTGGCGATGCTTATATGCTGCTTGCCAACGGTGCACAGTGGACTAACGAAGCTAAGGGCGATTATACTGATGCTAAGTATCATAACAGCACGCTGAAGCAGCTCGCAGGTGGCGCTAGCGCAGCAGGCAACATCTTTCAAAAGGATAGCGGTAACCTGACCATCGACAGCTACAGCGGCAACACTAACATCTTCTACGCACACACCGGTAACGGTGAAGCAGCTGAAAACTATGCAGCCGGCAGCACCATTATCAAGAGTGCAGCAGAAGGCTCTGTAGTATCCCTGATTACTGACAACACCGGTGTTGCTATGGATAACAAGGACAGCGTAGCCAACGTACTTAACGCATTGGCAGGCAAGCTGACCTACAGCAACTACGTAAACGGCGAAAGCAACCTGACCGGCTATGTGAAGATTGCCGACGGCCTGACTACTTCCTCCGCAGCACTGAAGACCGGTGATATCAGCTTCAATAAGGAGGACGGCAAGGGTTCTTATAATGCCGGTGCGGTTAAACCCGAAGTACCGACTGTAAAAGAATACACCAATACCCTTACCGGCTTTGGTCTTATTGATAAAGCGTATGCTGATGTATTCAAGGACGGAGTATATAAATTTACTGAGGACAGCAAAATTACCAACCAATATGGTATGGACATTATTGAGGATGCCCAAATTGATGCAACAGGCAAAACCTTAATGCTGGTTGTTGACAATCCTGCAGACACAGGCGCAGGCATCAAAATCAATGCTAGTTACTCCCTAGGCATCAAGGCTGATACAGTCAAAATGGAGCTGAGCGGTAAAGAGCTTTCTACAGAAGGCTTGAAGGGCATCAATCTTATCAAGCGGAATACTAATCTGACTGTAGATGGTAACCTGGACATTACTGCTGATGGCGATTGCAACACCATTGGTGTTTATAGCCAGGGTAATGTTGTTGTCAACGGCGACGCAAAGGTAAACCTTGAAGGCCATAATGGCGGCACTAAATATTACGGTGCAACCGGTATTTATGCAACCAGCGGCATGGGCAATACAAAGGGCGGCAGCATTACCGTAAACGGTAATGTAGACTTCCAGGGTAATGCTAACGGCCTGTTTGCTAACGCTGGCGGTGCTGTGATTAATGTCAAGGGCGGTAGCATCGTTGTTAGTGAAGAGCAGAACATGGACTATGCTGCTATCAGAGCCGAGGACGCCACTGTTAACATGAACGTTGTTCGTGGTGAAGACGGCACTGTTACCGGTGCAGATACTAATGATGTAAACATCAAAGGCAATGTGGTTCTTTCTACTGGTGCAGCCAATGCTAGCGATATTCATGGTACAGAAAGTGCAATTAACCTTGGCCTGACTACTGAAGGTTCCAGCCTGACAGGTGCTATAGCAAACTACTATGGTGATAAATATGTTACCGGTGGCGTGACCTTTACCGGTGCTGCAAACCTGTGGCTGCAAAATGGCGCAACCTGGAACAATGAAGAGTGGGGCGAGCCTGCTGATGCTTTCGAGGGCAGCCGAGTAACTAACTTTGTTGGCGGTGCAAGCGAGGGCAAAGCTGGCAATATCTTCCAAAAAGATATCAATGAACTGACTATCGATAACTACAGTGGCAACACCAACATCTTCTATGCTCATACCGGCAACGGTGAAGCAGCAGCAAACTACGCAGCAGGCGACACTGTTATCAAGCATGCAGAGAAGGATTCCGTTGTTTCCCTGATTACCGATAACACCGGTGTTGCAATGGATAACAAGGACAGCGTAGCCAACGTACTTAACGCACTGGCAGGCAAACTGACCTACAGCAACTATGTAAACGGCGAAAACAACCTGACCGGTCATGTGAAGATTGCTGACGGTTTAACTGCTTCCTCCGCAGCACTGAAGACCGGTGACATTACCTTCAGCAAAGAGAACGGCAAAGGCAGCTATCCTACCGAAACTCCTGTTGTTCCGCCTAAGACAGAGTTTACTACTACTCTGACTGGTGATGCTGCAACAGATACCGAATATGCTGGCAATATCCAAGACGGCAAGTATGTTTTCACAGCTAACACTACGGTTAAAGCTGACGCTAATTCTGCAGTTGATGTTAAGACACCGCTCACTATCGAAGCAGGCAGCAATAAGCTCGTTTTGACTGCTAAGAAGGGCAGCTGGAGCAGCGTTAATGTAGCATTTAATCATGATGTTGCAGGAACCACTAAAATTACCGCCGGTGAACTGGTAATCGGTGCTGCCGGAGGTTGGGGTGCTGACGCTGATGGTTATGACCGTTCCGGCCTTGTTGTGAAGAATGGTAATGTTGATATTACAGCAGCTACTACTACTGTTCATGCCCATTCTGACGCAACTAATCCAGCCTATGGCATTTTAGCGCAAAATAATGGAAGCCGTGTGGATATTCACGGTGACCTTAAGCTGGCAAATGACAGCTTCGGGCCTACTCATGGCCTTTGGGCAGAGGATGCTGCTTTCTTCGGCGGCAAAGCATCTGTCATTAATGTAGATGGTAAGGTTGATATCAACCTTAAAAATGGTAATGCACTGACTGCGATCAGAACCGGTTCTACCGTTACTGTTGGCGGCGGCAATATTCAGATTGCTAAGGACGACAACAAGGAAAACTATGCACTGAAGGCTGATGGCGGTAATGTTAACGTAAACATGAAGGCTAACAAGCTTTCCGCAGGCACTACTACTACCGTAATTAAAGGCAATGCTATTGCTTATGGCGAAAAGGCTAACTCTAACTATGACAGTGATTTAAACAGCACTATTAATATTGGCTTATCTGATAAGGATTCTTCCTGGACTGGTATTGCTTTTGCTAAAGATATTGGACAAGGCGGCGGTGCTTATAAAGGCATCATTAATCTCTATGTTTCCAACGGTGCAACCTGGAACAATGAAGCATGGGGTAAAACCAATGCAGCATTTGACGGCAGCCATATAACTAAGTTGGCAGGCGGTGCAAGCGAAGCTGCTGCGGGCAATATCTTCCAAAAGGACAGCAATAACCTGACCATTGATAACTACAGCGGCAATACCAACATCTTCTATGCACATACCAGCAATGGTGAAAACGCAAGCAACTATGCAGCAGGCGACACCATTATCAAGGGTGCAGCAGCAGGCTCCGTTGTAAACCTGATTACCGATAACACCGGTATCGCTATGGATAATGATGCAAGCGTAGCTAACGTACTGAACGCATTGGCCGGAAAGCTGACCTACAGTAATTTCGTCAACGGTGAGAAGAATCTGGCTGGTTATGTGAAGATTGCTGACGGCCTGACTGCAAGCAGCCAGACTAAGAAGTCTGATACCATTAAATTCAACAGTGACACTGGTAAGGGCTACACCAAAGAAGAAATCGTTGATCCGGGTGCAGGCGAAAAGACTACCTTTACCGATGCTATCACCGGCGAGAAGCAGGGCGTTTACAGTGCCGTACAGCAGGAGGACCTGTCTTATGTATTCACTGAGGACGCAAGCGTAACTGTTAACCAGATGACTCATAAGGAAGCCGATCCGGACTGGGCAGGCTCCTTCATCATCAGTGGCGCAGCTGTACAGAATGCTGCAGGTGTGGAAAATCTGGTGATTAAGGCTGAGGACAAGACTCTGAAGCTGAACGTAGCTCTGGATGATAAGACTGTTCCGCCTGATAAAAACGCAGGTATTCTGAACAACAGAATTCCGCTGCGCGGTATCGATAACAGCATTGCAGGCAGCACAACAAGCGTTACTGCAGGCACTCTGGATATCAATATCGACAATACCTACAGCCGCAAGACCAGCAGCGGCAACCCGATGATTGGCGAGGGCGGAGCAATCGGCATCTATGCTAAGAGCGCAGGCGAGAAGGCTGCTGTAGAGGTTACCGGCAATACCGCTATTAAGGCTCACGGCTATAACAATGTTTACGGCATTAACGCTAACGGCAATGCCGAAATCAAGCTGCATGGCGACCTGACCATGGCTAAAGACGGCGAAGACTGGGCTATTGATAACGTTATCAAAGGCCAGAACACCACTACTTTGGGTGAATCCTCCTGGAGAAACATTGCTGGCATCAACGCTAACGGCGCAGGTGCAAACGTAACTGTTGACGGCAAGACCACTATCGCAGCTCATGGCTCCGGTGTGGTTGCAGCAGATGGAGCAACCGTTAACCTGGGTGCAGCTGATATCGAAGTTAAGAACAACAGTGACGAAGCTGGCTATGGCTTCCATGCAGTTGGCGCAGCTCTGGGTACCGTGAATGTCGGTGACGAGGGCAAGACCGTTACCGTTAAGGGTAATGCAGGTATCTTCGGCAAACAGGGCCAGAAATTTGCGAGCGACAGCAAGGAATCTGTTGTTAACCTGAAGCTGACCACTGAGGATTCCTCTTGGACCGGCGTTGCTTATAAATACTTCACTGATGCAGAAAAAGAAGCTGGCCTGAGCGGCTCCATGAACCTGACTTTGGCTAACGGCGCTTCTTGGACTAACGAGAAGTATGGCTATGTATATGGCGACTCCGAATGGGAGAAATATAAATTTAGCGGCAGCGAAATTGCTAACTTCGTAGGCGGTGCAAGCGATGCAAAAGCTGGCAGCATCTTCCAAAAGGATAGCAACATCCTGACCATCGACAACTACAGCGGCAATGCCAACATCTTCTACGCACACACCGGCAACGGTGAAGCAGCTGAAAACTACGCAGCAGGCGACACTGTTATCAAGCATGCGGCAGAAGGCTCTGTAGTATCCATGATTACCGACAACACCGGTATTGCAATGGATAACCAAGCCAGCGTTAACAACGTACTGAACGCACTGGCAGGCAAGCTGACCTATAGCAACTTCGTAAACGGTGAGAAGAACCTGACCGGTTTCGTGAAGATTGCCGACGGCCTGACTGCTTCTTCTGCAGCAATGAAGACCGGCGACATCACCTTCAATGAAGCAGACGGCAAAGGCTCTTACGTTGCAGCTCCGGTAATTCCTGATCATCAGGTAACCACCTCCTTCAGCACTACTCTGACCGGTGATAAAGAGAAAGATAACGAATATCTGATGGGTGGCGTAATTGCTGAGGACGGCACCTACAAGTTCACGGAAGCAAGTGATATTACCGCAGTCAGCGCAATTGAAACCGCCAAAGACCTGAAGATTGATGCAACCGGTAAAACTCTGACCGTGAATACCGCAGGTACCGATAGCGCAGCAATCAAGATTCTTAATGATGGCGGCTCTAAGGTAGATATTACTGCTGACAAGCTGGTTATTAATTCCAGCTCTGATTACGCAGGCAAAAACTCCGGTATCTATGCAGGTGACTGGAACACTACCAGAAAGAACGTTACCATCAACGGTGCTGTAGATATTACTGCAACCAATACCGTAGGTAACAACAACAATGTATATGCTATTGTGGCATCTAAAGCAGATATTACTGTAAACGGCAGCCTGAAGGCTAATGTTGACGGTGGTAAGGGTGGCTATGACCATACCTCCGTTTCCGCACTCATTGCACAGGGCAGCTCCTATAGAAAATATGCAAGCACAATTACTGTTAACGGTGATGTAGATATCACTGCCAATGGCAACGGCCTGCATGCTAATAATAACGGTGCTGTTGTAACGGTAAACGGCGGCGGTGCAATTACGATTAACGACAGCAGCGCTAAGGGCGGCTATGCAGCATTGCGTGCCGGCAGCGGTACCGTCAACATGAACGTTGCTCTGGAAAATGGCAAAGCAACCGCTGGTCTGGGCCATGACGTTGTACTGAAGGGTAATCTGGCAGCAATTAAAGCAGGCGATAATACCGCATCTGTTATCAACGTAGCTCTGGATACGGAAAAATCCTCTCTGGAGGGCGTATCCTACTTGACCGAGGGCAATGGCCAAATCAACATGTGGCTGCAAAATGGTGCAAGCTGGACTAACGAAGTACACGGCTCTGCTGAGAAGGATTGGAAGGGCAACAGCATCTTCAAGGGTAGCCGAGTAACGAACTTCGTTGGCGGTGCAAGCGATGCAAAAGCTGGTAGCATCTTCCAAAAGGATAGCAACAGCCTGACCATCGACAACTACAGCGGCAACACCAACATCTTCTATGCACATACCGGTAACGGCGAAGCCGCAAGCGATTTTGCAGCTGGCGACACCATTATCAAGCACGCAGCAGAAGGCTCTGTAGTATCCCTGATTACCGACAACACCGGCATCAATATGGAGAACGAGTACAGCGTAACTGACGTGCTGAACAACCTGGCTGGCAAGCTGATTTACAGCAACTTCGTAAACGGTGAGAAGAACCTGACCGGCTATGTGAAGATTGCTGATGGCCTGACTGCAAGCAGCAAAGCAATGCAGGCCGGCAACATCGCCTTCAATGCTGAAACTGGTAAAGGCAGCCTGGAGAACGGTTCTCTGAAGCCTGGCTTCACCTATCCGGATACTCAGAAGCCTGAAAGCACCAAACCGTCTACCGGCATTACCGGCGATAGCAAGGCTGACTACGAATATAAACAGAACGGCATTTTGCAAGAGGACGGCAGCTACAAGTTCACCGAAAAGACCGAAATTAAGGTTGAAACTGGCGCTGCAGTAAGCTCCACTGATAAGGAAGTTAATATCAGCACCTCTGATAAACTGACGCTGAAGGGTGAATCTGAAGGCATCAATGCAGAAGGCAATAATGTTAACATCAGTGGTAACACTGAAATCAGCGGTAACACCGCAATTGCTGCTGATGGCGGTAACGTAACGCTAAACGGCGGCACTACGATTACCGGTACGGATGCAGCAATCAATGCAGGCGCAGGCAGTAATGTAACCATTAGCGGTCAAAACGGCTCCTTGAATAGTGCAGTTAATATTAATGGTGCTATCGTAGCTGAAGGTGCTGAAAGCAAAGTAAGCATTGACAGCAGCAAAGCAACCGGCACTATCAATGGCGATATCAATGCTACTAACGGTGGTAATGTAGAAATTACACTGAACGGTAACGGTTCTACATTGACCGGCGGCTACAATATTGATGATGATAGCACTATTATCCTGAATATCCAGAATGGCGCAACTTGGGAACTGAATGATTTTGGTTCCGATGGAACAACCTTCCTCATGAATCGTGCAGGAGCTGGTGCAGGTGCTGGCGTGATTGTAAACGGCGGCGCAACTGAAGACGCAACCGGTCATGTAAAAATGAACCAATCTACTGACCTGAATGTTGCAAGCTGGAATGGTTGGGAAAGAGTTGCCTTCAAGCACAATGGCGACGGCTCCAACGTAAGCGATTACGTTACTACAACCGATGCTCAAGCAGGTAATGTTATCATTGCTAGCGCAACAGCAGGCTCCGGTATCATCATGTCCACTGACAGTACTGGCATCGACATGAACAGCAAGAATGCTGTCGAAGCAGCTATGAAGGCACTGGCACAAAAGGTTACCTACACAGACCATGAAGCTAATGGCGCTAACCTGACTGGTAAGGTACAGATTGCTGCAGGCTTGACTGCTTCCGACAAAACTCAAAACATCGGTACTCTGCATTGGGATGAACACGGCAAGGGCCAATACGATCTGAGCAGTGTTGACTGGTCGAAGATCACCGAAGGCGATTACGAAACCTTTGTTATGAAGGGCGTAAGAAGCGCAGCGACTACATCCATGCACACCTGGCGCGACAACATGCAGGACACCTACACTGGTGCAGACCTTGCAGATGAGGACGGCATGTTCGCAAAAGCTCTGGGCGGCAAGACCAGCTCTGATGTAAGCGGTCTGAAGGACAGCAACTCCTACTATGGCGTACAGGTTGGCTATGACAAGGCTCTGGCAAACGGCTGGCATACCGGCATTGCCTTCGATTACCGCGATGGCGATTCCAACTACCTGCTGGGCGGCAAGGGCGACAACCAGATGTACAGCTTCGGCGTATATGGCGTGAAGAATTTCGACAACAATGCCTTCTTCCGTGTAGCAGCGAAGGTTGGCCGTGTTGAAAACGAATACGACGTATACAACGAAATCCGCAGCCTGAAGCTGCATGGCGACTACAAGTCTAACGCTTATGGCCTGACCATGGAGGTTGGCAAGACCTTCGGTACTGAAGAAACCTACTTCACTCCGAAAGCACAGCTGACCTGGTCTCAAGTAGGCGCTAAGGATTACACTGCATCTACTGGCAAGGCTGAAATGCAGATTGAGCAAGACAGCTACAGCAGCTTCGTAGGCAGAATGGGCTTCGAAGCAGGCATTAAGAGTGCAAAGGGCCGCGTATATGCAGGTCTGTTCGCAGCTCATGAATTCAACGGTGACATCAGTGCAAACTACTTTGCAAATGATGGCAATGGTAAGCACACCAGCTTCAACGGCGAAGACACCTGGATGGAAATGAAGCTTGGCGGTACTTATGACTTCAGCAAGTCTGCACACCTGTATGCAGATATTGCTAAGGACTTCGGCGGCGACTTCGAGCGTAAGTGGAAACTGAACGCTGGCCTCCGCTTCGAGTTCTAATAAATTTATTTAGCTCTCTCATTTTTTCATACTCCGCTGTGGCGCTGCGCAGGCAGCGTCGCAGCAACTCTCAAAACTCTCAAATACTATAATCATATTTAGATTAAGCAGCTCCTGGATTCGTGGTGTGTCCGGGAGCTGCTTTTTACTGCTGAAAATTTTAGCGTTATCTTAATAAGCGACAGGAAATAAAAAACAGTATCATTTTAGCGATAGTGCGAAATTAAAATGAAAAAAACTTGACAAAGTGATGGAAGAATGGTAAACTCAAGTACAGCAATAAATACTAATAAGAGATTAGACATAAGTAGCACCCCCCCGATAAAGGAAGTATTTTAAATAAAATAAGAATCCTTAGACTTATGCTATCTCGAAAGTAATTAAGTTTTTTAAATCGCCAATCTGGAGACTTCGTCCCATGCGGATGAATGCCTTGCAGGGAAGTTTGATGCAATTTCAACGCTGTTCCGCAACTGTGAAAAAGAGTCAATACATTATTAGGAAAAAAACTAACCTCTTACCAAGGAATGTAGAGACGATGACTTTAAGCCAGGGTACTGACTGATTGGTATTTAGTAAAGATCTACGAGAATGGACTTTATTAATTGATGGTAGTGGTATGCCCATTACACAATGAAGGTCCATTTTTGCTTGATCTGATGCTGAACAGATAAAACGATAGCACAGCTTAAGCTTGATTTAAGCCGTGCTATTTTTTTTATGAGTTGTTTTGAGTATCTCAAAGGAGGCAAATTATGGAAAAATTTCCGAGAAAATCATGGAGGGCTAAGCTTGCGCTGGCTGTAACAGCCGGTATTCTTGCCGCAAGCTATTCTCCGCAGAGCTTTGCTGCTTCATACAGTGGCAACAATAACCTTATCTGGGGCATGAAGTCTGTAGATAGTAAGACCTTTGGTTCTAATCTTTCTATCGGTGCTGACGGCTCTATGGTATTTGATTTTGGTGAGGCTGTAACATTTACAAATTCTGGTGTTGCTTCACCGAAGGGCTTAGTAAAAAATGGTGATGTTCCTGGTGCAGTAGTCATTAAAAATGATTTTACCGGCATTATGCATAGCAAGGATTATTCTGCTATGGCTATTCAGGCAGGCTGGCTGGAGGGACAGTTTGATGAGCCTGCTGATAAGAGAGGCTCTGTAACCTTTGATGGCAATGTTACCTTGCGTGACAAAAGTGTCGAAGGTGAATGGGGCGTAACTGCTGACGATATTCACGGCGGTTTCGTTACTTATAAGGGCGCACGCTGGCAGCCGGTTGGCATTCGTGCCGGACTTTGCGGCGACGTTATTATTAACGGCAACCTTGATTTAGCGGTAAAGGGCAGTGCGCTGGTAACTGATCCGTATTACAAAGCGATAACTACTAGTGGCAGCACGGAATATATTCATGATTACAAGACTGCTACCATCACTACGAACGGCGATGTAAATATTGATACCCCTAAGGATTCTACTGAAGCCTTCTATAGCATTGCCAACTACGGCGGTACTATCAATGTTAATGCCGATGCAACCGCAGCAAGAGATAAAACCGTTGTTATCAACGGCAATATCCTGACTATGCGTGACGCTGGTAAAGGTGAACCGTATTTTTATCGTACAGGCCAGACAAATATCGGTCTGACGAATGCGCAATCCTCCTGGACCGGCGTTGTTGACAATACCGGCACTGCGCAGACCGGCGAGGTTAATCTGTGGCTGCAAAATAATGCAGTCTGGAACCATAAGGCTCTTTCCCTGACAAATGGCATCAGCCTGGGCGAGTTGCCTTCACTTTCTGCACCGCATTATGACAAATATGACGGCATTACCCATATCAACAAGCTCAGCGGCGGCAGCAGCGAAGCTAATGCAGGCCTGATTTTCCAGGATAATAAAGCAAATATTGATATTAATAATTACAGTGGCTATACTACTGTATTCTATAAACATGACAATGATGGCTCCTCCGCTGGCGATTATACTGGCGGCGATGTTATCATCCGTAATGCAGAAAAGAATGCTGCTATCAACATGGTAACTGATAGCAGCAAAATAGATACCAAAGACAGCGCAAAACTGAACAGTGTTCTGAATGCACTGGCAGGCAAGCTGACCTATAGCGATTATGTAAATAATCCGGAAAACCTGTTGGGCACTGTTAAAATTGCCGGCGGTCTGACCAATGACAGCGTAACCATCAAGAGCGGCAAAATTCAGTTTGCCGATAACGGCAAGGGCTCCTATAGCAAACCCGCTGCTACCAAATTCACCGCTACACTTACCGGTGATGCGGATACTGATGAAGAGTATGCTAAAGCTGAGATTATACAGGCTGACGGCAGCTACAAATTTGCCGATGACAGCACTATTACCGCAGTTAACGGCATTGATACCGTAAAAGACCTCAAGATTGACGCAGCAGGCAAAACTCTGACTGTAAATACCGCAGGTACCGACAGCGCAGCAATCAAAATTTTTAATAACGGCGGCTCCAAGCTTGATCTTACCGCTGAAAAGCTGGTAATCAATTCCAGCGCTGATTATGCAGGTAAAAATGCCGGTATTATGGCAGGTGACTGGAATACTACTAAAAAGGCTGTTAATATTAACAGTAATGTAGAGATTACCGCAGCCAATACCGTAGGCAACAACAACTATGTATATGGTGTTCTGGCATCTAATGCAGATGTAACTGTAAACGGCAGCCTGAAAGCTGATGTTGACGGTGGCAGGGGTGGCTATGACCATACATCCGATTCCGCAGTTATGGCTCAGGGCAGCTCCTTCAGAAAAACCAGCAGCACTGTTACCGTTAATGGCGATGTAGATATTACCGCCAACGGCAACGGCCTGCATACCAACGGAAACGGCTCCGTTATTACCGTAAACGGCGGCGGTGCGATTACTGTTAACGACAGCAGCACTAAGGGTGCCTATGCTGCATTGCGTGCTGGCAACGGTACTGTGAACATGAACGTTGCTTTGGAAAATGGCAAAGCAACCGCTGGCCTGGGCCATGACGTGGTACTGAAGGGCAACCTGGCAGCAGTCAAAGCTAGCGATAATACCGCATCTGTTATCAACGTAGCTCTGGATACCGCTAAATCCTCTCTGGAAGGCGTATCCTACATGACCGAGGGCAACGGCCAAATCAACATGTGGCTGCAAAATGGTGCAAGCTGGACTAACGAAGTACACGGCTCTACCGAGAAGGATTGGAAGGGCAATTCCGTATTCAATGGCAGCAAAGTAACCAGCTTAGCTGGTGGTGTAAAGGCAGATGCTGCTGGCAATATTTTCCAAAAGGATAGCAACGCGCTGACCATCGACAACTACAGTGGCAACATGAATATTTTCTATGAGCATGCTGGCGACGGCGTAACCTATAATGCTGGCGATACCATCATCAAACATGCAGAAAAGGGTTCTGTAGTTAACCTGATTACCAGCAATAAGGGCTTGACTCTTAATGCGAAAACCATTAACGACACTCTGAATGCTTTGGCAGGCAAGCTGACCTATACCAATTACAAGGACGGCGAGAGAAATCTTGACGGCAAGGTGAAGATTGCCGGCGGCCTGACCAGCGACAGTCTGACTGTAGCAATGGGCGATATTCTTTTTGGCAGCAGCAATGGTAAAGGCTATGAAGCAACTAACCTTAAGGTTCAGGCTCCTGACCATCAGGTTTCTACAAGCTTCAACAGCGCTTTGACCGGCGAGACGGAAGCTGACTTGGAATATATTCTTGGCGGCGTAGTTAAGGATGGCAGCTATAAGTTTACCGAAGATACCTCCATCAATGTGAGCGGCAAGGATGCAAGAGGCATGGATTTTGCCGAGGGCGCAACTGTTGATGCAAGCGGCAAAACTTTAACTATTAACGTAGCTGATGGTACCGGACTGAATGCGGGTATTTCCCAAAATATTAATGTTGACAGCCATGTTAAGGCTGACAAGATTGTTATCAAGGTTGATAGCAATGATAGTGGCAAAACACATGCAATTCATCAGGATAAGGGCAACCTGATTATTGATGGTGACTTAGACATTGATGTCACGGGTAAAACACATACTGTTGGTGTTTACAGTCATGCAGGCAGCACGACGATTAACGGCGACGTGAAGGTTAAACTGGACGGCAACCACGGCGGTTTTGCTGAATTTGGCGCAGCAGGAATTTATGCACATGCAGGCTATGGCGGAGCAGTTGGCGGCACGATTAACGTCAACGGCAATGTTGATATCTCAGGCGTAGGCAACGGCCTGTTTGCTAATATCGGCGGCGGCACGATTAACGTTAACGGCGGCAGAATCCATATTATTGACGATAATGAGGATACCGGCTACAGCGCAATTTATGCAACCTGCGGTGCTATCAACATGAATACTGTTAAGGATGAAAAGGGCAATGTAATTGGTGCTGCTAACAATAAGGTTGATATTACCGGTAACGTGGTAGTATCCGGCGGCGCAGTAAACTATGTTGACTGCTATGAGTATTCTTTGGTAAATTTGGGCCTGACGACGAAGGATTCTCAGCTGACCGGCGTAATTTATAACGAGTTTCCTGACGAAGGCATGGTAATGACTCAGGGCTCCAACAAGAAGCTCTTTACCGGCGCAGCAAATCTGTGGCTGCAAAACGGCGCAACCTGGACCAACGAGCAGCAGGGTACTCTGGCAAATGTATATAAAGGTGAAAAATTTACCGGCAGCCATGTAGCTAAGCTGACCGGCGGTGCAACCGCAGAAGCTGCAGGTAACATCTACCAGAAGGAAAGCGGTGCGCTGACTATTGATAACTACAGCGGCAACACCAATATTTTCTATGAGCATACAGGTGACGGCGTAACCTTTAATGCAGGCGATACCGTTATCAGACATGCGGAAAAGGATTCCGTAGTAAACCTGATTACCAGCAATAAGGGCCTGAGCCTGAATGCTGATACCATTAACAAGACACTGAATGCCTTGGCAGGCAAGCTGATCTACAGCAGCTATGCTAAAGGCGAAAGAAACCTTGACGGCAAGGTTAAGATTGCCGGCGGTCTGACCAGCGACAGCGTAACCATGGCTGTTGGCGACATCCTCTTCAACGAAAGCGATGGCAAGGGCAGCGGCGCTGAGCATATTACCGTTCCTAGTGCTCCGGAAACTCAGGTTTCCACCAGCTTTAACAGTACCTTAACTGGTGATACTGACAAAGACCTGGAATATGTACTGGGCGGCGTAGTTAAGGACGGTAGCTATAAATTTACCGAAGCAACCTCCATCAACGTAAGCGGTGAAGGTGCTAAGGGCATGAATCTTGTTAAAGGCACAACCGTTGATGCGGGCGGCAAAACCCTGACTGTCAACGTAACCGATGCCAGCAAGGGCAATGCAGGTATTTCTCAGGACGTAGACGTAAACAGTACTATTAAGGCTGACAAGCTGGTTATTAAGCTCGACAGTGAAAAGAGCGGTAAGGGTGCACAGGCTATCCGTCAGGATAAGGGCAACCTGACCATTAACGCTAATGTAGATATTGACGTTAAGGGCGATAACTCCACCATGGGCATTTACAGCCATGCAGGCAGTACCACCGTTAACGGCGATGTTAAGGTAGTACTGGACGGCAAGCGCGGTGGCTTCAACGAGTACGGCGCAGCAGGTATTTATGCACATGCAGGCTACGGCGGAGCAGTTGGCGGTACTGTTAATGTTAACGGTAATGTAGATATTTCCGGCGTAGGCAACGGCCTGTTTGCTAACATCGGTGGCGCAACCATTAATGTTAACGGCGGCAAAATCAATATTGTTGATACCGATAAGAAGAACGGCTACAGCGCAATTTATGCGACAAACGGCA
>ERZ1026901.239-NODE-239-length-49181-cov-24.624232_pt1 | contig 49181 bp, 47 predicted proteins | sample MGYA00380179_ERZ1026901 | MGnify/ENA primary metagenome ERZ1026901 (study PRJEB33269, sample SAMEA4719815) | human gut metagenome | biome: human-associated habitat; feature: organic feature; material: feces | place: Cameroon | collected 2013-10 ... | reverse complement strand
CTCCTAAAGCAGACTTTTTATATTTCAGTCGTCTACTTTAGGAGTATCATATCACCATCCGTAAGCATCATGCTGCTGGTTATTTTTATGTTTTTATTTGTCTAAGGCTGCATCATCTAAGAACGCTGTGCCGAATTCCGTGTAGTTCATCTCGGCATTATGCAGATTGGCATGCGCGAGATAAGCGCTGTCGAATTTGGTGTGGTTCAGCTTGCTGTGCTGCAGGGCAGCGTAGCCAAGCTTGGCGCTGCGTGCGTCTGCTTCAGTAAGGTCGCTGGCCTCCAGGTGGCCCTTATACAGATTGGTGCCGTAGAAAACAGCGTTGCGCAGGCTGGCCTTGCGCAGCCAGGAGTAGGGTAGGTTGGCAAAGCTGAAATCAGCATAATCTGCCTGCACGCCGTCGAGCAGCACCTCCTCGCCCTTGGCATAGCGCAGTGCTGCTCCCTGCAGCTTGCTGCGAGAAAGCTGTGCGCGGTAGAGAGTAACGTTTTGCAGCTCGGCCTTGGTGAAGTCGGCCTCGGTTGCTGTGGCGAAGCTGAAGTTTGCGCCGTTGAGCGAAGCGTGGCGCAGGCTGGCGCGAGCCATGAGCGTATTGGTGAAATTAGCGTTGTCGAGCAGAGCATTATCAAGCTGCGTGCCGTCAAGGCGTGCTTCGGTAAAATCTGTGCCGGTGAAGTCGCGGTAGCAGAGGTTCATGCCGGACAGGTCAGCACCGGAGAGGTCGCCGCCGACGCAGCTTTCGCCGTTTAAGACGCGGTTTAAATCAGCGTTGCTGTAGGCTGCTGCGCTGCCTGCGCCGAAGGCGCAGCAGGCGCAGAGGGACAGCGCAAAAATTTTCTTAGAGAAATTCATGATAACGCCTCCGTTATTCCTTATACAAATCGTCGAACAGTGCTTCCAGCTCCTGCGGCTCGTCAGGCAGCACGTCGATAATCTTCCACGGCTTCACCTCGTCGAAGTCCTCGCGCTTATAGCCGGAGCCCTCCAGCACGATGAGACAGGGAGCACCGATGGCGTTGGCGCATTTAGCGTCGTTGGGCGTGTCACCGATGAAGATGAGGTCTTTTGCCGAAGCGTTTTCGTCCTGCATATACAGTCTATGACGGGCGACCTGCGCCAGCATCTCCCTGTTTTCGCTGATTTCACCAAAAACGCTGTGGTCGAAGCTGAAATATTTTTTGAGGTCATAATGCTCCAGCTTGAGCTGTGCGCCGGTGCGCGTGTTGCCTGTAAGCAGGCAGTTCAGGTATTTGCTGTCAGCCTGGGCAAAATAGGCCAAGGTTTTTTCTACGTTTTTGAGTATGCGGCCCTTGTGCAGCTCGAGCTGGTGCGGCAGCTCCATATGGTAGCGGATTAAAAGTCCTGCGGTTTCGGCAGCGTTGCAGCGGCCGCGCAGACGAGTTACTACGCTTTTGATGATATCGGAATCAGTACGGCCTGCCAGCGAGTGTGTAAAATCAAAGGCGTCAAGAAAATAATAATCCTTGATGACCTTAATCATAGCTGCTTTGCCTGCGCCGCCGGAAAGCAGCAGCGTGCCGTCTATATCCCACATTAAATATTTCATTTTATCTATCTCCTTTGATAATGAAAACAGGGGCTGCCTGTACAACCCCTGCATTTTTCATGCTTGCTCACATTCCACGCGGTTTGAGCATCATTTTTTTCAGTTTGTCGCCAACGTTTTGCGTAACATTTTGGGTACGGCGGATAAATTTGATGTTGGAGCGATGATTGGGCTTCATATCGTATTTGCTGCCAAAGTCACCGCGGTCAAGCAGCGTGATTTTCGCCTTATCGCAGTTGAAGGCCTGGCGCAGATAGCGAGCCATGCCTGCCGGGTCTGCATCATCGAAGCAGGAGAAGATGTCGGCAGCGATGAAGCCAAGCTCCGGATAAATGTGCAGCGTTACATGGCCCTGCTTGCAGGCAGCGAGCAGAGAGTATTCGCTTTGGCCTTCCTCCTGAGAGCAGATAACGTGCTTGTTTTCCATATGGAATTCTTCGCAGCCTGCGAGCAGCAGCTCTTGTGCTTTTTCAGTATTATTGAGCTCGTTGACACCACAGTTATACATATCTATAGCGATTAGTTTACCGGTAAATTTCTTTGGTTGCATTCTTACACCTCATTAAAAAAATAATTAGCCTGTCTGTGGCTTGTTGCATGATAAAACAGCAGACTATATAACACTTTAATTATAGCGAAATTTATAATGCTTGTAAAGTCGATTTGTTGTCGTAAATGAGGAAAGTGTGTTATAATGATAGCAGTGATTTAAACGTTTGTTTTGCATGGTGGTGAAATAATGGAAAAACTGGAAGCAGTTATTGAAGATATAGTGTTTCAGAGCGACGACGGTATGTTCTGTGTGCTGCGCGTAGAGAACAAGGCAAACGGACGCTTTAGCGCAGTTTATCACGGGACGGCGCCTTATCTGGGTGAAAACGTGGTTATGGAGGGCGAGTGGACGGAGCACGCGCGCTTTGGCAAGCAGTTCAATGCCGCGACGCTCAGCGTGGTGCAGCCGACGTCTGTCGTCGGCATCGAACGCTTTCTTGCCTCCGGTGCCGTGAAGGGCATTGGTCCGGCGACGGCGGCCAAAATTGTTGATATGTTCGGTGAGGATACGCTGGATATCATGGGAAATTATCCCGAGCGGCTGGCGAAGGTGCGTGGCATCAGCGCAAAGAAGGCTGTGGCGATAGGCGAGGCCTATAAGGAACTGTCGGGACTGCGTGAGCTGATGATGTTCCTGGAGGCTAACGGCGTGTCGAGCGGCTATGCGGCGCGTCTGCAGGCAGTATATGGCAATACGGCGATTACGCGAATAAAAGAAAATCCCTACTGCCTGGCGCGTGATATTGATGGCATTGGCTTCAAGACGGCGGACAGGATTGCTTTGGCGATGGGCTGGGAGCATGACGCACCGCAGCGTCTGGCGGCAGGCCTTTTTTATGCGCTGGAGCAGTCGACTAGCGTTGGTCATACCTGCGTGCCGGAGGAGCTGTTGGTCAGAGAAACGGCACGCGCGCTGGTTGTTGCTGCCGCAGATGTGCAGGAGGTTTTCTCCGCGCTGCTTGAGCACGACCTCATGCGGACAGAGGAGGTTGGCGGCACGCGGCTTGTTTATCAGGAGGCGCTGTATCGTGCGGAGGTGGAAACGGCAAGAAGACTGCTGTATCTGCGTGACCAGGCGAAGCCGATTACGCGCGTGAATGCGGACGAGGTTATTGCGCGTTGGGAGCGTGAGGCAGGGATTGCGCTGGCGGCGGAGCAGCGGCAGGCAATTTATGCTTCGCTGGAGCATGGCGTCTTTGTGCTGACGGGTGGTCCCGGTACTGGTAAGACAACCGTTGTCAAGGGCATTTTGAACGTGCTCAAGCAGGCAGGCTGCCGCATTCTTTTGGCAGCGCCGACAGGCAGGGCAGCACGCCGTTTGTCGGAGAGCGCGGAGCATCCTGCGTCGACCGTACATAGATTGCTCGAATGCCAGCCATCGAGCGACGGCCTATGCTTTAATAAAAATGATGAGGATCCGCTGGATGCGGAGGCGATTATCGTCGACGAGGCTTCCATGCTGGATATCCGTCTTGTCTATTATCTGCTCAAGGCTGTGCAGGGCGGCTGCCGCCTGATTTTCGTGGGCGATGTGGACCAGCTGCCTTCCGTAGGACCAGGCAATGTGCTGAAGGATATCATTCGTTCGGGAAGAATGCCTGTTGTGCGTCTGGAAAATGTTTTCCGTCAGGCAGAGGTCAGTCCGATTGTACTCAATGCACATAAGATTAACCGCGGCCAGATGCCGGAGTTTACTCCGGGCGAGCAGGGCGAGTTTGCGCTGATGGAATTTACCGATGAGAATCAGGCAGCTGATTTTGTGGCGCGACGTTATGCAGAGCTGACGATGAATGGAGACTGGCGCAGCGTGCAGGTGCTTACGCCGATGCATAAGAATCCCTGCGGCGTGCAGAATCTGAATAAGCTTTTGCAAAAATATCTCAATCCACCTGCGCCGAACAAGGCGGAGCTGAATATTCCCGGCAATGTTCTGCGCGTGGGCGACAAGGTGATGCAGATTCGTAATAATTATGAAAAGGACGTTTTCAACGGCGATATCGGACGCGTTATCCGCATCGTCGGCAAGAGCGCGACGGTTGACTTTCCTGAGCGTCCTGAGGGTGACCATGTGACCTATACCGAGAGCGAGGTGGAGGAGCTGCAGCTCGCCTATGCCATGAGCGTGCATAAGTCGCAGGGCAGCGAATATCCCTACGTCATCCTGCTGATGGTGCGCAGTCATTACATTATGCTGCAGCGCAACCTGCTCTATACGGCGGTGACGCGTGCCAAGGAGCGCGTGCTCATCGTCGGCAGCAAGAATGCTGTGCGGACGGCTGTGGAAAACGACAAGACTAGGCGACGCTACAGCCTGCTGGCAGAGCGTCTGCAGGAAAGCAGCGAGGTGTTCTGATGCAGAGTATTTGGCGTGAAATCGCTTATTATGGACGCGTGCTCAAGGAGCTTGTCTTTCCGCGTCGCTGCGTTGTATGCGGCTATGGCATTGAGGCAGGCTATGTCTGTGAGCATTGCCGCAGGAATTATCTTTTGCAGCGCGTGCTGAAGGGCGAGCCGCGCGAGGAATATCTCGCAGGGCAGGCGGAGCCTGTGGCGCTGGACGTTTTGGACAGCGTGCTGCTGCTTTATAAATATGATGGCGTGCTGAAGGACGCACTGCATCGCTGCAAGTTCGCAGCGGAGGCTGACCTGCTGCCTTTTCTGCGCGAGGAGGCGGAGGCAGGACTGCCATCGGCCAAGCTGCGCTGGCTGGAGCAGTTCGATATCATCACCTGCGTGCCGACCTCGCCGGAGCGTTTGGCACAGCGTGGCTTTGATGTGCCGCAGGAGCTGTTCGGACCTCTGCTGGACCAGCGCAGCGGCAGCTCTGTGTACAGCGACGCAGTGCTGGAGCGCGTGCGTCATACGCATCCTTTGTTCGAGCTGGGACCGGAGGCGCGTAGGCAGGAGCTTATGGGCTGCTTCGCCCTGCGCGCACGCTTCGATGTCCGCGGCAAGCACGTTCTCCTTTGCGATGATATTTATACAACAGGCAGCACGCTGTGCGAGGCTGCGCAGGTGCTCAAGCGTGCCGGAGCGGCAAAGGTTAGCGCCTTGGCCTTTTGTGCGGCGCGCAGTCATTGGGAGTAAAATCTGTGCTATAAGGTCGCTTGCTGCGGCCTTTTTTCTTGCCTTTTTTATTACTAAAAGCGTATAATATTACTATAATTGGGAAAGTATAAGCTTTGAGCTTATTTTGCTAGAATGAGCAACGACTTGGGGGGAGAGCAGTGAATTTACAGAACCGCAAGGTGAAAATAGTTCTTGGCCTGCTGCTGGCGGTGTGCGTTATTATCGGTTACCGCATTTACAGCAATATTCAGGCTGACAGGGCGCGTGCGGCGAAGATGTCGCAGTCGCGCAGCATTGCCGTGGTGACGGCGCATCCTGTACGCCGGACGATTGTTCCGCAGCTGCATTTTTCCGGCAGCCTGGATCCGGAGTGGCAGGCGCAGGTGGCGGCGAAGGTTGATGGTCGTTTGGAAAAGGTTTATGTGCATGAGGGCGACCATGTGGAAAAAGGTCAGGTGCTGGCAATTTTGGAGCAGATGGATACGGATGCCAATCTGCTGAGTGCCAAGGGTAGCTTCCTTGATGCGCAGACGAGTCTGCGTAAGGCCGAGACTGATTTGGCCCGCTATGAGAAGCTGTATGCGACGGGGGCAGTGTCGCAGCAGGTTGTAGACGATTACCGCTTTGCCCGCGATAACGCAGCTGCTAAGCTCGAAGCAGCGCGCGGCAGCTTGCAGGGGATGGAGTCCAAGGCCGCAGGCACCGTCGTTACGGCACCTGCTGACGGCATTGTGGCGAAGCGCTTTTATCAGGAGGGCTATTATGCTAAGGCTGGTACGCCGCTGTTTGCTATCGCGGATATCAGCATGCTCAAAACAACAATTCATATTCCTGAAGGCCAGGTTACCGGCGTAAGAGTTGGTAATGAGGCGGATATTGCTTTGCCTGCTTATCCCGGCAAAAAGCTTGTCGGCAAAATTACGCGTATCGCTCCGGTAGCAGATTTGCCTGCGCACACCTTTGCGGCAGAGGTCAGCGTGGATAACAGCGAGGGCCTGCTGGCAGGCGTGTACGCCAACGTCAGCCTGATTGGCGAGCCGCGCGAGCAGGTGCTGACGATTCCTATGCACGCCATCGTGATGCGTGATGACCAGCAGACGGTGTTCGTTGCTGATGCGCAGGGCGTTGTGCAGCGCAGGGTGCTGGCTCTTGGCTATTCTGATGATAATGTGGCCGAGGTCTTGAGCGGCCTTGACGAAAATGATACTATCGTTGTCGAAGGACACAACAAGTTGCGTGAGGGCAGCAGGATTAATCTGGAAAAGGCTGGTAAATAAGCATGATTGGTACATTTATCAAGCGTCCTGTCTTTACGACGATGTTTATTTTGCTGTTGGTGGTTTTCGGCATCCGCTGCTATCCGGAGATTGGCGTTGATTTGAATCCTGACGTTGACCTGCCGATTGTCAGCGTGCGTGTGACCTACAGCGGCGCTTCGCCGGAGGAAATGGAAACGCTCGTCACGAAGCGTATCGAAAACCGCGTGAGCCAGGTTTCCGGCATCAAAACGCTGTCGAGTACGGTACTCGAGGGCTACAGCGAAACGGTGCTGGAGTTCAATATCGGCGTCGACCCGCAGCAAAAGGCCAGCGAGGTGCGTGAGAAGGTTGCCAGCGTGCGCCGTGCTCTGCCGGACGATATCGACGAGCCGGTTACGCAGACCGTTGATTTGAACTCGCGCTCCATTGTGGCCTATACCTTTTCTTCTGCATCGCGCACGCGTGGCGAGATTCGCCGTATTGTCGAGGACAGCATTAAGGATGAGCTGCAGATGGTGGAGGGCGTATCGGAGGTCACTGTCGTTGGCGCCAGCCAGCGTGCTATCCGCATAGTGCTGAAGCCGGAGAAGCTTGCCGAGTATGGCATTTCCTACCAGACGATTAAAAATAAGATTAACGCCAACAACTACAACACGCCTGGCGGCAAGGCGAAGAACGACGCTATGGAAATCACCGTGCGTACTGTTGGCAAATATGATACTGTTGATGACGTGAAGCAGGTCGTGGTGGCGAATGATAATGGCCGTCCTGTTTATATTACAGACGTAGCTGATGTGCTCGACTCCTGGGAGGATGAAAGTACCTTCGCCAGCGCCAACGGCGAGCCCTGCGTCCTGGCCTTTGTGCGCAAGCAGTCTAAGACGAATACTGTTGATGTTACTGATAATGTCAACACCAGGATGGAGGAGCTGAAGCAGAGCAGCCTGCCGCCGGATATTACGGTGCAGAAGGTACGTGATCAGTCCAAATATATCCGTGATAATATTGCAGATGTTTGGAATGCGATTATCTTTGGCGGCTTTTTGGCGTTGCTGATAACCTATCTGTTCCTGCGTAACCTGCGTGCGACGATTATCGGCGGCTTATGTATTCCGACCTCGATAATTGCCACGTTCTTCATGATGCGTGTGATGGATTTTACGCTGAATAATATGTCGCTGATGGCGCTGAGTTTGGCGGTCGGCATTCTCATAGATGACGCGATTGTAGTTATCGAGAATATCTTCCGTCATATCGAAATGGGCGAGACGCCGTTTGTGGCGGCACGCAAGGCGACGGAGGAGCTGACGCTGGCTATTTTGGCGACCTCGCTGTCGCTGATGGCGGTGTTCGTGCCGATTGGCAATATGGGTGAGACGATTGGCCAGTTCTTCAAGCAGTTTGGCCTGACGGTAGCCTTTGCCGTAGCCTTCAGTACGATAGTGGCCTTTTCCTTGACGCCGATGGTGTCTGCTTATTGGATTCGCGTGGAGAGCGAGGAGCAGGCGACGAAGGAGCGCAATAAATATGTGCAGCTTGTATTGGAGAAGTTCGAGGCAGGCTTCCAGTCGCTGCGTGAGATGTATAACAGTCTGATGGCCTGGGCGCTGGAAAGACCGAAGAAGGTCGTAGCGATTGGTATTGTTTCCTTAGGACTCAATCTTTTGCTGCTGCCGTTCGTGGGTACGGAGTTTCAGCCGACGTATGACTCCGGCGAGTTCAGCGTGTCGGTGAAGGCGCCGATTGGCACGAGCCTGCACAAAACTGTGGATCTGGCAACGCCGCTGCAGCAATATATCAGCGATTTGCCTGAGGTGAGCATTGTGGCGCTGAATATCGGCAACGGGCGCAATCCGTCGAATCAGGGCTCGCTGGACGTGCGTCTTAAGCCTTCTAATGAGCGTGAGCGCAGTATGCAGCAGATTATGGACGAGCTGCGTGCCCGCTTTGGCAATGTCGAAGGTTTGAAGGTGACGGTCGTTTCGAACCAGGGCGGTGGCCGTGGCGATAGCCGTCCGGTGCAGGTGGCGCTGCGTGGCAGCGATATCAAGCAGCTCAAGAGCTATGCTCAGCAGCTGGCAGAAATGCTGCGCAACACGACGGGCGCAACGGACGTAGATATTTCGGACTCGGAGGAGCAGCCGGAAATAGTTGTGCGTCTTGACCATGCGAAGGCCAGCGAGCTGAACCTTGATGCGACAGAGGTTGGCAAGGTTGTCGAAATGGCTATTATGGGCAAGAGTACGAACAACAGCTATACTATTGGCGATAACAATTACGATATTATTTTGCAGCTTGACGAAAAGCAGCGTGCTAATATCAACGATATTGCTAATTTGCGCATTTCTTCTGTCAGCGGTCAGTTTATCCGTTTGGGTGATATTGCGAAGGTAAGCTATGGCAGCGGTCCGACGCGCATTGAGCGCGAGGATAAGCAGCGCCAGATTGTTGTTTATGCCAACACGGTCGGCATTTCGCCGGGTGATTTAATCAGGAAGGTGCGCAGCGAATATATCAGTGAGCTGAATCTGCCGCTTGGCTACAACTATAAGATGATTGGTCAGGCTGATAACATGGCACGCTCCTTCAAGGAGGTTTATAAGGCTGTTATCTTAGCCATTGTTGTTGTTTATATGGTGCTGGCCGCGCAGTTTGAAAGCTTTTCGCAGCCGCTGATAATTATGGCTTCGCTGCCGTTTGCAGTTATCGGCGCCATCCTAGGCTTGCTGGTGGCAGGACAGACGGCAAACATGATGAGCATGATTGGCTTTACGATGCTGCTTGGTCTGGTAACGAAGAACGCGATTCTTTTGATTGACTATGCCAACCAGCAGCGTGAAAAGGGCCTGCCTCTGCGTGAGGCTGTGCTGGAGGCCTGCTCGCTGCGCCTGCGTCCGATTCTCATGACTACGCTGTCGACTATTCTTGGTATGCTGCCGATAGCGCTGGGCATTGGCGAGGGTGCTGAGCTGCGTCAGTCTATGGGCGTAGTGCTCATCGGCGGTCTGACGACCTCAACGCTGCTGACGCTCGTGGTGGTGCCTTTGATTTATCTGCTGTTTGAGCGGTGGAAGGAAAAGAACTACGTTGCCAAGGGTGAGTAAAATAATATTAGTATAATAAAAACCAAAAGGAGTATTGAGCATCTTAGTGAAGCTCAATACTCCTAATTTTTGCTTATGTTAAATCAAAGACGCAGCTTAGTCCTGTCCGGGAACCTTGAGTACAGCGCCGGTAGCAGCAGAGGTAACGAGTGCTGCGTAGCGTGCCAGATAGCCGGTTTTAACCTTCGGCGGCGGGCAAACCCAGTTCTCACGGCGTTTAGCCAGCTCTTCGTCGCTCAGGCGAACGTTCAGCGTGCGGTTCGGAATATCAATTTCGATGATATCGCCGTTTTCGATAAGAGCGATGTTGCCGCCCTCGCGTGCTTCCGGAGAGATATGGCCGATGCAGGCACCGCGGGTAGCACCGCTGAAGCGGCCGTCGGTCAGCAGAGCAACGTCCTTGTCATGGCCCATGCCGGCAAGCACGGAGGTCGGGTTCAGCATTTCACGCATGCCAGGGCCGCCCTTCGGACCTTCATAGCGGATAACAACAACGTCGCCGGATTTAACCTCTTTCGCGCAGATAGCAGCGATAGCTTCGTCCTCAGAGTCATAAACCTTAGCGGGGCCGCTGAACACCTTCATGGAGGGGTCAACAGCGCTTTCCTTAACAACGCTGCATTCAGGAGCAATGTTGCCTGTCAGAACAGCAATGCCGCCGGTTTTGTTGTACGGATTTTCTACGCTGTGAATAACCTCAGGACGCAGGATTTCTGCGTGCTCAATGATTTCGCCAACGCTTCTGCCGCCAACAGTCTTGGCATCCTTATGAATCAAGGAGAGACGGTCAAGCTCGTACATAACAGCAGGAATGCCGCCAGCCTCATTGAGGTCAACGATATGATGGCTGCCGCCAGGGCTCATTTTTGTCAGATACGGAGTTTTCTTGGAGATTTCATCGAACAGGGACAGCGGCAGGTCGAGACCGGCGTCATGAGCGATAGCAGGCAGATGCAGGGCAGTGTTAGAGCTGCCGCCGATTGCCATATCTACAGTAATAGCGTTTTTGAAGGCGTCCAGCGTCATGATGTCGCGAGGCAGCGGGCCGTTGTTTTTAATCAGCTCCATAACAGCCATGCCGGCATGCTTAGCAAGAGCGATACGCTTGCCGTTATAGGCAGCAGGAATAGTGCCGTTGCCGGGCAGGCCCATGCCAAGAACCTCGGTCAGGCAGTTCATGGTGTTGGCGGTGAACAGACCGGAGCAGCTGCCGCAGCCGGGGCAAGCACAATGCTCGATGTCGCTCAGCTCGCATTTGTCAATTTGACCGGATTCAAAGCGTCCGGCAGCTTCGAAAACAGTGGATACGCTGATATCCTTGCCCTGATAACGACCAGGCAGCATCGGACCGCCGCTGACAACAACGGTAGGGATGTTCAGACGAGCTGCAGCCATCAGCATGCCGGGAACGATTTTATCGCAGTTCGGGATTAATACCAGACCATCGAAGGCGTGGCCGTTGGCAACAGCCTCGATGCTGTCGGCAACAAGCTCGCGGCTAGCCAGCGGATATTTCATGCCGTCGTGGCCCATAGCAATGCCGTCGCAGATGCCGATAGCCGGGAACTCAATCGGAGTACCGCCAGCCTCCAGCACGCCGTATTTGGCAGCCTTAGCGATAGTGTCCAGATGCATATGACCTGGAATGATTTCGTTCGCGGCACAGCAGATGCCGATTAACGGTTTTTTCAGTTCTTCTTCAGTATAACCCATCGCATAGAATAAAGAGCGGTGAGCAGCTCTTGTAGAGCCTTCTTTTACTTGAGTGCTTCTCATTGTTTGATTTACCTCTTTCCCTTATTATGTTCTTTTTAGAGCGATTATAAGGCATCATATGCTTCAGAACCGCTCCTAGGAGTATTATTTATACGCCGTCGTCGCGGTTCTTCGCCTCTAATACCTTCTAATCGCTCTTAGGTTAGCGTTATTAAGGTATCATGTGCTTTATAGTGGCTCTTGTTTTTACTTTTACAGAACATAGCCCCTGATTTTGGGTACTCTAAAAATTTTACATTTTTTAGCGACGAATGTCAATTATTCGGCGCGTAAATCTGCGTTTTTTGTAACATCGGAAAAATTTTATCTGTTATTAGTAAAGTTTGTTACAAATCAGTCACAAGTTTAAAAAGATTTCACGACTAGAGGAAAACCGATAGTATATAATAGGCGTAGAAATAATTAGGGGAGGTATACATAATGAAAACTAAACTTACTGAGCTCTTAGGTATTAAGTATCCTGTGATTCAGGGTGGTATGGCGTGGACGAGTGACGCTAATCTGGCAGCAGCAGTTTCTAATGCCGGCGGCGCAGGCATCATTGGCAGCGGCGGCCGCACTGTGGAGTGGACGCGTGACGAGGTGCGTAAGGCAAAAAGCCTGACCGATAAGCCGTTCGGCGTGAATGTTATGCTGATGGCACCGAATATTGCTGAGATTATCGAGATGCTGTGCGAGGAGAAGGTGGCGTTCGTAACCTTGGGCGCAGGCAATCCTGTGCCGCATATTGCGACCTTCCATGCAGCAGGCATTAAGGTTATTCCTGTTGTGCCGAGCGTGAAGCTGGCAAAACGCATTGAGGCTGCCGGTGCTGATGCGATGGTTGTCGAAGGCATGGAGGCCGGCGGTCACATTGGCAAGCAGACGACGATGGCACTGATGGAGAACGTGCTGCCTGCTGTGCAGAGCATTCCGGTGCTTGTTGCCGGCGGCATCAGCGATGGCCGTGCGCTGGCTGCTGCGCTGCTGATGGGCGCAGAGGGCGTGCAGATGGGCAGCCGCTTCCTGCTGACCACTGAATGTCCGGCTCATCCCGCTGCAAAAGAGGCGATTGTCAAAGCAACCGATACGGACAGCGTGGCTACCGGCTATAGCCGCAACCTTGGCGTGCGCTGCCTGGCGAATGCTTTTACTGACGCTTATACTGCAAAGGAAATCGCTGGTGCGCCGAAGGAAGAGCTCATGCAGATGGGCACAGGCACTAACCGTAAGGGCATTCTGGAGGGCGACACTGTGAACGGCACCGTTATGTGTGGTCAGAGCCTGAATGTGCTTAACGATGTTCTGCCGTGTAAGGACGTTATGGAACGCATTATTGCGGAAGCAAAGGCTGCAATTGCACGCGTGCAGCAGTTTGCCTAAAAATAGAAGATAAGCAAGAAAGCTTGACGCTCTGCGTATTACTTGGGTAGTATGCAGGGCGTTTTTGCGTTTTGTGTCAAAAATACGACAGAAAATAGTTTACGCTCCAAGCTGTTTATGGTACAATATTTGCAGTATCGAATTTAGAAAATTTTGATGTGAGGTAGGCTATGAAAAAAGAGCTTATTATAAATAAGCTGCCGACAGCTTTCTGTCATGCCTCGACGCTTGCTGCTGTAGGCGGTGTGCAGGGGATAGAAACCCTGGCCTGCTGGTTTGGTGGCAGTCATGAGGGCGCAGATGATGTAGGCATATATTTGAGCGCGTGCCGCCAAGGTCAATGGTCTGAGCCGGAGCTTGTCGTGAGCACGCAGGAGCCGTGCTGGAATCCAGTGCTGTATCTGCATGGCGCGGAGGCAGCAGGGCAGCGCGTGAGCCTGTTCTATAAGCAGGGCAGGGCGATTGCCGATTGGCGTACCTATGTTATAACCTTGACTTTAAGGCAGGGCGAGGTGCTTTGCTCGGAGCCGTACGAGCTGGTTGACGGCGACGTGAGCGGTGGGCGCGGACCTGTGCGTAACAAGCTGCTGCGTTTGCGTGATGGCCGCCTTTTGGCGGGCGGCAGCGTGGAGCGCGGCATCTGGACAGCCTTTGCAGACATCAGTGATGACGACGGCCGTACGTGGCAGAAGTCGACAACGATTGCTATTGACGGTCTGACATATAATGCAGGCGAAAAGACAGCGGAAAGCGCTATTGAGGTCAGCCAGCAGTCCTTCTTCGGACGTGGCGTGATTCAGCCGAGCCTGTGGCAGAGCGCGGACGGTAGCGTGCATATGCTGCTCAGAAGCAGCGAGGGCTACGTCTATCGCAGTGATTCGCAGGATAACGGCGCCAGCTGGTGCGCGGCCTATCCGATGCAGATTCCGAATAATAACAGCGGTCTTGATTTAGTGCAGGATGCAGCAGGCAGGCTGTTTCTCGTCTGCAATCCTGTGGAGGCCAATTGGGGCCAGCGTTCTCCCCTGAGCTTGTTTGTGTCGCAGGATGATGGCGCAAGCTGGCAGCGTGTGCTTGATCTGGAAAGCGGCGAGGGAGAATATTCCTATCCGGCGATTATCTGCCATGATAACAGGCTGGAAATATCCTATACCTATAATCGCCAGAATATCGCGCATGTAATATGCGACATTAATGAGTTAGATCTTTTTATAAAATAAATCATAAGGAGATGTTGTGAAATGAAAAAAATCTTAGTAGTATTGATGGCTATGCTGACCATGGCTATCATGGTCGCTGGCTGCGGCGGCGACAGCAAAAAGGCTGCTTACCCTGCTGACGGAGATATTTCCGTTATCATTCCGAAGGCGCCGGGCGGCGGCACGGATACCTCTGCCAGAGGCCTGATTCAGTTCATGGAAAAAGAGCTCAAGGGCAGCAAGTTTGTTCCCGTAAACAAGCCTGATGGCGGCGGTGTTACCGGTATGGTTGAGCTGGCTAATGCTAAACCGGACGGACATACTCTGGGCATGGTGACTGTTGAGCTGGCTATGTTCCCGCATCAGGGCAAATGCAAAAACACCTATAAGGATTACGCAGCTATCTGCGCTCCGATTGCTGCTCCTGCAGCTTTGATTGTTGCGAAGGACGCTCCGTACAACAATGTTGATGAATTCGTTGCTTTCGCTAAGGCTAACCCCGGCAAGGTAAAAATGGGCAACTCCGGTATCGGTGCTATCTGGCATATTGCTGCCCTGTCCTTCGAGGAGGAGTTTGGCGTACAATTCAAGCATGTTCCGTATCCGAAAGGCTCTGCTGACATTGCTGCTGCTCTTGCAGGCAAGCATATCGACGCAACGCTGGCTGATCCGTCTGTATTCAAGAGCCAGGTGGACGCAGGCAACCTGAAGATTCTTGCTGTTATGGCTGACAGCCGTAGCGAAATCTATCCGGCAGTTCCGACCTTCAAGGAGCTTGGTCATAACATGACCGTTCGTGCATGGGCTGCTCTGGTTGCTCCGAAGGATACTCCGAAGGAAAAGCTGGACGTTCTGCGCGCTGCTGCTAAAAAGGTGTGCGAATCCAAGGAATTCAAGGATTACTTCATGAAACAGGGCATTGACCCGACCTGCATTATCGGCGAGGATGCTGACAAGATGATGAAGGAAGACCATGAAATGTATGAAAAATTCCTAAAGCTGGCAAAATAATCGGCTTCTCTACCATCTGCTGCTGCTTGTGGGCAGCGGCAGGTGGTATTTTATATTTTGAGCGAAAATTTTCTTGAAAAAAATTTCTAAATGAGCTAAAATCATAGAGGATTTTTCTGAGAAGTGGCGAATTATAACTAGGTACACAATGTGTGGAAAGAATAGGAGGCATAAGATATGCATAGTTACAGCATGGATCTTGGCGGCAGAACTCTTACTATCGAGGCTGGCAAGATTGCAAAACAAGCTAATGGCGCTGTATTAGTACGTTATGGCGATACCGCCGTAGTCGTTGCCGTTACCGGCACCAAAACCCCGCGTGAGGGTGTAGACTTTTTCCCTTTGACTGTTGATTTTGAAGAAAAAATGTACGCCGTAGGTAAAATTCCCGGCGGCTTTATTAAACGTGAAGGTCGTCCGTCTGAGCAGGCTATCCTGACCAGCCGTCTGATTGACCGTCCGATTCGTCCGATGTTCCCGGAAGGCTATCACAATGATGTTCAAATCGTTGCTACTGCCGTTTCCGTTGATCCTGACAACGCTCCGGATATGCCGGCTATGATTGGTGCATCCTGCGCTCTGTCTATTTCTGATATTCCGTTTGAAGGTCCTATCGCCGGTGTGCGTGTAGGCCTGATTGATGGCGAATTCATCATCAACCCGACTGTTGAGCAAGCAAAAATCAGCCAACTGAACCTGGCTGTTGCCGGCACTAAGGACGCTATCCTCATGGTTGAGGCTGGTGCTAACGAGGTTTCCGAGGAAACCATGCTGGACGCTATCTGGTTCGGCCATGGCGTAATCAAACAGCTCGTTGAATTCCAAGAAAAAATCGTTGCAGAAATCGGCAAAGAAAAAATGGAAGTTCCGTTCTACGCTCCGCCTGAAGAAATGGTTGCGGAAATCGAAGAATACGGCGCTCAAAAGCTGAAGGATGCGCTGATGGATGCTAACAAGCTGGAGCGCGAGGAAAACGTTGCTAAGGTTAAGGCTGAAATCGCTGAAGTATTTCTGGAGAAATATCCTGATAATGCCAAGGACGTTGCTTACATCACCCAAAAGCTGGTTAAGAAAATCGTTCGCCGCACTATCTCTGTAGATAAGATTCGTCCTGACGGCCGTCAATTAGACGAAGTTCGTCCGGTAAGCTGCGAGGTTGGCCTGCTGGCTCGTCCGCATGGCAGCTCTCTGTTCACCCGTGGTCAGACTCAGATCCTGAACGTTTTGGCTCTGGCTCCGCTGCGTGAAGCACAAATCCTTGATGGCCTTGGCGCTGAGGAAACCAAACGCTATATCCATCACTACAACTTCCCGCCGTACAGCGTTGGTGAAACCAAACCGCTGCGCAGCCCCGGTCGTCGTGAGATCGGTCATGGTGCTCTGGCTGAGCGCGCTCTGCGTCCGGTTATTCCTTCTGAAGAGGATTTCCCGTATGCAATCCGTCTGGTATCCGAGGTTCTGGAATCCAACGGTTCTTCCTCCATGGGTTCCGTTTGCGCAAGCACCCTGTCCCTGATGGATGCAGGCGTACCTATTAAGGCTCCTGTTGCAGGCGTTGCTATGGGCCTGGTTAAGGATGGCGAATACTTCACCATTCTGACCGATATCCAAGGTCTGGAGGATGCTCTGGGCGATATGGACTTCAAGGTTGCTGGTACCGACAAGGGCATCACTGCTATCCAAATGGATATCAAGATTGACGGTATCAACAAGGATATCTTCACCCAGGCTTTGGCACAGGCTAAACGTGGCCGCGAATTCATCATGGGCAAAATGATGGAATGCATCAGCGAACCGCGCAAAGAGCTGTCCAAATATGCTCCGAAGATTACTACTATCCATGTAGATCCTGATAAGATTGCTAAGGTTATCGGACCTGGCGGCAAAACCATTAAGAAAATTGTTGACGAAACCGGTGCTAAGATTGATATCGATGATAGCGGCCGCGTATTCATCGCTGCTGTTAACACTGAAGCTGCAAACAAGGCTATCGACATGATCAACGGCATTACCGCAGAAGCAGAGCCGGGCAAGGTTTACACTGGTAAAGTAACCCGTCTGATGAACTTCGGTGCTTTCGTAGAAATTCTGCCGGGCAAAGAAGGTCTGGTGCATATTTCCCAGCTGTCCACCGAGCATGTTGACAAGGTTGAGGACGTTGTCAGCGTTGGCGACGAAATCGTGGTTAAGGTTACGGAAATTGACAACAAGGGCCGTATTAACCTGTCCCGTAAAGCAGTGCTGATGAATGGCATGAAGAAATAATTCTTGATAAATTTTAAAGAGCTGTCGCTGTTGTGGCAGCTCTTTTTTTAAAGTATGCTGAGGCGTTTTCGCGTTGCGTGCAATGCGTGATTTTGCGCTGAAGGCTGTTAAGGAGTGGTCGATTTATGAAAACCAGAGGCTTTGAAAAGGTTACGAAATATATGCAGGTGGAGTTCCCCATGCCGGAGCGCAAGACGGAGCTTTCTGCCGGCTATGATATCAGCGCAGCGGAAGAGGTTGTGCTGGAGCCGGGCAAGCTGGTGCTGGTGCCGACAGGCGTGAAGGCTTATATGCAGGCCGGAGAATTCCTTGGTCTGCATATTCGCAGCAGTATGGCTGTAAAGAAGCATCTGATGCTCGTGAACAACGTGGGCATTATTGATGCGGATTATTATAATAATGCAGATAACGAAGGTCATATCATGGTGGCACTGCTGAATATGGGCAGTGAGGCTGTGACGATTCCGCAGGGCGAACGCATTGCGCAGGGCATTTTTTACAACTATCTGACCGTTGACGACGACGATAAGGTGGAGAAGGCTGTGCGTGCAGGCGGCTTCGGTAGCACTGGCAAGAATTGAGGGAGTAATGCATTATGAAACAAAGCTATCAAATTTTTACAGCAGCACTTTTGGCTTCCATGAGCCTTGCAGCAGCAGCTCAGGCCTATACTCCGTCTGATGAGGAGCTGTTAAATTCGTCGCAGATAGTGCAGGCGCAGCGCTCGACTGCTATGCAGCGCTACGCAGGCGGACGCTTGCAGGCTATCTGGGATCCGCAGGTGCAGCACAATGATGTGGACTGGTGGCTGCGTTCTTTTAGTGAATGGGAGAGCTATTACGATGATGCTGTAAGTGGCAAAAGCCGTTCTGTAGCTGCAGGCATGGATATGAATACGGGCAAGGAGACGCGCACTGGTATTTATGGCATGTATAATCACACAGAGCTTAGCGGCGGCGTAGCCGAGGCCTTGCAGCAGGACTGGCGCATTGGTGCGTACATGGGTAAGCAGCACGGAGCTGTGCAGCAGTATGGTTATGTGAACTATGGTAAGCTGGGCAATCATTATAATGATCCTTGGACGGACGTAAAGTATCACGGCCAGATTGTAGAGCTGGGCGGCGAATATAAGTATGATTTGCATCACGATGATGGCAAAACCTATCATGTTTCGCCCTATGTGAACATGCAGGCCTCGCGCTATATGCAAAAGAGCTATTGTCTTCAAGCTTTTCCGGATGGTTCTAGGATTGTAGCCGATTCTATAAATAATAATTATCTGGCCGGGGAGACTGGTGTAGAGCTGCGGCGTGAGCTGCAAAACGGCAATTATGCTGTTCGCCTTGGCTATAAGCGTGTGCTGGCGGGGGAAGAGCCTAAGATTGCCTATGACATTGAAATCGGAGGCAGTAGAGTTCCAGCGATTAGCTGCTCGAATGATATCGACAAGGATTATCTGCATCTGACAGTGGGCGGAACGCTGAAGCTGACGAAAAACCTTTCTGCGACGGCGGAGGGCGGCTTGCTCGAAGGCAGGCATGACCGTGAGCTGAAAGCGGACGTGAAGCTGAACTGGGCTTTTTGATGTGAAGTGAAAATTTTCTTTTGGCTATGCTCAATATGTAAAGCTAGTTTTTGTAACATCTTTACATATTGAGCTGTTAAAAAGTCTGCGAAATTTTATTCATTGACAAATACCTATGAGGGTAATATAATTTTACTAATAACAAACCATTAGGATAGAGGAGCGGAAAGCATGAGTAATCTGTGGAGCGGGAGCATTGAAGCAGATGAAAGGGTCAACGCCGAAGTGCTGTGGCAGCCGTGCCATGGTGCTGGGCCGTCAGTGAAAGCTGCCGGACTGTCGCTGCATGGCAGCGGAGAGCTATCTCAAGCTGGTATGGATTTTTTGCATGCTGACCGTTGAGATAGAATGTCTCAACGGTTTTTTATTAAGAGGTGTCGGCGATAGTCTGACAAGATTTATATAAGGGGTGGATTTCATGATTCGTGTTCTGGTAAATGGTGCGCTGGGCCGCATGGGCAGCGAGGTTTGCAAAAAGGTTTATAGCGAGGCTGATCTGGAATTAGTCGGCGCTGTTGATATTAAAGAGGGCCTTGTTGCCTTGGGCGACGGCGTAAGGGTTACAACCGACCTGCTGGCAGCTATTAACGAGACCAAGCCTGACGTTGTTGTTGATTTTACCCGTCCGGACGTTGTTATGGGCAGCCTGCGCAAGATGCTGCCGCTGGGCGTGCATGTTGTTGTTGGTACGACCGGCTTCAGCAATGATGATTTAAAAGAGGTTGATGAGCTGGCCAAGGCTCATAACACGGGCCTTTTGATTGCGCCGAACTTTGCGCTTGGTGCTGTGGTGATGATGAAGCTGGCTTGCGAGGCTGCTAAATATTTCCCGCATGTAGAGATTATCGAAAAGCATCATGATAATAAGCTGGATGCTCCGAGCGGTACGGCGATTATCACCGCGCAGAAGATTGCTGAGGTGCGTAAGGCTATGCAGCAGGGCAATCCGAACGAGAAGGAGACGATGGCCGGTGCCCGTGGTGCAGACTACGAGGGCATGAAGATTCACAGCGTGCGTCTGCCGGGTTACGTTGCTTCCCAAGAGGTTATCTTCGGCGGTCAGGGTGAAACGCTGAAAATCAGCACTGATCCCGTTAACCGCGAATGCTATATGCCGGGTGTAGCACTTGGCTGCCGCAAAATCTGTGCTTACACAGGTCTTGTGTACGGCTTAGATAAATTACTTTGATTTTAAGAGGGGGAGATTTTCATGAAAAAGTATAATGTTGCTATTTTAGGTGCTACCGGTGCTGTTGGTACTGAGTTCCTGACATTAATTGAGGAGAGAAATTTCCCGTTTGCAGAGCTGCGACTTTTGGCTTCTAAGCGCAGTGCTGGTAAGCAGATTGAGTTCATGGGCAAGACCTATACTGTTCAAGAGGCAACGAAGGATTCCTTCGAGGGCATTGACATTGCCCTGTTTGCAGGCGGCAGCGTTTCTAAGGAGTTCGCTCCGTATGCTGTGAAGGCTGGCGCTGTTGTTATTGATAACTCCAGCACCTTCCGTATGGATCCTGAGGTGCCGCTGGTTGTGCCCGAGGTTAATCCGGAGGATATTCTCAAGCATAAAGGCATTATCGCTAACCCGAACTGCTCTACTATTATTATGATGATGGCTTTGAAGCCGCTCTATGATCTGGCACGCATCAAACGTCTTGTTATTTCTACCTATCAGGCTGTTTCCGGCGCTGGCAAGGAGGGCATTGACGAGCTGACCGACCAGACGAAGGCTTACAGCGAGGGCCGCGAGATGGAGGCGCATATCCTGCCGTCTGCCAGCCTGCCGAAGCATTATCCGATTGCTTTTAACCTGATTCCGCAAATTGATGTCTTCCTTGATAACCTTTACACCAAGGAAGAGATGAAGATGGTTAACGAGACGAAGAAGATTCTGCATGATGACGAGCTGCGCATTACCGCTACTACCGTGCGTGTACCTGTATATCGCAGCCATAGCGAATCCATCAACATCGAGTTCGAGCACGACCTTGACCTTGACGAGATGCGCAAGGCTATAGAAGCTTTCCCCGGCGTACAGATGATGGACGATCCTGCAAATCAGGTTTATCCGATGCCACTGTATACCTCTGAAAAATATGACTGCTTTGTTGGACGTCTTCGTCGCGACGAATCTAATCCGAACAGCTTCAACCTGTGGGTTGTAGGCGACCAAATTCGCAAGGGTGCAGCGCTGAATACTTTGCAGATTGCGGAAGTTATGATTAAGAATGGCTGGCTTGAGCAGTAAGGAGTATTAATTTATGAAAATTATTGTACAAAAATTTGGCGGCACCTCTGTAGCTTCAGAGGAAGCTCGCGTTGCCGTAAAAAATAAAGTACAGCAGGCAATCCGCAATGGTTATTCTCCTGTTGTCGTTGTGTCCGCAATGGGCCGCAATGGTGCACCCTATGCTACAGATACGCTGATTGGCACTTTGAAGGATGTCAATCTTTCTGTTAATGTTCGCGAGATGGATATGATGATGTGCTGCGGCGAAATCATTTCCTCCTGCGTTATGGCAGCAACGCTGCAAAAATTTGGCATCAATGCAATGGCTTTGACCGGTGGTCAGGCAGGTATCATTACTGATTCTCAGTTTGGTGCTGCACGCATCAAAAATATCAATATCTCTAATCTTATGCGTCTGCTGGAATCCGGCATTATTCCTGTTGTTTGCGGCTTCCAGGGCATGACGGAAAATAATTATAAGTTCACGACGCTTGGCCGTGGTGGCAGCGATACCTCTGCTGCTGCTTTGGGCGCAGCGCTCAAGGCTGATTTTGTAGAGATTTATACTGACGTTGAAGGTATTATGACTGCTGATCCGCGTATTGTTAAGGGTGCTAATATCCTCAACCAGATTTCCTACGCCGAGGTTTGCCAGATGGCGCATAACGGCGCGAAGGTTATCCATCCGCGTGCTGTAGAAATCGCTATGGGCAGCAATATTCCGCTGTATGTTAAATCCACCTTTAGCGATGCTCCCGGCACATTGATTACCAACGAGCGTGGCGGTCGTGGCAATGGCGGCGAGATTGCTATCAATGAAAGCTGCGCGAGCGGCGTTGCTAACCTCAGCGATTTGGCACAGTTCCGCATTGAGCTGAATCCGACAGATATTGCTGCCGGCCGTAATCTTTTCGAGGATTTGGCGGATGCAGGCATCAGCGTTGGCTGTCTGAACCTGTCGGAGAAGGAAGCAATGTTTGCTGTATTCTCGCCTGATGTTGCGCATACCTGCAAGGTGCTGGACGAGACAGGCTTCAAATATGAGCTCAACGAAGGCTGCGGCAAGGTTTCCGTTGTCGGCAGTGCAATGCGCGGCGTGCCCGGCATTATGGCTACCTTCGTAGCTGCGCTGGCTGGCAAGAATATTGCTATTTTGCAGACAGTGGACAGCGATACAACGATTTCTGCAATCGTTAAGGAAGAGCATATGGTAGAAGCTGTGCAGGCTTTGCATGAGGCATTCAAATTATAATTAAGCCTAACGATAAAGCATCATCTGCTTCAGACCAGCTGCCTCGACGTACCTCTAGTACGCCTTCGGCATCTGCTCTTCGCATCTAATACTTTCTCGTTAGTCTTTCGGAAAGTGGTTAATATAAAGAGGGGCCTAACGATAAAGCATCATCTGCTTTTCGCATCTAATACTTTCTCGTTAGTCTTTCAGAGAGTGGTTAATATAAAGAGGAGTAATAACAATGACTAAACCCTATTTTGGTAGATTATTAACGGCAATGGTAACTCCGTTTAATGAGGACGGCAGTATCAATTATGCAGCAGGCGCAGATTTTGCGGAATGGCTGCTGGCAAATGGCAGCGACGGCCTGGTGGTTGAAGGCTCCACCGGTGAAGCTGCTACTATGAACATGGATGAAAAAGTCAAATTCATGGAAACCATTGTTAAACGTGTTAATGGCCGCGCAAAAATCGTTGCTGGTGCAGGCACGAACTGCACTGCCAGCACGATTGAGCTGGCACAGAAGATGGAAGCCTGCGGCGCAGACGGCCTGCTTGTTGTTGGTCCGTACTACAACAAACCGACGCAGGAGGGCTATTACCAGCACTTCGCAGCTGTAGCTAAGGCTACCAAGCTGCCGATTATCGTGTACAACGTGCCTGGTCGTACCGGCGGCAACATTGCTCCGGCAACTATTGCGCGTCTGGCGAAGGATTTCAGCAACATCGTGGCTGTTAAAGAGGCTGCCGGCAATGTTGCGCAGACTGCTGAATTATATCGTGTGCTGCCTGATGATTTCTCCATTTACAGCGGCGATGACGGCCTGATTCTGCCGTTCATGTCTGTTGGCGCTTGCGGCTTGATTTCGGTTCTGGGTAATGTCAACGGCAAGATTCTGCAGGAGCTGATGACTGCATACAGCGAAGGCCGTGTTAAGGATGCTGCTGATATCAACAAGAGAATGGTTCCGCAGGCAAAGGCTATGTTCGTAGAAAGCAATCCTATTCCTATCAAGGCTGCTGTTACCAAGGTTACCGGCATTAACGCAGGTGCTCCGCGTCTGCCGCTGACGCCGATTTCTGCTGCTGGCGAGGCTGTGCTTGATGCTGCGCTGAAGGAAGCAGGACTGGTGAAATGAGCAGGCTGGTAGTAATTATCCAGTGTGATACCGTGCAGCAGCGCTGCTGTGGTTATAACTGCACACATGCCTTTTACAGTCGTGAGGGTAAGTTCGCTGATTATGATGCAGATACGCATTATATGAGCTTTACCTGTGGCGGCTGCTGTGGCGGTGCGCTGACAGTGAAGCTGGAGAATTTGTGCAAGCGTCTGCGCCGTTTTCAGGAGACAGACCAGGAGCTTATTATCCATCTGTCGACCTGCATGGTGTCGGATAACTCGCATAAGCCACCCTGCCCGCATCTTGATTATATTATGACGCTGCTGGAGAAGAAGGGCTTCACTAATATTGTGAAGGGCACGTATATCTCCAAGACTGCCACGAAGCGTCGTGCAGAAGGCAGATATAAGAGCTTTTAAAAATTCATAAGCAATTTTGGTCCGAAGGGCAGATTGTGCTGCTCTTCGGATTTTTTGCGTAGCGATAGTGTTAAAAATAATTAACACCAATGACGGAACTAATTTTTTTGTTTTATAAACACACAATTTTCACCGAAAATGTGGTAAAATAGAAATTACAAGCCGAAAGGAGTTGTTAAATTATGAGTGAAGTATCTCAAGAGACTATGATGTTCAAACGTCAGCCGGAGACGCTGGACGTTGCTGAAACGATAAAGGAAGTTTATGCTGCTTTAGAGAAAAAAGGCTATAATCCGGTAGACCAGCTGGCAGGCTATCTGCTGAGCGGCGACCCGACTTATATCACCAGCTATGATGATGCACGCACGAAGCTGCGCCGTCATGAGCGCTATGAGCTTATTGAGGAGCTGGTGAAGAACTATCTGCAGCAGATTAATAAGTAATTACTAAAAAAAGAACGCCTGCTCTTGCTGTTAAGCATTGGGCAGAGAGGCGTCAAAGGAGTTTTCTATGCGCAAAATGTCCCTCGATGTAGGAACAAGAACCATCGGTATTGCAGTCAGTGACCTCATGGGCATGATTGCTAATGGCGTGGAGACTATCCGCCGCACGACGGAGGAGAAGGACTACGCACGCATTGCCGAGCTGATTAAGGAGCATGAGGTGGATACGCTTGTCGTGGGCTATCCGAAAAATATGAACGGTACTATCGGCGAACGCGCCGAGGCTTGTGCGGCGATGGCAGAAGCATTACGCACGATGTTCCCGGGCGTAGAGGTTGTGCTGTGGGACGAGCGCCTGAGCACGGTGGCTGCCGAGAAGGTGCTGGTCGATGCTGATATGCGCCGTAAAAAACGCAAAAAGGTTATTGATATGATGGCGGCTGTGGTAATTCTGCAAAATTATCTGGACAGCAAGAGCTTTAAAATTTGACAGATTACCGTTTCATATTATACAATATGCTTAGGTAGATATTAGATTTATTATTATCGTTATTTTGAAAGAGGTGCCTTATGGAAAAAGACATTAAAAATGAAGAATTAGAAGCTATGCAGGCTAACGCTGAGGAAGGCGAAGAAGTAGACGTTGTTGTTCTGACTGACGAGCAAGGCAACGAAAGCTATTTCATGGAAGAAATGGTTATTCCTTACGAAGGCAAAAACTTTGCTGTACTCGTATCCATCGACGATGACTGCTGCGAGGATGAGGAGTGCGACTGCCACGACCATGAGCACGAAGAAGAAGATTACTGCATCATTGCCCGCATCGATTTTGATGAAAACGGCGAAGCAGTTTATGTTGGTCCGACTGATGAAGAGTACGAGGCTGTAGCAGCTCTGTACGACGAGATGTGTGCAGAAGAGGAATAATTCTTGTAAAAATAGCCGGACTTCGGTCCGGTATTTTTATGCTGTGTGGTGGATTGAAGTAGATGGATATTGAAAAGCTTAAGGAGTTTGTACGCACGAAGCCTGTGCAGGCCGGAGTGGGCGCTTTGGCGCTGGTGCTGGTCGCAGGCGTTATCGCGTTTACGGTCTACCTTAACGGACAAGGAAGCAACAAGGATTTCGCTGTAAGCGGCTCGCGTCTGATTGTCGTCAAGGAGGGCATGACGACAGCGGATATTGCTGCGCTGCTGCATGAAAAGAAGCTGGTCAAGAATCCCGATGCCTTTCGTATGGAGGCACGCTGGAAGGGACTGGCGACGAAGCTGCAGGCAGGTGCTTATCAGCTTGAGGGCGGCATGAGCAATGCGCAGATTGTCGATACTATGGTCAAGGGACGCATCAAGCAGGTGCGCTTTACTGTGCCTGAGGGCTTTACAGTCGTAAAGACGGCCAAAAAGCTGGAGGCAGAGGGACTTGGCAGCGCTGATAAGTTTATCGCTGCGGCGAAAAATTACGCGCCCTATGCTTATATGCAGACGGATGATGCCAATGTAGTTTTTAAGGCTGAGGGCTTCATTTATCCTGCAACCTACGATTTTCCTGTAGGCATGAGCGAGGAGCAGCTGCTCAAGCTCATGGTTGACCAGTTTGACAAGGAAATGCAGGCGAGCGGCGTAAGCAAAACAGTTGCTGAACGCAATTTAAAGCTGCGTGATGTGGTGAATATGGCGGCGATGGTGGAGCTGGAGGCAGTTTTTGCTGAAGAGCAGCCGCGTATTGCCGGAGTTTTCCTCAAGCGCGTTGCTATTGGTATGCCGATTCAGTCGGATACCACTATTCAATATATTTTAGGTGCGCAAAAGGAGATTATCACCTTTGCGGATACCGAAATCAAAAATCCGTATAATACCTATCAGAATGCAGGCCTGCCTCCCGGACCGATTGGCAGCCCAAGCCTGGGCGCGATTAAGGCGGTGCTGGAGCCGGAGCAGACTGATTATCTGTACTTTGTAGCAGAGAAGGATGGACACCATAGGTTTACGAAAACTTATGGGGAGCATTTGCAGGCTATAAAAGACATAGGTTAAGAGGCATTGCTTATAAAGCACCATCTGCTTCATCACGGCTCCTAGGAGTACTAATTTGTACGCCGTCGTCGCCGTTCTTCGCATCTGGTACTTTCTAAGACAATGCCATGTAAGAACAAATTTGGAGACAATATGACTAGAACTTTAACTAAGCCCGAGCTGTTAGCTCCTGCCGGAAATATGGAGAAGGGCAAGATGGCCCTGCTCTACGGTGCGGACGCTATTTATCTGGGCGGCAAGATGTTTGGCCTGCGTGCCTTCGCCAACAATTTTTCCCTTGAGGAAATTGCGGAGATGGCAGCCTATGCGCACAACTTGGGCAAGAAGGTGTACGTAACCGTCAACATTTTTGCACATAATGAAGATATCGACAAGCTGCCGGATTATTTGCGCGGCCTGGCTGCGGCAAAGGTTGATGCCTTGCTGATTAGCGACCTGGGCGTGTGGACTACGGCGCGTGAGGTTGTGCCGGAGCTGCCTCTGCATGTGAGCACGCAGGCGAACACCACGAACTTTGCTACAGTAAAGGCGTGGGAGCAGCTTGGTGCGGAGCGTGTTGTTTTGGCGCGCGAGCTGTCGCTCAAGGAAATCAGCGAAATCAGCGAGAAAACCTCCGTTGAGCTGGAAACCTTTGTGCATGGCGCAATGTGCATTTCCTACAGCGGACGCTGCCTGCTGAGCGCTTATCTTACTGGGCGTGACGGCAACCGTGGCGCCTGCACGCAGGCCTGCCGCTGGGAATACAATATGTATAAGCTGGGAGAGCAGAAGCGTCCCGGCGAATACTTTGACCTCGAAGAGGATGAGCACGGAACCTATGTGATGAACTCTAAGGATTTGTGCCTCATCGAATATCTGCCGGAGCTGATGCGTGCCGGTGTGTGCAGCCTGAAAATTGAAGGCCGCATGAAGAGCGTGCATTATGTGGCTACCGTGGTCAGCGTTTACCGCAAGGCGATTGATGCCTGCTGGGCTGACATGGACGGCTACAGCGTGCCGGAGGAATGGATTACAGAGCTGAACAAGGTCTCCCATCGCCAGTACACCACTGGCTTTGCGATTACCAAGCCAGACCGTAATGCACAGGTTTACACAAGCTCGAAGTACGAGCAGACTCATGATTTCGTAGGCATTGTAACTGGTTATGATGCTGAGAATAAACGCGCTTATTTTGAACAGCGCAACAATGTTAAGGCAGGCGAGCCGCTGGAGCTTTTGGAGCCGGACGGAACGCTGCTGCCGTTTGTTTTGGAAAATATGCAGGACGCAGATGGTGCAGCGATTGACTGCGCACCGCACGCTCAGCAAAAATTTTCCGCAGCCAGCGACAAGCCGCTGCTGCAATATAGCTTATTACGCAGAAAGGTTGTAAAAGAATGAGTGATAATGACCCTGGACCCCACAGTATGATTTACGCGCAGGTTGAGCCTGAGCGTATTGCCGATGTAAACTGGATTATGGAAGGCTATGAGCATCTGGCCATGGTGAGCACGGTGGATGGCAGCGCCGGACTGATTAAGTTTTATGCCACACCTGATACCTACTTCGATACGATGGACATAATAGAAAATATGCCTTTTAGAGTAGAAGTGGTTGAAAGTTTTGCTAATGAGTGGTAAAATATTTAGGTGATTTATGGCATGAAGGGCAATTTTTGTGAAAAGAGGGTACTATTATGACGCGAATCAATAAAGTTTTGGAGATTATGGCCAAGCATAGTGTGGACAGTGTCATAATTAAGGATGTTACCACAATCCGCTATCTGACAGGCTTTACAGGCGATTCAAGCCTGCTTTACTTTGACAGACAGCATGGAGTTTTGATTACAGATGGCCGTTATACTGAACAGGCGAAGAACGAGCTGAAGCATTTTGAGGTGCTGGAGTATCAGCCGACTGATGCAAACAGCATCTGGGCTGCTGCTGCCAAGCTGGCGAGAAATTCTCAGGTGGTTGGCTTCGACGGTGCTTATTACAGCTATAACGACTATATGACTCTGCACATTCTCTTGGGTGAGACGTATATGCAGAGCATCGATTTCAGCAATATCCGCATGGTAAAGGATAAGAAGGAGCTGGATTATCTGCTCAAGGCAGCCAGCATTGCCGACGAAGCCTTTATCAAGCTTCTTGATGATGTTGAGGTTGGCCGCACTGAGCGTGGTCTGGCCGGACGTCTGGAATTTTACATGAAGATGCTGGGCAGTGAGAAGCCGTCGTTTGATACGATTGTTGCTTCTGGTGCACGCAGCGCTTTGCCGCATGGTATGGCTTCGGACAAGGTTATTGCCGAGGGTGATTTTGTTACCTTTGACTTTGGCGCTGTCTACAAGGGCTACCATTCGGATATGACACGCACGATTGTTGTGGGCGAGTCTGATTCCTGGCAGCAGGATATTTATGACATCGTTCTGCAGGCACAGCTCAAGGGCCTTAATGCAGCGCAGGCTGGCATGACGGGCAGAGAGCTGGACGCTATCGTCCGCGATTATATCACGGAATGCGGCTATGGCGATTATTATGTGCATGGCACTGGTCATGGCGTTGGTCTGGAGATTCACGAGATGCCGAATATCAACAAGCGCGGAGAAACTATTTTGCGTACCGGCATGATTTTTACTATTGAACCTGGTATATACATTCCCGGCAAAGGCGGGGTTCGTATAGAAGATACTGTTGTTTTGACGGAGGAAGGGGCGAGAGCCTTGAACGGTGTCAAAAAGCAGCTTATTGAAATTGTCTAATTAAAAAAATTATAGGAGGGCTTCCAATGATTTCCACAAACGAATTTAAAACAAACGTAACCGTAACTATCGACGGCGATGCTTGGCAGGTTGTTGAGTTCCAACACGTAAAACCTGGTAAGGGTGCTGCTTTCGTTCGCGCTAAAATGCGTAACCTGTGCACCGGCGCCGTTGTAGAGCGTACCTTCAATGCAGGCGAGCGTCTGCCGAAGGCTCATATCGACCGTCGCGAAATGCAATATCTGTATGAATCCGATGGCATGTATGTATTCATGGACAACGAAACCTATGAACAAACAGAGCTGAGCAAAGAAACTCTGGGTTCCGCTCTGAACTTCCTGAAAGAGAACATGGACGTTAAAATCATGATTTATGACAACCGCGTTCTGGGCGTTGACCTGCCGAACACTGTTGAACTGACCGTAGTTGAAACCGAACCGGGCATTAAAGGCGATACCGCTACCGGCGGCAGCAAGAATGCTACCATGGACACCGGCTATGTTGTTAAGGTTCCTCTGTTCATCAACGAGGGCGATGTTCTGGCTATCGATACCAGAACCGGCGACTACATCTCCCGCGCTTAATTAAAAATCTGCTGACGGCTGCGTGCCGTTATGCGTACCGCTTTCTGCTTTCCTTGGGAGGCAGAGGGCGGTACTTTTTTATTTTAGAAAAGCAGGATTTTTGCTTTCAAGCAAGAATTTAATAATATTAAGGATTTATGTTTAGCGCGCGTTAACTATGCTGACGCAGCGCGAGAAGGAGGAAGAAGCTTGCGTTTCACGAAATTTTTATTAATGAGCCTTGTGGCTTTATGTACCTTGCTGCCTTATTCTGCGCAGGCGACCGGTATTACTAATTATCCTGTGCTGGTGACGCCGGAATACTGGATGAACAAGAATACGGATGGCGACAAGCTGATTCTGGATGCGAACGGTGTGCAGAGCTTTAACGCCAGAATTCGCCAGAAGTCGCGTACAGTTGTTGATTTGGCAAATTATCCCGGCACCTATAACGGTGATTCGCTGAAGACGAAGATTATGGATTATTCCTTGCTGGACGATGATTTATATCTGCATGGCGTGAAGGTCAGCGACAACTACAAAAACATTCTGCGTAAGCAGACGAATGTGGGCGCGATTCCGGCAAGCGTCAATGTGCGCTATGCTGTTACGGTGCGACGCAGTCCGCTGCGTAACCTGCCGACAGGTGAGGGCTTGTATTATTATGCTAATGACAAGGATTTCGATGCCTTGCAGGAGACAATGCTCGACCCGTCAGAGCCTGTGGCTGTGCTGCACACGAGTGCCAACGGCTATTTCTATTATGTACAGAGCGTCAATTACAGCGGCTGGGTGAGCAAATATGCTCTTGGCTTTACGGATAAGAACACCTGGCTTACCTTTGTTAAGCCTGCTAAGTTCCTCGTGGTTACAGATGCGGATTATATTTTGAAAACGTCCGGAGAAGATGTTTTGTACCAGCAGGGTGCGCGCCTTGTGGTGACGAACGATAAGGGCAGTGTTTACACTGTTGTGGCACCAGGACGCAGTCAGTACGGCAGTCTCGTTAAGCAGCCTCTGAGTATCCTAAAGACGAATAATGCGCTGCATTATGGCTATATGCCCTATACATCGAATAATATCGTGCGTGCTGCCTTCAAATTTTATGGCAGACCGTATGGCTGGGGCGGCTTAAAAAACAGCGTTGACTGCTCAAGCCTGCTGTATAATGCTTATCGTACTGTAGGCATTGTGCTGCCGCGTAATGCGGACGAGCAGGAGCTGAGCGCAGGCACGAAGCACGCACTTAGCGGCGTGAGCGGCAACAGGATTTCGACGCTTGACGGCCTTATGCCGGGTGCAGGCCTTTACATGGAAGGCCATTGCATGATGTATCTTGGCAGCATCAACAAGGAGCCCTATGTTATCCATTCCCTAGGCTCACATTTTGAGAAGGGTGTGCGCCAGCGTGAGATGAGCGTTGTGGTCAGCGACCTCAATCTGCATCGAGGCAGCGGCAACAGCTTTTTAAATGAATTAACTACAGCAGTAGAATATAAATGACAGGAGATAGAGAAGATGCTTAATCAGTTTGAGCTTTGCAGTGCGCCGATTACGGCGGCTGCTTATGAAAAATGCGACAGCATTGTGCTGTTTTTGTGTAAGGAATGCGCACCGGCGGTGCCGCAGCTGGAGCTGCCTGTGGAGGCGGCGAAGGCAGTGGAGGCTTATCTTGCTGCGCATGATGATGTTTATGATGTGGGCGCGTTGACGAGCTTTGTTCTGCCGACAAAAGGCGGTCTGCTGCAGCTGATTATTGCGGGCTGCGGCGAGGGCAGCGACTGCAAGCCGAACAACTTCCGCAAGGCGGCTGGCGAGGCTGCCAGAGCGCTGCACAAGGCGAAGGCTAGGCAGGCAGTGTGCGCTGCACCGATTCTGCTGAACCCTCAGCGTGGCTTTTATGCGCAGGCAATTGCTGAAGGCTTGTTCCTCGGCGGCTACACCTTCAACCGCTTCAAGAGCGAGGCGAAGGAAGCACCGCTGTGCGCTGTGAAGCTTTTAAGCAGCGCCGAGGACAGCGCTAAGCTCGTCGAGGTGGCAGAGATTGAGGCAGAAGCAGTCTGCTTTACGCGCGACCTTGTAAATAACCCCGGCAATGTCGTTACGCCCCAGGTGATGGTGGAGGCGGCGCTGGCTATGGGCAAGGAGCTGCCGCTGGAGGTAACGGTGCTCGACGAGGTGCTTTTGAAGGATAGAGGCATGGAGGCAATACTCGCAGTTGGCCGTGGCAGCGAGAATCCACCGCGTATGATAGCGCTGCAATATAACGGCGCAGGCGATGCACCGTACACTGCCTTCGTTGGCAAGGGCGTAACCTTTGACAGCGGCGGTATTTCGATTAAGCCGGACGACAACATGGGAGAGATGAAGGACGATATGACAGGTGCTGCCGATGTGCTTGGCGCTATGCGTGCGATTGCACGTCTGGGACTGCCCTGTAATGTTATCGGCGTGCTGGCCTGCGCAGAGAATATGCCTGACGGCAGAGCGCAGCGTCCAGGTGATATTGTGCGTGCAGCTAACGGCAAGACGATTGAGGTTGTTTCGACTGATGCGGAGGGCCGCATGGTGCTCGCTGACGGTGTCTGGTATGCTTGCCGTCTGGGCGCGAAGAAGGTCATTGATATCGCTACGCTCACAGGCGCGGTTATCATTGCGCTTGGCAACGAAACAAGCGGCATTGTAGCTAATAATGACGAGCTGGTGGAGCAGCTGAAGCTGGCAGGCAAATATGCAGGCGAAAATTATTGGCAGCTGCCTGCGCTGCCTGAATGCAGGGAAGCCATTAAGAGCGACGTGGCCGACCTGCTGAACAGCGCCGGACGAGCTGGTGGCGTGATTACTGGCGGCTTGTTCATCGGTGAATTTGTAGATAAGGGCCTGCCTTGGGCACATATTGACATAGGCGGCACCTCGACGGCGACGAAGACTGAGGGCGTGAAGGTGAAGGGCGGCACAGGCTTCGGCACTTTGACGCTGATTAAGCTGGCGGGTATGCTGTAATGGAAAGATTGGTTGATTTACATATGCACAGCACCTTCAGCGACGGCCGCTATACGCCGACGCAGCTTGTGGATACTGCTGTAAGCAAGGGCATTTGCGTTATGGCGATAACTGACCATGATTCGTGGAATGGTATTGAGGAGGCAAGAGCCGCAGCGGCGCGTCATAACGGCAAAATCCGCGTGCTTACAGGTGTAGAGCTGGGCACGCAGTATGAGGACGACGCAGTGCATATACTTGGCTACCACGTTTCTATGGAGTGCGAGGCACTGCACAAAAAAATGAACGAGATGCGTCACGCGCGTGAGCATAGGCTTTATGCGATGCTGGAGAAGCTGGATAAGCTTGGCTATCACGTAGAGGTGGACGCCTGCGACCCGAATAATCGCGCCGTAGGTCGTCCGCATGTGGCGAAAGCGCTGGTGGCGAAGGGATATTTCGACAGCGTGCAGGCCGTGTTCGACGCTCTGCTGCGCCGCGGCGGTCCGGCCTATGTGCCGCAGCCGAAGCTGTCGCCGCATGAGGCGGTGGCGCTGATTCACGAGGCTGGCGGCATTGCTGTCCTTGCGCATCCGTCGGAGCTGGAGGATTGGACGCTGCCGGAGCGCTTGCTCAGCGAGGAGCCGTTCGACGGTATTGAGGTGTGGCATCCAAGTGCAGACGCCAAGGCGAGAGAGCATTGGCTTAAGCTGGCGCAGGAGCGCGGTCTGCTGACGAGCGGCGGCAGTGATTTTCACGGCATTCCCGACCGCTTTCCGCCGAAGCTGGGACTTTGGCCGGTGCGCTATGAAGACGTAAAGGGTGTTATAGAATGGAAGTAGTTGCTTTTGTAGGACCGAGCGGAACAGGCAAGAGCCATCATGCGATTGGCGTGGCGTTCGATAACCGCTGTGATGCGATTATCGACGATGGCCTCTTGATTAAGGGCACGAAGATTTTGGCCGGAACCTCGGCGAAAAATGAAGACAACAGAATACAGGCAGTCAAGCGTGCAATTTTTACCAACGACGACCATGCGCAGGTAGTGCGTGAGGCGCTGGCCGTGAGCAATATTCATCGTCTTTTGATTATTGCTACGTCAGATAATATGATTAACAAAATCGTCGGTCGTCTGCAGCTGCCGAAGCCGGTTAAGACTGTTTATATCAACGAGATTGCCAGCAAGGCGGAGATTAAAAAGGCACGCTATTCACGTCTGCATGACGGCAAGCACATCGTGCCTGTGCCGACAGTAGAGCTGAAGCCGCATTTTACTGGTTATTTTGCGGATTTGCCCTATAATATTTTCTCCAGCCAGCGCAAGCAGGAGAAGGAGGCTGACCGCAGCATTGTGCGTCCGTCGTTCAGCTTTTATGGCAAGCTGCTGATTGCGGACAGCGCGATTGAGGATATCATCAGCATTATTGCCGGCAAGATTGAAGGCGTACAGAAGGTTACAGGCATCAAGGTGCGCCGCCGTAGCGACAACAGCAAGGGTATTGTCATCAGCATCGAAATTATTATTTATTATGGCGAAAAGCTCTTTGCGGTGACGAAGCTGCTGCAGTCGAAGGTTAAGGAAAAAATTGAATATATGACAGCTATGCAGGTGAAGAATGTCAACGTATCTATTCGCAGCCTGGCATTGAAGAAGTGACAAAATAAAAAGAGAGCTGTTGCACTAGGATTGGTAGTGCAGCAGCTCTTTTTGCTTGCTGTTATTGCATTTGGTTTGTCAATGCGTCCGGCTGTTCAAAAATGAAGGCAGGGGACGGATAGTAGAACTTGCAGTGCTGGAAGTTGACAACTTCGGTGGAGAAGCGTTTTAAGAGGGCATAGGAAGCGCGCTCTTCGAAATCAATAAGGTTATCCTTGTTGATGTCAGCGTCCTTAACGATGACGAGCAGGTAAGCAGGAACCTCAGGTGCATCCTCGGGAACCTGGCTGCGGTCGGTCGGCATGGTCGGAATAATCTCCAAATCACCGATAGGCTGTTGGTTTTCGTTATACAGCATTGCATGATAAACGTTGTCGTACAGAGTACGTGCAAGTCTTAAAGAATAAGCTCCGGAACTCATTATCTTTCACTCCTTATAAAAATCTCAGCTGTTTATTTGCCTTTGCAAAAAAGCAATAAACATAACACTCATATTGTAACATAGATTACGAAAATACGCAAAAACTATCTGAAACGAAATGATTTCGCGCAAAAAAATACGAAAATACTGTATTAATAAACGGAAATATGGTGGAATTTTTCCGGAAACGCGTATGTTTATACTGAAGTATTTTGTATACATGCTGGAAATGAGAAAGAGTTTGCAGGAATTTTACTTTTTTTGACGAATATGAAAGGTAAAATGTGTAGCTGTACTTGATGTTGAATCACAGCTCATATGTAATTAATAAGGAGGGGAACTCTTATGAAAAAGTTATTAGCTTTCTTACTTGGTATTATGGTTATGGCAACTATGATTTCCGGCTGCGGCGGTGGAGACAAAAAAGATGACAAAAAACCTGCTGCACAAAAATTCATTAACATTGCTACCGGCGGTACTGCTGGTACTTATTTCCCGTTAGGCGGTGCTCTTGCTGATATCCTCAACAAGAATATTCCTGGTGCGAATGCTTCTGCACAATCCACCGGCGCTTCCGTTGCTAACGTAAACCTGCTGAGCCAAGGCAAGGTTGAAATCGCTTTCATTCAGAACGATATCGCTTACTATGCTGCAAACGGCACCGAAATGTTCAAGGGCAAACAAGTTGCTAACCTGCAAGGTCTGGCAACCCTGTATCCTGAAACCGTACAAATCGTAACCCTGAAAAAAACCGGCATCAAATCTGTTGCTGACTTCAAGGGCAAACGTATCGCTGTAGGTGCTGCTGGTTCTGGTACTGAGGCTAACGCTCGCCAGATTATGGAAGCATATGGCATTAAATATGAAGATGTAAAAGTACAATACCTCTCCTTCGCAGAGGCTGCAAGCGCACTGAAGGACGGCAACGTTGACGCTGCTTTCGTAACTGCTGGCCATCCGACCGCAGCTATCCAGGATATCGCAACTCAGCACGATGTTGTTATGGTTCCTGTTGAAGCAGATAAGGCTGACGCTTTGATTAAAAAATATCCGTTCTACACCAAGCTTGTTATCAAATCCGGCACCTATGCTAAACAAGAGGCTGACGTTCCGGCAGTAGCAGTTAAATGCATGCTCGCAGTAACTGACAAGATGGACGCTGATACTGCTTATGCAGTTGCTAAAGCTCTGTATGGTAACCTGGACCGCATGAAGGCCGCTCACTCCGCAGCTGCTGCTATCACCAAAGAAACTGGTAAAGATGGCATGTCCATTAAACTGAACCCTGGTGCTGAAAAGTTCTTTAGCGAGAAATAAGGATTCTTAGGTATGCTGAACTTCAAAGACCGGAAACCGGCTTCGGCCGGGAACCGGTCTTTTTTCCCAACAAGGTATTTTGTAATTTTTGTAAGCGCTGTGCTTTTATTTTTCGGCTGGTACGCATCGCGCCTTGTAGTGGCGATTGTGCCAGAGGGTAACACTGGGGTAATTACTTTTGCCACCCATCCGGGAGATGAGTGGAATATCAGCTTTACACATTCTGTGGAAAAAACAGAATGGGATGAATTTTTCCGTGTCAATGGTCCTGATGATTTGACTATGACGCATACGCAGTTTGAATCTCTAGGCTGGGGGTATCCGTATTCTCCGTCAGACGGGAAGCTTACGAAAACTGCGGAAGGAAAATTTAATTTAGAAATGAACCGCCCTTATAAAGAGGTGGCGCTGCGCATTTCCGAGCAGGCAATGCAGCATATTGTCCATGGCGGTGATGATTATAACCTGATTCCCTTATATGGACAGGGAACAGCAGTCAAGATAAAGGTTATGTACCGTTATCAGTACTGGCTGCGCATTGTTTTTAATTTTTCTTAATGAGAGGAGTTGATACCTGTGTCTGCAGAAAACAAAAAGATTGAAGAATTATCGGCAGAAGAGGTACTGCAAAAATTTGACAAGGAATCAAATAAGCGTGAAATGACGGGTATTTGGGATAAAATCATTTCTGCTATTTGTATTTTATTCGCTATATTCCAATTGTATACGGCGACGTTCGGTGTGCTTGACGCGCATCTGCAGCGAGCCATCCATCTGGCCTTCGGCTTTCTGTTGATTTTCCTGCTGTATCCGGCGCGCAAGAGCTGGTCACGCAATAAGATGCATCCGTTGGATGTGGCATTTGCACTTGTCGGCGCGGCTAGTGCTTTGTACCTGGTAGTTAATTATCAGGAGCTGGTGCTGCGTGCAGGCATGAATAATGAAACGGACTTCATCGTCGGTCTCATTGGTACGCTGATGGTTTTTGAAGCTGCACGTCGTGTTGTAGGCTGGCCGATGATTATCGTAGCCTTCTGCTTCATGCTGTATGCTTTCCTTGGTCCTTATATTCCTGGCATTATGGCTCACCGTGGCGTTGAGGTTCAGGAAATGTTTGACCATCTGTATTTCACAACTGAGGGTATTTTTGGTACACCGATGGGCGTATCCTCGACCTTCATCTATCTGTTCATTCTGTTCGGTGCTTATCTGGAGGCTACTGGCCTGGGCAAATTCTTTATTGATTTGGCTAATGCTATCGCAGGCTGGGCAGCTGGCGGTCCGGCAAAGGTTGCCGTGCTTTCCTCCGGCCTTATGGGTACTGTTTCCGGCAGCTCCGTTGGTAACGTTGCCGGCACCGGCGCTTTCACCATTCCGATGATGAAAAAGCTTGGCTATCGTCCTGCTTTTGCTGGCGCAGTTGAAGCTGCTGCTTCTACAGGCGGTCAGCTCATGCCGCCTGTTATGGGTGCTGCTGCCTTCCTGATGGCAGAGTTCGTTGGCGTTCCGTATTTCGATGTTGTTAAGGCTGCCGTTATTCCGGCGATGCTGTATTACATCGGTGTATGGCTGGGCGTTCACTATGAAGCTAAAAAATTCGGTCTGAAGGGAACTCCGCGTGACCAGCTGCCGAAGTTTGGCGCATTATTTATGGAAAAAGGCCATCTGGCTATTCCTCTGGTTGTTATCGTTTATCTGCTCGTCAGCGGCTATACGCCGATGCGTGCAGCCTTGGCTGCTATTGCGCTGACGATTATCTGTGCAAGCCTGCGTAAATCCACGCGTATCAGCTTTGGTCAGATTGTCCAAGGCTTGATTGACGGCTCTAAGGGCGTGCTGGGCGTATTGATTGCCTGTGCAACTGCTGGTATTATCATCGGCGTTGTAACCAAGACCGGCGTTGGCCTGAAGGTTGCGACTGCGCTGCTTGACCTGGCAGGCGGACAATTGCTGCCGGCTATGTTCTTCACGATGATTACCTCGTTGATTCTGGGCATGGGCGTTCCGACCACTGCTAACTACGTTATCACTTCGACGATTGCTGCTCCGGCTTTGGTGCAGATGAATGTTCCTGTGCTGGCAGCGCATATGTTTGCGTTCTACTTTGGTATCGTTGCTGACGTAACGCCGCCTGTTGCTCTGGCTGCTTATGCCGGTGCCGGTATCGCCGGTGCGAACCCGATGCGTACTGGTGTTATTGCTGCGAAGCTGGCGATTGCGGCCTTCATCGTACCTTACATCTTCGTGCTTGCCCCTGAGCTTTTGATGATTAACGCAACTCCGCTCACCATTACCTATAGTGCTGTTACCGCAATTATCGGTATGTGGGGCGCTTCGATGGCGATGATTGGCTTCTGCCAAAATCTGCTGAACCTGCCGCAAAGATTAATGTTCCTCGTTGGCGGTATCTGCATGATTATTCCGGGCACCCTTACTGATGCCATTGGTATTGCTCTGATTGCTGTTGCTTATCTGTGGCAACGCACTAATAAAGTAAAGGGCGCTGTAAAGCAAGAAGAGGATCTCTAAGATAATATTTAAACTGGAAGAGCTGCTGCGAGCATTGTGCTTGTGGCAGCTTCTTTTAATTATTATATGAAGGAACAACTCTTACATGCATAGGAGTTGTTTTATATTATTTTAATCAAGACTACGTATACATTAAGAAAAAGATAGACAAAACTCAGATAATACGATACAATAAAATATGTATCCGGTTGTCTTATTCGGTAATGGATACTTGTATTGTGGGATTTTTAGAGATTTTTGAGGGGGAATTCATCCAAGGAGTGATAATAATGGCAAAGGAAGAACATATTACTCATGATGAATTAACAGGATTGCTGCTTGGCAGGCAGCTGCAAGGAGATTTAGAGGTTTGTCTGAATCATGGCTCAGATGGCTATATGCTGATTTTTGACACTGATAATCTGGCGGATATTAATTTGCAGAAGGGCAAGAAGTTTGGTGACTCTGTCCTGTGCGATGTAGCGGAAGCAATTAATATGCTGGTAAAGGACTGGGATCACGTTTATAGGCTCGCAGGTGACCGTTTTGCAGCCCTTTTATTTCATTACACACATGAGGATGTGGAGGAGCTGGGTATACAGCTCAACAAAAAATTGGACAGAAAATGTACTGTCAGCGTGGGTGTGACTTATTTTGATGCTAAGAGAGATAATGATGGCATCAGTGTAATCCAACGCGCTGAGGTGGCGCTGAAAAGCGCGAAACAGAATTACCATAAGGAAGTCGTCTTTTTTTCGGAGACCGGCTATAAGGAGCATTTGTGCAGAGTGAAGCTGCAAAATGAGCTGCGCGACAGCGTGCGCAACGACTGCGAGGGCTTTTTCCTCTGCTATCAGCCGCTGATCAATGGTAAGGATTACAGTCTTTTGGGAGCGGAGGCGCTTTTGCGTTATAATTCGCCGCGTCGAGGACTGATGAGCCCCGTGGAGTTTATACCGGTGCTGGAGGAGACAGAGATGATCTGTTCCGTCGGCATGTGGGTGCTGCGTGAGGCTGTCAGGCAGTGCTTGAAATGGCGTGAGCATTATCCGCATTTCCGCGTAAATGTGAATGTATCTTATGTGCAGCTGCATAAGATGGACTTCGCCGACGCTGTGCTCAAGGTTATGGAGGAGCTTGGCGCTCCTGGTGATGCTTTGACACTGGAGATTACAGAAAGCATGCATCTGCGTGATTTTGATAAGTGCAATGCTATTTTCAGTAAGTGGGAAAAAGCGGGCATTCATATTTCCGTTGATGACTTTGGGACAGGCTATTCGAGCCTCAGCTATCTGAAAAGGCTGCATTTCAATAATATCAAGGTTGACCAGTATTTTATTGCCGGAATTACGGAATCACCTTACAACTACAAGCTTATCAGCAATGTGCTTGATTTGGCGAACAGCTCCGACATCAGCGTATGTCTGGAGGGCGTGGAGACAGAGGCGCAGCTGCAGATTATTCATGATCTGCGTGCTGATTGTCTGCAGGGCTATATCTTCAGCAAGCCGATTAGAGCAGAGGAGTTCGAGGATAAATTCATTAACGAGCAGAGTGCTGCTTATCAGGAGTATAAGTCGTTTGTGACAAGGTTTGCTGCGAGACAAGGTGCGGAGCGTAAAATTGGCAGTCATTTAGTCTGGCCGACGCTCAAAAATGAGAGCGGCTATGATATAGTCAGCAATAACCGCGAAAGTATTCTGCGTCGCGTGCGCATGGGCTTATGGATTATACGCCTTAATGAGGACGAAAATAAATGCGAAATGTACATGGATGCAAACTGCGCTGACATTCTTGGCTTTGAAAAATCGTTGACTCCGGCTGAAGCATATTCGTATTGGAAGAAGCTCATTTGTGAGGAATGCAGAGAATACGTTGACTACGAGGTACAACGGATTATTGAAGAGGATAATATTGTCCAGCTTGAATATTGGTGGGAGCATCCGCAGCTTGGCCGTGTGCGTGTGCGCTGCTTGGGCGTGCGTGCTGCCGACAGCAGCGGTATGATTACGCTTAAGGGCTACCACCGTATCTTGAGTGATATCGAGACAACGAATTATGAGGATTGGCTTAAAGAGCAGCATTGAGTAGTTGCGTGCAATTTGTTGCGTATTTTACACAAAATTTTGCTTTAGGCTTGTATATCTGTCGTCTGGCACTTGCCATAGACGCGGGCAGATGTTATAATAGTAAAAGAAATATAAGTGTACTTGTGAAAGAGTGGGTTAATCACCCGCTCTTTCCGCTTATTATGGTGTGTCTGCAAGGATATATCCGATGAAAACTTAATATGGAGGTGAAAATGATGCAGGCAAGAGAAGTTGAAGCACTGATTACTGCCATGGTCGAGCCGTTGTTAGAGGACACTGACATGACGCTCGTAGATGTGGAGTATGTGCGCGAAAAAGACTGGTACCTACGGATTTTTCTCGATAAGCCTGGCGGAGTCGAAATCGACGACTGCCAGATGGTCAGCGAAAGACTGACAGAGGTGCTGGATGCTAAGGATCCGATTCCTGAAAAGTATTTTCTGGAGGTTTCTTCTCCCGGCATTGACCGTCCGCTGAAAAAGGACAAGGACTTTGTGGCTGCTTATGGCACGAAGGTCGACATTACGTTCTTTACTCCGTGGGAGGGTATCAAAAATCTGACCGGCGTACTCGTTGCTCACGACGATGAGGCTGTACAGGTGAAAAAAATTATTAAGGGTAAGGAATTTAAGAATCCTGACCGCATTGAACGCAGATTGATTGCGAATATTAGACCGCATATAGATTTTTAAATAAGTAAATAGGAGGCGTACTAAGTGAACGCAGATTTTATCTCAGCCATTCAGGAATTGGGAAAGGAGAAGGGAATTGAACCCGAGCTCCTGTTCCAGGCTGTTGAAGAAGCTTTGGTTACTGCTTATAAGAAAAATACCGGCGCAAGCCAAAATGTCCGTGTGGATATGAACAAAGTAACTGGTGAAATTCATGTATATGCACAATGCACTGTTGTAGAGGGCGAGCCCGCTGACGCTAACGAGATTTCTCTCGAGCAGGCACAGGAAATCGACGCTCGTTATATGGTTGGTGACGTTGTGGAAATCGAGGTTACGCCGAAGAACTTTGGCCGTATTGCTACGCAGAACGCTAAGCAGGTTGTTGTACAGCGTATCCGCGAGGCAGAGCGTGGACAGGTTTATGAGCGTTTCAAAGGCCGTGCTAATGATATCATGACCGGTATCATCCAACGCATGGAGAACAAAAATGTTTATATTGATCTGGGCAAGATTGAAGCCGTGCTGACTCCGAACGAGCAGATTCCGGGCGAAATCTATCAATACCATGATCGTATGAAGGTATATGTTGTTGAGGTTAAGGCAACGACTAAGGGAACACAGATTATGGTTTCCCGTACTCATCCGGGCCTGCTCAAGCGTCTGTTTGAGCTGGAGGTTCCCGAAATCCATGACGGCGTTGTAGAAATCAAATCCGTAGCTCGTGAGCCGGGTATGCGTTCTAAGATTGCCGTTTACACTGCTGACAGCAATGTTGATCCGGTTGGTGCTTGCGTAGGCCAAAGAGGTATGCGCGTACAGACCATCGTTAACGAGCTGCGCGGTGAAAAAATCGATATTGTCAAATACAGCGAGGATCCGGCACAATATGTTGCTAATGCGCTGAGCCCTGCTCGCGTTATCAGCACCAGCATCAACGAGGAAGAGAAAATCTGCCGCGTAGTTGTTCCTGACCAGCAGCTGTCTCTGGCTATCGGCAAGGAAGGTCAGAATGCACGTCTGGCTGCTAAGCTGACGAGCTGGAAAATTGATATTAAGAGTGAATCTCAGGCTGCCGCTGAAGAAGCTGCTGCTGACGAGGCTCCTGTTGAAGAGCAAGAATAATGATGAAAACAAAGAAGATTCCGCAGCGTAAATGTGTAGGCTGCAACGAAATGAAGGATAAAAAAGCTTTACTGCGTATCGTTCGTTCTCCGGAAGGAGAAATCAGCCTGGACTTGACCGGCAAGAAGAACGGTCGCGGCGCGTATGTCTGCCCTGATAAGGCTTGTATTACCAAGGCCGTGAAGGAAAAACGCCTGGAGCGTGCTTTGGAAAAAGCTATCAGCGAGGACGTATACAAGCAGCTGCTGGAGGACCTGGAGCATGGCCAACAATAAAGCTGCCTTCGCCCTGGGCATGGCGCAGAAGGCAGGCAAGGCAGCGTCCGGCGATTTCGCCGTGCGCGGAGCATTGCAGGCCGGTAAGGCAAAGCTGCTGATTGTGGCGCAGGATACTGCCGAGGCGACGAAGAAGGAGCTATACTTTCTGGCGGAGCAGGCAGGTGTGCCCGTACTGGAGCTGCTGACGCGCGATGAGCTAGGCTACGCGATAGGCAAAGCTAAAAGAGCAGCGGTAGCGATTACTGATAGTAATTTTGCCAAAATGCTGCTGAAATAAATATCCTACTTTAAAGTGCTACTTTCTGAACTGGAGGTGGATACATGAGTAGTAAAAGAATCTATGAGGTTGCCAAGGAGATTGGCAAGCCTGTACATGAAGTAATTGAACTGTTGAAGAAAAATAACATTAACAAAAGCAATCTGAATGTTGCCGATGATAGTGTTATGGCTGTTATTCACAAAGCTTATGATAAAAAGCCTGAGCCGCCAAAGCCGGCTAAGGCTGAAAAACGTGATGTGAAGCCGGCAGCACCTGCTAAGGAGCAGCCGAAACAGAATGACAACAAAAAATTTAGTAATAACGGACAGAGGAATATGCAGCAAAACCATCAAAATCAACGTAATAACAATGGCCAGCAGGGCCGTCCTGAAAATCGTCAGGGCAACAACAATAATGGCAGCCGTAATAACGAGGGCCGCCGCAATAATAACAATGGTCAGCAGGGTAACCGCGACAACCGCAACGGCGGCAATCGTGACAACCGCGGCCAAAACCAAAACCGCAATAACGGCGGTCAGCAGGGTAACCGCGACAACCGCAACGGCGGCAATCGCGATAACCGCGGCCAACGCCAGGGCGGTATCTTTGTAGGCCCGAAGGGCCAGCAGCCGGGTGCTGCAGTACACGGCGAAAGCCGTTCTATGAGCAGCGGTGGCCGCAGCAATGAAGGCCGTCGCAGCGAGGGCAGCCGTGGCGAAAGCCGCGTAGACCGTGGCGACCGCAATACCGGTCGTGCTACGGAGCAGCGCCGTCGTAAAGAAAAGCCGCAGATTAAGGGCAGCTATGCTACTAAGGAAAGCCGTCCGAACCGCAGTGCCGGTCATCAGATGCCGGTAAACCGCGGCGGCAAGAAGCCGGCACCGAAGGCTCCGGCAGCACCGGTGGAAATCGTGCGCCCGACTTATGTTGAGGTTGGCGAGTCCATCAACGTACAAGAATTTGCTAAATTAATCAAACGCGAAGTAAATGAGGTTATCAAGGCTCTGTTCATGCTGGGCATGATGGTTACGATCAACCAGGATATCGACTATGATACCGCACAGCTGATTGGTGATAACTTTGGCGTAGAGGTAGGCCAGAAGGCTCCGGAAGAGGATCCGACCGAAGTTCCTGAGGTTGATGATCCACCTGAAAAGCGTCTGCCGCGTCCGCCTGTAATCACTGTTATGGGCCACGTTGACCACGGCAAAACCTCTTTGCTGGATGCTATCCGCAAAACGAACGTTACCTCTCGCGAGGCTGGCGGTATTACCCAGCATATCGGTGCTTATAAAGTAAATTATCAGGGTAAGCAGATTGTTTTCCTTGATACCCCGGGCCATGAGGCCTTCACCGCAATGCGTGCGCGTGGCGCACAGGTTACTGACGTAGCTATCCTGGTTGTAGCAGCAGATGACGGCGTAATGCCGCAGACCATCGAGGCTATCAACCATGCTAAGGCTGCTAAGGTGCCTATCATTGTCGCTATCAACAAAATCGACCGTGTGGGTGCAAACCCGGATCACGTAAAACAGCAGCTGGCTGAGCATGAGCTGATTCCTGAGGATTGGGGCGGCGACACCATTATGGTTCCTGTTTCCGCACATCAGAAAACCGGTATCAGCGACCTGCTGGAAATGATTCTGCTCGTTGCAGAGATGCAGGAGCTGCGTGCTAACCCGAATCTGCCTGCTCACGGCACGATTATCGAAGCACAGCTGGATAAAGGCCGCGGCCCTGTTGCTACCGTTCTGGTACAGCGCGGTACGCTGCATGTTGGTGATACCATCATCGCCGGCATGAGCTACGGCAAGGTTCGCGCTATGATCAACGATCGTGGTGAAAAGGTTAAAAAGGCTCTGCCTTCTACCCCTGTTGAGGTGCTCGGTCTTAACGATGTACCGCAGGCCGGCGATATCTTAGACAGCACTGACGAGAAGACTGCTCGCAGCGTTGCTGAAAAACGTATCGCGAAGAAGAAAGAGGACGAAATCAAGGCTAATTCCAAGGTATCTCTGGACGACCTGTTCCAGCGTATTAAGGAAGGCGAGCTGAAGGAGCTGGACATCGTCGTTAAGGCTGACGTTCAGGGTACTATCGAAGCGCTGAAGGCTTCCTTAGAGAAGATTAAGAACGATGAGGTTAAGGTTGCTGTTATCCATGCAGGCGTTGGCGCTATCAACGAGTCTGACGTTTCCCTGGCTTCCGCAGCTAATGCGCTGATCATCGGCTTCAACGTTCGTCCTGACGCTAACGCTCGTAAGGCAGCTGAAACCGAAAAGGTTGATATCCGCACCTACCGCGTTATCTATGACGCAATTAACGATGTAGAAGCAGCTATCAAGGGTATGCTGGCTCCGAAGTTCAAAGAGGTTGTTCAAGGCCGCGTAGAGGTTCGTCAGCTGATTACCATTTCCAAGCTGAAAATCGCAGGCTGCTATGTACTTGAGGGCAAGGTTACCAACAGCTCCAAGGTGCGTGTCGTTCGCGACGGCATCGTTGTGCATGAGGGCGTAATCGAATCCCTGCGTCGCTTCAAGGATGACGTGAAGGAGGTTGCTCAAGGCTACGAATGCGGTATCACGCTGGAGAAATTCAGTGACCTTAAAGAGGGCGACATTTTCGAAATCTACGATATGGAAGAGGTTGCAGTGGATTAATTTATGATGACACCCCTTGATGGGGTGTCATATGTATAAAAGGTAAATAATTATGGCTAGATTAAGAGTAGAAAAGGTCCAGGAGGCAATACAGCACGAAATCAGCAAGATGCTGCTGCACGACGTTAAGGATCCGCGCATTCAGTTTGTTACTGTAACCGGCGTGGAGCTGACGGACGACATGAGCTATGCTAAGATTTTTATTAGCTTGTATGGGCCGAAGGATAAACAGGAAGAAACCTGGAAGGCTCTGAACAAGGCGTTAGGCTTTATGCGTACAGAAATTGCTAAGCGCATCCGCCTGCGTTTTGCGCCGACGCTTATTCTGCAAAAGGATACCTCTGCAGAATATAGTGCGCATATCCAGAGCATTCTCGACAAGATTAAGCAGGAGGAAAAGCCTGCTGTTGAGGAAGAAAATCATGAGTAAGGAAATTAGCCTGCTGGAAACGGGCAGAATGCTGCAGGCAGCAGAAAGCATAGTTCTCTGTACTCATGTCAGCCCGGATGGCGACACTCTGGGCTCTGCCTTGGGCCTGGCGCGTTTTCTGCGTCAGCAGGGCAAGCAGATAACAGTATTTTGTGATGATGATATTAATAAAAGCCTGAGCTTTATTCCCGGCATAGAAATGTGCCAGCGTCCCGTAGAGGGCAGCACAGTGACCGCTGATTTATTGGTTGTCGTTGATGCCAGCTCCTTTGACCGTGTTGGTCTGGTGGCGGACGTAGTGAAGCCGAAGGTTCTGCTTAATATTGACCATCATATCTCCAACACACGCTTTGCGGATTATCTCTATCTGGACGATAAGGCTGCGGCTGTGGGCGAGGTGATGTGCGATTTGTTCGAGGCTATGCACTGGCCGATGGACGAGGAGATGGCTGTGTGCTTCTATACGGCGATTTCTACGGACTGCGGCTCCTTCCGCTATGCCAACACGACGCCGAAAACGATGCGTGATGCAGCGAAGCTGCTGGAGTACGGCGTGCAGCCGAACGAAATCAGCGACTGCCTGGATATCCGCTCGCGTGCAACCGTTGAGCTGTTAGGCAAGGTGCTGCCGAGCCTGAGCTTTGCCTGCGAGGGCAAAATCGCCTATATCACAATTACTAACGATTTATATGATAAGAATGCTCAAACAGACAGCTTCGTTTCTTATCCGCGCTATATTGACGGTGTTGATGTTGCTGTTATGTTCAAGGCTGTGGAGCCGGAGGTTATCCGTGTAAGCATGCGCTCGAAGAGCGTTGATGTTGCCCAGGTAGCGCTGTCCTTTGGCGGCGGCGGACACCTGCGTGCAGCAGGCTGCACGATTTATGCCCCTGTTGAAGCAGCACGCGAGCAGCTTTTAGCTGTTTTGAGCAAGCTGGTATAAAGGTTATTACATGGACGCAATTTTTAATGTATTAAAACCACCTAAGATGACCTCTCACGATGTGATTGGTTTTCTGCGGCGAGCGCTTAACACAAAAAAAATCGGACATGGGGGGACTCTTGACCCAGATGCGGCAGGAGTCCTTCCTGTTTTTGCGGGCAGTGCGACGCGTTTATTAGAATTTGCCGTAGAAGGACGCAAGGAATATATTGCGGAGTTTACGCTGGGAGCGCAGACAGATACAGGTGACGACAGCGGTGAGGTTGTCAAGACACTGCCTGTGCCGCAGCTCACGCAGGAGCAGCTTCTGGCTGTGCTGGCGCAGTTCATCGGCCCGCAGCTGCAGCTGCCGCCAATGTATTCGGCTATCAAAATCAATGGCAAGAAGCTTTATCAGCTGGCGCGTCAGGGCGTGGAGGTTGAACGCACAGCCCGTCCGATTGAGGTGTATAAGCTGGAGCTTCTGCATTACACCGAAACAAGCTTTACCGTGCGCGTGGCTTGCTCGAAGGGCACCTATATCCGTGTGCTGGGTGAGGACCTGGCGACGGCTTTAGGCACCTGTGGCACAATGAGCTTTTTGCTGCGCACGCAGGTCGGTGCTTATACCATCGACAAGACGTTTACGCTGCAGGAAATCGCTGCCAATCCCGAAGGCTGTGCAGCGGAGCCGCTAACGGCGGTCGATGCTCTGCCGAAGCTGCGCGTGAATGCGCGTCAGGCGGCACGCATTACCAACGGTGTGCGCACGACGCTGGCCGGGACTGCTGACGGGCGCTATGTGCTGCTCGGTCCTGCGGACGAATTTTTAGGCATTGTCCGCTGCGAGCAGGAGCGTCTGCAGGCAGAAAAAATCTTGATGCATTACGCGATGCCCGAGGATTAATATGGAAATTATCACTTCTTTAGAACAATTGCATAGCTTCGCTGCTCCTTGCGTTGTGGCCTTGGGCACATTTGACGGACTGCATCGCGGTCATCTTGACGTCATCGGGACGGCAAAGCAGGAGGCGGAGCATACCGGCGCCAAGCTGGCGGTTTTCACCTTCAGCAACCATCCGCTGGAATGGATAAATCCTGCGCACGTGCCTGTGGCCTTGGTTACACCTGCGGTCAAGCTGCAGCTGCTGGAGAGTTTGGGCGTAGATGTGCTGATTGATATTCCCTTTAATCAGCTGGTGGCAGATTTGCTGCCTCAGCAGTTTCTGGAGCGTCTGAGTGCGCTCAATTATAGCTGCCTTGTCGTGGGCGAGAACTTCACCTACGGTCAGCGTGGCGTGGGTAATGTCTATACGCTGGCTGCTTCGGCGCAGGCGATGGGCTTCAAGCTCATCGTGCGCAAGCTCGTCAGCAATAACGGCACAATTGTCAGCAGCACAGAAATCCGTCGCCTGATTACGGCCGGAGAGGTGCAGCAGGCAGCCAAAATGCTGGGCCGCAGCTATAGCATCAGCGGCATCGTTGCTCACGGCAACGAGCGCGGCAGACTGCTTGGCTATCCGACGGCCAATCTGGAGCTGGTGGATGCGTATGTGGCAATTCCGCTGGGCGGCGTGTATGCTGTACGTGCTTACGTAGACGGCGGCGTGTATGGCGGCATGGCGAACATCGGTAAAAACCCGACCTTTGGCGATGTGGAAAAGCCGCGGCTGGAAACTAATATTTTCGGCTTTAGCGGCGATATCTATGGCAAGACGCTGACCATTGAGTTTGTGCAGCGCATTCGCGGCGAGGTGAAGTTCGCCGGTATTGATGCGCTTAAGGCACAGCTCGCTCAGGATAAGCTGGATTGTCTTAAGTTTTTATAAAAAAGTTTACAAAAATCTTGCGTCTTAGACGCAGATATGGTATACTATCATAGTATTTGAACCAAAGCCTGGCAGTACGAAACTCCAACGGCTGCTCTGCTTCTGGCAATTTCTTGAATTTTAGGAGGAAACAACAATGTTAACTAGCGAAGCTAAACAAGCACTTATCGTCGACAACGCTCGTCATGAAGGCGACACCGGTTCTCCGGAAGTACAAATTGCAGTTCTGACCGAACGCATCAAATATTTGACCGAGCATCTGAAAGAGCACAAAAAAGATCATCATTCCCGTCGTGGCCTGCTGAAAATGGTAGGTAAACGTCGTGGCCTGCTGAACTACCTGGCTAAAAAAGACATCGAGCGCTATCGTGCAATCATTGCTAAACTGGGTATCCGTAAATAATTCCGGTTTTGCTGCAAGAATCCGTCCGCAAGGGCGGATTCTTTTTTATGTGCGCCCAGCATGGGCGCACTCTAATGGGTGAAAGTCCCTAGACC
>ERZ1026901.238-NODE-238-length-49284-cov-5.864104_pt1 | contig 49284 bp, 38 predicted proteins | sample MGYA00380179_ERZ1026901 | MGnify/ENA primary metagenome ERZ1026901 (study PRJEB33269, sample SAMEA4719815) | human gut metagenome | biome: human-associated habitat; feature: organic feature; material: feces | place: Cameroon | collected 2013-10 ... | reverse complement strand
CCATAGCGTTCTTGATGGCACGCTCGATGTTGTCCTTCGGCATGTTCTCGCGCTTGCATGTGGCTATTACTGAACGCAGAGAGGGGTTGTTCTCAGGCTCTGGACCACCTGCCTTCACGGCGATGGCGATCTGTTTTCCTAAACGAGTGAAAGTTTTGGCCATGTGTCCCCAACGTTTCAGCTTGGTGGCCTTACGATACTCAAATGCTCTTCCCATAATGGTTCTTTGTTTTTTTTATTTTTTTTGTTTTTGTTGTGTTTTTTGTTTCTGTCGTCTTGTTATGCTTTCACATAAAAGCCCTTTATCTCAGCTCTGCTCCGAGCTGCTTCTTGAGGTTTGCGATGAGCTTGGTCATCATGGCGTCGATCTGCTTGTCGTTGAGGGTCTTGGTCTCGTCTTGCAGAATGAAGTTGACGGCGTAGCTCTTCTTGCCCTCGGGCAGGTTCTTGCCTTCGTACACGTCGAAGAGCTCCACGTTCTTCAGGAGCTTCTTCTCTGTTTGCTTTGCAATGGTGGCGATGGCCTCAAACTCTACGCTCTTGTCGACGAGCAGGGCGAGGTCGCGGCTCACGGCAGGATATTTGCTTATCTCGTGGAACAGCACCTCTTTGCCGCGCACGGCTTTGGTCACGGCGTTCCAATGGATGTCGGCGTAGAACACGTCGGTGGCGATGTCGGCCTGCTTGAGCAGCTGCTTGCTCACGATGCCCATTTCTGCCATTACCTTTCCGCCGCGGTTCTTGACGGTTATGCCTTTGCTAAAGATGTTGTTGTCGCTATGTTCCGACACGATGGTGCCGGGCACGACGCCGAGGCGTGCAAAGATGTTCTCTACATGGGCCTTGAGCTGGTAGAACGACGACTGCTCGTCGGGGTGTGCCCATGAGCCTTCGGTGCTCTTGCCGCAGATCCACAAGCCGAGGTGCATCTCTTCGGTGTAGGCCTTGATGGGGTCTTCGTTGTTCTTCTTCTCGGGAGAGAAGTGGTAGCAGTTGCCAAACTCGAAGAAGCGTATGTTGGCGTTCTTGCGGTTCACGTTGCGGCAGATGCTCTCCAGTCCGCCGAAGAGGAGGGTCTGGCGCATCACGCCCAGGTCGGAGCTCAGCGGGTTCATGAGCTTCACGGTGTTCTCCTCGGCATATTTGTTGAGGCCCTGCTGATAGTAGGATGTCTTGGTGAGCGAGTTGTTCATGATCTCGCTGAAGCCGCATCCGACGAGCTGCTCGCCGATGATGTTCTGAAGATGATATTTGTGGTCTTCGTCGCCAAGGATGGTGAGTGAGCTCTTGAGCTGTGTGGGAATCTCCACGTTGTTGTAGCCGTAGATGCGGAGAATGTCTTCTACCACGTCGCAGGGGCGCTGCACGTCTACACGATAGGCGGGAACCGTGAGCTTGAGGCCGTTCTCGTCTTCATGCTCTATCTTCATGTCGAGGCTGGTCACGATGCTCTTGATGGTGTCGTGGCCGATGTGCTTGCCTATGAGGGTGTCGACATAGCTGTAGGAGAGGTCAACGTCGAAAGAGGGCAGGGGGGCTGGATAGACGTCCTTGATCTGCATGCTCACCTTTCCGCCTGCAAGCTCTTTGCACAGGATGGCGGCCTGCTTCAGGGCGTAGATGGTGCCGTTGGGGTCGATGCCGCGCTCGAAGCGGTAGCTTGCGTCGGTGCTCAGGCCGTGGCGGCGTGCGCTCTTGCGGATCCAGGTGGGGTGGAAATAGGCGCTCTCAAGCACAACGTTCTTTGTGGTGTCGTAGGTGCCGCTGCCCTTGCCTCCGAAGATGCCTGCTATGCACATGGGGTCTTCGGCGTTGCAGATGCTCAGGTCGTGCTCGCCAAGGGTGTGCTCCTCGCCGTCGAGGGTCACAAACTTGGTGCCTTCGGGCTGTGTGCGGACCACGATCTTGTGGCCTTTCACCATGTCGGCGTCGAAGCAATGCATGGGCTGGCCGTAGGCCATCATTATGTAGTTGGTGATGTCGACAATGTTGTTGATGGGGCGCAGACCGATGATGTTGAGCTTGTTCTGCAGCCACTCGGGGCTTTCCTTCACCTCGCAGCCTGTAATGCTCAGGCAGGCGTAGCGCTTGCAGGCGTCCGTGTTCTCTATCTCCACGTCGATGGGCAGCTCCTCGTTGTCGACGGCAAAGGCTGAGCAGTCGGGGCGGTGAAGGCTTGTCTTGTGGCCGTTCTGCACGAGCCATGCGTAGAGGTCTCGTGCCACACCCCAATGGCTGAGAGCGTCGGCGCGGTTGGCCGTGATGTCGATCTCAATGACCCAGTCGCTCTCCAGGTGGTAATAGTCGGCTGCGGGCTGTCCCACGGGGGCGTCGTCGGGGAGCACAATGATGCCGTCGTGGCTGGTGCCCACGCCAATCTCGTCTTCGGCGCAGATCATGCCGAGGCTCTCGACGCCGCGCAGTTTCGATTTCTTGATGACAAACTCCTTGTCGCCGTCATAGAGCACGCAGCCCAGGTCGGCCACGATGACCTTCTGTCCTGCTGCCACGTTGGGTGCTCCACAGACGATCTGCTGAGGTTCGCCCTTGCCAAGGTCTACTGTTGTGACGTGCAAGTGGTCGCTGTTGGGATGCATCTCACAGGTAAGCACCTTGCCTACATACAATCCCTTCAGACCGCCTTTCACGGTCTGTACTTCTTCCAATGCGTCTACTTCGAGACCGCATGAGGTCAGCGCATCGGCTGTCTGCTGCGGCGTGAGGTCGAAATCGACGTATTCTTTAAGCCATTTATAAGAAATGTTCATTATATAATGATTTTTATTGTTCCCGTTTTTTGACGGCGATTGACATAATCGGCCGTAAGCACTTTAAATGCGCCGCAAAGTTAATAAAAATCATCCATTTAAGCAAAAAAATAGTTGCTTATTCGGCGATTGCGTTTGCTGTGAATGTAACAATTTGAGAGAAAAGGAACAGAAAAGGGTCTTTTCGCTTGTAAATGTCGATGGTTAAGCCTAACTTTGCAGCTGTTACAAAGACAAAGAGAACAGAAATTATGAAGAAAAATGCAATTTTAGATATTAAGCGTGACCCCATGGGTGCAGCCATTCTCGACTGCCAGCGCACGGGCAAGGCCTCGACGCTGCGCGTGATGTCATCGATGTTTGAAGACGACGAGATGCCTGTGGCTCACCTCTTTCGCTCGTTTGACCAGATGCCACGTCTGGAGCAGAAGGCTCTTGAGACGGCGCGTGGACGGGTGCTCGACATCGGGGCGGGGGCTGGATGCCATGCGCTGGCTCTGCAAAAACGTGGTGTCGAGGTCAAGGCCATCGACATCTCGCCGCTCAGCTGCGAGGCCATGAGGGAGCGCGGCATAAAGGAGGTGGAGTGTGTGAACCTGTTTGACCCGCAGCTGCAAGGACGCTATGACACGTTGCTGCTGCTCATGAACGGTACGGGCGTGGCGGGGAAGTTGGAACGTCTGCCGGCGCTGCTGAACCGTTTGAAGGAGCTGCTTGCTGACGGTGGACAGATTCTTGTCGACTCGTCTGACCTGAGATACGTCTATGAGAACGAGGACGGCTCTTTGGATATTGACCTTGACGCGCCTTATTATGGCGAGGTCGACTATCAGATGCAATATAAGGACATCGTGGGCGAGCCGTTCGACTGGCTTTATACAGACCCTGTGTTGCTTGCCTCTGCGGGTAAGCAATGTGGGTTGAGATGTGAGATCTTGGAGGAGGGCGAACATTATGACTATCTTGCAAGGCTGACGCGCTAAACCTTTCTGTGCGAGGCTTGTCGCTTCACCTTGCCTGACAGAAAGGAGGGTTGTGAAAAACAAGGCCGCCTTTAAAAGGGTGGTTTATAAAAAAGAGACATGTAAAGAGGAGAGATGTAAGAGGAGATCTTATAAACAACAAAAGAGGTTGGTGCAGGATGCTACCAACCTCATGCGCGATTTCGTAAAAAAAACTTCGAAATCTAAAAACTGCCTCAAAGATACGCGTATTTGCTGACACTTGCAAATTTTTTTAGGGTTAATTTCTGTTTTTAACATTTTGCCCGCCTTTCCCGCTCTCTTTTCTTCTTTTCAGAATGTCAAAAGACCGTAACTCCTTTTTTATAAAATTTAAATGATTATACGCTTGCTTTTCTCATTTATAATGTATAACTTTGCAAAAGGAATCTAAATTAATCACTTAAATAAAAATTATTGCTTATGAACAAAATTTTACGTTTTTCGATGATGGCTGTGTTGGCACTCGTTGCCAATATCGGCTTCGCACAGACCACAACTTTGTGGCAAGAGGACTTTAGCTCGTATAAGGCTGACGCTGTTCCTAATGGCGGCGCTTACAACTATGCTTGCGAAGGCTCTGGAACAAAGGTGTATGCAGAGAATCTTGCTGGCGGTGATGCTCCTGAACTTCTTGTCAGCAAAAAAGGAGGCTCTTTTTCTGCTACCGTTTCTCTCAATGGCGTTTCAGGACAATTGACATTGACCTACAAGACAAATAAGAACTTTATTAAAGCTACTGTGGAAAATGCCAAAGCAGGAGACCTCGTTAAATCAGGAAACGATGTTTCTCTTCCCATCACAGTTGCTGCTGGAACAGCAAGCATAACCATTAAGATTGCTAATACAAGTACTGGTAAAGGTCTAAATGGTCGTCTTGACAACATCAAGCTGTTCCAGGGTGTAGGAAAAAAGGCTCCAGGTCTGTCATGGGGTACTGCTACAAGAACTGTGACAATTGGTGCTGAGGACAACAAGTTCCCCACATTGACCAATACTTACAATCTTGCTGTCAAGTATTCTTCTGACGATCCCGATGTTGCTGCCATCGACGCAACCACAGGTGAGATCACTCTTGGAATGGCCGGCAAGGCCAATATCACAGCCGAGTTTGAGGGTAACGATGAGTATGAGGCTGCAAAGGTGTCTTACGAGCTTACTGTTAAGGACGTTCCTTCTGTGGACCTTAAGAACACTCCCGAGACTGCTTACACCGTGGCCAAGGCTCTTGAGCTGATTAATGCAGGTGAAGGTCTTGAAGCCAACGTGTATGTGAAGGGGCAGATCACAAACATCCAGGATGTGGACACAGGTGATTTTGGCAACGCCACTTATACCATTTCTGACGATGCTACAGCAGCAAACGCTCTCCTTATCTATCGTGGCTATTACTATGACAAGGGTAAGTTTACAAGCAAGGATCAGATCAAGGTTGGCGACGTTGTTGTGGTTTATGGCAAGCTCGTTAAGTTCTATGAAAAGTTTGAGATGAACAGCGGCAACCACATCTATTCTATCAACGGCGTAGCTTCTGGTGTTGACAACATCACCGTTGACAAGAACGTTGACGCTCCTGCTTACAACGTTGCCGGACAGCGCGTGAACGATGCTTACAAGGGCATTGTTGTGAAGAACGGCAAGAAGTATCTGAACAAGTAATTGTGACGGAAAAGCTGTTCTGACAGAACGACAATTTTGAAATTTATATAAAAGGGTTGGTTGCCTGTGCTGATAGCGCGTGCAGCCAACCCTTTTAAAATTTGTCATCCCCCTCTCTCTTATCTTCCGCCGTTCTCGCTTATTATGCCGTGTCTGAAAGCGTAGAGCAGACGTTGCAGCTCGACGATCTGGCGTTTCAGTTCCGAGCCTATGTCGGTGTCGGCAACGAGCATGCGCCTGTGCGACATCTCAATGATGTAAGTGGTGCTTCGGATGTCGAGACCTTTCTGTATGGCGTCGGCAGCACTTGTGAACGGCTCGTGCTGAACAAGCTGGAAGCCGCGGCTGTGATAGACAAGGGTGTAGCCGGCAATGCCCGTCTCCTTGTGGTAGGCCGACGAGAAGCCGCCGTCGATCACCATAAGCTTGCCGTTGGCCTTTATCGGGTTCTCGCCGTTAGACACATGAACAGGCACATGGCCGTTGATGATGTGGCGGTTGGGGCCTGTCACGCCGAAGGCGTCGAGAATGGAGTCGACAATCGATTCGTTGTCGCGCAGCTTGAAGTAGTTGCCCTTATGCTCCTTGTGTGTGGCCTTGTCTTCTATGAAATAGCGTTCGAAGGTCGCCATCTTCGACTTGTCAAACAGCGGGCTGTCGGGGCCGCACCACAGGTAAAGGAAATAGTCGGTGGCATATTGTCGCTCCTCTGCCTCCGAATCGTCCTGGAAGGCGGCGCGTATGAGCATGCCGATGTTGTAGAGCAGGTTGCGGCCTTTGTAGCTCTTGCCCGGCATGATTTCAACCTCTTTCAGCGTGCCGTCCTCGTTAAGCGGTATGGAGGCGTGGAACAGCAGGTTGTTGTTGCAGATGTTGAACATGCAGCCGTGTTGCAGGAGCAGGCGTATGTGGCGGTGCAGCTTCTCGCTCACACGGAACGAGTGGTGGAGCTTGTCCATAAGCTCCTGCTCCTCAGGGGTAAGAGTGTAGGGGCTTTGTGGGCTTACGGTAGGGAAGTGGTTGCTTCGCAAGGGGTGCTCCACGCCGTCGAGCACGATGGTGCCCTTCTCATAGTTGATGTTGTTGAAGAGCATGCGGTCTTCCATGTGCCATTCGGGATGCTTCTGCCACAACAGTCCTTCCTCTTTAAACTGCAAGATGGCTATGGCCTTGTGCATGAGGGCTATGAGGCGTTGCGTCTTCTGGTCCACGCGTGAGCTGTCTTGCACCTTGGGCATGAACTCTTCGCACGGGTCGTCGCCATAGGTCTCCATGGCGAAGGTGGCAAGCGGCACAAGGTTTATGCCGTAGCCGTCTTCGAGCGTTGTGAGGTTGGCGTAGCGCAACGACAGGCGAATGACGTTGCAGATGCAAGCCTTGTTGCCTGCCAACGCTCCCATCCACAGCACGTCGTGGTTGCCCCATTGAATGTCCCAACGGTGGTAACGGGCAAGGGTGTCCATGATGATGTGGGCTCCCTGGCCACGGTCGTAGATGTCGCCGAGGATGTGGAGCTGGTCAATGGAGAGCTGCTGTATGACGTTGCAGATCGCTATAATGAAATCGTCGGCCCGTCCGGTAGAGATAATGGTGTCGATGATGCCGTTGACGTAGGCTGCCTTGTTGGCATCGTCGGTGGTCTCGTGAAGCAGCTCCTGTATGATGTAGCTGAAATCGACGGGTAGCGCCTTGCGCACCTTCGAGCGTGTGTATTTGCTCGACACCAGTCGGCAGACGGCCACAAGATAGTGGATGGTGATGTGGTACCAGTCGTTGATGTCGGGTTCCGATGCCTTGACCAGCTCCAGCTTCTCGTCGGGATAATATATGAGTGTGCACAGCTCGCGTTGTTCCGATTCGCGCAGCGTGTTGCCGAAGAGGTCGTTAACCTTACGTCTAATGTTGCCCGATGCGTTCTTGAGCACATGACGGAATGCCTCGTGCTCGCCATGAACGTCGGCAAGAAAATGCTCGGTGCCTTTGGGCAGGTTGAGAATGGCCTGAAGGTTGATGATCTCCGTGCTTGCTGCCGCTACCGTGGGGAACGACTGTGACAGCAGACGCAGATACTTAACATCGTTCTTTTCTTCCATGTCAATAGGTGTTTTATCGTTAAACATGTTTTCTGTCGTTTTGGGTGACGCGGGATCTCCGTCGGCGATGCTGACCATTGGTGCCCGTGTGCTTAGGTCGTTTATCTGTTCTTTCGTGTTTCTTCTGTTATCGGTTGTTGAGTTGTTGCTGTGTGTTATAAACATCCGTTTCTTATTAAAGTCGGTTATACATTTTTTATCTTCAAGGGGTGGCGTGCCATGTCGATGGGCATGAACCCCTCGCTAAGGAGCTGCCTCTCCTGCAACAGGTTCAGCAGCTGGGCGGTGAACGTCTTGAGCCTCATGCGCGGAAGCAGGTAGGCCAGACAATCTTCGTCGTAGGTGGTGCTGATGAGCACCTGTGCCAGCTCTTCCTGCCGTTGCGAGGTGAGCAGGCCGCGGTTGTTGAGGTAGCGCGCGTAAAGCAAGTGGGCGCACACCTTTTTTATCTCCTTCATGCCGTCGCCGCTTCCGCCACTTATGAACATGGCTGTTTGTACCTTGTCCTTATTGCTTTTCACATAAGCTTGTGTGGCAGAGGTTATGGTCTTCAGAATCTCGCTGTTGACCGTTTGTTCGTGCTTCTCTATTGCTTCCTGATAGAGCTGCATGAAGCCTGCCGCCATGGTTTTGGCGCTGACGGTTGTCGTGACCACAGGGTTGGCAACGACCGACACGTCGGCTTTGGGTGCTGTCGCGGCCAAGGCCGCTCCCTCTTCGTTGCCCACGGCGTGAACGGCTGTGGCAAGCATGAGGAGCTTGCGGCGCGAGCGTGACAGCTGGCTGCGGTCTATTGTCTGCTTGCCCGCGGTATAGGCGGCGAGGGCGTCGCATGCGGTCAGCACGGTTGGTATGCGCATCTCGCGATATTTTGCCAAGAGCGCTTGTGTGGCTTTGTCAAAGCCTCCGAACACATGAACGATGTCGGGTGACGAGGCCACGACAAAGGAGCTGTCGAGGGTCGCCACTTGTTCACGCAACTGTTGTGCCAGGACAACATAAGGTTGCGCCTTTTTTGCCTGAGATGTGAAAACAATGCTTATGTTCATAGCTGTTCGCTATTTCTTTTTTTTTACTGTTTTTTTTAAGGGCCGAGCCTCAGAGCTTGTGGCTTGTGAACCCGTGCTTGTCGGCCATGAGATACATCACGCTGTAGAACAATCCTGTCCAGAAACATCTCAGCTCCATGAACGGAGCTTTCCATGCGCTGATGTCGGCGTTGAAGCGTCTGATCACTTTGCCTGCAAGCACGGCGCGCAGCACAAAGGTGAGGATTAGTGCTGCGGCAGCAGAGCCAAGCACGATCCAGTTGTGCCATAGCGTGGCGAGACCGATGAGGGCTATGCAGGCAAGGAGGGTAAGGTGCAAGGCCAAGGTGTCGGCAATGTGTAAAGCGCGGTGCGAGGCAATGCCGTTGAGGCAAGAACGGTAGTTGATGAAACTGATATGCTCGTTGCGCCATGTCGTCAGCGACGGCTCGTCTTCAATGAGCCATGCGTCGGGACGGATCTCTACAGCTGTGGCGGCCTGAGCGCCATATTTGTTGATGAGGAAATCGTACTCGCCTTGTATGTATTGAAGGTTTCCACGGTAGCCGTCGCCCTGTATGAACCGGCTCTTGCGGAACATGAGGTTGGCGCCTTTGGTGCAGAGGGCCTCGTTGCGGAAAGCACGGCGCAAGAAATAGGTCTGCTCGCGCAGACGCTCAAAGCGTCTGTAGGATGTTGTGGCGTCGTCGTAGCCTGTGTAGCCCATTATCATGTCGGTGCTGTCGTCACAATGGGTTGCCATGGTCTTTATCCACTCGTCCGATTGAGGCACATGGCGCGAGTCGGCCACGAGCACCCACTCGTTGTGGGCCGCCTTCACACCGATGGTGAGTGCCAGCTTGGCACGGCTCATGAAGAGCGATCTGCCTGGCACAAACGTGGTGTAGAGATGTGGGTTTGAAGCGTAGCGCTTGAGCACATCTTCGGTTGCGGAGTCGCCCTTGACCGCCACCACAACCACCTCATAGCCAGGGGCGTAGTCTTGGGTCAGGAGCACAGGCAGATGCTGGTCCATCTGCTCGGCCGTGCCGTTTGAGATGATCACAACCGACACCTTTGGCTTGTCGCCAGCGGTCTCTTTTTCGTTACCGTCATTATCGGCAACATCGGTGTTGCCCATCTCTCTCTCGCAAAACTTGCGGAAGAAAGGATTGGTCAACACCGATGTCAACAGCGCCACAACGATGATGGCGCATGAGAGAATTATCGTGAAATTGTCTATAATCATAAATCTGTTGTTACATATCCTTTGGGAAGTTGGCGACAGTTATACTGGCTCGCCATAATTTCTCCGTAGGCACCTGCCGAGCGTAGGGCAATGATGTCGCCACGGTGGCAACGGTTTATCTCGATGCCTTTGGCGAACACATCGCTCGACTCGCAGATGGGTCCCACCACGTCGTAAGTTTCGACGGGTTCGTTACTGCTTAGGTTTTCTATCTTGTGATAAGCCTGGTAGAGGGCAGGGCGTATGAGGTCTGTCATGCCGGCATCTACGATGGCAAACTGTTTGTGGGTGCCTTGCTTGATGTAGAGCGTCTTGGTGATGAGTGAGCCACATTGTCCCACAACGGCCCGTCCAAGCTCAAAGTGGAGCGTCTGGTGCTCGCGAAGCTTCAGGTTTTGGGCATAGGTGTCAAAATAGGCCTTGAAGTTGGGAATCGGCTCGCCGTTAGGGTCGTCGTAGCTGATGCCCAGACCGCCGCCCACGTTGATGTTTTCCACCACAATGCCTTTGGCATCAAGAGAATCTTGAATCTCGTTGATCTTGGCGCAGAGAGCTTCAAAGTCGCCCATGTCAAGAATCTGCGAGCCGATGTGAAAGTGTAGTCCGATGAACGACACGTTCTTCATGGCCGACGCTTTTTCTATCGTTGGCAACAGGTCTTCAAGAGCAATGCCAAACTTGTTTTCTGCCAGGCCGGTAGTGATGTTGGCGTGTGTGTGGGCTCCCACGTTGGGGTTCACTCTGAAGGCCACACATGCTGTCTTGCCTTTGGCTTCAGCCAGCTCGTTGATGACCTCCAGCTCTGCAACGCTCTCCACGTTGAAGCAGAAAATGTTGGCGTCGAGGCCAAGGTTTATTTCCCAATCGCTCTTTCCAACGCCGGCATACACTATCTCGTTAGTGGGGAAGCCTGCTTTTATGGCTGCTTCAATCTCACCACCGCTCACACAGTCGGCACCCAGTCCTGCCTTGTTGATGATGCCAAGAATCTTGGGATTGGTGTTCGCCTTCACGGCATAGTGTACCTTATATCCCTTGTGTCGGGCTGTCTCAGCCTTTATGACATCGAGCGTTTGCTGAAGCAACGCTGTGTCGTAATAGTAGAATGGGGTGCGAATGTTCTTAAAGCGGTCAATGGGAAATGTTCCTTTCATAAGTGATGTTGTAAAAAATATTACTTTTTCCTCTGTTCTTTTTTACTTTGATTTGACGGTTGGAGCTCACAAGCTGTTGCCCATAAAAAAGCCGATGGCCAACCCCGTGCCGATGGCGGACGAGGTTGGACCCATTTGGCGTTTTGGTCTATTTGAAGAGACGGTCGCTCAGGTTCTGAAGCGCACGCTTCTTGTCTGATTCCTTTATGAGGAACGAGATGTTGTAGTTGGAACCGCCATAAGAGATCATGCGTACAGGAATGTCCTTCATAGCATCGAGCACAAGCGTTTCGAAGCCGAGGTTACTCCAGTCGAGATCGCCCACAACACACACGATGCACATGTCTGAGTCGACGGTCACGGTGCCATACTTCTTAAGCTCGTCCACGATGTCGTTAAGGTGCTTCACGTTGTCAATGCTCATGGACACGCCGACCTCGCTTGTGGCAACCATGTCGATGGGTGTCTGGTAGGTCTCGAAAATTTCGAACACCTTGCGCAGGAACCCTGTAGCCAGAAGCATGCGGCTCGACTTGATCTTTATGGCTGTGATGTTGTCCTTGGCAGCTACCGCCTTGATCTTGCCTTTTCTGAGCACGTTGTCGATGATGGTGCCGTCGGCGGCAGGATCCATGGTGTTCTTCAGACGCACGGGGATTCCGGCATACTTGGCAGGCTGCACACAGGTGGGGTGCAGGATCTTGGCACCGAAATAGGCCAGTTCAGCAGCCTCCTCAAAGTTGAGTTGGCGAATGGCTTCTGTCTCGTCAACGATGCGCGGGTCGTTGTTGTGCATACCGTCGATGTCGGTCCAGATCTGAATTTCCTCAGCACCGAGAGCCACGCCGATGAGCGAAGCGGTGAAATCGCTGCCGCCACGCTGCAAGTTGTCTATCTCGCCATAAGCGTTGAGGCAGATGAAGCCCTGTGTGATGTAGATCTGGTAGCCCTCGTTCTCGGTCATGATGGCTGTGAGCTTTTCTTTTATATATTGTGCGTCGGGCTCAGCGTTCTTGTCGGTGCGCATGAAGTCGAAAGCCGAGAGAAGTGTGGCCTTGATGCCTTGTTCCTGAAGGTAGTTGAGCACCATGTTCGTGCTCATGATCTCGCCCTGTGCCACGATGCTCTTCTCCTCGAAGCTGGTGAAGATGTCTTTGGTGAAGGAACGCATGTACTTGAACTCTTCTCTCAGAAATTCGCGAGTCTTTTCTTTATATTCGTCTGTGGAATAGAGCTCTTCCACATGCTGCATATATTTCTTTTCCAACGTGTTGATTACCTCATTGGCTCCGTCGGGGTTCTTCTTGTAGAGATAGTTCGAAATCTCAATGAGCGAGTTGGTTGTTCCTGACATGGCAGAAAGCACCACGAAGGTGGGGTCACCCGATTCTGTAATCAGCGAGGCTACGTTCTTCATGCGGTCGGGTGAACCTACAGAGGTGCCTCCAAATTTCATTACTTTCATATCGTTGTTTTTGTCTTTATGTTTACTTATTGTTTATCGTTCTCTTGGCTTGCCTTTTGCCTTGGTCAGGCCTTTTCGTCCTGGCTTGCCTTTTGGTCCTGGCTTGCTTTTTGGTCTTGGTCAGCCTTCAGCTCTTTGCTTTCCTCCTGTTCCTCTATGCTTGCCATCAGGTCTTTTGTGCTTGTTTTGTCTTCTTTCACAAGCTCACCGTGTTCGCATTTGAACACGATGCCGGGATACTTGTCAAGCATGGGCAGGTTATGTGTTGACATGATGACAGACGTGCCTTGGGCTGTGATCTCGTGCAGCAGGCTCACGATGGCGCATGCCGTTTCGGGGTCGAGGTTTCCTGTCGGTTCATCAGCAATTATCACCTTAGGCTCGTTGAGCAGCGCGCGGGCAATGGCCACACGCTGTTGCTCGCCTCCGGAGAGCTCGTGTGGGCGCTTGTCTTTCTTGTCAAGAAGCCCCACCTTGTCAAGCACCTCGTCAATGCGCTTGTTTATGTCTTCTTTCTGCTTCCATCCTGTCGACTTGAGCACGAACTGGAGGTTGCGGTAGATGTTGCGGTCGTGGAGCAACTGGAAATCCTGGAAGATGATGCCCATCTCTCGTCTCAGCGCAGGGATGTGTTTACGCTTTATGGAGGCGAGGTTGCGTCCGAGCACCTCTGCCTTTTCCACCTCGTCGGGATAGAGGTCCAGCTCACAGTAGAGGGTCTTGAGCAGAGAGCTCTTTCCTGACCCCACTTTTCCTATGATGTAGACAAACTGTCCCTCATCGATGTCGAAGTTGACATCTTTGAGGATCAGTTCCTCGCCTTGGTAGATATTTACGTTCTGATAGTCTATCAACATTATGCTATGCGTGTTATAAAAATGATGTGTTGTTTAAGCCACTCATTAATGTTTGTGCCAGTTGGGGTCGTGGCGCACCTGTAGCTCTTTTGCAATGTCCTCTATGCGAAGACCCTTGCTTGTGAGCAACACTATGAGATGGTAGAACATGTCGGATGCCTCGTAGATGAGACGGTCGTTGGTGCCGTTGGTGGCTTCAATGACGGCTTCGAGCGCCTCTTCGCCCACCTTCTGTGCCATGCGGTTCAGACCGTCACGGAACAGGCTTGTGGTGTAAGAGCCTTCAGGCATCTCTTCATGGCGTTTGTTTATAAAGTCTTGAAGCTCTGTAAGGAAAAGCAGCGGGTTTGCCTCGTTGCTCTCTCCCCAGCAGGTGTCGGTGCCTTTATGGCATGTCGGTCCCGAGGGGTGAACCTTTACGAGCAGCGTGTCGTTGTCGCAGTCGTTCTGTATGCTTACCAGGTTAAGGAAATGGCCCGAGGTCTCTCCCTTTGTCCAAAGACAGTTGCGGCTGCGGCTCCAAAACGTAACCTTCTTTGTCTCGACAGTCTTTTTATAAGCTTCTTCGTTCATGAAGCCTAACATGAGGACATTCTTTGTTGTGGCGTCCTGGATGATGGCAGGTACCAGCCCGCCCATTTTCTCAAAGTCGATTTTCATAATATACCGTTTTGTTCTTTTCTTTGTTTTTATGTGTCGCTTTGCCCGTGAAGGCTAAATTCTCACGTTAATGCCGTTGTCGGCAAGGTAGCGCTTAAGTTGCGGAATGAGTATTTGTCCGAAGTGGAACACGCTTGCAGCCAAGGCAGCATCGGCCTTGCCACAGGTGAACGCATCTTTGAAATGCTCCATGGTGCCTGCCCCTCCGCTCGCGATGATGGGGATGGACAGACTGTCAGACAGCTGTGCCAACGCTTCGTTGGCGTAGCCTTGCTTCACGCCGTCATGGTCCATGGATGTGAAGAGAATTTCGCCTGCGCCGCGCTCTTGGGCTTCTTTGGCCCAATCGAACAACATGCGCTCGTTGCGCTCGCGTCCTCCCTTGGTGTAGCAATGCCAACCGTCGGGGTCGAGGCGGGCGTCTATGGCGCAGACACACACCTGTGATCCGAAGCGTTGTGTTATCTCGCTGATGAGTTGCGGACGGTGTAAGGCTGCTGAGTTGACGCTCACCTTGTCGGCTCCTGCCGCCAGCAGCCGCTCCACATCCTCAATGGCGTTTATGCCGCCGCCTACGGTGAACGGAATGTTTATCTCGCGCGCCACTCGTGTAACCATCTCTGTGAACGTCTTTCGTCCTTCAAAGCTGGCTGTGATGTCGAGAAACACCAGCTCGTCTGCCCCTTCTTCGCTGTAGCGCTTGCCCAGCTCCACGGGGTCTCCTGCCTTTCGTAGGTCAACAAAGTTGGTGCCCTTTACGGTGACGCCGTCTTTGACGTCGAGGCAAGGTATTATTCTTTTTGCCAGTCCTTTATACATCGCTCTTTAAACTTTTTTGTTTTCGTTTATGCTGACGTGTGCTCTTAAATGGCATTCGCGTCCTTCAGCTTTTCCATGTCGATCTTTCCTTCGTAAAAGGCTTTGCCGAAGACCACCGCCGGTATGTTGGCTTCGTCAAGCTCAAAGATGTCTTCTGTAGACGATACGCCGCCGCTGGCTATGAGGTGAAGGGTGGGGTGCGCCTCCATGATCTGTTTGTAGAGCGCTGTGGCAGGGCCTTGCAACGTGCCGTCTTTAGAGATGTCTGTGCAAAGAACCTTGGTTACGCCCATCTCAACATAATGGCCGAGGAAGGTGAAGAGGTCGGTTGCCGACTCTTCTTTCCATCCGTTTATGGCAACCTTTCCGTCGCGCACGTCGGCCCCGAGAATAATGCGTTCGGTGCCGTAACGCTTAAGCCATGAGGCAAACAGCTGCGGGTTGCTGACAGCTATGCTTCCGACGGTCACCATGTGTGCTCCGCTGTTGAACGCGGTCTCTATGTCGGCATCGGTCTTTAGACCGCCACCGAAGTCGATGGTCAGGTTTGTTGCCTGCGCTATGTCTGTCAGCACCTGGGTGTTGACGATGTGGTGCGACTTGGCGCCGTCAAGGTCTACAACGTGCAGACGCTCGAATCCTAACTCTTCAAAGCGGCGTGCTACCTCAGCCGGACTCTCGCTGTATATTTTCTTTTGATCGTAGTCGCCCTTGGTAAGGCGTACACATTTGCCGTCAATAATGTCGATGGCTGGAATGAGTTCTATCATATCTCAAGGAAATTTCTTATGATTTTTTCTCCCGCAGCTCCACTCTTCTCCGGATGAAACTGTGCGGTATAGAAATTGTCTTTGTGCAGGGCGGCGCTGTAGGGATTAATGTAGCAGGCCTTTGCGGCTGTAAACTGGCACACCGGCACATAGAAGCTGTGGACGAAATAAACAAATTCGCCTTCATGCAAGCCCTTGAACAGCGGCGACTGAAGGTCGGTGATGTTGTTCCATCCCATGGCAGGCACCTTGTCCTCATGACGCTGTGGGCAGAACCGCTTTACGTCGGTGTCGAAAATGCCTATACATTGGGTGTCGCCTTCCTCAGAGTGGCGGCACAACAGTTGTTGCCCTATACAAATGCCAAGCACAGGCTGCTTGAGATCGCGGATGAGCTTGTCCAGATTGCGCTCTTTGAGATATGACATCGTGGACGAGGCTTCTCCTTGTCCAGGAAACAGCACATGGTCGGCTGCCTTTATCTGCTCTGCATCATCTGTGACGACTGGTTCAACGCCGAGACGTCGCAAGGCGTTAACTACCGAGTAGATATTTCCGGCGTTATATTTTATTATTGCTACATTCATCTCTTTATCTGCATTTTTCTATGCATTGTTTTTGTTAAAATAAACGCATTCTGATTTTTAAACGCATTCTTTTATTGTCTGTATCCCTTTTGCTCTTGTTGCCGTGTAGCAGCCTTTAAGGCTCAAAAAATGCATAATGCACGTTTTGTGTTTGCAAAGATAGTAATTTTCTTTTTAATAAAATCTATAATAAACATGATTTTGCCCAAAGATGCCCTTAATTATGCATTTTTGGTATAATATGCAGGAATAAGTTAGAAAATTGCTTTCTTATCGCTGCTTTTGGTGTCGATTTTTCATATATTTACCATTGCTTGCTTACATGTTCACGTTTGCCAATGGGGTGGTGAAGGGCCTTTTACATAAAAAAAAGTGCTTGCTGTTTAAAAAAAAGGTGCTGTTGTGAACAGTCATGCCCTCTATGCACAATAAAAAAATGTCTGTATGCGCTGTTTTTCGTTTAAATTTATTAATTTTGCAGTCAGAAAGCAGCGCTCCGGTCTGCCGCTTGTCCTTTGTGGCAAGAGGAAAGTCCGGGCGGCACAGGACGCTCCACTTCCGAAAGTAGAAGCTATTGGTGACAGTAGGATATGGCAGAAGAAAACAACCGCCCGCCGAAAGGAGGGTAAGGGTGAGAAGGTGGTGTAAGAGACCACCAGCCACAGGGTGATCTGTGGGCTGTGTCATCTGGAGGCCGCAAGTTCGCGTAAACCATTGTTTGAGGATTGTCCGTCCGACCTTTGTTACAATGGAGGGTAGAATGCTTGAGCTATGGGGTGACTCATAGACTAGATAAATGGCAGACACCGTCGTCTTTTTTTAGGATGGCGGGGACAGAACCCGGCTTATAGGAGCGCTGCTCTCTTTTTTTTCTTGCTTGGTGCAAACGTTATGATTTTTCTTGCTTGGTGCAAACGTTATGGCGCAAGGAGAAATTGTTTTAATGCCTTTCCTCATATAACACAAAAAACGAATCCGTAAATCATGAATATCAAAAAAATAATAGGTTTCTTTCGTCACGACATGTGGCACATTAAGCGTGATGAGGTGTCGCCGTTGGCCTTTTTTGCCGTAGGGGTGCTGAAGAAGCTGTATATTTCTATCGAATTTTTTACCACACGACGCGTTATAGATATGGCTTCGGCGCTTACTTACAGCACCTTGCTTGCCATTGTCCCCATTTTTGCCGTTGTGTTTGCCATTGCTCGTGGCTTCGGCTATAACAAATATATCGAGCTGTGGTTTAGAGGGTCGTTGTCAAGCCAGCCACAGGCCGCCGACACCATTATTGCGTTTGTCAACTCTTACCTCGTCCATACGAAGAGCGGCGTGTTCTTTGGGGTCGGCTTGGTGTTCATGCTCTTCACGGTACTAATGCTTACGGCCAATGTGGAAAAGACGTTCAACTCTATATGGCAGGTTAAGCACCCTCGTAGCGTGTATAGGGCTGTGACCGATTATCTTGCCATGCTTTTCCTTGTGCCGATCGTCATCGTGGTGACGTCGGGCGTTAGTATCGTTGTTGCAACGTTGGCGGGACAGGCCAACGACTATATTGTGCTTGGCTCTGTCATGCGCGTTACGGTTGACGTGCTGCCTTATGTGCTCATGTCGGTGGTCTTCATGGGCCTTTATCTCTTTATGCCAAACACCAAGGTGCGGTTTTCGGTTGTCGTCATACCGGGCATCCTTGCGGGCATTGCCATGCAGGTGTTGCAGCTGTTCTACATCCATGCCCAGATCTTTCTGTCGTCTTACAACGCCATCTACGGCTCGTTTGCCGCACTTCCGCTCTTCATGCTTTGGGTACAGATCTCGTGGACGATCTGTCTTTTTGGCGTGGAGCTGTGTTACACCAACCAGAACATGGACGAGTTGTCGTTCATGACCTACACCTCGAAGATCAGCCATCGTTACAAACTGCTGCTCAGCGTCACCCTTATGTCGCACATCTGTCATCGTTTTGCTGAAGGACGCAAGCCATACACAGCTCTTGATCTGAAGATGATGACAGACATACCCATACGCATAACCCAAGATCTGCTTTACAACCTTGTGAGCGTTGGCTTGTTAAGCGAAAACTCGGCTGAGGGTAAGGACGCGGAGCCTACCTATCAGCCTGCCCTCTCGTTGGAGCACATCACCATTGGCTCTATTGTGGAACGCCTTGACAGCCTGGGCGAGTGGCATCTTGACATTGACGTTCGCAAGCAGCTGGAGAATGTGTCATGGAGAGAATACATGCGTGAGCGCAAAGCTTATCTCGACAACCTGCGTAAGATAGGTATTGTGTAGAGCTGTTAAGGTTCTTATATATAATAAGGTGTAGCTGTTTGCGAAAATCTTTTCTCGCTCTGACATCTTTTCTGTCTTTTCCCTTAGGCTTGGCACATCTTTTGTTGTGTTCTTAATAAAAATGGAGGACAAAGATTATGGCATTTATTGATTACTACAAAATTTTAGGCGTAGACAAAAATATACCTCAAAAAGATGTGCGTAAGGCTTATCTGAAGCGCACAAAGCAGTTTCATCCTGACCTTCATCCAAACGATCCGAAGGCCAAGGCAAAATTTCAAGCTCTTAACGAAGCTTACGATGTAATAAACGACCCTGAGAAACGTAAACTCTATGACCAGTATGGTGAGAGATGGCGTGAGGGACAGGCGTTTGGCGGTGCTGGCGGCGCAGGACAGTCGTATCAATGGGGTGGAGGAGAAGGCTCTCCATTCGAAGGCTTCGATTTTTCAAGCTTCGGAGCAGGTGGAGGAGGCTTCTCAAGTTTCTTCCAAGACCTCTTCGGGCGCGGCGCACAGGCCAACACGCGCAGCAAGGTAAGCAGACGCAACACCGGCGAGATGAATGCCACGGTAAACATTGACCTCTACACGGCTTTGCTCGGTGGAGATGTCATAATACAGATGGGTAATGGCTCAAAGATAAAGCTTAAGGTAAAACCTGAAACACAGAATGGCACAAAGGTGCGTCTGCGTGGTAAGGGTTACGACCGTGGCGATGGCACCATGGGCGACATGATTATAACCTATAACGTGACGTTGCCGACAAACCTCTCTGAACATCAGAAAACCTTGCTGCAACAAATGCGCGACGAATAGTTGTTGCCCATTAGCCTCACTCGCGAAACGAGTTGACTTACTTTTTAACTCCCAACAATGTATATATATGCGAAACTTGAGTTAATTTATCTTAATTCTTTGGCTTGGCACTCTCTATATGATGTTGGGTAAGATAAAAATGAGTAACTTTGCACGGCCGTCACGAGATGGCGGCATTTAATTCAAACCTCAAAAAATAAAAATTAAAAAATGGCAACAAAAATCAGATTGCAGCGCGGCGGTCGTAAAGGCTATGCTTTCTATAGCATTGTAATCGCTGACGCAAGAGCACCACGTGATGGTAAATTTACTGAGAAGATTGGTACTTACAACCCTAACACCAATCCTGCAACCGTAGATTTGAATTTTGATCGCGCTCTCTACTGGGTAGAGACAGGCGCACAGCCCACCGACACCGTACGCAACATCCTGAAGGATGAGGGCGTTTACTTGATGAAGCATCTTCGCGGTGGCGTTAAGAAGGGCGCTTTCGACGAGCAGGCTGCTCAGACAAAATTCGACGCATGGAAGGCAGACAAGGTTAATGGCCTGAACGCTATCCGTGAGAAAGAGGCTGCCGCCAAGAAGGAGGCTGCCGCTAAGGAGCTTGAAGCAGAGAAAAAAGTGAACGAGGCTATCGCCAAGAAAGTAGCAGAGAAGAAGGCTGCTGAGGCAGCTGCCAAGGCTGAGGCTGAGGCTGCCGCTCAGGCTGAGGCTACTCCCGCTGAGGGCGAGGCTCCTGCAGAGGCTTAATGCGCTTTGATGCATAAGCTGAAGATATGAAGCGCCTAAACACTCTTTACATGAGGTGTTTAGGCGCTTCTTTCAATTAAAATAGATTTTTTTAATAAAACACATACACTCAAACAATATGAAAGCATTTGTTTTTCCCGGTCAGGGAGCACAGTTCGTAGGTATGGGTAAAGACCTATACGACAACAATCCCTTGGCAAAAGAACTCTTTGACAAGGCCGATGAGATTCTCGGCTTTAGCATCACTAACGTGATGTTCAATGGCACAGACGAAGAACTGAAGCAGACAAAGGTCACACAACCTGCTGTGTTCCTTCACAGCGTTGCCTCGGCTCTCTGCCTTGGCGACGACTTCAACCCTTCAATGGTTGCCGGCCACTCTCTTGGAGAGTTTTCTGCTCTCGTGGCTGCTGGCGCCCTGAGCTTTGAGGATGGCTTGAAGCTTGTCAGCGCACGTGCCACGGCCATGCAGAAGGCTTGCGAGGCTGCTCCCGGCACCATGGCTGCTGTTATCGGTCTGCCCGACGGAACCATTGAGAACATCTGTGCTGAGGTAAGCAAGGACGGCGAGATTGTGGTTGCTGCCAACTATAACTGCCCCGGTCAGCTGGTTATCAGCGGCACCATGGAAGGCATCAATGCAGCATGTGAAAAGCTGAAGGCTGCCGGCGCAAAGCGTGCCCTGCCTCTGAAGGTTGGCGGTGCGTTCCACTCTCCTCTCATGCGCCCTGCCAAAGAAGAGTTGCAGAAGGCTATCGAGGCTACCGAGTTTAAGGCTCCACGTTGCCCCGTTTATCAGAACGTGGACGCAAAGCCCTACACAGACCCTGTTGCCATCAAGGCAAACCTCATCGCCCAGCTCACAAGCAGCGTGCGCTGGACAGAGACCGTGAACAACATGATTGCCGACGGTGCTGACGACTTCACCGAATGTGGTCCAGGCAAGGCTCTTCAGGGCATGATTGGCCGCATTGACAAGAATGTGGCTGCTCACGGCATTGCTTAAGACCGTAGCCGCTCTAACACCCCAGCATTTGACAGACTCTGAATAAAAACAATCCCTATTGCGCAGAGCATGTGTGATAGGGATTGTTTTGTTTACTGCATTTTTTCTACAGCAGACTTCTATGGCTAATAAAATAATAATTTACCAGATTTTTACCCGACTTTTTGGAAATACCAACTTTACCCGCACCTTTAACGGCTCTCTGAAAGAGAACGGTAGCGGCAAGATGAACTTTTTTGATGACGATGTGTTGCGCCGCATACGCACGATGGGCGTTAGCCATGTGTGGTTCACAGGCGTGCTGCGCCACGCATCTGCCACCGACTATTCTTCGTATGGCATACCTCGTCAGCACCCTGCCGTTGTGAAAGGAAAGGCGGGATCACCCTACGCCATCTGCGACTATTATGACATCGACCCCGATCTCGCCGAGGATGTGCCTGGACGAATGCGAGAGTTTGAGGAGCTGTTGGCTCGCACACATAAGGCTGGCATGAAGGTTGTCATCGATTTTGTGCCTAACCATGTGGCACGACAATATCATTCAATAGCTAAACCCGAAGGGGTGGATGATCTTGGCGCAAACGATAATGTCGACATGCATTTCTCGGCGTCAAACAATTTCTATTATTGTCCGGGACAACGCTTCGCACCGGCTTTCGATATAAAGGCAGACGAGAAAGAGGCTTATTGTGAATATCCGGCCAAAGCCACTGGCAATGACCGTTTCGATGCTCATCCCGACCGCAACGACTGGTATGAGACGGTAAAGCTCAACTATGGTGCCGACTATTGCGACCTCGGCGGCCGTTCTGAACATTTCTCGCCTGTGCCCGACACATGGAAGAAGATGACCGACATTCTGCTCTTCTGGGCTGCCAAGGGTGTCGATGCTTTCAGATGTGACATGGCAGAGATGGTGCCATACGCATTTTGGAGCTATGCCACAACAGAGGTGAAGAGACAATATCCAAATGTCCTGTTCGTTGGAGAGGTCTATAACCCATCGTTGTATCGCACTTACATTGGCGCTGGCTTCGACTATCTCTACGACAAGGTGGGCATGTATGACACCATGCGCAACGTCATGTGTGCAGGATGGCCAACGACAACCATCACCAACGCTTGGCAGAGCGTGGACGACATCAATGACCACATGCTCTATTTTCTTGAGAACCACGACGAGCAACGCATAGCAAGCGATTTCTTTGCTGCAGATGCACGCAAGGGAGTGGCTCCCATGCTTTGTCTGGCTCTCATGCGCAACAACCCGTTGATGGTTTATGCAGGACAAGAATATGGCGAGCGTGGTATGGACACAGAGGGCTTCAGCGGGCGCGACGGACGAACAACCATCTTCGACTATTGGAACGTCGACTCGCTCTATCATGCCTTCGTGAACAAGGACATGCTCACAGCCGAGGAGAAAACTCTGCATTCCGATTATCAAGCCATCATGCGCCTTGCTTCGGAGGAAAAGGCTGTGACGAGCGGTCTCTCGTTTGACCTCATGTATGTGAACCGGCAAATAGCCGACCGCATCTACGCCTTTATGAGAAAGAGCGGCGATGAGGTGCTGCTTGTTGTTGCCAATTTTGGTGCTGCGGATGCCGATTGTGACGTGTGCATTCCTGCTCATGCCACCAACTATCTGCAACTTCCCACAGCCGTTTATAAGGCTGTTGACCTGCTCTCGGGCGACGAGAAGGATGTATGCATAGAGTCTGGATGCAGCGTGGCTTTGAATGTGCCTGCCTATGGAGGACGAGTGTATAAATTTAAAACATCACAAAAGAGTATGAACAGCGACGAGTTTATTATGAATGAGCACAACAAAGACGAGTTTCCGCCGGCCCATACGGCAGAACATCTGCTCAACCAGACCATGATTCGTATGTTCGGATGCGGACGCTCCAACAACGCTCACATTGAACGCAAGAAAAGCAAAATGAGCTATGTGCTCGATCATAAGCCCACGCGCAAGGAAGAAAAGGAGATAGAGAGCCGCATGAACGAGCTTATCGCCGATGACCTGCCCGTCACTTATGAGTTTGTCGATAAAGACAATCTGCCACAAGGCATAAGCGTCGACAAATTGCCTGGCGATGTGTCGCAGAAGGTGCGTCTTGTTCGAATTGGCGATTATGACGTGTGTCCATGCATTGGCAAGCATGTGCGCTCAACGGCGCAGATCGGACGCTTCGAGCTGCTCGGAACCAACTGGGATGAGGCTTCTCACACGTTCCGTGTGCGCTTTAAGATAGTGTAAAAAAATAAAATCTTAACGGCAGACTCTAAAGGATGCTCTCTCTATGAGAAAGGTGCTTTTTTAGAGTCTGCAATTAAAACTGTTTGCACAAAACCGCGTTTTCTTTGTCAATATGCAAACTGTTTTTTGAAAATAGCAAATTTTTTCTTTCCTTTGCAACCGTAAAATGTCAAAAGTGCAGCAAAAGGATAATGTTCCTATACTTACAATCACGGGTTCCGATGGAACGGGTGGATCAGGAGTGCAGGCCGACATCAAGACAGTATCGGCTTTGGGAGGTTATGCCGTAACGGCCATAACGTCGATAACCGTTCAGAACACTCTCGGCATTCAGGAGTTTTATGATCTTCCTGCCGACATCGTGACAGGTCAGGTAGAGGCAATCGTAAACGATGTGCAGCCAAAGGTTGTGAAGATAGGCATGATAAGACGCTCTGATGTCATGGTGGCTGTGGCTAAGGCCATTGAGCGCTATAAGCCCGACGTGGTGATTTATGACCCCGTGGTTGTGTCAAGCAAGGGCGATGTGCTCATGTCGCTCGACCTGTTAGGGGCTATGCGACAATGGCTGTTGCCGTTGTGCACGCTCGTGGTACTGAAGAAGTCGGACGCTGAGCACATTCTCGGTCGGAAGATAGGTTCTTCCTCTGCTGGCGATTTGTTGAAGCTTGGTTGTGGCAACGTGCTCATGCATTGTGGCAACATCATGGCCAGCTCCAACACCGATGTGCTTATCACGGGCGACGGCGATGAACCGACGTTTATAACCAACCTGTGCAGCGAGATTCCTGGGCTCGACAACCACGGCATGAGCGGCACCCTCTCGGCAGCCATAGCTGTGTTCTGTGCCAAGGGTCAATCGCTGGATGAGGCTGTGCGCAACGCATCGGTGTGGATGGCTAACCTCTTTGCAGAGAACAGACCGCTGACGGGTCGTGGCAACGAGCTGTTAAACGAGTTTGTGAACGAAATAGCTGAACATTTTGCCTCGCACAACGATGTGAGGTTTTATGCCGACCGCTTGAACGTGAGCAGCACATACCTCGCTCAGGTCACGAAACGCATTGCAGGCAAGGCACCGAAAGTGATTATTGACGAGTATGTGGCATCTGAAGCCCAGTCGATGCTGGTGTCGTCAACAAAAACGGTTCAGGAGATCGCTTATGCGTTGGGATTTTCATCGCAAGCCCATTTCACCAAGTTCTTCAGAAAGGCTGTGGGCTGCACGCCAAGCGAGTATAGGCGCAGAAGATGACGCTTAGCGTTCCTGTTCCTTCTCTTGTTACACATGGCATGAACATACGGAAAACAATGTAACACAAAGAAAAAATAAAGCAAATGAACAAAGAAAGACAAACTCTCAACCGCAACCTTGCACAGATGCTTAAGGGCGGTGTTATCATGGATGTAACTACCCCTGAACAGGCTAAGATTGCTGAGGCTGCAGGTGCTTGTGCCGTTATGGCTCTTGAGCGCATTCCTGCCGACATTCGTGCAGCTGGTGGCGTGTCGCGCATGAGCGACCCGAAGATGATCAAGGGCATCCAGGAGGCCGTCTCAATCCCTGTCATGGCAAAGTGTCGTATCGGACATTTTGCAGAGGCTCAAATTCTGCAGGCCATCGAGATCGATTATATTGACGAGAGCGAGGTGCTCTCACCTGCCGATGATGTTTACCACATTGACAAGAACCAGTTTGACGTGCCCTTCGTTTGCGGCGCAAAGAACCTTGGCGAGGCTCTGCGTCGAATAGCAGAAGGTGCCACTATGATCCGCACCAAGGGAGAGCCGGGCACGGGCGACGTGGTTCAGGCTGTGCGCCACATGCGCATGATGCAGAGCGAGATCCGTCGTCTCACATCTATGGCAACAGACGAGCTTTATGAGGCAGCAAAGCAGCTACAGGTGCCTTACGAGCTTGTGCAGTATGTTCATGACAACGGCAAGCTGCCTGTTGTCAATTTTGCCGCTGGCGGTGTAGCAACACCTGCCGATGCTGCTCTCATGATGCAGCTGGGTGCAGAGGGTGTGTTCGTCGGTTCAGGCATCTTCAAAAGCGGCAACCCTGCCAAGCGTGCAGCTGCCATCGTGAAGGCTGTGACCAACTATAACGACGCCAAGATGTTGGCTGAGCTTTCAGAGGATCTGGGCGAGGCCATGGTAGGCATCAATGAGCACGAGATAGAGCTGCTCATGGCTGAGCGTGGCAAGTAAGCCGTTTTATCAAGCTTATAAAGCATTGTCTTTAGGCAAAAAGCAAAACATCAAAGAAAAATGAAGATTGCAGTATTGGCTTTGCAGGGAGCTTTTATCGAGCACGAACGCATGCTCGAGAAACTTGGTGCAGAGTGTTTCGAGGTGCGTCAGTTGGCCGACTGGCAGCAACCCAAAGATGCGTTGGTCATTCCTGGTGGAGAGAGCACCACACAGCTCAAGCTCCTCAAGGACCTTGCGCTGCTTGAGCCCGTGCGCGAATATATAGAGCACGGCGGTGCGGTGTTTGGCACCTGTGCCGGTCTCATCCTGCTCTCAAAACATGTGCAAGGGGAGGAGTTTGACCGCATCTCCACCATGGACACCGAGGTGTGTCGTAACGCTTATGGCCGTCAGCTTGGCAGCTTTTATGCAGAGGCAGAGATGAATGGTTTGGGTGTTGTGCCCATGACCTTTATCCGAGCACCTTACATAAAAAGTGTTGAGGCTCCAGCTGAGGCTCTTGCCGTTGTCGATGGTCACATCGTGGCAGCACGTCAGGGTCGACAGCTAGTCACGGCTTTTCACCCTGAGCTTAACGAAGACACGCGCGTGCATGAATATTTCCTTAGGGAGATTGTCGGAAAATAAACCAACTTAAATAGATAAAAGGCAATGTCGGATATAAAATCTTTGATATTGCCTTTTTTTCTTCGTCATTACCTTTTTCTCTGTCTCAGTTATTACCTCTTTTCCTGTTTTCGTCTCTGTCTTTGTTATAGCCTTTTTTCTCTGTCTCCGTTATTGCCTCTTTTCTGTTTTCGTCATAGCGCAACCAATTATCAGGTTATTCAAAATGCAGAAGTTAATAATCAAAAAAACAAAAAATAAAGTTTTCGCACAAAGAGATAAATGTTATATGGGATGGTTCTTTATTTTAAAATTTCATCTAATCTGTAATGAAAACGGAGAATTGCTGAACTTTTATTCTGGCAAATTGGTTGACATGCCTCGCAAGTGATACAGTTATTCAACAGAGTATGGGGATAAGGTGAAAATCATTCAACCAATCTTAGGCTTACAGTACAAATCCATTCAACTTTTCTAGGTAGTACAGTTGCGATTCGTAAGTGACGTGTTTACGCTTCTTAAGTGACGAGTTTGCGCTTTCTAAGTGACGTGTTTGCGTTTCTTAAGTGACGTGTTAAAAAACGCATACGATGGTGTTTCCTCTTTTTGTCTCATTTTATTTCACCTTTCCCTTCCATAAAAAAAAGGCAATGCCCAAGATTATCCATCTGGCATTGCCTTTTCTTGTAATCGCTTTTCTTGTAATCGCTTTTCTTGAAAAACGTTGTTTTCTTAAAACCTTTTTCCTTTACTTTTCTTATTTCGTCTCAATCTCTTCCTTCATGTCTATGAACTGCTTCTTGCTGTCATAGAACTCATACTGCAAGAACGAAAGTTTTTGAGATGAGAGGATGTGAACGCCGAAACCATATTTGAGCTTCCATTTCAGCTTGAGCGAGAACAGACCCTTGTTGATGAATGCGGCAACGTAAGGATGGACATAAAGATAGAATGTCTTTATTCCAATCTTGTTTACCAGCTGGTCAATCTTGCTTTCGAGCTGCTCCGTGAAGAGAATGCTTGACTTAATCTTGCCTGTTCCAAAGCATGAAGGACAGGTCTCCTCAACATTAACGTCCATGGCAGGGCGCACACGCTGACGTGTAATCTGCATCAGTCCAAACTTGCTCAGAGGCAAGATGTTGTGGCGTGCGCGGTCCTTCTGCATGTTCTTGCACATGCGCTCATAGAGCATCTGCCGGTCCTCGGCGAGGTTCATGTCTATAAAGTCGACAACGATGATGCCACCCATGTCGCGTAGGCGGAGCTGGCGTGCAAGCTCGTCGGCGGCTCCCAGGTTCACGTCAAGGGCGTTGGCCTCCTGTCCATTGTCAGAGTGGGAGCGGTTCCCGCTGTTCACATCGACAACATGCAGGGCTTCGGTGTGCTCTATTATAAGATAAGCGCCATGTTTGTAATTGACGGTTTTTCCGAAGCTCGACTTTATCTGCTTTGTGACGTTGAAATTGTCGAAGATTGGCACCTTGCCTGTGTACAGTTTCACGATGTCGGCTTTGTCGGGCGCAATCATCGTTACATAGTGTTTCACCTCGTTGTAGATAGACTCGTCGTTTACATAGATGTTCTCGTAAGTGGGGTTGAACAAGTCTCTTATCAAGGCCACTGCTCGTCCTGTTTCCTCAAAGATAAGTTGTGGGCGCTGTTGTGTTTTCTGGACCTTTGTGAGTGCTTCTTCCCAACGCTTGTTGAGAATTTTCATCTCCATGTCCAGTTCGGCAACTCTCTTGCCTTCAGCCACGGTGCGCACAATGACGCCGCAGTTTTTAGGCTTTATGCTGTTTATGAGTTGCTTAAGGCGTGCTCTCTCTTCGCCGCTCTTAATTTTGCTTGACACCGACACCTTGTCGCCGAAAGGCATGAGGACAAGGTAGCGTCCTGCGAAACTTATCTCTCCTGTAAGGCGTGGACCCTTGGTAGAAATCGGTTCTTTCACGATCTGTACCAACACCTCCTGACCCACCTTCAGGGTATTCTGTACGCTGCCGTCTTTCTTGAGGTCTGGCAGCTTGGTTGCTTTAGCAAATGGAAACAGTTTTCTTCTGTCGCTCTCAACCTGCTTGAGATATTTCTCAAACGAGTTGAACTGGGTTCCCAAGTCAAGATAATGGAGAAAGGCGTCACGCTCATAGCCCACATCCACAAAACAGGCATTGAGACCCGGCATGAGCTTCTTTACCTTTGCTATGTAAATGTTGCCAACAGAGTAGGACACGGCTCGCGGCTCATACTGGTATTCTACCAACCGTTTGTCTTCGAGCAGCGCGATGGCCACGTCTTTCTGTTGGACGTCTATAACGACTTCGCTTGTCATTTCTCTTTTTTCCTTTTAATGTTAAAAACAAAAAAGGGCGTGTCAAAGGACCCTCAGTGGATACATTGACGCGCCCCATAACAGAACTTCAATACTGAAGCCAAGTAATTATTTCCCTTATGGGTTTACTTGCTCTTATGTCTGTTTTTTCTTAATCTTTTTTTACGCTTGTGCGTAGCCATCTTGTGTCCCTTTTTTTTCTTTCCGTTTGGCATAGCTTTAATTTATTAAAATGATTATTATGTGTTATGATGTTTTGTTCCTGTGAAACTTGATTCACTGAAATCAAATTGTATGTGCAGTTTTTTTATTTGCCTTCCTTCATCTGGTCAACGAAGCATTTTGCTGGCTTAAAGCTTGGCAAGTCGTGAGCCTCGATAATCATTGTGGTCTTCTGAAGGATGTTGCGTGCTGTCTTTGCTGCTCTGTGCTTGATGACGAAGCTTCCGAAACCTCTCAGATAGACGTTCTCCTTATCCTCGAGAAGACTGCTCTTGATCGATTCCATGAAACTCTCAACAACTACAGCCACGTCTTTTTTCTGGAGGCCAGTGTTCATGGCTATCTTGTTAATTATATCTGCCTTAGTCATTTGAATGTAATTTTACTTTTATGATTTAACTCTTTTCTTTTCGAAATGCAAAGATACGAGTTTTTCCTTTCATATTAAAATTTTTCTATCTCTTTTTTGTAAATAGGCTCGTTTATTGCCATAATTTTACTAAATGAGGAGACATTTTAGCTATACCTTAATAGAAATGAGATTGTTCAAACGCTACGTTGTCAAAGATTATGTGGTCATTTGTCTTGTCGAGTTTGAACACATAGTTGTTGAACAACAGCGTGTCGCCTTTGATACTGTATTTTCCGTTCACGGCATAATCTTGTCCGTCTGTAATGCTTATCTGGTTGCCTCTGATGGAGAACGTAAACTCAATATCCTTGCGTGGCGTGCTCCACGATCCTTCTATCCATTTATAATCATCGCTTATCAACCGCGACTCTTCTTCTACGCTTGTAGTGTTGTCCACATTGGTTCTCTCAAACAATGTCGACTCGTCGTTGTCACGGTCATCGTCATAATTGGAAATGACGTTGTTCATGCACCTGGTGACAACCATGACAACGACAAACAAGATGGTCACAGCAAAAATGATTGTGCGAACAACTTCTTTTCTGTTTACAAACTGATTGTCTGACTTCTTGTTGAGCTTGGCCTTGCCGCCGAGGAGCATGCGTAGGTCGGCATATCGGTCTTGAAGGCTTGAGGTGCTGTTTGAACGTTTGGCTTTTGAGCTTCTGCCGTTATATTGGCTTGTGTGCAGTTTTTTACCATTATCATTGCTTGTTGTCGTGTTTTGACTATACAAGTTGTCGACATTACTGTTTATCTCGTCATACCCGTTCTTGTCGTCTTCATTTTCTACATTATATATAAAAGGTGTGCCGCAACGAGGACACACACAAGCCTTTTCCAATATGCCTGGAGCTATTTCCTCTTCAAACTTATATTTGCATTTAGGACATCTTATTTCCATCTCTTCAAATCATTTTCTGTTTTATGGTTTAAATGTAGGGGTGTTGATAAGCATTCCGTTTTAGAATGCTTGAATATTTATTCCTTATTTTGGTTTTTAGATTTATATTTATCGGCATTTCAGATGTGTTTTGCTTTTCAGCCAACAAGTTCATTTTAGCCAACAAACTCGATCTGTGCTTTTTTGGTTACTTTCCATGTTCCGTCTGTCATCGTTGCTGTTCCTTCCTCACGGGTGATGATGTGTCGAGGAATGGAGCTTGTGGTTGATAGAATCTTGCACACGGGTTTCACAAACTGTGACACGGAGATGTTGGCTGTGGCCACGGCATCTGGCGTGTTGAGCATGGTGAAACGGCCGTTGACATTGTCTTTGGTGACAAGACAGTATATTGAGCTTCCAGGTTGTTCCTTTGTGGAAGGTGAACAAAACTCGCCCGAAGGGGTGGGGGCGGAGAAAAACAGAGTTGTCGGTTCTTCGCTTTTGCTTGCTTCAACAACATCTCTTGCTTCGCTTTTGGCTGATGCTTCATTCTTAACACCCCCATCGTTTCCAACAGAATAAGAGCTCTCTATAGACGTGTTTATAGTGGAACCCATGACGTTGTTGTCTTTCAACTTTTTGGCTCCCAAGATGCTGAGCAGTTGTTCTATTTTCAGATTCTGTTCGTTCAGAGCCTTTTCTATCTCGTTGTTTTTCTTTTCCAACTGTTCCAACCGCTCGTTTAGGGCTGCGATGAGCTGCTCTGTCGACTCATCGCTTCCTCCCAACATGTTTTTAATGAATGATGCCATTTTTTTTCAGGTCTCCTGTTTTAAGATTGATATCGTTCATGGAGCGTCTCATTCGTCCTTGAGGTTCTCAATGAGATTGTCGCGGATTGCTCCGATGATGGGATAGAAGAACACGGCATCTTCTATTATGTCGTTGCCGTTTTTCTCTTCCATGTTGCGGTTCATAAATTGCCATCCGTTAGCCAAATGGTGCTCCAGATCTTTGCCCACGAGCTGTTTGAAGGTCTGAAGGGCTTTATAGTTGACGAGGAAGGTGTCGACGATATGGATGTCGTCGCACATTGTGTTGAAGAAGTTGTTAAACTCTTCCACGCTCTTCACCACCATGTCGCGCACCTCTTGATGCTGCATGTCGTCATAGCGAATTTGCTCCTTGTCTGTGTTTGAGAACACATATTTGAGATTGCTGTCGTAGCTGTCGAGCATGGTGTTGAGCTTCTCCACATCCATGATGCCTGACGCTGTCCGTGTTTGCATGAGAGCACCACGGCAGGTGATCTGCTTTGGCTCGTTGCGTTCCATGATCACGCTCAGACCATCTTCGCCAGCTGTCTGACTATACACCTTTTCAAAGATGTAACGTGTTATTTGGTCGAGGTCGCGTTGTGATCCAACGATGTCGAGCACCTTTGACCCTGTGCCGCTGAACATGACGCTTCTCGGCATCTCTATCTGTCGATGGCGCATCATGCGGGCAACATAATAGATTATAGCGCTGTAGAAATAGACAAACACCACCTTGCGCGTTGTGTCCTCGTTCAGACGCAGATTATAGCTGAACGTGTCGTTTCCGCGTGTCACCTTGTTGTTCTCTATGGAGAAGAGGAAGGCGTTTATGTCCTCCGATCTGCGCTTGTTCTCAATGTCAGCAAGAATGCCGCTAAGCTCACCGTAGCGGTCGTCGTCGCCATCGAAAAGCTGTCTGAAATAATGGACATATTTTTGTGTCATGGGGTTGCTGTCGCCGTGTGGCACATCACTAAACGCGTCGCCAAACAGCACGTTGGCGGCAAATCTGAATGATGTCACTATTGACGGTTGGCTTGCTCCTGGTTCAAAGACTACAACGTCGCTGGACCCGCCGCCAATGTCGATGCTGGCCACGCTCGATGCTGCTCCTCTAAACTTGCTTGAACATTTGTAATAATAGTAGGGCGCTACAGATTCTGACATCTGCACAATGTTGTCGGCAGCATTTCGCAGGCCGAAGACGTTGCCCATAATCTTGTTCCACATCTCGCCCATTTTTCTTACGTTTCCTACCTTCATGCTTAAAGGGTAGAACCACACAAGGCGTGTTTTCTGCAAGTCGCCGTTTCCCAACAGCACCTTGGTGCGCATGAGCAGGGCCAGCTCGGTGAGCAGAGCTTTCACTCTTTTGTTGGCTGTTGTTTCTGTGCTCCATTTGAGGTTGGCCACAATGCGGTTGCCGTAGCCCACACTTTCTTTCTCATAAATGAACGGCAGGTTGGCATCGCCAAGACTCACAATCTCATCGATGGTCGTTGCGTCCATGCGTTCACTTTCAGAAAGGGCTGTGCGCAGAGGGAAAGCATAGCCGGCTCCAATCTCTTTTGGAAGCAACTCTTGCTTCATCAACGCGTCATAGAGAAGATTGCTGCCGTTGTAGAGCGTGGCGAGCAGGCGTTCACGCGTTGTCGACTGCAACGTGAACGTCTCGGGTTGGCCTCCTTCTTGAATGCACTCTATGTGGGTGTTGGTCGTTCCGAAGTCGACAGCAAATGTGTAGCTCTCGTGTCCTTCAATGTGGTCAGCCCATTTGGGACAGATGACACCTTGTGTCAGGCAGTTGCCGTCGGCATCGGAGAGCGCGAGCTGCATGTAGTCAAACTCGTCGGTCACGCGATAATAGGTCGTGCCGACGCGCTTCTCTGCTTTCATGCTGCGTTCTCTGCAGCATAAATGGTCTGGTGCCACTTCGCTCATGTAGCCGTTGTGCATGAAGGAGAGGTCCAAATGGCAATGTTCCATCTGTCCGATGGCTCTATCCACGAGTTGCACGTTATACTGGTTCAGACCCTTGCATCTTACGAAGGGGAATAGGGCTACGGCGAAAGGCACGGTGATGAAATGGCCTCTGTTGTTTTTTGCATCGAACGAGAGATCCCCGTTTTGCGACTCTAAATATGTTCTTGTTAGGGTTATGAATGCTCCTTGCTTCCTTACCGGAATGCGTAAGATGACCTTCACGCTTTCCGTGGCACCAATGCAGCTGCGTTTCATCTCGAACATGGGTAGTCCTGCCACCGTGCCCCATAGGTCGGCAGCATTGAAATAGCGGAAGAACAGAGGTTTTATAGGCAAGAGAAAGCTCTTTGCATCGTTCGTGGCTCCTGTGTCAACACTTGCTATGTTGCCATTAAAGAAGCACTGGTCATCGATGGTGTAGTCGAGCTTAATGAGCGATGGCTGAAGGAAATCGTCATCGGTAAGCCAAGCATATTGGTGCGTTGTGGCAGGCAGAGTGCGGTGTTCGGGCTCCATGGCATAGTCTTTAGGTGTGATGTGTATGGCATCATCCCAATTGTTGGTTATGTATCGCCATGGGTTTGCTGCCGTTGCGTTAAGATCGTTCTGCAGCACGAGAGGCATGTGTTCCTCGTTGTCGGCTTTGCGTGTAGGTCGTAGCATGAAATCGCTCTGCTTGATGTTTTCCAGAATGTCTTGACGCTTTATGCCATAGAGCGGCATTCCAAGAGTCTCCAAACCACCTTCAAGTTGCTTGTAGTTGCTGTACAGAAAGTTGCGTGCTCTGTCCACACTCTCAAGGTCGAGGGCCATAGGGTTTCCTATTTCTCTGACAATCTCGTCGTGCAGCTGTTGTGGCATGAATTCCATGCAGCGTATAATGTAGCTGTTCACCTCGCCGCACCACTCTTTAAGTTGTGGGTAGGCGGTGAAGAGGGCGTAAATGTATTTCACAAAATGTGGTTCCCTCATGTAAAGAGGTCTCCATGAGTCGAAGAGCTTCACGTTCTGTTCCACCTGTAGGTCTATGAGTCCCTTCTCTGCGTTGGGTGAAGCCATGAACAGGGTTACGGGCGATGTGGAACCAATGACCTGGTTGCCGTAAACAAGGAAGAAAATGTTGTCCATCTTGTCAAAGTTGAACGCTTCCTTGTCTTGCTCAAGAAACATCTCTATGGTTTCGCCTAGAAGACGGTGCTGCGGGTTTTCCTTCAGTCGTGCTGTCTCTGCCGTTTTGTTCCATTTTATGATGTGCAGTTTTGTTCCCAACTCTTCCAGGTTGAAGAACAGTTGTGCAATGTCCAACGCACCAGCCACAAGCTTTTCGTCCATCAGCTCGCCTTGCAGGTTATTGTGCATGGCGAGTCGTTGGAATGCGTTCTTTACAAGGTCCATCTGTGCAAACGGGCTTGGTATGGCTGTGCGCGGTTTTTGTGACAGTCCGCCGTTTGGATCGGCAATCATATCAATCTCGTCGGCCGAGTATTGGCTGTTGAGTTCGATCCATCCTTCACCTGTGGTTTTGTTGTTGTAAGATAATATGTTGCTCATTTTTTTTCTTCTTGTGTTTACACCACGCCGTTGAATTTGTCGTCCACAATCTTGTCTAACGTCTCGTTGAGGAGCGTCATAAGGCGCGTGGCCACTTGTGACGAGTTGAAACGCGATGCTTTGACAGCTTTCTGAGATGCCGAATTCATGGCGGAGAGTACTGTCTTGTAGTCTATTGTCGATTTGAGAAATCCTGTTTTCGGCTCAATGTCGCGCAAGCAGTCTTTAAGTTTGTCTGTGTCAAGGTTGAATGGTTCAAAGCTTCGCTGGTTGGCTTTCAGCTCCCTTAGCCATTGCAGGTAAGCCACGAAGAATCCGCCAGTCAGCGTTGTGAAGAACGTTGTTGTGAAGAACGTCTTCGTAAGCTCGGGCTTGTCTTGTGTGAAACCGCGTCCCACATCGTTCTTCAACTGATGCGTTATGTACATGTAAGCTAGATGAAACTTAGCCATCTGTTTGTCTATGACCATTCTTGTTGGCAGACCGAGGTCTTTCAGCGTTACAGCCAACTTGTTCGCAGCCAAGCCATATTCTTTGAATATCGGGTTTGTTGCCACTCCGTTTGCCGTGTTCAGTTTGTCGTCGGGTATCTGAAGAAAGTCAATTATTGCCAATGCTCCCACAAACTCCACGATATGGGCATCGTTTCGTTGCCCGTTGCCTCCGGGGTCGTTGAAATAGGGTGTTGACGGCACTTCGTCGCCAACATAGTAGCAAGCGTTTATTCTTGACAGTCCAGTGTCCTTGCCATCGCGTTTTATGCCTGTCAGGTTGTCGTGATAATAGAACAGTGCCGACTTGGTTTTGCTTATGAAGTCGGCGCGTGAAATGGGGCTGTTCTCGTCTTGCTGAATGTTGAAATAGGGTAGAACGGTGAGTGCTCCAATTTTTGCATCGCGCAGGTCTCCACGGTTGCTTACGTTGGCGTTCATAGCCGCTCCCCTAATGTTTTTCACGATTACAGGATAGCCAGCTGCTCCCGTTCCTCCAAAAATAGAGCTTACCACGAACACGCGGTCTGTCTTTTGGAACACGTTTGAAAACTGTTTGAACTCGTTGCTGTCCTTGAACATGTTCAGGGCCACGCTGCCAATGTTCGGGCTTCCGACGAAGCCAATGTCCATTTTTGTGTCAAGCTGCGCGCGAGAAAACATCATGGAGCAAAGAGCTTGGTTGGCGCTGTCGAGGGTGTTGAAAGAAATGAAGGAAGCAAACTTTTTAGAGTCTACTCCTCCCATATTGAACAGGAATGTGTCGGGGAGCTCTTCTGCTGCAGGTATAATGTCGCTTAGTGTGGAAATCTTTGCTGCGAAAAATCCGGCGTCCACATCGCTGCGCTCACCGTAGAGCTCCTTTCTTATCTGTTTATATCCTCGAAGCAGATTTTCTGTGCGCTTGAGGTCTTCATTGGCCTTGTGCGGGTCAATGATCATGGGCACAATCTCAAGAGGCATGTTGTGACCATCGGCATCAGTAGGCAGAATGCCTGCTGCAAGCTGCATGACGAGCGGTCTGAGCACTCTTGAGCCCGTGCCGCCTACAAGGAATAGAAATAGTCTCACTTTTTTGTTGTTAAGTTACGAGTTATGAGCTTTTTAGCTTCTTGTAATGAACGAATGAAGGAACGTGTGCTGACGGGTGTGTCGTGCTACGTTTCCTTCCTACTTTGTAAATGAACCTGTCCTTCTCCTACTCGGGGAATGGTGTGTGTCGGCAGTTGGAGCTCCACCATCTCATGGCAAATGAAGCCACGATGAAGAGCACGGCCTCTATCAATGTTTCGCACAGGACAAAATGGAATGCTGGCACACCAAAGTAGAGTTGCATCTGTTCCATCGTGCTTGTTATGTGGAAATAGCTTGCCAGAGCGCTCACCACGATGGCACAGCCTAACATAACAGCCCAATGGTACCAGCGCGAGAACCTTACAGAGTTTATAACGTAGTAGAACACAGTAGCAAATGCCCAAGCTGTTACAACGACAATCATGGCGTTGCTGAAATAGAGATGACTGTTGTACATCTCGTTAGAGAACTCTGTGTCGTAGAACAGACTTTCAAAAATCTGTGCCGGAAAGACGAGCATCAGAACTGAAATTATGATGCCGCCAATGAGTAATATGCCGTTCTTCATTTTCTTTTTTTAATTGTTTTTATTCCATCTCAAGTTTTATCTCAAAATGTCCCTCTCCACTACTGTTACGTTGATACGAATCGTAAATGCCGCCGAGGAGATATTTCAGGGCGAAGGTGGTGCTTTTAAATGATGGCGCTTGCATGTTGGTGTCATCATCGCTTGACGATTCGTTAATCCACGCTGGCAGGTTGTTGCGCAACTTTATCACCACCTCTTGTTTGTGGTTTATCTTCTTTGTTTCAAGCACAAAGATGTGTGTTGCCGAGCCAATGTATTTCTTCTCAGCCGGAGTGATGTCCTGTCGCTTTATTGGGGTTATGGCGCATATTTTTACCGGGTCGTCAGAGCTCACCTCATAGTTGTTCTTGTCGATGAGCGTGTTCTTGTCGATGAGCATGCCTCCGAGGTCAACAGCAAGAGCCAAACGAATGTCTCCCGAGTTAGGATCGGCCTCCATGTTCTCAACGCGTGTTATCTGCGAGCCTTGTCCGCGCACAGGCTGGAATCGCCCTCTTATGGCATCGTTGCGTAGAAGCAACGAGTAGTGGGGGTGGTAAATGGAAGCTGCCTCAAAAAGGCACATCTGCTCGAAGCCAGGCAGATTGTTAAACTGTGCGAACGTGCTGTAGTTCGGGTCTTTTGTCAGTCGGGCCATGTTGGCGTTGCTTCCCACCACAATGATGTAGTAGGGGCGTTGTCCGTTGTAGGCCAGTCCTTTCGACGGACTGTTGTATGGGTAATAGAGTCCGTTGTAGCTGCTGTTCATCTTTATCACAAGCATGGCCTTGTTCTTTACGCTTGTCTTAAAGACTGCGTTTGTCATGCCCTGGGCTTCTGCAAACACCTTTTGTGGGTTTACGCCTTGCATGGCTCGTGTAGAGTAGATCATGTCGGTCACCAAGATAGACAGGTCGTCTTGCGAGGTGTTGTTGAGAATGGTGTCGAAGATCCGTGCAAAGTCGGTGTAGGAAGCGTCCCCCATCCCTTTTGTCGCTTCAAAGATGTTGTTGTCGGCAATGAAGCTGCTCAGACCTTTAGGGTATGGGGTTATGGTGCTGTTGACGACAAAAATCTTGCCGTCACCACCTTCTGATGGCATGCTGTTAAGCAGCTTCACAATGGCTGCCTTAAACCGTCCGTCGCCCTGAGGCGCGTCATACGCCGTCATGCTTCCTGAGCGCTCAAGATAGAAATTGACCTTGATGTGGCTGCTCGCTCCCACGCCCGTAAACATTATCTCCAAGGGCGGACGTCGTTTTGCGAACATGTCGCTTATGTAAGCCTTCACCTTTTCTGTGTCCATGCTGTCGCCGTTGTAAAACTCGCTCATCTTTGCCTTGTGGCTGTCTATGAACGAGGTTATGCGTGCCCAGTCGGCATTGTCGATGGTTGCGTCTTCTGCCGCCAGCTCCACGAGCAAGCGGTCGAATGTGTTATGTGTTTCGTCCGTGCAAGCCGCCAATGTTATTGTTGTGGCAGCTATTGCACCGGCAAGAATGGTTCTAATTGTTTTGTTCATGAACGTTAGACGTTGTGTTTGGTCTTTTTGTTGCGTTGTGTTAAACAACATGATGCAAAAATACAAAAAATATTTTAATTATGTGCTCAAAATCAATATATTTGACCTTGCTGTCTGTTATTTTTGTTCTTCTCCTGTTGTTTGCTTCATAAGCCGAAACGTGTTGTCAGTTAGCCCATTGCGCCTCAAGCGCGTGCCATATATTGTATCTCGTTTCGGGAGAGACGCTTTCCATCTGTTTGAAAATGCCAGCGGTGGAGGTGCGATGCGACAGTTGTTCATATGGGCAGAGTTTCTTCTGTTTCTCATATCCTGAAGCAAGAGCGTGGGCAGCAATGTCGCTTTCCAGCTCAAGACACAGGGGGCGTATGATGGTAAGAGGCATCTTGTTCAACTTATAGGTTGGCGGCATGGATGAGAACTGGCCATGAAACATGAGGTTCATGATTGCCGTGTGCATGATGTCGTCGTTATGGTGTCCTAAGGCCAGTTTGTTGCACCCAATGGCTTGCGCCAACTCAAAGATGGCTTTACGTCGATACCATGAGCAAAGGAAGCACGGACTCTTTCTTCGGTCTGTCTGAGGGTCAAACTCGGTCTCCAGAATGTGCAGCTTCACCCCAAGGTTTTCTGAAAACTTCTGTAGGTAAGAGCAGTCCGACTCGTAACTGATGTTGCGCATGCGCACATGCACCGCTTCTACCTCAAACCGTGGTTTGAAGATGCGGCTTCTCTTGGCAAGCGCTTCAAGCAGAAAAAGCGAGTCTTTTCCTCCTGACAGGGCCACGAGCACCCTGTCGCCGTCTTCAATCAGCTGGTAGGTGGTCAGCGCTTTGCGTAATCGTTTCTCTAACCGTTTTTCTATGGTTTTGTCTCTGTCTTTTTCTATTGCTTTCTCTGTCTCTTCCATTTAACTAAAATGTTATTTAAGAAACGCCAACCATACGGCGCCAACAAGCAGTACGAAAGCCAGAATGTGGTTCCATTGCAACTGCTGGTTCTGAAACATCACGTTGGCAATAATCACGAACACGGTGAGGCTTATGCATTCTTGTATCACTTTCAACTGTATGAGTGAGAACGGGCCGCCGTTTCCCACGAATCCTATTCGGTTGGCAGGCACCTGACAGCAATATTCGAAGAAGGCAATGCCCCATGAAAAGGCAATGATGCCTATTAATGGCCATGAAGCTGTTGTTCCGTTTTGTTGCAGACGCAAGTGACCGTACCACGCCAGCGTCATGAAGATGTTGCTCAAGATGAGCAGCAGAATGGTGTAAATTGCGTTCATATCTCTCTGTTCTTATCTTCTTGTCTTTTCTTTTATGTTTTTGTTTCTTTTCTTATCTTCTCTTATCTTATCTTTTCTTCTATTTTCTTTTCTTTTCTTTTATCTTCTCTTGATTCTTTATTTTGCCGGGGTGTAAACATTAAAAGTCTCCCACAGATTTTTCACAGTCCTTCAGATCTCTCTTTACGTTTACATGTCATAAAGATCTGTGGTTAGATGTGCAATCTGTGGGAGCTTTAAGCCTATTTAATTATGCTTTTTCTTACTTTTTCTCCTTTTCCCTTACTTTTTTCCCATCAACATTTTGTCCATGTTGTAAGCAGCTTTTCTGCCGTCACCCATGGCAAGGATAACGGTTGCTCCGCCGCGTACGATGTCACCACCTGCAAACAGCTCAGGACGAGAGCTTTGCATTTGGTCATTCACGGCTATAGTGTTCTTTCGACCCAGCTCAAGTCCGGGGATTGATTTGGGAACCAGAGGGTTAGGTGACACGCCAACAGCCACCACGACAAAGTCGGCGTCAACGGTCACAGTCTTTCCTTCTACGGGGACCGGACTGCGGCGGCCTGATGCGTCGGGCTCTCCAAGCTCCATCACCTGCAAGACAGCTTGCTTCACGGCGCCGTTCTCATCGGCAATGTATCTTATTGGATTATGCAGAGTGAGGAATTTTATTCCTTCCTCCTTAGCATGCTTCACCTCCTCCAGACGAGCAGGCATCTCCTGTTCAGAGCGACGGTAAACGAGCGTCACGTCGCCGCCAAGGCGTTTGGCTGTGCGGCACGAGTCCATGGCTGTGTTTCCTCCTCCCACGACGAGCACATGGTGTCCAGGGTTTATGGGCGTGTCGGTGTGTGGGTTGGCTGCATCCATGAGGTTCACGCGTGTGAGATATTCGTTTGATGACATGATGTTAAGGCTGTTCTCACCAGGAATGTCCATGAAGCGTGGCAGACCTGCTCCGGAACCCACGAAGATGCCTTTAAAACCTTGCTGCTCAAGCTCTTCAACTGATATGGTCTTGCCAACAATGCAGTCGGTCACAAAGTTTACGCCCATCTTTCTTAGGTTTTCGATCTCCACATCTACGATGCGGTTTGGCAAGCGGAATTCTGGAATGCCATATTTCAGCACACCGCCAATCTCGTGCAGCGCCTCAAACACGGTTACCTCGTAACCCTTCTTTGCCATGTCGCCAGCAACGCTCAATCCCGAAGGGCCAGAGCCCACCACAGCCACTTTTATGCCGTTGCTTGGAGCTACCTCAGGTACAGAAGCCATGCCGCTCTCACGTTCAAAGTCGGCCGCGAAACGCTCAAGATAACCAATGGCCACGGCTTTGCCGCTCATCTTCAGGTGCACACAACGGCTCTCACATTGCTTCTCCTGTGGACACACACGTCCGCACACGGCAGGCAGAGCCGATGTGTCTTTGAGCACCTTGGCTGCGGCCAGGAACTGTCCTCGCTCAATGTTCTTGATAAACGACGGAATGTTTACGCCCACGGGGCACCCCTCTACACAGGCTGGCTTGGCGCAGTCGAGACAGCGGTGGGCTTCTCTTACGGCCATTTCTCGTGTCAGGCCACAGTTCACCTCTTCTGTGCGTGTCGTGGCACGGTAGGCCGGGTCGAGCTCAGGCATCGTTACTCGCTCTATTTGTGCACGCTCCTTTGGCTTCATGGCTGACCTAAGCTCCTTGCGCCAGTCGGCGTCGCGGTCCGTAAGGGTCTTTATGTCGTCGTCTGTCGGCTCCACGTCCATGGTCGGTTGTGCGGCACCAGTTTGGGCCTTGTCGGCGTGGCACAGCGAAGCGAGGTGTTCTTCAAAATGGTTCATCTCGTCGCGCTCAGCCTGTTTGAAGGTTCCCATGCGTTTAAACATCTCGTCCCAGTCGACAAGACTTCCGTCAAACTCGGGGCCGTCAATGCATACGAAGCGTGTCTTTCCGCCAATGGTCAGTCGGCAAGCACCACACATGCCTGTGCCGTCTACCATGATGGTGTTGAGCGACACCTCGCTCGGTATGTTGTGCTTCTGTGCCAATAGCGAGCAAAACTTCATCATGATGGGTGGTCCGATAGCAAAAATTTTGTCCACATGTTCCTGCTGCACCCATTGTTCAATGCCCTCTGTCACGAGACCTTTCTGTCCATAAGAGCCGTCGTCGGTCATTACTGTCAGCCCATCGCTGCTTTCGCGCACCTCATCCTCCAAGATAACGAGGTCCTTGCTTCTTCCTGCAATGACAGACAGCACACGGTTTCCGGCTGCCTTGAGCGCACGCACAATGGGCAGCATTGGAGCCACGCCCACGCCGCCTCCTGCACACACCACGGTACCGAAGTTTTCGATGTGAGTGGGGTTTCCCAACGGTCCTACCACGTCAGCCAGGCAGTCGCCTTGCTGCATGTCGCACAGCTTTGTCGATGATAGGCCCACCTTCTGCACAACGATGGTTATCGTTCCTTTCTCAGGGTCGGCGTCGGCTATTGTTAAAGGCACGCGCTCTCCGCCTTCGGCTATTCTGACAATGACAAAATTGCCTGCCTTGCGGCTGCGTGCTATCAGCGGTGCTTTTATCTCGAAGAGAAACACCTTCTCAGAAAACTGTTTCTTAAATGTTATTGTATACATGTGCTGTCTGTTTTTAGTTAGGTAATATATGAAAAAAGTTGACAAACATGCAAGTTGGCAAGTTCTTGCCTATGCAAAAAACTTGTCAACTTGTGCATTTGTCAACTTTATTAGAAATTCTTGTCGTCGATCATGTCGAAGCCGCAGTAGGGCACAAGCACCTTCGGCACGCGAATGCCTTCAGGTGTCTGGTTGTTCTCCAAGATGGCGGCCACGATGCGGGGCAGAGCGAGTGCTGAGCCGTTGAGGGTGTGGCAGAGCTCAATCTTCTTTGTTTCGCTGTTGCGATAACGGCAATGTAGACGGTTGGCCTGATAGCTCTCGAAGTTGCTTACAGACGAAACCTCGAGCCAACGCTTTTGTGCGGCACTCCATACCTCAAAGTCGTAGCAGATGGCAGATGTGAAGCTCATGTCGCCGCCGCAGAGGCGCAGAATGTGATAAGGAAGCTCCAGCTTCTGGCAGAGACCTTCAACATGTGCAAGCATCTCGTTGAGCGACTCGTAAGAGTGTTCTGGCTTATCTATGCGCACAATCTCGACCTTGTCAAACTGGTGCAGACGGTTCAGACCGCGCACGTCCTTGCCATAGCTGCCTGCCTCGCGACGGAAGCAAGCCGAGTAGGCACAACGCTTGATAGGGAGGTCTTTCTCGTCCAGAATCTCATCGCGGAAGATGTTGGTCACAGGCACCTCTGCTGTAGGGATGAGGTAGAGGTTGTCAAGGTTGCAATGATACATTTGACCCTCCTTGTCGGGGAGCTGTCCTGTGCCGTAGCCAGACGCTTCGTTCACCACGAACGGCGGCTGCACCTCAAGGTATCCGCTCTTGCGTGCCTCATCAAGGAAGAATGCCTCAAGAGCGCGCTGGAAACGTGCCATCTTACCGATGTAAAGCGGGAATCCGGCGCCTGTGATCTTTACACCCAGGTCAAAGTCGATGAGGCCCCATTTCTTGCATAGGTCCCAATGACACATTGCATCCTCTGGCAGATCCGGAATGACGCCACCTTCTTTAACCACAACGTTGTCGCTGGCGTCCTTGCCCTCTGGCACGTCATCGTTAGGTATGTTAGGTATGGTGTAGAGCACGGAAAGCAGCTCTTTCTCTGCTTCTGCCTTCTCTGTTTCCAGAGCTTTGTTCTTCTCCTTCAAGGCAGCTACCTCAGCTTTTGCTGCATCGGCCTGTTCTTTCTGGCCTTGCTTCATGAGCTGTCCTATCGATGCTGCCATCTTCTTCGCCTCTGACAGGTTGGCGTCGAGCTCCTGTTGTGTTTCGCGACGGTGTTTGTCGATGTCAAGCACCTTCTTTATTGTTTCCTCGGCATTGGGGAAATGCTTTTTGTTCAGACCTTTTATTACGCGTTCGGTCTCTTCGCTGATAAGTTTTAACGTAAGCATATCGAAAAACTTTTTTTTATGTGTTTTGAAAATGTTTCTGTTTCTTTTCGTTTGCAAAGATACAAAAAAAATGTTTATGCCGCACATTTCGGCATAATAATTAATGGCTTTTTGCTAGTGTTTATGTACGCGCCGTATAAAAGCAATAATCCCAGGTCTCTAATGATGAGAGGCCTGGGATATATTGTTGTTTGTTTGGAATAAGATGTGTTTATTTTTGTTATGCTTCTGCTTCAGGTATTACAGAAACTGTGCTCTTGTCATAACGGCCTTTGTGGAAGTTTACCACACCGTCAACGAGAGCATACAGGGTGTCGTCCTTGCCGATACCCACGTTCTTACCAGGGTTGTGCTTTGTGCCGCGCTGGCGAACGATGATGTTGCCGGCAACACACTTCTGACCACCCCAGATCTTAACACCTAATCTTTGAGAAGCTGATTCACGTCCGTTCTTAGAACTACCTACACCTTTTTTATGTGCCATTTCTTGTTCCTCCTGAATTTAAGCGATTACTTCTTTAATTTTAACTTCTGTGAACTGTGCGCGATGACCGTTCTTCTTACGGTAATCCTTTCTGCGCTTCATCTTGAAGACGATGACCTTGTCACCCTTTACGAGAGGGCTGACAACCTCACAGACAACTTTTGCGCCTTCTACGGTGGGTGCGCCTACCTGTACTGAACCTTCTTTGTCGACAAGCAGTACCTTGTCGAACTCAACAGCCTGACCCTCAGCCACATCCTTGATGTGGTTAACGAAGAGCTTCTTGCCCTCCTCTGCCTTAAACTGCTGACCGTTAATTTCTACAATTGCGTACATTTTTTTATTAATAAACGGTTGCTCCGCGAGGCGACTTGCGTCGTGCAAATGCTTTTCTGAGCCTCCACGGAATAAAATCGGATGCAAAATTACAAAAAGTTTTCTGTATATATATTATGTATTGTGTGCTGTTTATGTTTATTTAAGACAGTTTAACAACAGCTATCGCTTTTGTCAGCTTTTTTCTCAGCATCCTCAGCAGGAGCGGCATTCACGTCAGGATTGGCAGAAGCGGCTTTGAATGTCAATTTGTCAGCATCGGGGTCTTTGTCAACGACGATGGTAGAGCCTTGAGCCACGTTGCCGCCAAGAAGCAGTTCGCAGAGGCCGTCCTCAACATACGTTTGCAGAGCGCGTTTTAGTGGGCGTGCTCCAAACTGTACGTCGTAGCCCTTTTTTCCAACCCATTTCATGGCTTCCTCGCTCACGGTCATGTTGTAACCCATGAGAGCCACGCGGTGTTGCAGCTTGGCTGTCTCCATGTTTACGATCTGCATGAGAGCCTCGCGGTCGAGCTGGTCGAACATAATGATGTCGTCGAGACGGTTCAGAAACTCGGGTGCAAACTGTCGGCTCAGACTCTTCTGTATGATGGAGCGTGCCCGTTGGCGGTCGCTTTCGTCCAATCCTAAGGCAGAGTTGTCTGAGGCACCGAAGCCAATGCCGCGTCCGAAATCTTTGAGCTGGCGCGTGCCCGTGTTGGAGGTCATGATAATTATGGTGTTGCGGAAGTCGACAAGGCGTCCGTTGCCGTCGGTCAGCCGTCCTTCGTCAAACACCTGTAGCAAGAGGTTGAACACGCTGCTGTGGGCCTTCTCTATCTCGTCGAGCAGAACGATAGAGTAGGGCTTGCGGCGCACCTTCTCCGTGAGCTGTCCACCCTCGTCATAGCCCACATATCCCGGAGGGGCGCCGATCAGACGTGAGGTGTTAAACTGTTCCGAATATTCACTCATGTCGACCCTTATGAGGTCGGCCTCTGAACCAAACATCTGCTCAGCCAGCTTTTTTGTGAGGTAGGTCTTGCCAACGCCTGTCGGGCCGAGGAACATGAATACGCCGATGGGGCGATGGGGGTCTTTCAAGCCTATACGGTTGCGCTGTATGGCTTTCACCATCTTGTCTATGGCTTTGTCCTGTCCCACCACAGCATGGCGTAGCTCTGTGCCGAGGTTTCGCAGACGCTCTCCCTCGCTCTGGGCAACGCGTTGCACGGGCACGCCGCTCATGGTTGCCACGACGTCGGCAATGGCGTCGGCGTCCACAATCTCGCGCTTGGCGCTCTCGCCGCGTGCCCACTTGTCGTTGAGCGCCTTCAGTTCCTCCTGCAGGCGTGTTTGGCGGTCGCGGTGGGCGGCAGCCTGCTCATAGTCTTGAGCCTTCACGGCAGCGTCTTTGAGGGCTTTCACCTTCTCAATGTCCTTCTCTTTGCTCACAATCTCAGGCGGCACGGAAGCATGGCGCAGACGCACCTTGGCACCTGCTTCGTCCATGGCGTCAATGGCCTTGTCGGGGAATGCACGTCCTCCTACATAACGTGCTGTGAGACTCACGCAGGCGTCTAAAGCTTCTGGTGTGTAGGTCACATGGTGGAACTGCTCGTAGCGGTCGCGTATGTTGTTCAGTATGGTGCGTGTCTCCTCTTCTGTGGTTGCTTCCACCAGTACCTTTTGGAAGCGGCGTTCAAGGGCACCGTCCTTCTCTATGCTGTTACGATATTCGTCAAGCGTTGTAGCACCTATACATTGGAACTTGCCTCTTGCCAGAGCGGGCTTCATGATGTTGGCGGCATCCATGGATCCTGGCGTGCTTCCGGCGCCTATTATGGTGTGGATCTCGTCGATGAAGACAATGATGTCCGGATTTTGCTCGATCTCGCCAAGGAGGGCCTGTATGCGCTCCTCAAACTGTCCGCGATACTTTGTTCCAGCCACAATGCTCGTCATGTTAAGACTCACGATGCGCTTGCCAAAGAGAACGGGCGATGTGCGCTTCTGGGCGATCAACTGTGCCAGTCCTTCCACGATGGCACTCTTGCCTACGCCAGGGTCTCCAATGAGTATGGGGTTGTTCTTCTTGCGTCGGCACAAGATCTCCGACACGCGCATGATTTCCCTCTCGCGTCCCACCACGGGGTCGAGCAGCCCGTCGGCAGCAGCCTTTGTGAGGTTGGTAGAGAAGCGGTCGAGCACGGGCGTGGTCGAGTTGACAGCGCTGTCTTGCGACGTTGTGGCTGTCGAGTCTTGTCGGGCCTGTGAGTTTTGTGACGAATTGGGCTGATCTGGCACATAGTCTTCGTCGGGAAGCTCCAGCCCGTCCGTTACGCTTGTCTTGTGCTGAAACTCGCGCATGGCGTCGTCGTAGCTTATCCCCTCTTCTGCGAGCACGCGTTTGGCCCCGTTCTCTGCCGAGTCGTGCAGAATGGCGAGTATAAGGTGCTCAGGCTCAACCTGTGCCGAGTGTTGTTGGCGTGCCTCAAGAACGGCGAGACGCAGTATGTTTGTTGAGTTTTCACTCAGTTCTACTGTGTTTACGTCGTCCATGCCATTTGTACCGTCGGCAACCTTCTCAAAGGTGTCACGGCGGGTAAGTGGCATTACGCGTCGTTCGAGCTCTGAGCGCACAGCCTCTGGCTTTACGTTTTTGTCGTAAAGCAGCGTGTATATTGGTTTCGTGCCGCTTTTCATGATGCCGAGCAACAAGTGTTCGGGCTTAACGTCTTTGCTGTCGGTACGTTGAGCCTCTTCCTTGCTTTGCATCAGAATGTCTGACACTTTCTTTGAAAACTGGTTTGTCATTCTTTTTCTCCTTGTGTGTTGTTAAACCTTTACATCCAGACTTTCTTTCTCTCTGTTCTCTTTTCTCCTTCTTTTTTTAAATTCACAGTCTGGCCAAATGTCCTGCGTCTTTGACACAGTTAGTCTTAATGTATAAAGCAAAAGGTGTGCCAACCGGCGCCATCCGTTTTTTTGCCTTTATCTTTTTTTTTAGTTTTATCTATTTGGTGTAAAACTCAATAAGCTTTCTAAGCGCTCTTTGGCACACAGGGCAGAAATCGGGCGTTTGGTTTGATCGCATGCGGCAGTCGTGAGTAGGTCTGTAGACCCCTTTCAGGCTGTAGCCGGCGCCTTCAAACACGCCGACCTTCTGAGCGTAACGTTTGGTGTCGGGTGTGGGCACGGGCGTGTTGCTGTCGATCATGTCCTGCCATTTTCTCTCAAACTGAGTGAGCGTTGTGAGGTTTGGCTCCCATGGTTCAACGTCGTGTGGATACATCGGAATGGCCTCTTGCTCATAAGCATACTCGTCGCCCAGTCCGGCGAAGCTGTGGCCAAATTCGTGCACTACCACAGGCTTGAACATGGGGTGGTGGGCCATGGCGAGGTTGTATGAGTTGAGAATGCCTCCACCGCCATACTCGGACGTGTTCACTAACACAATAATGTGCTCGTAGGGCGTGCCTGCCAGCAGGTCGTGCATGGCCTTGAGGTTGAGGGTGGTGAGGTAACGGTCGCTGTAGAACGTGTCAAAGTGGCTGCCTAAGGCTGTGTTGCGCCAGATGCCTTTTGACGGCTCGCTTGTGCCGCTCTCCATTGAAGATGCTTCCACAGCCACTACGTTGAAGCGGTCTTTCATACTTTTGAACGGCTCGTGTGCGAACAGGGCTTCTGTGGCTGCCTTCGCGTCTTTTATGAATGTAGTCATCTCGCTCTTTGTATAACCCTCGGCAAGAAACGCGATGTTTATGCATCGCGAGGTATCGGCTGCTTGCACGAGCGTGGTGTAAGGTGTCACGTTGCTGAAGCCTATGTGACGGATCAGAATGTCAGATGGCACAACGGTGTGTGTGAGCGTTGTCGTTACCTCGCGTCGGTTGGAGCGCAGGTCAATGGTCACGTCAACGGTGTCTTTTGGCATGGGCACAAGAAACACGTTCTCAAAAGAGCGGTCTGTCGTCTTTGCCTCGTCGTAGGTAAGCCATTCCTGAAAGAGGGTGGAGAACGAGTTGCGGTAGATAATGCGCTTTGTCTTATGGTCGTGCACGGTTATCTGTCCGTTTCCCTCCACAGGCAACTCTTCCAGATGATTGTGCTTGCCGTGCCATCGTGGCATGAGGTTAAGCTTGTCAACATAGATGTGCTGTCTTGAAGCGTTGCCGGCAAAGGTGTAGTCGATACGCAGTGTGCTGTCACAGAACCATTTGTGAAACTCTGACGCTTCGCTCTCGCCTTCCGTGTTTATGTTGAGTTTTTTTGTGGTGCAGGCCCCCGTGTTTGTCTTGATCTCAACGTTTGTGTTGTTGCGCAGATTGTTTGCTTTGCCGGTGCTTGCAAGGCAGAGCAAAGCGCAAACGACGATGTTTGTTCTTATCGTGAATTTAAAGTTGAAATATGTTTTTAATGCTCGCTTTTTCATGCTTTGTAAGAATTTTGATTTTTTTATTTCGCTTTTTTTTGAATTGTTGCTCCAGCTGGTGCAGTCTTGATCTTTGGATTTTGCGCCGAGCGCAAAACTCAAAACTCCTTCATTAGCTCCCGTATGTAAGGTCTCTCCCAATCGCTCTCATGGTGCCGTTCTTTTCCGTGAAGCAGAAGGTCAGCGTCGAGCAATACCAAACCGTTGGCCCGGTTTTCGCGAGAGTCGCCACATTGGGCCTCAATGTCTTTTAGCACCTCTTTCACCTCGTCTGCTGATAGGGTGGTGAGAGCTGTGGCTATGCAGTTGGCAAACTTGCGTGGCGGTTCGCCGTTTCTCGTTTCACGGAACAGCTTACCTATGGGGTCTGTGAGCATGGTTCGCGAGAAATGCACCTCTTTGAAGGCCCGTTCTACCAGCCCTTTAGCTTTTGTTATGTTGTCGGCGCAGGGCGAGTTAGAGCCCAACGCTATTATTATTCTCGTTTGTATCATGTTACAAATGTACGAATATATTTTTATCCATACAAGTAATCTCTTGAGATAAAGGCACAAAAAAACCGCCAGAACTAAGTTCCAGCGGTTAATCTCTCATTTTTTCAGTTCGAGCTTAGCAGTTGTTCGCTGCTGAGTGGCTGATTACTGCTGAGCAGCAGCTGTGTCCTGAGCAGCTGTGTCCTGAGCGGCTGTGTCGTTCAGAGCAACTGAGTCAGAATCGTTGTTAGCTGCGGGAGCAGCTGTTTTGTTACCACATGATGCGAAAGAGATAGCTGCGATAGCTACGA
>ERZ1026901.237-NODE-237-length-49356-cov-9.387883_pt1 | contig 49356 bp, 53 predicted proteins | sample MGYA00380179_ERZ1026901 | MGnify/ENA primary metagenome ERZ1026901 (study PRJEB33269, sample SAMEA4719815) | human gut metagenome | biome: human-associated habitat; feature: organic feature; material: feces | place: Cameroon | collected 2013-10 ... | reverse complement strand
GAAAATTTGTTCATTTTTGTTGCTAATTTCACAAAATTAAACCTTATGTTTAATTTTTTTAAATTACTTCTATACGAAGGATTCCCCTCTCTCTCCCACACTTTGCACAAATAAAAAATACCAATCCCACGAAAAGACTGGTATTTTTTTTATTGCATCCTGCAAAATGAGATTTTTCTGTCTCATTTTCCGATTAAATTCTGTCTGAAAACAGGAACATACATCAACCTTGCACCCCTTCTGACACTTTCCATCAGCGAAATGCTTCTCACAGAAACGCGCATCGGCTCCACCCGAACACCCCTCTGCACGTCAGTAAAATTCCGCTGTGGCTCCACCTCTCTGCCAAGGGTGATATGCGGGCTGAGTCCCTTTCTCTCCCTCGCAAAGCCCTGCTGCTCCAGAGATTTTTCCAGCGTGCTGAACAATCTTTGCAGATGATTGCTTCTTTCAATCCCTGCCCATAAAATCCCCTTGTTCCCTCTCGGAAAAAAGCCGATTTTATCTATCGTCATCGTGAAAGGACGATTGCGGCGTGCCGTTTCGTAAATTGCCTCATGCAGATAATCCAGATCCTCCTCCTGCACCTCTCCCAGAAAATGCAGCGTCAGATGAAAGTTCTCCTTCGGTGTATAATTCCCCCTGCGGCAAAGCTTCTCTGCTTCTGCCTGCACCTCTGCCAGCTGTGCTTTGGTTTCCTCCTCCAGTTCAATCGCAATAAATGTACGCAAGCGTATCCACCTCCTTTTCTCAAGAAAAGCTCTGCACAGCCTTATCTTGCAGGACTGCACAGAGCCTTTTCCTTCCTTAAAATACTATTATTTTACCAGTGCCAACGCCTTCTCTACTACGTTTTCTACCGTAAAGCCAAAGTCCTTGAACAATAAGCCTGCGGGTGCAGATGCACCGAAGCCGTTCATGCAGATGATGTCGCCATCCAAACCAATATATCTCTGCCAGCCGAAGTCAGCCGCCGCTTCCACAGCCAGTCTTGCGCGCACATTCTTGGGCAGTACGCTTTCCTTATACGCCGCATCCTGTGCTTCAAATACCTCCCAGCAGGGCATGGAGATGACTCTTGCCTTTACGCCCTTTGCCGCCAGCTCGTCTGCCGCCTTGTAAATCAGCTCCACCTCGGAACCGGATGCCATCAGCAGAACATCAGGCGTACCCGCGCAATCCTTCAGCACATAGGCACCCTTCAGTGCATCCTTGCCTGTGCCTTCCAGTGCAGGCAAATTCTGTCTGGAAAGAATCAGTGCGGTAGGTGTTTCTTTGCTGTGCAGTGCAGTATACCAAGCCGCCGCGGTTTCTCTTGTATCACAGGGACGGAATACATTGTAGTTGGGCAGGCTGCGCAGCATTGCCAGATGCTCAATGGGCTGATGGGTAGGGCCATCCTCGCCAACGCCGATGCTGTCATGTGTCAGAATACTGATTACGGGCAGACCCATCAGTGCTTCCATTCTCAGCCCTGCCTTCATGTAGTCTGCGAATACAAAGAAGCCTGCAATATAAGGTCTTACGCCCCCATGCACAGACATACCGTTTGCGATTGCTGTCATCGCAAATTCGCGGATACCGAAATGCACATTAGAGCCTGCAGGGTTTTCCTTGCTGTAATATTCTCTGTCCTTCATCTGAGATTTATTGGAGGGTGCGAGGTCAGCAGAGCCGCCAAACAGGTTCGGCACTACCTTTGCCACCTTCTGCAGCACCTTCTCGGATGCCGCTCTGGTTGCAAGGTCGCCCTCGTTCTTCCAGAAGTCCTCGTCATTGAGTAAATCAGCCGCCAGCTCGTCACTGTGCCACTGTGCATATTCCTTCGCCAGTTCGGGATATTTTTCTGCATACGCGCGGAACATTTCATTCCATTCTGCCTCTGCCTTTGCACCCTCTGCCGTGATTGCCGCAACGTGCGCCTTCACCTCTTCGGGAACAAAGAATTCCTTGTCGGCATAAGGCCAGCCCAGGTTTTCCTTTGTCAGCTTGATTTCCTCCTCGCCCAGAGGCTCGCCGTGTGCAGAAGCCTTGCCCTGCTTATTGGGTGCGCCGTAGCCGATTTTTGTTTCAATCTTGATAATGGATGGCTTGTCGGATTTCTTCGCTGCCGCAATCGCTGCCTGAATTGCGTCAACATCATTGCCGTCCGCAACCTCCTGTGTGTCCCAGCCGTAAGCCTCAAAGCGCTTCAGCACATCCTCGGCAAATGCGGTTGCTGTATCGCCTTCAATCGTAATATGGTTGCTGTCATACAGTACGATAATCTTATTCAGACCCATTGTCCCTGCCAGAGAAGCCGCCTCGGAGGCAACGCCCTCCTGCAAGCAGCCATCACCGCAGAGTGCGTATGTGTAATGGTCTACCACCTTGAATTCGGGTGTGTTGAATTTTGCAGCCAGATGGCTTTCTGCCAGTGCCATACCAACCGCATTGGCAATGCCCTGTCCCAGAGGGCCTGTTGTCACCTCAACCCCTGTTGTATGCTTATATTCGGGGTGACCGGGTGTCAGGGAATTTCTCTGACGGAAGTTTTTCAGATCCTCAATCGTCAGCCCATAGCCAAACACATGCAGCAGGGAATACAGCAGTGCAGAGCCGTGTCCTGCGGAAAGAATAAATCTGTCTCTGTCATCCCAGTTGGGGTTTGCAGGGTTTGCTTTCAGCTCCTTTGCCCACAGGGTATATGCCGCAGGTGCCGCACCAAGGGGCAGACCGGGGTGACCGCTTTTTGCCTTCTGGATAGCCTCTGCCGCCAGAAAACGCAGGGTATTGATTGTCAGGTTGTCCATGTTATTCATTTGGTTTTCCTCCAAAGGTTTCAATTTCTTCTTTGCTGTTTTAAAACGATCTTATTTCTTGGGTACGGATTCCCAGTCCTTCAAAAATCTTTCGATACCGATATCTGTCAGAGGGTGCTTTGCCATCTGAATCAGCACGTTATAAGGGATGGTTGCGATATGGCAGCCTGCTCTTGCCGCATCGATTACATGCAGAGGGTTACGGATGGATGCCGCGATAATTTCTGTTTCAATACCGTGGATATCAAAAATATCAACGATTTCTTCGATCAGTGTCATCCCAACAGAGCCGATATCGTCTACTCTGCCCAGGAAGGGGCTAACGTATGTAGCACCTGCTCTTGCCGCCATCAATGCCTGTGTAGCGGAGAAAATCAGTGTCACGTTTGTCTTTACGCCCTCTGCCGCCAGAATCTTAACTGCCTTCAGACCCTCCAGTGTCATAGGGATTTTGATAACGATATTCTTATGGATTTTCACCAGCTCTCTTGCTTCCTTTACCATACCCTCGTGGTCAAGGCTGATCACCTCTGCGCTGATAGGACCATCTACGATGGTTGTAATTTCCTTTACCACCTCAACGAAATCTCTGCCTTCCTTCGCAATCAGGGAAGGGTTTGTGGTAACGCCGCAGATTACGCCCAAATCATTTGCCTCTCTGATGTGGTCAACATTGGCTGTGTCAATGAACATTTTCATGATGCTTGTCTCCTTTTTTATCTTATCTTTTTTTATCAGTATCCATTTCATCCGGCACCCTGCCGAACGCATATAATATGCTGATTTTATTTTACGTCATGCACGCAATAAAATCAATGCTTTTCCGTTTTTCTGCCAAAGAAACGAAAAAACCGTAGATTTCAAGGCATTCGCCGCCGGAACCTACGGTTTTTTCTTCTGTCTCAGCAAGTTGAAAACCCCGTTTTCAACTTAAAAAGTTATTCTACCTTCAATCTGCCCTCCTGCACCGAATCAGCCGCCGGAACCGCCGGCTCCGCCGTCTCTACATCGCCGTTTGTCACATGAGAGCGGTCTACCAAATAGGTATATTTCAAGCCGTTTTCATCCTCCGCCTTGAAGTAAACCTCAATGTACTGTCCTTCTTTTACCTTAAACGCCTTTTCAATCGTGTAGGTGTAGCGTGTAAAATTCGTATCTGCCACTTCTGCCTGCATCTTATGCTTCTGTACTCGTTTTCCGTCCACATAAATCTCGACTGTGGGATTTTTCAGCGTCAGGCTCTTGTCCTCCTGCATCATCCAGTCGCTCGGCTGTACCTCAACATTGATGTCTCCACCGACCGTTGCCTCTTTGCCAACAGCTACCCATGAATAGCTTCCCCAAAAATCACCACTGAAATAAGGATATACCGCACCCGCTACACTCGTTTCGCCCAAATCGAAGGGGTATTCCGTATCCCCTCTTTGCAGGATTGCCGTAACTGCCGCAACCTCGCAGAAGGGTATTTCCTTTTCCGCCGTAAAGCTATGGTCTGCACCTGCCGCCGCATCAACGGCAATTTTTTCGCCGCCGTCACAGGAAAGATAGAATTGCAAGGAGGTATCCCCCGTTTTCCATTCCTTCGGCATTGCCGTCATGCGAAGCGTCACCTTTTTCTCCTTCAAATTTGCCGCTACGATTTCCACACTGCTCTCCTGCAAGGGGTTATCCGCTTCCGCCAAGCTGCTCGCAATGCCGTCTTGGATATTACTGATGCTGTTCCACATCTGCGATTCTATATTCTGGCATCTGTTGTTCATGTTTTGCGCTTCCCTGCGGATGAGCGCTCTTGTCTGCATCCCCTGTAAGAAAACCGCAATCAGCAGAATGATCACACAGCCGTAAAAATCCCTGCGCGTCACAGGATACTGCTTCTTTTTCTCCTGCTTTTCGTCCTGTCTTTCCTCCGGATGTTCAAGCCTTTTTTCTTCCATACGCGCCTCCTTTTTTATTTCAGCCAGTTTTTCACAACTTCCTTGATTTCATTTTTCTCGCAGACGTTCTTATGCAGAATCGGTCTATGCTCCAGTCCCACAATGGGCGCAGGCACCGCAACGCCGCTGATTCTTTCCAGATCTGCCTGCAATGCAAAGGCATCCCCATCCGCATATTTCGCATCCAGTGCTGTCATTACGTCCTTTGTGAATTTATACGGGCTTGCGGTGGAAACAATCACCATCGGCGTATTGTCGCCGCTCTCCGCCTTATATTTCTGATATGCCGCATAAGCAACTGCTGTGTGCGTATCCATCACATAGCCTGTTTTTTCGTAGAAATCCTTGATTGCCGCAAAGGTTTCCGCCTCTGTTGCATATTCGCCGCTGATTTTCTTTTCTGTTATCTCCGCATGGTAAACGCCGTCCCTGTTCAGGCTTTCCATTTCCGACTTTGTCGCAGCCTGTCCGCCCATGTGTGCCAGCAGACGTTCCAGATTGCTGGAAATCAGAATATCCATGGAGGGAGAAACCGTTACATGGAAGGCTCTGTTTTTATTATATTCGCCTGTGCGGAAGAAATCGTACAGCACCTTATTGTCATTGGATGCACAAACGAAATGCCCCACAGGCAGTCCCATCTTCATGGCATACCAGCCTGCAAGAATATCCCCGAAGTTCCCTGTCGGTACAGTAAAATTCAGCGCCTCGCCGTTTTTGATTTCGCCCATGCGTACCGCCTGCAAATATGCCCAGAAATAATATACAATCTGCGGCACCAGTCTGCCGATGTTGATGGAGTTCGCCGAAGAAAATTGGAATCCCTTCGCCGCCAGCTCCTGCTCCAGCGCCTTATCCGTGAAAATGCTCTTTACCGCCGACTGCGCATCATCAAAGTTCCCCTTGATGCCAACCACGCAGGTATTCGTGCCCTCCTGTGTATTCATTTGCAGCTTCTGCACGGGGCTAACCCCATCCTCCGGGAAGAATACCATAATTCTTGTACCCTCCACGTTTGCAAAGCCCTCCAGTGCCGCCTTGCCTGTATCGCCGCTTGTCGCAGTCAGAATCACAATCTCCTTATCCAGACCGTTCTTTTTCGCCGCGGTTTTCATCAGATAAGGCAGTATGGAAAGTGCCATATCCTTAAATGCCAGTGTTCTCCCGTGGAATAATTCCAAAAACAGTGCATCGCCCTTTTTCACCACAGGCACAATCTCCGGCGTATCGAATTTCTCATCATACGCCCCCCTGATACAAGCCTTCAGTTCCTCCTCCGTGAAATCCAAAAACTTGCTGAGTACCTCATACGCCAGCTCCTGATAGTTCAGCTTGCCCAGCTCCTCCAGAGATTTCTCCATTTTGGGAATCTCCTCCGGAATATACAGCCCCCCATCGGGACAAATCCCCCGCAGAATCGCCTCGGACGCTGTTGCCTTGATGCTTCTGTCTCTTGTACCGATATATGTCAATGCCATTTGTTCCACTCCTTCTTTTCTTTTATGTCTGCCTATGATAGTTCTATTTTACAGGCGATTCCGCATTTGTCAACAGGAATCAAACAAATGTCTGTCTATTGTACACATTTTTATTCCCATTTCCAGCTGACAGCGTATTTATTCTTCAAGCGTCCCTTCTGCCGTTTTGCCCAGCCAAGCGGAAACCCGTCCACACAAACCAGTGTCCAGCCATCCTTGCCTTCCGCCTCAACCGTTTCCCCCTTCAGATATCGAATCACCCGTTCATCCTCCAGAGAAAAATCCGCCGTATGCTTTACTTCTTCCTTACGCAGTCCCATTGCAAATGCCTGCGAAGGCTCAAACCGCCCCTTTTTCAGCGTTCCAAGCATCCATCCCGTCCGCAGTACGCGCAGCTTTTCCAGCTTCGGTGTCCCTTCCGGCAGAAGATACAGCCCCTCGCCGTAAATTTTATAAATTCCCTTCGGCTTCTCCTGCAAAACCTCCTTTGCAAAGTCCCCAAAGGCATCCATTTCCTTTGTCCATCCGCCGCTTTCCGCAGGAATCGCCTTGCCCTCTGCCGCCTCCTTCTTCCGCAGCAGTGCCAGAAAATGTCCCTCGCCCTTCAGCCTGTGCGGATAGAGTCTGGCGCAGTCCGTATACGGTGCAAGCCCTTCCGCAAAGCCGTTTTTCTTTGCAATCGGCATCAGCTCAAATTCGGGATGGCGTTCCAGAAAATTGCCAATGCTTTTTTCGTTTTCCTCCGGCGAAAAGGTACAGGTGGAATAAAGGAGCATCCCGCCTGCCTTGAGCATCGGTGCGCATGCCTCCAGAATCTTCGCCTGCTCACTGCGACAAAACGCAAGCATCTCCGCATCCCAGCTTTTCACCATATCCGGCTCCTTACGGAACATTCCCTCGCCGCTGCAAGGCGCATCCACCAGAATCTTATCAAAAAAATTCGGCAGCCGCTCCGCAATCCGCTCCGGCGTTTCGCTCATCACAATCGCATTGCGTATTCCCGCAAGCTCCACATTTTTCAGAAGCGTCTTTGCTCTGCCTGCACTGATGTCATTCGCAACCAGAAGTTCCGTTCCGCCCAGTCTTGCGCCAAGCTGCGTGGTTTTCCCTCCGGGTGCGGCACAAAGGTCAAGCACCCTGTCCCCCTTCTCAATCGGCAGCGTTGCCGCAGGGCTCATGGCGCTTGGCTCCTGCAAATAATACAGCCCTGCATGGTAATACGGATGCTTGGCAGGGCGTTCTGCCCCGTCATAATAAAACCCCGTTTCGCACCACGGCACAGGTCTAAGAGAAAATACTCCCCTCGCCGCCATTTCCTCTGCGGAAAGCTTCAGCGTGTTCACGCGCAGTCCGTAAAATCGCTCCTCGTCAAAAGAGGCGAGATATGCGTCATATTCCTCCCCCAGAAGTGCTTTCATTGTTTCGGTATATTTTAAAGGTAGCTTCATCGTTCTTCTCCTATCGTTTTTGTTTGATTTTATCATACCGAAGCCATGTCGGTTTTACAAGTAAAATTCATTTTTTCTCTTTACAAACCGCCTCGCTTCATACTAAGATAAGCAGTAAGAAACCCATGAAAGGAGTACAGCACTATGGGAAAAGATATCTGGAAACCGGGGACTGTCATTTATCCCGTCCCTGCCGTTATGGTCTCCTGCGGCACAATGGAGCAGAAAAATATCATCACCGTAGCATGGACAGGCACTGTCAACAGCGACCCTGCCATGACCTACGTTTCCATCCGTCCGAGCCGCCATTCCTACAATATCATCAAGGAAACGGGCGAATTTGTTATCAATCTGGTTACGGAAAGACTAGCGTATGCCTGCGATTTCTGCGGCGTGCGCAGCGGCAGAGATTTGGATAAATTTGAAGCCATGCACCTCACCGCAAAGAAGGGCGAAAAGGTCAATGCACCCATCATTTATGAAAGCCCTGTAAATATCGAATGTAAGGTAAAGGAAATTATCCCCCTCGGCACGCATGATATGTTCCTCGCGGAGGTTGTTTCCGTGCAGGTCAGCGATGAATATTTAGATGAAACAGGCAAGTTCCATTTCGACCGTGCAAAGCCTATCTGCTACTCGCATGGCGCGTATTACGGTCTGGGCAGAAAAATCGGCACCTTCGGCTATTCCGTCCGCAAAAAAGAGGAAACCAAACCCGTCAAAAAACCCGAAAAAAAGCCTGCAAAGGGCAAAACGAAAAAATCATCCGTAAAGAAAAAATCAAAGAAAAAATAACAGCAAAAAGGTCTCTTGGATATTTCGTCCAAGAGACCTTTTATTTATGCCGTTTCCTTGATTTCTGTTTTTTCTGTTTCTTCTGCTTTATCGGCATTTTCTGCTTCAACTTCTTCCGCTTCCGCCGTTTCTTCTGCTTCCTTTTCGGCTTCTGCCCCCAGAACCGCCTCCACCAGCTGTTCTACATTGCCTTCCTCCAGAGCAGTCTCCTCCACATCGGGTGCATCCGTCTCCGCAATGCCTGCCTCGGCATCCCTTCTGTCCTGCTCCTTCTGCAAAATATTTCTGCCGACCATGAATAGCAGCACCGCAATCACCGCAGGGGGAATTGCCGTCAATGCCATCCGCACCAGCCGCAGCTCCTCACTCCAGCGGAAGAACGGCAGAAATACGCCATAAATCATCGTATAAAGTGCCGCAAGCAGAATCAGCACGCCTGCCAGTGTTTTCTTTTCCTCAAAGCGCTTCAGCGGGTCGCTTTTCACAAACGCAGCCACCGTATCCCAGCAATCCTGATCCTCAAATTCGCGGATTTCCTCAGGCAGCTTTGCAACATGGAAGGTATCGAAAAAGCAGTAGCACCAGATAACGGGCAGCAAAAATGCAAGGAATTTCCACCCAATCGTCAGCGTCAGCCCCGCAACCGCCGTAAAAAGTGCCATCACCATTGTCCCCTTCTTCATCATGCCGAAGTACATATAGCCGCCGCCGGGCCAAAGGGCACAAAGAAATATCCGTATTTTTTTCCTGTCGATATTCACTCGCCTTCCTCCTTATAAAATCCGCCTCGGACAAAACGCAATATAATCCGCCGCAATCAGCGCGTAATCAATGCCTTCCCGTTTTCCTTCAAATGCCGTTTTATGGCTTGCCGCGCCATGCAGATGCCCATAAACCACCTTTTTGATGGGATATTCCCGAAATAACGCCGTAAATGCAGAATCCTCCTGCTTATCATTCATCGGCGGAAAGTGCATCATGAGTATGATTTTTTCCGCACCATCGCGCATGGCGGCATCCAGAGACAGCCTGAGCCGCACCTGCTCCCTTTCATAAATCTTTTTATCCTGCTCCGTAAACTGCACATCATTCGGGCAAAGCCAGCCCCTTGTGCCGCAGATATGCCAATCCGCATATCGATCAAAATTGTTTTTCAGAAACCGCATTCCGGGGTATCTCGCCTCTAATTTTGAGGAGGATTTCCACCAGTAATCATGGTTGCCGCCAAGCAAAATTTTTCTCCCCGGCAGGCTGTAAATCACATCCAAATCCGCCGCCGCTTCATCAATCCGCATCCCCCAGGAAAGGTCTCCCGGCAAAAGAACGGTATCTTCTTCGGTGATATGTTCCTTCCAGCTTGCGATGATTTTTTCACTGTGATTCTTCCAGTTTTCCCCAAAAATATCCATGGGCTTATCCACGGAAAAGGCAAAATGCAGGTCTGCAATGGCAAAAAGTGCCATTTTCTCCCTTCCTTTCTTATATCCGATAAACCTCCACCAGCACATTCAGTCTTTCGTTGAATTCGCGCAGTTTATCAATATCGTTGCTGTTCCATACATCCGAAAATTCCTTATTGATGGCGCTCATATCCTCCAGACTCAGCATAAAATGCAGCTTCCGGATGTTATCCAGAATATTCGAGGTCATCTTTCTGCGGATTTCATTCAGCCGCTGTGCATTCGTGATTTCCTCGCGAATCGTAGACATTTCCTGATCCAGATGAAACGCCGCCTCCGCGCAGTTATGCAGTCTGTCCTGCAGCTCCTGCGGAATGTTGCCGCTGTATTTATACCGCAGGGAATGCTCCGCCGTTGCCCAGAAATTCATTGCGTTTGTGCGAATCTGAATTTCCGCGAAAACCTCCTTCGGCCCCAGCGCCGTGCTGAGCGGATAGCGGATGATGATGTGGTAGCTGCGGTAGCCGCTCGCCTTCGTATTTGTTATGTAATCCTTCTCCTGCACGATGGTCATATCCGTGCGGGAGCGCACCATATCAACCACCTTTTGGATATCCTCCACGAATTGGCAGAGAATGCGAATGCCTGCGATATCCTCGATTTCCTCCTCGATATGATCGGGTGCGATATGCTTTCTGCCTGCCTTATCCAGAATACTGGCAGGGGTTTTCAGCCTGCCCGTGACAGAATCGACAGGAGAATAAATGCCTAAATGTCGACATTCTTTATCCAGATTTTTGAACTTCAGCAGCAGCTCCTCCACCGCCTGCTCATAGGGATAAAGTAATTCTTTCCAATTTATAATTTCCAAAGGGGTTCCTCCTTCGACTAAATTGCCATATCTCTTCTATTTTATTGTACTACAAAATCCTGCGGCTATGCAACGGGAGATTCTTTGAAACTAGGCGAAAATATGCCAAAATTCGGCAGCTGTCCGCAGGGTGTCCACTTTTGCGGACTTATGGACAGAGTGGACACCGAGTGGACACCTCTTTTCAGCCGTTTTTGCAGATGTGTCCACTGTGTTTTTCCACTGATTCTTCGCTCCGATTTCAGTATTTCGATTTCAGCATTTCGATTTCAGCGTTCCAGTAATCCCCTGACCTCTTTTTCCGTTCCTGCCGCCAGAGCCCTTCGCGCAAGCTCCGCAGTCTGCTTTGCGGCAAGCCCTCGCACCTGATAGCGCACCGCCGCAATTTCATTGGATACCATGCTGAATTCATCCAGACCCATGCCAAGAAGAAGCGGCACCGCTCTTGCATCTGCCGCAAATTCGCCGCACATCCCAACCTCCTTGCCCTCCTTATGCCCTGCCGCGATTACCTTTGCCACCGCACGCAGCACCGCAGGATGAAAGGGGCTATAAAGCTTGGTCAGCTTCTGGTTGCCGCGATCTGCCGCAAGAATATACTGTGTTAAATCATTCGTGCCGATGCTGAAAAAATCAGCCTCCTTCGCCAATTCCTCCGCTATAAAAGCCGCCGCCGGCGTTTCTACCATGATGCCCGTGCTGATGCTTTCCCGAAACAGCAGCTTTCGCTCGCGCAGCTCCGCCTTACATTCCTCCAAAATGGCATTTGCTTTACGAAATTCCTCTACGGAAACAATCATGGGGTACATGATGCGGATATCCCCGAAGGCGGCGGCACGCAGGATCGCCTTCAGCTGTGTTTTGAACACATCGCGCATATCCAGACAGAAGCGAATGGCGCGCCACCCCAGAAACGGATTTTCTTCCTTTTCAAACTGATAATACGGCAGGTTTTTATCCCCACCGATATCCAAGGTGCGAATGGTAATCGGCTTTTTCAGCATTTCCGCCGCCTGCTTATAAATTTCAAACTGCTCCTGCTCTGTCGGGAAGCGGCTGCTTTCCATATATAAAAACTCACTGCGGAACAGACCGATGCCCTCCGCGCCATGCTTTTTCGCCAGTTCAATATCTCTGAGACTGCCTGCATTGGCAAAAAGCGCGACCTGCTGCCCATCCGTTGTAGCAGCAGGCAGACGGTTCATCTCCTTCAGCTTCCGCTTCACCTCCTTTTCCGCCTGCTGCTTTTCCTGATACGCCGCCTGCGTTTTGGCATCGGGAGAAAAAATCAGCCGCCCCTCCTTTCCATCCAGAATGACGGCTTCGCCCTCCCGTACCTTTTTTAGAATCCCTTCCACCCCCAAAAGGGCAGGAATTTCCAGACTGCGCGCCAGAATAGCAACATGGCTGGTCGCGCCGCCCTTTTCCGTCACCATCCCTCGGATGTATCGAAAATCCATCTGAGCGGTATCGGAGGGATGGAGCTCCTCTGCAAAAAGAATGGCCTTCTCGGTGATATTCCGAAGGGAGGTCTCCGAGACCCCCTTGAGCGCCGCCATCATCCGCCGGCATACATCACGCACATCTGCCGCACGCTCGCGCAGATAGGCATCCTCCAGACTTTCCAGCATCCCGGAAAGCTCCTCCGTTTCCTCCTCCAATGCCCATTCCGCATTTTTCCCTGCGGCAATTTTTTCTTCCACGCCCTGCAAAAGCGTTGCATCCTCTGCCATATCCAGATGGGCGGCGAAAATAGCGTTTGTTCGCGCAAGCGGGCGCAGTGCCTCCCTCACCTGCTCCGCCGCACGCCGAAATGCCGCCTGCTCCTTCTCAGCTTCCGCCGCAGTGATTTCACGCCGCTCCGCCGCCAAATCCGGCTGCTTCAGCAAAACAGCCTTTCCGATGGCAATGCCGCCGCTCTGCTGCTCCGTTCTGATTTCTTCCATGCTTATCCCTCCAGACTTATCCCTCCAGAATCGCCAGAAAGGCTTCCAGTTTTTCCACAGAATGCTTATCCCCTTCGCCATCCGCAGAAAGCACAAGCTCACTGCCCTCCTTTGCCCCCAACGCAAGAAGCTGCAGGATGCTGTCTGCCGCGGCTTTTTTGCCGTTATGCTCCAAATAAACCTTGCAGGGCAATTCCTTCGCGAAGGCAACCAGCTCCGATGCCGGACGCGCATGCAGCCCCGTCCGATTTTTTAAAACCACTTTTCGTTCTATCATTTCTTTTCCCTCCCGAAAATCATTTTTCTTAGTTTCTCTGCTTTCCCAAAAAATATGAGCCATTCTCAAGGAATCGACTTTTTGAGAATCTTTTTCACATAAATTCTCTAGGAATTACTTGACATTCTTTTTTCCGCATGCTATGATAGGCGCATAAGTTAGCTAAGACTAACTAATCTTTGAAAGGAGGTCATCCTCATGAGCGTTGTCATTGTAGGCGGACATGACAGAATGGTTCGTCAATACATGGATATCTGTAAAAAATTCAACTGTAAAGGAAAAGTATTTACACAGCTACCCGGCAATTTCAAGGGACAGATTGGTCAGGCGGATTTGATTATCCTTTTCACCAGCACTGTTTCCCACATCATGGTAAACGGCGCAGTACAGGAGGCAGAAAAAAACAATATTACCATTGAGCGCAGCCACAGCAGTTCTTCTTCTGCATTAAAGCGTATTTTGGGTCAATATTGTTGTGCCTGAGTTATATGTTTCACCAAAAGTTAGCAACAGCTAACTAATAAGGAGGTATTTCATGTCTGATTTTGAAAAAGACCTGTTATATTTTGCCTCCCCCGCCCTTTTGGGCAGAAAGCAGGCAAACCTGTTCTCCTTTTCGATTAACTGCCTGACAGACTATCGCAAGGAAATCGACAGATATAAAAAAGAGCTTGCCCCCCTGGGCATTTCCGTTGAATATCTTTACTGCAAAAAACAGCGGGTATATCTTCTTGTTTACCGCAAGGATATGATGCTGCATTATTTCAAGCAGCCCGCTGTAAAGGAATTCCTCATCAAGCAGGGATACCCCAAAACGCCGGATGAGGAAGCCTCCCTTTATGAAACCCTGTGCATCCTGCGCAAGCGTATCATTCAGGGCGCAGAATTTCCGCACGAGATCGGGTTCTTCTTCGGCTACCCCGCAGAGGACGTTTTCGCATTCATTCGCGAAAAAGGGCATAACTACAAGCTGGTTGGCGACTGGAAGGTTTACGGCGACGGCAAGGCCGCCCTGCATACATTCCGCAGCTATGCCAGATGCAGAAAAAGACTCTTGGAGCAAGCTTCCGCAGGTGCAGATATTGTGTCTCTTTTGACACCGGCACGCACCGGCGCAGCGATATAAAAAACACAATTACATCTCAAAAATTACATCTTAGGAGGCAAAACATTATGAAAAAAGCAGTTATCTATTGGAGCGGCACAGGCAACACAGCAGCAATGGCAAGTGCAATCGCAGCAGGTATGGGCGAAGGCACAGAGCTGTACTCCGTAGATCAGTTCACAGGCGATATTGCAGAATATGACAAAATCGCTTTCGGCTGCCCCGCAATGGGTGACGAAGTTCTGGAAGAAGGCGAATTTGATCCCTTCTTCTCCTCTATCGAAGGCAAGCTGGGCGGCAAAAAGGTTGCTCTGTTTGGTTCCTACGGCTGGGGCGACGGACAGTGGATGCGCGACTGGGCAGAAAGAACAACAAAAACAGGTGCGAACCTGTATGACGATGGTCTGATGGTAAACGGTTTCCCCGATGCTGATGCAAAAGTGCAGTGCACAGCATTCGGCGAAGGCTTCGGCGCATACTAATTCGTTAGATAGCATCTGACTCAGATGTTTCTATAAAAAAACTCCTCAAATAAACTCTCTTAAATTTAAACTCTATTATCTCTCTAAAAACGAAAACGAGTCCAAATGGGCTCGTTTTTGTTATGCTTTTTTCGGGATGCTCTCCCCTGCTCATGCTCCCACCCTCTTTAACTTCCCTGCTCTTCGCGCTTTGGGGCGGTGTACTGGATCGGTGCTGGTGTTCTTCCCTCTTGTTCCGCTGCGAAAGAGGTATAATGTTTTGGATGATTGGGATGGGGATTTATTCAGCCTCCTTGCGGCTGTCAGAGAGACTTTTGGGTTTGGATGACTGCGAAAGTCGGGTTGCGCCGAGAACGCCTGTCAGAGAGGGAATTACAGCGCGGACAGGGCGTGCCTTCTCTGCAAAACGGACATATAAAATGCCCCTCACAGGAAATTCCTGCAAGGGGCGGAGAGAGGATTCGATATTTATTTTTCTGTATGACAGTCACAGCTGTGGTCAGAATCACCGGGGTGATGCTTCTGGCAACGTGTGGAATAGGGGCAACCTACGCATGCACCTTTCTTTTTCTCTTTTCTGATGTAGAACAATGCTGCACCAATAATAATTACCACTAATAAACCAACGATAATATCTATCATACTTATGACTCCTTTTTATGCGAACTTATGCGCTCTTTGCGCTATTGCTCATGTTATTGCCAAGCGCATATTCCTTTGCAATACTCTTGTTTGCTTTCACAATCAGATGTGCAATGAATGCAGCGATCAGGATAACCACAATCAGGCCGGGGATGAAGCCATTGCCCAGAGAGCCGGTTGTGATCAGTGTACCAATCTGGTATACGAAGAATGCGATTGTGAAGCCTGTTGCAAACTGCAGACCAATGCCGCCGAACAGCCATTTTTTGCTCTTGATTTCAGAGTTCATCGCACCCATTGCCGCGAAGCAGGGAGGTGTATACAGGTTGAACATCAGGTATGCCAGAGCAGCTACCTTTGTCAGACCCATAATGGTTGCAACCTGATTGCCGCCGCCTACCAGTGCCAATTCCTCTGTATCAATGAAGTTTGTTACACCATAGCAAACTGCTAGCGTACCAACTACGTTTTCCTTTGCGATAAAGCCTGTGATTGCTGCTGCTGCCAGCTGCCATGCGCCGAAGCCCAGAGGAATCAGCAGAACTGCGAAGGGAGAAGCGATAGAAGCCAGAATGGAGGTATGCTCCATGCCCTCTTCTACCAACTGCAGCTGCCATGTGAAGGACTGCATAATCTGTACGACTGTGTTACATACCAGAATTACAGTACCGGCTTTTACGATATAAGCCTTACCACGAGAGCACATGGAATAGAATGCTCTTTTCAGGCTGGGGATTTTGTATTCGGGCAGCTCCATAATGAAGAAGGATTTTCTTACCTTATGACCTGCGATTTTGTTAATCAGCAGTGCGCCGACAAAAATCAGAATAATACCTACGAAGTACATCAGGGTACCAACCCAGGATGCATCTGCGAAGAATGCACCTGCGAACAGCGCGATTACGGGCAGCTTCGCACCACAGGGCATGAAGGATGTCAGCATTGCTGTTACTCTGCGTTCTCTTTCGTTTCTGATGGTACGCGCCGCCATAACACCGGGGATTGCACAGCCGGTACCGATAACGAAGGAAATGACGGATTTACCGGACAGACCAACCTTTTTGAAGATGGGGTCCAGAACCATGGATACACGTGCCATGTAGCCGCAGTCCTCCAAGAGAGCCATCAGGAAATACATTACCATTACCAGAGGCAGGAAGCCGACAACGGCACCAACACCGCCGACGATACCATCTGCTACCAGTGCCTGCATGAAGGGAGATGCGCCGGAAAGCTTATCTGCAACGAAGCCCTGGAAGGACTCAATCCAACCTGTCAGAATATCTGCCAGATAGGGCCCCAGCTGAGACTGGGAGATATTGAATACCAGGAACATAACCACAACGAAGATTAAGATACCGCCGATGGGGTTTGTCAGAATAGCATCCAGCTTATCCTGACTGTTTTTCTCTCTTGTCAGAATCTTTCTTGTTTCCACCTGCTTTACAACGCCGTTTACAAATTCAAAACGCTTTCTGTCGGATTCTGTAACTGCGTTCTTATCGGTCAGATCTACATTACCTTCCCAATAGGGTGCCTTCTGCTCTTTGCCCTTCTGCGCTACGGCTGCCTTTACAACCTCCAGAAGCCCCTTATCGGATGCGGTAACGGAAACTGTTTTGATAACGGGGCAGCCCAGCTTTTCGGACAGCAGCTTTTCATCAATCTTTGTTTCCTTCTTTTCGTTGATATCGCTCTTGTTCAGTGCAACAACAACAGGAATACCCAATTCCAGCAGCTGTGTTGTAAAGAACAGAGAACGGCTCAGATTTGTTGCATCCACGATATTGATAATAACATCGGGATGTTCATTTTTAACATAGGTACTTGTGATGCTCTCCTCAGATGTGAAGGGAGACATGGAGTAAGCACCGGGCAAATCGACTGCAATCAGTTCCTCTGCGCCATCATAGAAATTCTTCTTGATGTGAAATTCTTTTTTGTCTACCGTAACACCTGCCCAGTTACCAACACGTTCATTTCTGCCTGTGAGCGCATTGTACATGGTGGTCTTACCGCTGTTGGGATTCCCCGCCAATGCAATTCTCATTTTTCTGTTCCTCCTATGAGCTTTTGATCTTCTTTCTACTCCTTTAGTTTTCCCGCTTCGGTTAGCTGAATCTAACCCAAGCACAAAATATATGTGGTGAATAAATCCACCACTTATACTTCATTCTTTTTCTTACTTTTTCTTTCACTCTACCTCAATGGCCTCTGCCAGATGATTGTCGATATTATAGCGACCATCCTTGATGGATACCACACAGCCGCCCTTTACACGCCTTACAACTGTAATAGGTTCGCCTGCATAGCAGCCCAAAGAAAAAAGAAATGCATCCATTTCTTCATCATCTGTCACAATCGCCTTGACGATATGTTCTGTGCCTTCTTGCACATGTGTCAGGTTCATTGGATCCTCTCCTTCTTTTGTTAGTTATAACTAATTTAATTAGAGTTTACCATGACTAATTTTCTCTGTCAACCCCTTCTTATTGAGAAAAAATGTTTATTTGTGAAAAATTGCAAATTTTTTCCGCCTGCTTTTCCGTAAAAAAAAGAAGTGCACAGAGGAAAGAAAAATACCCTTCTTTTCCTCTTGCACTTATCCCATAGAAATCCTCTGAAAAGAAAATTTCGCCAAAAATTTTTCTATTTTTTCTTCTCACAGTGGCTACAATCTCCACCGCAGCCGCCACAGCCCTGATTCCTTTTCAAATGCCGCACTGCCGCAAGGATGCCGACTGCAATTCCTGCAAGAATGAGGTAATCCAAAATTCCCATGCGCCTTCCTCCTCAGAACAACAGGCTTAAGCCCTGATATACCAAAAAGGCAGCTGCCCACGCAACCACGCACTGCAGCACCACGACGCAGCCTGCCAACACGCCACTGCCCAGCTCTCTCTTTACTGCCGCAATCGCCGCCATGCAGGGGGTATATAATAAGGTAAAAACCAGAAAGCTGATAGCAGAAAGCGGCGTAAACAATCCTGTCAATGCCGTTCCCAAGGTCTCCATGGAGGTTCCTGTCAGAACGCCCAAGGTGCTGACCACTGCCTCCTTTGCGGAAAAGCCTGTAATGAGTGCTGTGGGAATCCGCCAATCATCAAAACCAAGTGGTGCAAAAACGGGTGCCAGCCAATGCCCCATCATGGCAAGCAGACTATCTGCACTATCCGCCACCACATTCAGACGGCTGTCAAAGCTTTGCAGGAACCAGATTAACACGGTTGCCACAAAGATAATCGTAAATGCCCTTTGCAGGAAATCCTTCGCCTTATCCCACATGAGAAGGAACACGCTTTTTGCGGAAGGGAAGCGATAATTCGGCAGCTCCATAACGAAGGGAACAGGATTCCCTCTGAAAACGGTTTTGCCAATCAGCAATGCCATCAGAATTCCGACAAGCATCCCTGCGGCATACAAGCCAATCATCACCAGTGCCGCACGCTGCGGGAAAAATGCCGCTGCAAAGACCGCATAAATGGGAATCTTTGCGGAGCAGCTCATAAACGGCGTAAGCAGAATCGTCATGCGTCTGTCCCTGTCCGAGGAAAGGGTACGCGTTGCCATAACGGCAGGAACGGTACAGCCAAAGCCAACCAGAAGCGGCACAATGCTTCTGCCGGAAAGTCCGATTTTTCGCAGCAGCTTGTCCATCACAAAGGCAATCCGTGCCATATAGCCGGTATCCTCCAGAATAGAAAGGAAGAAAAACAGCACCACGATAATCGGCAGAAAGCTTAGCACACTGCCCACACCTGCAAACACACCATCAATCAGCAGGCTATGTACCACAGGGTTAATGCCATAAGCCGTCAGCGCCTTATCCACCACTGCCGTTACCCAATCAATGCCTGCCGCCAGAAGGTCGCTCAAAAACGCCCCGAATACGTTAAAGGTCAGATAAAACACCAGAAACATCACAACAATGAAAATCGGAATCGCAAGGTATTTATTCGTCAGCACGCTGTCGATTTTTACACTCCGCAGATGCTCCTTGCTCTCCTGCGGCTTAATCACCGTTGCGCCACAGACCTTCTCGATGAAATCATACCGCATGTCTGCCAGAGCGGCATTTCTATCCATGCCATGCTCCTCCTCCATCTGAATGATGCTGTGTTCAATCAGCTCCAATTCATTTTGGTCAAGGCTCAGCTTTTCGGCAATCGAGGGATCTCCCTCAATCAGCTTTGTTGCGGCAAAGCGGACAGAAATACCTGCCTTTTCCGCATGATCCTCAATCTGATGGCAAACAGAATGGATACAACGATGCACAGGGCCAGAGGGGCAAAAATCATAAATCTGCGGATATTGCCTGTTCCTTGCAACATGGAGCGCCGTTTGCAGCAGCTCCTCAATCCCTTCATTTTTAATCGCACTGATGGGAACAACGGGAATCCCCAGCTCCTCACTCATGCGGCTGATATCCACTGTGCCGCCATTATTACGCATTTCATCCATCATATTCAGCGCCAAAACCATGGGAATATTCATCTCAATCAGCTGCAGGGTCAGATAAAGATTTCTCTCGATATTGGTTGCATCTACGATATTGATAATGCCATCAGGCTTTTCATTCAGAATAAAATCTCTGGTAACGATTTCCTCACTGGTATAGGGACGGATGGAATAGATTCCCGGCAAATCCACCACCGAGCAATCCTTCTGCCCGCGGATTTCACCGATTTTCTGATCTACCGTTACCCCGGGGAAATTGCCGACATGCTGATTGGAGCCTGTCAGCTGGTTAAATAGGGTCGTTTTGCCGCAGTTCTGATTGCCTGCCAATGCAAAAATCATGCGGATTCTCCCTCCTTCACTTCAATATTCTTCGCATCCTCAATACGGATGGTCAGAGTATAGCCACGCAGACGCAGCTCGATGGGATCTCCCATCGGTGCTACCTTTGTAATTACAACTTTCGTTTTGGGAATCAGCCCCATATCCAGCAGACGGCAGCGCAGCGCACCTGCTCCGCCTACCTTCGTAATAACAGCTGCTTTCCCGACAGGAAGCTCATTTAATGTCATAAAATTCCTCGATTCCATATCTAATGATAATTTTTCTCAATTTTCTAAGACTGAGTATATCATGACTAACTTTCTGTGTCAATGAAGCAAAAGCACCGAGATCAACAGACCTCGGTGTTTTTTGCTGTTCGTAATTAAATTTTATGATAAAAGCTCCTCAAGGTTTCCTTCTTTATAGCCTGTGACCTCTTTCATCAGGCTTTGGAGGCTTTTGTTCTCCTGCCGCAAAGCATCCATCCGTACATCTGCCGCAATTTCGCCATTTTTCAAAATCAATGCGCGGTCGATGAAATTTTCGATTTCATCAATCTCATGGGTGGTGATGAAAATGGTTTCCTCGCCTGTCAGGCTGCCTGCCAATGCCTGCATGAAATCCTGTCTGGTGAACATATCCTTCCCGATAAAGGGTTCATCCATGATAAGGATATGCGCCTTTTTCGCCATGCCTGCGGCAACCTCAGCTTTTGCCTTCTGCCCCTTGGACATCTTCTTGATTGGCTTTTCCTCTAAGCCGAAGAAGTGCAGCAGCTTTTCATAATACGCCATATCAAAGGAGGGGTAGAAGTCCGCCAGAAATGCACCATATTCCCTTGGGGTTAAATCCTTCAGATAGGTGCCGGCTTCGCTGATAAAGGCAATTTCTGCATTACATTCCCGAATCGGCTTGCCATCCACCCAAATGCCTCTCCCCTCCCATTCTTCATGCCTTGGCGGCAAAAGCCCTGCCAGAATTTTCAGTAGGGTTGTCTTGCCGACACCATTCGCGCCCAGAACCCCGACAATTTCGCCCTGCTCTGCGGAGAAGGAAATATCCTTCAGCACAAAATTATCCCACTGCTCATAAGAAAACCAGATATGCTTTACTTCAATCATATTTCCGCCCCCTTTCTTAAAAATCCACCTCGAAGTCGAAGTTATACACCTCTTGACCTACTACCCAGCTTGTTTGCTTCGCAGTGCCGTCAACAGGCAAAATCATTTTGAAGTATCTCTCTTTTACGCCAATACTGCTATATCTTACCCAGCTTTCTTCATCCCTTCTTTCGGTCAGCGGCTTTTCTCTCTGCCCGATATTGATTGCATAAAGCGCTCCATTATAATCCTCAACGAAATCTGTTTTCAGTTTGCCACGATAGAGCAGTTCATTTGTTTTTGCATCCGTCACTGTAATCTCATACCCATCAATCATATATCCGAAATAATCTGCCGCAATATGCTCCGGCTTCGTGCCATACAGCTTCAGCACCTTTCCATCCTGCACATCTACATATTCCGCACTGCCATCTATCGCAATCTGTGCAATGGATTTCTCCTGCACAACGAAGCATTTTGTGCCTTCGACCCGTTCATGAGCCACACCATCCTCATCCTCTTGGAAGGTTTTGCTCAGATCCAGCCAAAGCACCAAGCCATCCGCACGCTGCAGCATATTGACAAAGTCAATCTTATATTCCGATACCTTCTGCACGCCTGTTTCCAGACGATCCAGCAGCTTGCCCTTGGTGTCATACAATTCCAGAATCAGTGCATCCTGCTCCGTTCTTGCCAGAAGCAGCTGATTATCACCTGCCTTTTCCAGCGAAAGAATGCGGTTTTCGGCATTGACGGAAAAGGTCTGCAATGCCTCTGCCTTGCCATACTGCTTTGTGGAATAGAGTGCATCCTCGCCGCTATAGGGAAAATCCGCCATACCATCCTTCGGGATACGGAAAATCGAAACCTCGCCCTGCCCATCTGCACCCGTTCGGGGAATGGCATACCTCGCATCGTCCATCTTTACGGTACAAAGGATAACCTCATTCCTGCCGTCAAACCAAGAGGATAGATGCGTTGTATCTCCCTGCTTTACCTTCGCAGCCTGATATTCCCCACCTTTTAATTGCAAGCCTGTAAAGAAACGGGTTTCTTCGCCGGTATAATTTCTGACTTTGCCGTAAACATCCAATGCATCGGCAGTCACGCCCTGTACGGTATCCCCATCGAAATATTCTCCGAGATATTCTCTGGTACTCTCCGATAAATCCTCCAAATTGGAAAGCCTGCGGACATTGGCATCCTTGGATGGTGCAAACTCTGTATCCGAAAAATAATCAGAACGCTCCAAACTTCTTTTTTTGAAATATCTGCTGATACCCTTGCTTCCGTCTCGCTCCTGTCGGATGATATAGCGCATTTCATCATCTGTAGCGGCGTAGTATTTTGTTTTCAGCTCGCCATTCTGCCATGTATAGTAAATCTGTCCGTTATCATCCCCTGCAAGCCCTTCAAAGGCAAAGGCATTGAGGGCGGTTCTGTCGCCTTCGATATCCTCAAGAGCAAATACGCCGTTATCCCTCGCCGCAAGCATATAGCCCCAGAAAACCACAACCGCAAGAGCGGCGCAAAGAATGGCTTCCAATACACGATTTCGTTTTTTCATACTGCACCCCTCCTTATAAATCGATTCGCTTGCCGAACACCTGCGCGATGGAATCCTGCCACCAGATTGCCGCCACTAAGCCGATTACGCCGAGAATCAGTTGTCTGCCAATGGGTGCCTCATAATATGTAGAGGTGACATATCGGATCGCATCATGCAGATACAGATAGCCGCCGCACAGAAGCATCGCACTACTGCCAAGCACAGTGGTCACTTTGTTTTCCGTACAAAAGCCTGCAAAGAAAATACCTGTAAAGATTAAGGCAAAGCCGCCCAATGCAGGCACAACCCTCCAGACAGAGGAGGGAAAGACCATATCCAGAAAGGTGCTTCTGTGGAATGCGAGAAACAGCCCATTCGTCCGAGAAACATCCAAGCCTGTGACGATATTGTCCTTCGTCAGAACGAAAATTTCCTTTGCCGCCTGCATTTTATAGAAGGACATCAGCGGAAAATATGCCGCCACCATAAGCACCAACCACAAAAGATAATACAGTGCCACTGCCGCCGCTGCGGAAAGCACAAAGGCAAGATAGACCTCATGCCGCTTCATGGGCAGAAGAAGCATGGTATAAATCCCCTTGCCGTTTGTGGAAAAGCCTTTGATCTGCACGAAAATCCCAATCAGAATCAAAACCAGACCAAGCGCGAACAAAATCGGCAACAGGCTATGGTCAATCACCATATCGTAAGAGCGAAACGCCTTGGAATAATAATCATAATCCTTCGCCGTTCCTGTCGGCATTGCGGCGGCAATGAGAAAGCACACCGCCAAAATCATGCTGACCAAGGTGACAGCCTTCGTCCATTTCTGCCACAGCCAGCCATACAGATAATTACTCAGCTTCCATACATTTTTCATACCTCGTCCCCCCATTCTTCCTGCAACAGCTCCGTTACTGTCTGCAATGTCAGTCCGTTTTCCTTTGCCTGCGCGACAAAATCCGCCACCAAGCCCGCCGTCAGCTCGCGCCGCAGTCTTGCGAAAACAGTATCATCCCAATGAATGACGCTGACGGCATGGGGCGGTGTTTCTATGATTTTTTCCTCCTCCATGAGCCGGAACGCCTTCTGTACCGTATTGGGATTGATTTTTAAGATTGCCGCAAGCTCTCTGCGCGAGGGAAGGGATTCGCCCTTTTCCGCCGCTCCTGTGAAAATCTGCCGCTTTACGAAGGAAACAATCTGCACATAGACCGGTTCTGTGGTATTCAATTCCAGCTTTCTGAAATCAAGCACAGGTTTTCCTCCTTTCAACTGTATTACCTGAGTCATACACTTCTTAACTGTATTATAGCTATAATACACTTATTCGTCAATGGATTTCAGAAAATTGTAAGAATTTTGCACAGAAAAAAGGACTTGGAAATTCCAAGTCCCTTTGATTTATTCCTGTTCAAATATCACCGTAATACAGGAAATGTGCCAATCCTCTTCTGTATATGCCTGCCAGCCCATTTCCAGAAATTCCTTTGGATTTTTCCACAAATCCCCATGAAATTCCTCATAGCAATACACAGCATCCATCTGGTACAAAAGCGGTATCGGCTGTCCGTATACAACCGCGCCGCCATCTGTCCAGTAAATGCGCCGTTCCGAGGGCATGGTAGCAATGCTTCTTTCGACAGGTGCGAAATTGCCGCTTTCCGCCTTTTGGAACGCATCATCCGCTACTGCAACATTGTATCCATCTCGGATGTCATTCCCGACGGAAAGTGCGAAGCTTGCCTTGCTTTTCTCGTGCATCAACTCCTCGGGCGTGCCGATTGGCTCCCATGCTCCATCCTTTGTCAGGCTCCACGTTTGGAAGGTTGCCTGCTTGATTGGCTCTCTCCCCTGAAAATCGTAGAATTTTCCGTTCCAATTCAGAATATGCAGTACATTTTCCGTTTGCGTTTTGAGTTTTTTTGGCGTTAGCGTCATGGATGCTTCTCCTGCACAGCCTGTCAGCAGAAGCAGGCTCAGGCAAAGCAACAGTTTCCTTTTCATACGGGCAGCCCTCCTTTTTTTCAGCATACCAATAAAGGGAAGCACCGTCAATCTCATTTATAAAATTGTAAGAATTTTGCACAGAAAAAAGGACTTGGAAATTCCAAGTCCCTGTAATTTTTGTTTTTTATTCAACTGTAACGGATTTTGCCAGATTTCTGGGTTTATCCACATCACAGCCGCGTTCCACTGCGATATAATATGCGAACAGCTGCATGGGCAATACGTCATAGGATGCGGTAAAGAGATGATTTACCTTCGGCAGATAAACCACTTCATCGGCTACATCCTCGATGGCGGTGCAATCCTCTGCGGCAATTGCCAGCACCTTTGCGCCTCTCGCCTTGACTTCCTTCACGTTGCTGACGGTTTTCTCCAGCAGGCTTTCCTGTGTTGCGATGGCAACCACCAGTGTACCATCCTCAATCAGAGAAATGGTGCCATGCTTGAGTTCCCCTGCGGCATAGGCTTCGCTATGGATATAGGAAATTTCCTTCAGCTTCAGAGAGGATTCCATTGCAACTGCATAGTCCAGGCCACGTCCGATGATGAAGGCATTTTCGCATTTTGCATATTTCTTTGCGATTTCCGCCATTCTTGCATCTACCTTCAGCACCTCTGCTGTTTTTTCGGGCAAATCATGCAGCTCCTTCACTGCCGCGGTATAGGCTTCTTCTGTCATTGTGCCGCGCACCTTTGCGAAATACAGCGCAATCAGATACAGCACAGACATCTGTGTGGTATAGCCCTTTGTGGTTGCAACGGCGATTTCGGGACCTGCCCAGGTATAAATCACATCATCGCTTTCTCTGGCAATGGAGCTGCCTACCACATTGACAATCGCAAGCACCTTTACGCCCTGCTTCTTTGCTTCGCGCAGTGCCGCAAGGGTATCTGCGGTTTCGCCGCTCTGGCTGATGATGATGCAGAGGTCATTTTTCGCAAGGATAGGGTTTCTGTATCTGAATTCGGATGCGATATCCACCTCAACGGGGATACGGCAGGTTTCTTCAATGACATATCTGCCGACAACCCCTGCGTGCATGGCACTGCCGCAGGCAACAATATGAATTCGTCCGCAGTTTTTGATTTCTTCCTCTGTCAGAGAAACATCCTCCAGATGGATGCCGCTTTCGGTCACTCTGGGCTGAATGGTCTTTTTCAGCGCTTCGGGCTGCTCCATGATTTCCTTCATCATGAAATAATCATAGCCGCCCTTTTCTGCTGCCGCGATATCCCATGTGACATGATAAACCTCTTTCTTAATTTCCTTGCCGTCTATATCATACAGCTTTACGCCGTCATTTTTCAGCACGGCAATTTCATTTGTTTCCAATAAATAATAATCTCTGGTGTATTCCAGCAGGGCGGGAATATCGGATGCGATATAGTTTTCGCCCTTACCCAGACCAATCAGCAGAGGGCAGTCCTTTCTGACTGCAACCAATGTATCAGGATGATCCGTACACATAATGCCCAGAGCGTATGCGCCGCGGATTTTTTCCAGCAGCTTTCTTGTGGTGGAGACCATATCCCCATCATATAAATCCTCAAAAAGCTGTGCCACCACTTCCGTATCCGTTTCGGATTTGAAGGTATAGCCCTTTTCGATGAGCATATTTTTCAGCTCCAGATAATTTTCAATGATACCATTGTGTACCACGGAAATTTTGCCGTTTTGGCTATTGTGGGGATGGCTGTTTATTTCATTGGGCACGCCATGGGTTGCCCAACGGGTATGCCCGATGCCGATATGAGAGGATTTTTTATCATCCTTCTCCACCTTTTCTCTGAGACCTGCCAGCTTCCCCTTTACCTTGATGGTATGAATCCCATCATGATAAACGGAAATACCGGCAGAGTCATACCCACGATATTCCAATTTGGACAGACCGTTCAGCAATACGGGAACAGCCTGATTTTCACCGATATATCCTACGATTCCGCACATAAATTTCAACCTCCAACATTTTATTCGTTCGTTGCCTTTCTTTTGTCGGGAGCGTTGACCGCTCTGTTTTGTAAAAAGGCCTGCGACCCTGAACGAAAGGGCGAGGAGCATCCGCCGAATTTTCGATATGGAAAGCAAAAAAATACTTAAAATGCTCTCTGCACTCCTGCCTCGTCAGCCGCCCAATCTGCGGCTCTGGCGCTTAAAAACTCTTTTAACCTTCCTTTCCTTTTATACTGACCGATTGGCAGCCCTTGCCGAATTATGTGGTATACATAGTTCGACATGATATTATAGCATTTTTTCCTTCTGTGGTAAAGCCCTTTTCTTATCTTATGCGGCATTCGCCCGTCCCTGTGTACGAAAAAAGACAGAATCTTTATAAATTTGAAAGACTTTTGTTATGGAAATTTTAAAAAAATACGTTATACTATAAGTACAAAGAATTCCGAAAAAAGGATATTGCCGAAAAGGAGGAATATAAAAATGAAAAAATTACTGGCACTTTTCCTTGCCTGTACGATGGTGCTTGGCTTAGCATCCTGCAAGGAGCAGGATGAGGAAGAAAAAAACACCCTTACCACAGAGGAAACGGTAGCAACCATGCAGGACCCCATTGACGCACTGGCACGGTGCATGGTGGAAAATAATTTGGAATACAACCCCGAAGATCCCAATTTCTTCTGGACCGCACTGTATTATTTTGCAGGCGGCTATGGTCTGAAGCATGAGGGTGTAGAGGAATTAACGGATACATATCAGCTAAAGGTTCCTTCTACTGTAATGGAGGAATATGCGATTGCGCTGTTCAGTGACTACAAGGGACTGCCGGAGCTGCCCGAAATCATGCAGGGCAATGTTTCCTACGATGAGAATGCAGATGCATATCTGCTTTCCGAAGGGGATATCGGCCTTTCCGAAACAAAGCTTGGTGATATCAAGGAAACCAAGGACGGCTATACGCTGGTTGCAGAGCTGACCGGCACGGATGAAGAGGAGGAATTGATTGCATCCTTTGATGTTACACTGATTCGCAACACCTTTGCGGATGAAATCGAAAATCCCCTGTATCTGTGCAGCGTTTCTTCCATGAAGATGACACAGAAAGAGGGTGCGGATGTTTCCGAAGGCGGCACAGCAACACTGATTCCCGACGAAACCATCACGGCAACCTTCAACGGACTTTCCGATGCACATACTGCGGAAATGACGCTTTCCGAAGGCGATATTCGTGCATTTCAGTTTGATGCGGAATCTGCCGCAGGCAAAATCATCAGCGGTCTGAATGAAGGCGACGTTGTAACCTTCGGCTATATCGTGGATAAGCGCAACGGCTCTTATGTGATTGTAAGCGCGGAATAAGGAATTTACGTCGAAAGCGGGGCTTTCGACCCGAAAAACAAAAAATACCACATTCACAAACGCGAATGTGGTATTTTTTTATTTCATCCAGCCATATTTTTCTGCAATTTTTTCTGCGACAAAAATGCCATCCACTGCCGCGGAGACAATGCCGCCTGCATAGCCTGCGCCCTCACCGGCAGGATAAATGCCCTGCTTGCAAAGGCTCATGCCTGTTTTATCGCGCAGAATACGAATCGGGGAGGAACTGCGGCTTTCCACCGCCGTCAGAACCGCATCCACGCGGTCAAAGCCCTTGAGCTTTCTGCCCATGGCAGGCAGAGCTTCCCGCAGGGCTTCTGTCATGAAGGCAGGAAAAATCTCATCCAGACTGCTTTCCCTTACGGCAGGACGATAGGTTGCTGTGACCTCTGCGGCTTCGACTTTTCCTTTGCCCAGAAAGCTGCCGACCGTCTGCACAGGTGCGGTATAGCTGCCGCCGCCTGCCAGAAATGCCTTTTCCTCCAATTCCCGTTGGAAAAGCATCCCTGCCAAAGGGTGATCACTCCCGAAATCCTCAGGGAAAATCTGCACCAGTAAGGCAGAATTTGCATTCCTCCCATCTCTGGCATGCTCACTCATGCCATTGACGGCAAGCCTGCCTTCCTCGGACGCCGCCGCCACCACATAGCCGCCGGGACACATACAGAAGGTATAGACACCGCGGTTTTTCTGCGTAGTATAGGTCAGGCGATAATCTGCCGCAGGCAGAAGCGCTGCTGCATCACCATACTGCACGGCATCAATCATAGCCTGGGGATGCTCAATCCGCACACCCATGGCAAAGGGCTTCTGCTCCAGTGCAAATTTTTCTTCATATAATAAGGTAAAGGTATCCCTTGCGCTATGCCCCAAGGCAAGCACAACGTCCTCTGCTTCGATTTTCTCTCCATTTTGCAGGAAAACCGCCTGCACGCGGTCATTCTCCCACTGAAAGCCTGTCACCTTGGCGAAGAAGCGCACCTCACCGCCCAGAGAAATGATTTTTTCCCGAAGCCGCTTTACCACGCCGCGCAGCAAATCTGTCCCGATATGCGGCTTGGCATCATAAAGAATTTCCTCGGGCGCGCCTGCGTCCACCATTTCCTCCAGAACCTTGCGGCAACGGGGGTCTTTGATGCGCGTAGTCAGCTTGCCATCGGAAAAGGTACCTGCGCCGCCCTCGCCAAACTGCACGTTGCTTTCCACATCCAGCTTGCCTGTTTGCCAAAAGGTATCGACCGCCTGCTTGCGGCTGTCCACATCACCGCCACGCTCCAGTACAATAGGCTTTAAGCCCATTTCCGCCAGAAGCAGGGCAGCAAACATGCCCGCAGGCCCAAAGCCAACCACAACGGGGCGCTTTGACGGGCGATTTTCCCCCTTTGGCAGATGATACGCCAAATCGGGTGTTTTGGAAATGTGTTTATCCTTATTTTTTTCCAGAATTTTATTCTCGTTCTTCACTTCTGCATCTACCACATAAGCATAATGGATGTTATCCTTTTTTCTGGCATCCAGAGAACGCTTGAAAATGCGGTATGCCTTGATTTCCTCCACAGGCACGCGCAGCGCCTTTGCCAGCTTCTTTTCCAAAGCCTTTTGATTGCCTGTCACAGGCAGTTTCAATTCAGATACACGAATCATGCTTCGCTGCCGCCTTTCCAATCCTCATAAAATACCTCGCGCAAAAAAAGTCCGCGGCTGGGTGCCGTAAAGCCTGCCTGCTCTCGGCTTTTTGCCAGTAAAATCTGCTCTGTTTCATCTGCGTTTTTCTTCCCCTCGCCAACCTCGATGAGCGTTCCCGCAAGGATGCGCACCATCTGGTAGAGAAAGCCGTTACCGTAAAAATGCAGGGTCAGCTTATCCTCTGTTTCCTCGAACACGATATCGTAAATCGTGCGGACGGTTGATTTTTTCATTCTTTTATTGGCGCAGAAGCTTTTGAAATCATGCGTGCCGATGAAGGCTGCCGCCGCCTGCCGCATTGCCTGAACATCAAGCATTTCCGTACAACGGAAGGTATATTTTCGCTCAAACACAGGCGAATGCTTGCCAATCCAGATGGAATAGGAATAATGCTTCGCCTTTGCACTGAGTCTGCTGTGGAAACGAGGAGGCATTTCCGCGACGGAAAGCGCCGCGATATCCTCGGGCAGCTTCGCATTGAAGGCATCCAAAAGCTGCTCGGCTGTGCCGTTCCAGTTAATATGGAAATTCATGACCTGCCCTGTGGCATGCGTGCCTGCGTCCGTTCTGCCGGAGCCGAAAACCTCTGTTTCCGCACCGCTGATTTCCTGTAAGATGCGTTCCAGCTTTTCCTGTATGGTGTTTTCCGTATTGCCCTGCTTCTGCCAGCCGTTATAGCGCGTGCCATCATACGCCAGAACCATTTTATAATTCTTCATAGCTGTCCCTTACTGCTGCAGCACATGCAGAACACTGGGAACAAACTGTTTCTTTCTGGAAACCAGACCGGGTACATGCACCCAGTTCTCCTGAGGCTCGCCAAATGCGGTTTCTACCAGTTCCTTTGCGCCTTCGCCTGCAAATACCAAATCGGAGGATTCTGTCAGGATATTTGTCAGCAGGAAGAACAGCATTTCACCTTCCTTGACTGCGCCTTCCATATAAGCCGCAATTTTAGGACGCAGCTGCTCCAGCTCTGTCTTATCCATGGAAGAAATCTGCCCTGCGCCAAAGTTTTTATCGTTACCGCTGAATTTTTTGAAGTCCTGATAGAAAATTTCTTCGGGCGTTTTATCTGCAAGGCTGCTGCCGGCGCGGAACATTTTTTCTGCATGCTCCTGAATTTCAATACCTGCGATTTTCGCCAGCTCCTCTGCCGCCTTTTTATCCTTCGGGGTGCAGGTAGGGGAACGGAACATCAGCGTATCGGAAATGATTGCGGAGCAAAGCAGCCCTGCGATTTTCTTATCCACTTCCACGTTATTTTCCTGATACAGGTCATAAATAATCGTACCTGTGCAGCCTACGGGCTGATTGCGGAAAAATACAGGCAACGCCGTTTCCATACTGCCCAGTCTGTGATGGTCGATAATTTCCAAAATTTCCGCCTCATCAATGCCATCAACTGCCTGCCCCTTCTCATTATGGTCAACCAGTATAATTTTCTTATTATCCATATTCAGCAGGGAGCGTCTGGAAAGCATACCGCAATACTTCCCATCTCTATCCAGAACAGGGAAATCTCTGTGGCGGATTTTTGCCAATGTATCACGGATGTCGCTGATGAAATCCTCTCTGCTGAAGGTAATCAGATGATCCTTTTTCATAAAATAACGCACGGGTGCAGACTGAGAAATCAGTCTTGCTACCATCAGGGTATCATGCGGTGTGCTGATGATTTTGCAGTTATTTTCCTTTGCCAACTTCTGAATTGTCTTAGAAATAGGTGCGCCGGTACAAACCACGATGCAGCCTGCGTTCATCTCGATACCGCAAAGCTGATTTTCAAAACGGTTCCCGGTCAGAAGCATATCGCCATCTTCTACATAGTTTTCCAGCAGATCGGGATTTGCCGCACCAATCAGAATTTTCCCCTTTGTAATTTCTTCCTCGGAATCGCCGACAATCATTGTACCATCAATCGCATCCAGAACATTCGTATATTTTGTGTGGGATATTGCCAGAATCCGTGTTTCGTAGATGTCCATATTCGCCGTTGCGATATCCTTAACGGAAATAATGCCCTCCAGCACACCATCGTTTACAATGGGCATGGTGGATTCACGCAGGTCTCTCATTTTATTCCACGCATTTTTCAGGGAAATACCCTCATTCAAGGAGGGAGTGGGCTTAATCTCCACATCCTTCACCTGTGTGCCGACATGACCGATGAATTCAGGCGTTTCCACATCGAAAAAATCCAGCACGTACTTTGTTTCGTTGTTAACCTCGCCTGCTCTTTTCGGTACAAATACACCATCATCCGTTTTATTTTTCAACGCTGCATAGGCAATCGCAGAGCAGATGGAATCTGTATCCGGATTTTTATGCCCAATGACAAATACCTTCTTTTCCTTTAACATTCTTATTCCTCCCTAAAAATTTCTACTCTTCATATTGGAATTTCCAATATTTAACCAAGTTTAGTATATCCTATAAAACAGCAGAAGGAAAGCAAAAACCTGATTTTCGTGAACTTGCCTACTTCGCCAGTCTTTTTGTATACAGAATACGGTAATTATAAACATTCTGTCGTTCTTTTGTTATTCTCTTACATAAAAAATGTCCTGATTGGAAAATCAGGACTCAAGAGGTGCCACCCGGATTTGAACCGGGGGTAGAGGTGTTGCAGACCTTTGCCTTACCACTTGGCTATGGCACCATATTCAACTGTTGTTTATAAGTATACTCTCCTTTTTGGGTTTCGTCAATCCTTTTTTCTTTTCCCAACAATCTGCTTTTGTGCAAAAGAAAAAGCCTCGGCTTTCAACCGAGGCTTGCGAGGCGCCACCCGGATTTGAACCGGGGATAGAGGTGTTGCAGTTCCCTATATGTATTTTCAATGTTTGTAACCGTTTGAAATACACTATATTCTTTTTTAATTTGAATGTATATATAAAAGGTAGATTCTCCTATTTATATTCTTCAGAGTCGGCAATCAGTCGGCAAAAAATCAGTGTTGTAGTCGGCAAAAATAGTCGGCAGGATTTTATATCACTAAGACCGTTTTCGTTGCCTTTTGTTCTGATAATATTCTTGATCAGGAATATACTGTAAAAGGTCCGCCACCTCACAGTCCAAAGCCTCACAGATTTTGCTCAGATGAGACAAATTTATCCGATCAATCGTTTCATTATAAATAGCGTTGATTGTCGCAGGTCTAATCCCTGTTTTTCTCGACAGCTCAATCTGTGTCATCCGGTCCATTCCTAAAATTGTTGATAAATATATCTTAATCACCGATAGCCCTCCTACTTACGCTTTTAGTATTATGCTATCAGTAATTGAGATATATTAACCATATCCGTATTATTATTTCATATTTCGTAATTTTTTGAACAAAAAAAGAATCAATAATTTCTAATTATCAATTCCTTATATCTCTTGCTACCACCTGCGGCAACTCCCAGATTATTATTTCTTTCGACTGCCTCAATGTAAAATTCTCGATAAAGCTCTCTGATAAATGGATCATCATTATAGGACAAAACAAATTTTCCTTTTATCTGACTCAATATATCCCGAAGAGCAATATGCTGTTCTCTCCCGAACGTTGCATCCCCCATAGCATAGTATTTCTCCGCTTTATAGTATGGAGGATCACAATAAAATAATGTTCCTTCTCCATCCTGCGCTTTAATGAGCTGATCAAAACTCTTATTCTCGATAAGCACCTTAGATAACCTATTCTGAACTTCCGAAATACTCTTGATCTGCGTTACATTTCTCTGCGAGCAACCAAAAGAACTAATCTTCGCTCCATAAGATGCTTTTATAAGGAAGAAATACCTTGCGGCTCTTTGGATTTCGGTTCTCTTCGTAATGTCCTGGTTGTAATAATCATTATACATTTCTCTGGAATTAAGCATATATTCCAGTTCTTTCTCCACTGCCTCCGGATGATATTTTACCATCCAAAAAAGATTGACTAATTCAGAATTGATATCATTATATACTTCTTTTTCTGCATGTTTTTCTTTGTAAAACAGCACCCACGCTGCTCCACCAAAAACCTCGACATATTTATCAAATCTTTCCGGGAATTCACTCACAATTTGTTTTCTCAGCAGTTTCTTGCCACCAATCCATGTAATAAAACTTTCCATAAGTACACGCTCCTTTTCATTTCTTCATTTCGATATACTTATTTTTGTTTTATTTTTTGTTTTTTCTTTTTTCCTTTTTTATATAAAAAGCCTCTAAGGATGAGACTTAATAACAAACAAAGTAGGAATTTGTGTAAAATTCTGTTTGTTTTCTTGAGAAACCTTCAAAATCCCTATACCTTTTTGCAACTATATTTTATATTTTAGATAAGGTTACGGAAGGAGTGCATCAAACGCGCTCCTTCTTCAAACCCTTATCACTTTACAGGTTCATCCTTTCCATATCTTTCAAACATTCAAAATATGCCGGATGATTTCCCTTACAATCTCATCCTTTGTGTTTTTACCTTCCAGATCGATACCATAGTCAGCCGCTTTCTGTCTCAATGCGTCCTCTGTCAGATCCATCAGTTCCATAATCAAATCTGCTGTTACCTTTGCAACAGCTGTGTCTGTCTTTTTATTAAGGGTTTCCTCTATATCAGTTTTATCTGCATTTTGCTTTGTATCCAGATACGCATCAGCATATCTACGCATCCAGTTAAAAATCCACTGTGCAATCATTTCAAGCTGCTTCTCGTTTAATACCTTTTTCAGGGAGTTCGGTACCTTCTTATACATTTCGGCCACAACCCGAGCCATCTTTTCAGAACCGGTCAGCCCTGTTTTTTCTGCTACTGCAATCAGCTCTGCAACGTAGCTTACCAATTCAAATTTTGTTTTGTTATATGCGTTCAGGCAGATGTATGTAATACCAAACAGTGGCACTAATACATCCAGAATATTTCTCAGTACGGATATCATAATCAACCTCTCCTTTCAAAATTACATAGGCAGTTTCAGAACCTGTCCGGGCTTGATGGTCTGGCTGACCATGCCGTTCAGATCCATGATTTCTTTATATCTTGCGCCATTTCCAAGGAATGTCTGCGAGATTTTCCACAGGCTATCACCAGATTTTACGGTATAGGTATTATCCTGCGCCGCCTCCGAAAAACCCACTTTACTGGAATACTTCGGAACACCATACCCGCGGATAAATCGACCGTTTACGGAAATTGTTCTGAAGCCAACCGCTTCATTCATATTCCCTTCGATGATTCTCAGAACTCTGCCCTTCACCTCAGCAACAATACCTACATGGTCTGCGTGTCCGGTACAATCGCCAATTCCATTATCATCCCAATCATAGAAGATATAATCACCAATCTTAGGAACATAGGCATCATCCTCAACCCAGCACCCTTTTTTCTTAAACAATTCGATATGCTTCTCACAGCCACACTCCGTAGGGATGATATCAGTCAAACCTGCCTGAATCGCTACTGCGCTGGCAAATGTGCTGCACCATTCATCGGTGTATTTCACCTTGTAGCTACGGGCCAGCGGCTTATGAGAATTGTACAGGTCAATGATTTTTTTGTGACTGCCATCACTTTCTTTGCAGCCCAAATAGCCAACCGCAATATCGACCAGCTTTTTTCTAATCTCCTGCTCTGTCATAACCTTCTTACCTCCATTCTCTGTTTTCTTCTGATCTTCTGCATACTTATCGTAGAATTTCTGCCCGAAGCCAGAGCGTTTTTTCTTTACAGACTCACTCTGATTCGCAGGCTTTTCAAATCCTGTCAGCACTGCATCAGATGCCTCACGCACTGTTTTAGCCGTTTTCAGCGTTGCAAACACCGCCTTATAGCCAGTCCGCAGTTCGTGAATCAAATATTCAAGCTGCATTTCCAAATCTCCAATAGATTTTCCAGCCTGCTTTGCATAGGCCTGCAGCTGCTGTTTTCTAAGCCAATATGTCCACTGCGCCAGACCATAGCCTGCGGAATCTTTAGTAAAATTCGTATAGCTGCCATTATCCACAGCACCTGTATAGCTTGCATCAGTGTGCCCCAGTTTCTTTTCACAACTGTTCTGTAAATTCTGGGGATTTAAGCCGCTCTCAGCGAACAAATTCCCCATAAGACCTGCGACACCACAGAAATTCATGCCATGCTTCTGCAGGTAATTCCAAATTTTTTCTTCATTCGTTTTTCCAACAAGCGCCATTATCATAACAGCTCCCTTCCGCACTAATCTTTCAACACTACTTCAGCCAACCGTATTGCTGCATCGATACCATATTTATCAGCAAATTTCATAACGAATTTCTGGGCGTATTTCGCTCTATTCTCATTCTTTGACTTCCACAGGTAAAATCCGCCCCACGTTCCGTCTACAACCAAAGATGTTCCCGCAAGAATAGCGATAGCCGATACATCTACAGACAGCAGAGTTCCAATTACAACAATCAGAATCAAAAAAATCGAAATGCTGCAATACAGATACAACATTCGCTTCGAAAATTCGATATTAAAAATGCCCTGCTTTTTTTCTCCATCCTTTTGCTGAGAGGAATTTCGTTTTTTCTTCTTACTTCTTCGCAATAACATTATTGCTGTCATAATTACAAAGATGCTTACTGCGATTACCTCCACAATCACATTCTGAGTGGTGTACATCCAAACCAACCTCCCCTTTGTCAATCAGCTTCAGTGGAAGGCTATCTACACCATGCACCACATAATCAGCATCTCCGTTACCATTCAGTTTATCATGGTACATATCGTGCATCATGTGGAACATTCTGCGGTCATTGAAGGTGATTTCCCGTTCGGAGATATACTTCTGTCCAAGGTAACAAATTTTATCCAGATACATCAACTTCTGCGCTTCCATCAGTGTTTTTATGTCTTTTGTCAGATGGTCGATTTTATCTTCCAATTCTTTGTTCTTTCTTTCCTCAAACGCCTTGAATTCCTCTACCTGCTCACCGATTTCATCCGTTTTATTATTTTTTTCTTCTTCACGATCTTCCAACTGCGCCTTTCGTTGCTGCCTTAATTTCCATCTATCGTTGATGGCATTGACAAGTGCTACCCCAACCCCACCACCGACGATGGCATAAACAAATGTCGCAATATCATTTGAAATACCACTCATCATTTTCCTCCTGTTTGCCTTTTTAAAGACAGGGACTACCTTGTTAGATAGTCCCTGCTCTCTTGTTATATTGATTTACAATCCCCAACAAATTTTTACATAGCCATCGCCGCCATTGCCAGCATAAGTACTATCGGCTTTACCTGTGCCGCCACCTCCGCCGCCACGAACACCATTCTTGGTACTGAGATCAGATACATTATCTTTTCCGGTTCCCCCATCTCCGAGGGATCCGCCTCCGCCGCCACCATAAGTATTCGAAGAACTTCCGGAGTCGCTACTGCCACCTTTACCTAAAATGCCGTTCTCACCGGCAGAACCACCATAAGCTCTATTACCGGTGCCTCCTGCACCGCCACCTACGCCGCCTGCCGGACCACCTTTACCGGAATAATTATCTGCATGGTATGCGCCGCTACCTCCGGCAAGTGTTACAATACTCCCGATAACCGTTGCTCCGCCAGTTTTCCCTGCGGAATTACTACTGGATGTGCCACTTGCACCGCCCTTACCAACAGTAATAGTCAATACACTTCCAGGTGTAACATCAAATTCTTGGTTGACGATAGCGGCACCGCCACCACCACCACCGCCGCCGTAATCGTTTTTAATAGCACCGCCACCACCTGCACCGCAAGCAGTTACTCTGATTCGCTTGACATATTCGGGAATTGTAACTGTATAAGTACCTGCTTTGTCGAATTCATAGGTGCGTCCATAAATAGCATCCAGCATATCATTGTCTTCAGCTGATTCCTTAAACGCGGAGATGATTTCCTCTTTCGCTGTGGAGATAGATGTACCGACTTCTTTCTTTGCCTTTTCTACGATGTTCTCCGTTTCGTTCCAACTTCTGGGTTCACTCATACCGAAACACCTCCTTCAAAGGTGTTTTCAATACAAAGACAAGAAGGGCTATCTGTACTTAAAGTACGATGCCCCCCCCCGACTTTTATGTAAACTAAACATTGTGATTCCTCCTTACTTCATGCGTTTCTATGAAAGTTTATAAATCACCACTCGATAATAACGATGCCGTCTCCGCCACTTGCACCATAATAGTAATTATAGTTGTTACCACAGCCACCACCGCCACCTGCACCCGTTTCTCCGTTAGTACTAGCATTGCTGCCTATTGCACCTGTTCCACCTCTACCAAATCCACTGGAAGCACCACCGCCGCCGTATTCTTTTATGTCGTTAGGAGTGGCAGAACCGCCTTCACGTTGTAAAATAAGGGTTTCAATCCCGGTATTCAATAAATAGTTTCCACTGCCAGCAGTGCCGGAATCGCCTCCTTTTGAACCATGTACACCCCCGCCAACACCACCAGAAGACTTGTAATCTCTTTGGCCCATTCTGCCGCCACCGCCGCCTGCTAAAGTAACAATGCCCGCAATAATTGTACTGCCGCCATCACTGCCTTTCGTCGTATTGCCGCCGCCTGCACCACCTTTGCCGACAGTGATATTGATTTTAGAATTCGGCGAAACATAAAACTTTTGTTTCCAGATACAGTCACCGCTGCCGCCGCCACCGCCGCCGCTATAACCACCGGAAACTCCGGCCGGAGCGTATCCGCCACCTCCACCGCCGCCTGCGCCACATGCTGAAACCCAAATTTTTGTCACGCCAGTCGGAACAGTAAACGTGCCATCCTCGGTAAAGGTCTGGACACCACCGGAGGACGAGCCTGCATCGGCGGCTTCTTTTACTTTTGCAAGAATTTCCTGCTTGGCTGTAGTAATAGAGCCTTTGACCTCGGTAGTATTTTCGTCAAGATAATCTTTGATTACATTTCTATCTACTGGTGTCATACACAAACACCCCCATTCAGAGTGCTTTCTGTGTATGCAGAAGAAGGATTACTGTCCGCTAAGACGTAACCCCCCCTAAAATTATGTAAACTTTCATAGTCCTTCCTCCTCTGTTAAACAAGCATTGCTTTTATGCCTTATGCAATAGGCTTACCGTCCGCATCCAGACCCAGTGCTTCCAAATCTGCCAGAACAGCCTCTCTATAATTTGGCGCTACCTGTCTTACTTTTTTGTTTTCTTTGTTACAAGTTCTTCTACCCGCGATAACCAGTGCTACATACATATCTAACATTTCAATTTCTCCTTTCAAAATACAAATAAAAAAGGCGAGTGCATCAAGCAATTTTCTTACCATCTGCATCACGCCCATCGGCTTCCAACATTTCCATTACTTTGTCAAATACCGTATCCGGCACCTGACCAACCGTTTTATTCTCCTTATTACAGGTTTTTCTACCTTTCTTCACCAGATAAAAATATAATTCAACCATTAACCTTCCTCCTTACATTTTTCCGCTGATCGCCAACGTTTCTTCATAGATCGTTGCCAAGACTTCCATTGTGTTCAGGTCCTTTTCCTGCCGCTCCTCATACTGATCTGCCATAGCTTCCATCATAATCATCTGCATTTCTTTTGCTTCGGAAAGCATCTGCTCAGAATCAGTCGGTACTTTCTCCGGTGCAACATACTTTTCGCCAACGATGTCAAAATATTCATCCTCAGTAATCCATACACCGACCGCATCAGCAACCTGACTTTTCGACCAAGTGTTTCTTTTGTAATGTCTCTCTACAACCTCGAACTTTTTACTTCTCTCCACAGCTGCAGCTTCTTCACCCGCAGTTGCTTCGATATCAACATTCTCGACTTTTGCATCAACGCCCATAGATTGCACTCCTTTCTTCGTTTTATTTACCACTCGATGATAACAATACCATCACCGCCATTGCCGGCTTTCTCTGCATAACCTCTATTATCATAGCGTCGTCCTTGTCCGCCGCCTCCGGCTCCTATACCGCCATCTTTACCATTGCCAGGAGAGTAATCTCCCTCTCCTCCATCGCCGCCACATTCATATCCGGCACCACCGCCTCCGCCACCAGGCTTACCATCTCCAGAAGAAGATCCATAACCTCCTCTTCCGCCTAACGAAAATTCAGAGTTCTCGCCATTCGAACCACTGTAGGCACTGCCGCCACTGGCACCGCCAGCAGCTGCTTTAAGCGCACGAACTCTCGTTGAACCACCAGGCGCACCGCCAGCCAGTGTTATTAAACCAGAAATTACTGTTGCCCCACCATAACCAGCGGATTGACCAGCATTTGTCCATCCTTTTCCACCAGTACCTATTGTTATTTCTAGCTGTGATAATGGTTCAACAGCAAACATCCTACGAACAACATATTCTCCGCCCTGTCCGCCATCAGCATTACCACCACCGCCACCAGCAAAAGCCGTAACAAAAATCTTATGCACACCGGCAGGAACGATAAATGTACCATCTTCAGTGAATGTCTGCACGCCGCTTGCAGAAGAACCAGATTCAGCGGCTTCTTTTACTTTTGCAAGAATCTCCTGCTTGGCTGTGGTAATAGAGCCTTTGACCTCGGTGGTATTTTTATCAAGATAATCTTTGATTACATTTCTATCCAATGGTGTCATGCCAAAACACCCCCATTCTGAGTGTGTTTCGTACACTTACAGGTTCGGTTACTGTCCGCTAAGACGTAACCCCCCCCCTAAAATTATGTAAACTTTCATAGTTTCTCCTCCATTTCTTGTTCTCACTTCGTCATAGTAAGATAATCCAGCTTTGCTTCGATCCGTTCTTCATAAGTCGGGACATAGTCCCCTTCCTCAACAGGCTCAGGGACATATTCAGTAAATTCTCCTGTTTCAGCATCATAGACCATACCAAGGGTAACGGTATCATCGCAGGGAACGGCTGTGACAGAATTGCCGGAAGGATCAGGTGGCCAGTAGGGTTCCGTTTCCTGATTCGGAAGAACCCCAATTACTCTGTTTTGTAAAATCATTGCGTAAGTTTTCATATTCTCACCTCACCATTCGATAATAACAATACCGTCTCCGCCTTTGCCTCCCTCACCATAGCGCTCTGGGTATAAACCATAACCACCGCCGCCGCCACCAGCTCCGATACCGCCATCCCATCCTTTAGACGAATAATCAGCATAAGAAGCTCCATTCCCACCATTATCATATCCAGCACCGCCACCACCACCACCTTTAATACTACTGTTACTACTACCTTTACCTGATTTTCCACCATACGCCATGAAGGTATCTTGTCCATTTTCACCCCCACGACCTCCGACTGCACCTTTATAATTATTGGGGGCTGTGTCTTTGCCAGAAATGCCCCCAGCTAATGTAACTAGTGAGCCAATGACAGTTGAACCGCCAGCCACACCATTAGTGCCACCAACTCCAATTTTTATAGATATAGCGGTACCTGGCGTAACAGAATATGCTTTTTTAATAATTCTTTCTCCTCCACCGCCGCCTGCGTTATTATAACCACCGCCACCTGCACCAAAAGCAGTAACTAAAATCTTCGTTACGCCAGCAGGAACGGTAAACGTGCCATCCTCGGTAAAGGTTTGTGTGCCCCCGGAGGAAGAACCGGATTCGGCACTTTCTTTGACCTTTGCAAGAATCTCTTCCTTCGCCGCAGAAATAGCGTTATCCACAGATTTACCAGTCTTATCTACATCATTTTTAATACCGAGTGCTTCTTCATCGGTATTCTGATTTACCATCAACGTGTCTCTCACGCTCATACATTAGACACCTCCTCTTTTGTCACTTCCTCATACCAAGAAGATGTAGTACCATCTTTCGTTGTGCGAACAATGAACCGGTACTTTTCTGTGGCACCATCATCCTCATAGTAAACATACGTTTCCTGATAACTCCCATCTAAGTTTTTCAGCGTAGTTCTTTTTGCTTTCAATATTTTTTTCGTTGCCGTATCAACAATCTGCTCAACGGTTTCGCCAGTGGCATCGTTTGTAGGACTCGTAATGCGAGTACATCCGGGCCAATGCAGCAGGTTGTTGAAATCAAGCGGCAGTCCCAATTTATCAAAACTGATTTCAGGAATCTGCTCCGCAGGCAACTTCCCATTTTCGTCCAGCGAAGCAAGACCGCCGGGTTTGCCGATTTGCCCCTGATCAATCACATCATCTGCATTGATTGGCGGGACAACATTAACAGGGCCAAATGCCATAAGACTTTACTCCTTTCCCTGTTCAATCCAGTATTCAGCGACGATGCTTTTTGCAGGGACGCTGACGGAACGAACTCTGATTTTTCCTGCAAGAGTTTCATTCGTTGGACACAACTTGCAGGAGGCAGCTGTGCCAATACTTGCTGGTGCAATCGTGATAGTTGCTCTATCATGTGCAGTTACCCCATTCACCGGGATATCGTAATAAAACGGATAATCAGGGACCGTTGCGTCAGAACCCCAACCAGTGGCGGCAGGAATAACGATAGATACCGCTTCCGTCTTCTCGACTTTGGATGTATCTAATGCTTCGATTGCATCCGTCACAGCAATAAGAATCTTATCTACATAGCCTTTTACAGCACTGATACAGTTCTTTACTTGCTGCTTGGTAGCCAGCTTATCCATGCAATCACCTCCGTACCAGATAAAAGAAAAAAGGAACGAGATTAAACTCGTTCCTTTTAAAGTTTAGAAGTGATTACTCTGTGGGAAATACCTCTTTCAACATCTCTGTCACTTCGGCATCTGTTGCAACATTGCCTGTTCTGACAACATCTTTGATGTCATCATCGACTACCACATTGTCTTTCGCGATGCCGCTGTCTGTCAGATTGCCGTTCTTGTCCAGTGCGGCCAGATTGCCTTCCGTTGCACCAGTTACTTTATCGGCTTTACCCGTCTGATCTACAGATACGAACAGCTTGCCGTTTTCATCTTTCTGCAGCAGGTTGCCTTCTTTTTCGGATACTTCCACATTTACTGTGATTTCGTAGCCTTCTACTGTTACTGTGGCGGAACCGTCACCTGCTTTTGCTGTGTATGTATCCACCAGTGTAGCCATATTCAGGAAGGAATATGTAACGGAATTGTCAGAGCCTTTTACAGCCAGAACCATTACAGGCTTGCCTTCCAGTTTAGGATTTGTTGCGCCAGTGTATGTTTCCTCAGAGAATGCGAATTTAGGTACGAAAGCTGTCTTTGCCTGATCCAGCACCATTTCAATGGGGAAGTCAAAGCTGAAGGCTGCATCGCCTGTCATATTATCGGATGTATACAGATTTACTGTATTGCCGTCTACCTTGCCGGATTTAAACGCTTTTGCAACCACAGCGTTCGTTGCCTTAATCTGATCGTCAATCTTCTTATCAACAACGCCAATCTTCGCCGTATAATCAATCTTTGCGGCTTCAGCCATAGATTTCAGATGGGACAGTCTTGCCAGTTTATTTACATCGTATGCCATAATAATTTTCCTCCTAATCGTAAATACATTTTTTCATTTTCCCGTTTTCATTCGCCAGCGAATACCTCTTTCAGCATCTCGGATACTTCTTCATCCGTTGCCACTTCTCCGGCAACTCCGGAATTTTTCATTGCATCCTCAAGCTGCTGCTGTGTCACAAAATTTTCAGTATTGATGTTTGTATCATCAATCTGTTCCATTTTTCCGTCAATCAGCGTGTAAATGTCTTTGAAGCCATCCTTATTCGTGACCACATAATAGACATTTTCAACGGCATCTGCCGGTTCAGGAACAGAATCAACAGCCTCCTGCCGCAAGTGACCGCTGGCTAAAATCTCCCCGGCAATTTCTTTTTTGACCTTAGTCATGGCTTTTTTCATAGTTCCCAAAGTAACTACAGAATCCGAATCGTATGCCATCTTTTACCTCCTCTCCTTTAACTTTTTTCATTGAAGGCTTCTTCCAGCATTGCTTCCATATCATCACTGGTTGCAAAATCCGTGACGGTAGAAATCGTACCGTCCTCCGTAATCTGTAAGCCTTCGCCTACCTTAACGCCGCCAAGTCTGGTAGAGGTCGCCGTGGGTAATACATAAGAGCCTCCTCCCGAACCGGGTTTAATGGATTCGCCAAGCAATGCCACCGTAGCTTCCAGAGCAGATTCGGGTGCTTTTTTCGCCCAAAAACGAATACTGCCGGAAAGCGATTGTGCGGTCGGACATAAGCCTGCCTTTCCAGCCGGTTCAAGAGAAGATTTATCCAGAGCAACCGTTGGGAACATCGTTTCCATACACCCATCAATCTCCACATCAACGAAATAAACATATTCGTCAGAATAGGTCTGGTTGCTCTTATCATCAAATTCCCGTTTCTGCCAAGCATCTGCAGGAATTGTGATGGTCGTAATAATTGCGGATGCAGCATCTTTTACAACATTGCCTACTGCATCATTTACCATGGCATCAATCAGTTCTTGTGCTTCACCTGCGGTGATGAATGCACCGGGGTTATACACAACCTGAACATTTGCTTCCAATGCCAGGGAAATCGTAATGGGATATCGTCTGATATCAATTCTGTTATCCTGATATGCGTTTACAGGCTGAGGGCTGTCACCCAGTGTTGCATAATAGAGTAGCACTTCCTCGCTGTTTTCTGTTTTGGCAAAAACGCCAAACTCTCGCAACCAGAAGCCATCCTTCAGACCGCCATTCATATCGTTGCGGTATTCAACAGTCATCGTGATTACGCCATTATCAACCACTGGGACTGTCGAAGCACCCTCTGCCACAGGCTCAACCAACTCAGTCATATCAATCGGTTCAACGCCTTCCGGCATACTGCCCTTACCAACAAGGATTCGGGTAAATTCGATTGTTTCACCTGCTACAAGGCTCGTAATCAAATCTCGGCCAAGAACAGTAATCGTTCCTCCGTAATAACTCATGTGTGAGGTTCCTCCTTCTGCTTTCAGATTTATTTGAAATGTGTGATGTCTCCCAAGGGCGTTTCCATAACACTGCTTACAACGCTTCCGGTATCAATGGATGTCTGTAGAGGAATATCCCTTTCGATATCCGGCAAAGACCCCTGCATAATGCTCTGGTTCTGCGCTCCAACATATAACTTCCCATCAAAATCATATTCAGGCTCCACATTCGGAATCGTATCTTCCGTAATGCCTTGATTGACAGAACCGATATTCAGCTTTCCTCGGAAGTCATAATTCCTTTCAATGATGGGATGCGTGGATACCGTAACGGCATAGCCTAACCCACTCAGAATATGCAGAACCGCAACATTCATCGGCGTGGATGTTCTGGCATAGATTTTCAGCGTAACCCCTGCAGCCCTGAGCAGTGGTGTGCGGAACAGTGGTCTGGTATCAACCAATCCCTGCATTTCTCCGGTATCGAAAATCATGGTTGCCGGCTGTTCCGGATCCTCCCTGTAGTAAAGCGGTCTTTCCCAGAACATGCTGAACGCCTTGATAATGTCCCAATAGGTACAGTCGCAGTTATTTTTCAAAATTTTAAAAATCAGGTACTGCCTGTAGGTTTCATCATCGAGAATATTAAACGGAATCGGGTTTCCGGCTAATTTACCGGCTTCCATTCTGCTCAATACCGCAATATCACCAACACCGTCCAGTTGCTTGCCGACCGCTGTTTTTACTCCTCTGTCCAAACGCAGCTGCTCATAGAAATCAAAGACATCCTGCAACTGCCGTCCCAATGCCCGTATGAGAACATCGATGTTTTCTTTTCCCCGGAATTGTTCCAGCAAATCTTCTCTCAAGTCTTTCATGAAATCAGCCATCAATAACCACCTCTATCATTGATTCGGTAGTATATGCACGCTGTCTTGCTGTAATTTCAACAGATCTGCTTGGATACATTTCCGGTTCCGCTCCCGCGTCAGCCGTTGCAAACATGCTGATGTCGATATAGCTAATCCCAGAGCAAGCATTGTAAAGCTCGGACATGAACTCCTGCGGAATCACATCATCCCCAGCGTTCAATTTTTCTGTATTGCTCAGAATCACTTCTCTCAGCAAATCAACATAGTTTGGCGGAATCCCTTCATTCTTCCGGAGCGTGATTGCAATATGAAACCATGTGTAAACCTTGGTCGGTCGATTGAATCTGATCGTAATATCTTCATCGTATTTCCCTGCAAGGCTAACTGCTACATCACCAAAAGTATTGATACCACCGGCTTTTTCTTTCAGAATTTGTTCTGCGATTTCCGCCGGATCACCGCCGTCTACAACAATCTCGATGCTATGCGGCGGTCTGCCGAAATCGTCCCATTCATGGGATGGATTCTCATACGGCGCAACGCTCAGAACCCCCTGCACATTCGTTAAAATTGCAGAGCGGATGCTTTCAAGCATTCTGGAGGAACGTGTGAAAATTTTATCTGCGTAAGACTGTCGAAACTCCGTATCGGTTTCTTCATCCCTCCCGGCGATATATCCACACTGGTTATTGACACTCAGCAGCCCTGCATCCGCCTTTACAATTTCAGTAATCACACCATCCGGCAACAGAATATCTCCCGTATCCATCGTGCCAAACGTAATAACGCAAGTTACTGTTTCTGTGGTGAGATTTTCGGATAAAACCAAATCATTCTGCGAAACCAAATCGTCTGCTTTCAACGTCATGACTTCATTCTCTTCGTCAATCTCTGCCTTGAAATCAATGCCCTTAATCTTTTCCTCCAATCCTCGCAGGATAACCAGCGGCTCTGCTGAATTTTCGGCATAAGAAAACACCGTACCATTGATGGCTACGGTGTACACCTCGTTTCCCTCTGCAGATGCGATTTTTATTGCTGCCTGATTGCAGGATGTTCGGCTTAATTCTCTTGGTGCGGTCAGCGACAGATAAATCGCAGGATTCGTGTCAGATGCAATCATCGTACCCTCATCCAAGGTCAATCCATCTCTGCCAGTGCAATGAATCGGATAATACGATTTAGCCGCCGGTTCTCTCGTGGAGCCGCCGTACTGCGCTGCGTTATCCAGACTGATTCCCTCCGCGCTGGCAGGATACATACTGTAATATACATCCTCGCCAAACTCCCACAACTCAGCAATCTTATCGGCAAAATTCGTGATTAAATGGTTCAGCAGGGATTTCGGGTTCTGCTTTGTATTCTTTCCCCAGCCCTCTGACAAATCTGCATGAATTTCATCAATGATGGTATCCAGCCTTTTGATATTCGGGCCATTCGGCGTTACCCCATACTCACTCATGCAATGTCACCTCCTCACGAAACGTCTCTTCGCTTGTACTCACTTCATAAACTACGGTTGCACTTCTTCTTTTCCGGTCAAACGTGTAGGAAAGAATCCGCGCAGACACCACTTCGTCCACAGATAGGATTTCCTCTCGAATCAAGTGCCTGATTTTCACCTCATTCGGATTTTTTACAAACACTTCCTCAAACCAGCGAAAACCATATTCTGGCCCAAGCCGCCATTCTCTGTAAATCCATCTCAAACGTACCAAAATTGCCTGGCGCACGCTTTCTGTGAGGGAAATATCTCCTGTGTCAGAAATCGCAATATCGCCATTCGTATTCAGCATTATATCTGTCAAAGAGCATCCCTCCCAAAAAGCCTTTTTGTATGACCCCGTATTTTCCATTTTAAGCAGTTTTATTATCCGATTGGAGAATTGGTTGTCCAGAATATAAAAATCATTTGTGCGGACAAGGAAGCATAAATACGGGCGTGTTACAGCGGTATTGTTGTTACATCGTTGCGTCCATCTCTGTGCGTGTGATTTTTCAGACTAATGCTACCGGCTGTTACATCCCCATTTGCCGATACACCTCCGCCAGCTGATACACTACCGCCAATTTCCGCACTACCACCAGCAGAAACAGCACCGACCGCCGACAAATTGCCGCCGGAATCAATATTTCCGGAAACGGTCAGATTGCCGCTCATACGAACCTCCGGGGCCGATATCTCAATGTATCCCTGACCAACCGAAAGTTTTGTTTCCTGCACACCAATGATAATTGCATTTTTCCGGCAAGCCTCCTGAACCAGCGCACTCGGCTGCCGGAACAGACCAGGTATACAGATTGCATTTGTCAAATCAAATGCCAGGTCTGTGTTCGTCTCCTGACCATACATCCAGTAGTCAATCGACTGCTCCGCAACGATGATAAGACAGCCATCCCCTTCTTTCACCGGGTATGCCAGCGTTGCCTGCTGCGAAAGAGCTTGCGGAAACACAACCGGAACACCTGTCAGCTGCGGATAGTCAATCATCTCTCCGTCTGGCTTTTTGAATTTCATTATGGGCTGCACCGATGCTGTGCCTTTTGCAGAATCAAAAGCAATCACCTTCCCCGGCATTGCTGTATGTATCTCACGAATCGCACTCTCTGTATTTTTCCCAAGCTGCTCTACAAATTCCTGTAGCATTATGCTTTCACCTCCAACAGGCGCGTTTTACACATCCAGTCACCGGTAACATTGTCGCCGTCAATGGAAATCGAATACACCCGAAAATATCCGGTAACTTCTTTGCTCTCCAACTTTACAAAATCATCAATTTGGATTGCGCCGTTCAGGAAATAACTTACATCCCAGCCATACTGCTTTTTCCCACTCGATTCAGAGTCTTCAATGACTACCCTCTCCGGATACCCGATCAGACCACTGTCAGCATTGAGCAGATATACCTGCTTGGACATAACATCGCCCGGTTTCTTAATCTGCAGAACGCCATTCTGCAAAGACCAGCTCAATCCGCAGCAGTCGCATCCTTTTTTCAGGATATTCTTTGCCAGCCCCACATAGCTAAAGCCGTTCTGGATTTCAACAAACTTCGCATTGTAGGAATATGTAATTGCCACGCCCATCTGATTTGCAATTTCATCAAAGATGGTCCGCCAGCTTACCGCACCTCGGTACGAAACGGAAACGTATGTGTCCCGAATCTGCACAAGGTTATCCACAACCTCAATATCCGTTTTCTGGTCAGCACTATCCATCGTTGTGGATGCAAAGCTGACGATACCGGAAAAGATAAGGGACAGCCTGTTCCCGTATCCGGCTTTCAAGGCTACAACACAATCTTTTTGATTTAAGGCTGTTCTATGCTGCTTATTCAAATTCCAGACAGTTACCTTTGCCGTATTCTGTGTTTCCAGATCACTTTTCTGGATGGAGAAATTGACATGCAGTGGAGTATCACCATCTCCGATTTCAAATCCGGTCCCTCCTGCCTTTCCGACAGACAAACGATATTGTCTGTCAAAATTATTCAGACTTTGCATTTTATCCCTCCATTCTCTGGCAGAAAAATAAAAACGCTTTTTGTGTTTGTCAGAACACGAAAAGCATATATATGGTTACGGTTACGGTTACTCGCGGATTTCCTTCCGACTGTCCAATGGAATGTCCGCGGACAAAATTCAGCCGCTCTCAAAGAACCTTGATTTTTAGGCATTTTCTGCACTTTTGCTATTTTCATGAATTTTTCACTTGCAGAAGCGTAATTTACAAAAATCAGAGCATTTTTGCAATTTTTTCGTTTTCAGCAGGATTTACAAATGGACACCTCTTCGGATTGTCCAATGGAATGTCCGCGGACTATCCAATGGACAAAAACATATCAAAATGCCAGAGAACCTTGATTTTTAGGCATTTTACGGCATTTTCACTTTTTTCTGAAATATCCAATGGAATCTCCGAGGATTGTCCGCAGATTGTCCAAGGACTGTCCGCAGACCTGTCTCTTATACACATCTGACGCTGCCGACGACTCCTTACGTGTAGATC
>ERZ1026901.236-NODE-236-length-49490-cov-31.784707_pt1 | contig 49490 bp, 57 predicted proteins | sample MGYA00380179_ERZ1026901 | MGnify/ENA primary metagenome ERZ1026901 (study PRJEB33269, sample SAMEA4719815) | human gut metagenome | biome: human-associated habitat; feature: organic feature; material: feces | place: Cameroon | collected 2013-10 ... | reverse complement strand
ATTGATATATATGCCCCACTTTGTTTCTTCAATTTCATAATCATTTTCACCTTTTTTACTTCCTATAAAGTGAACTTCTTCAATATTTTCAAAATCATATATATACAATTCTTCCTTACTTAATCTTTTATATTTTCCCAATTCACTCCATTTTATTGCTTCATTTGGTGTTGACGCAAAAGAAACTATTTTTCTCATTTTTTCTCCTTCCTTTTTATATCTCAATAACTTTATTTATTAATATTGTGCCACTTCATAAAAAATAAAGCATAACTATATAAATTCCATGTATTTTTGAAAGAAAACGTTCCCCTATAATTTTACTCTATTTTTCATTTACAAACTCTTACTTATAAATACACATAACTTCAAAAAAACTGTCGCATTTTGTCATTTTTTTTAATGATTTTTGCACAAAAAATCAACTTTATCTTTTAGCTTTTTTAGTTGTAACCTTGCTAAATAGACCCATTCTCTTATTTTCCTTCATACCTCCGCCGATAATACTCCAAACTCCTATACCCAAGCACATCCCCCATCTGCTCGCCAAACGCCATATTACCAACAACGTCTTCAATCTCATCCCTCAACGCCAACGCATATCCATCCTTCTCCACAAAGAATCCCTTCCCTGACGCCTTCAGGAATCGAATCGGCATCCGCTTCGCCTTACTCAGATGCTGCTTATCCGTCACTTTCTTATAATCCTCATAAGTATTCACATTCGGAAAATCCTTCCAGTTCGTCCCGGTATCAAAGAATTCCTTCCAACTCTCCAATACCTCTTCATCCGTAACCGCAAGCCGGATATTTCCGCGATTATAAAAGCTGTAAAGGATCGGCATCTTATACACTTTCTGCATCTCCGTAGTTTCGATGGTCTGAATGAATTCTCGTCCGATTCCCGCATATAACTTCTGCTCATCCTCTGACAATTCACCAAGTTCATACAAGAAATCAAGATAATGCTGGAATGGATTTTCTTTCGCATGGCTGCCGCTGACACAAATCCGGTAAATATCATCATCCATATAAGTGAATAAGTCCATTCTGCTCGGCCGTTTTCCGTCCAGCAGTTCTTTTACACGATAATACTCCTGCCGGATCTGCATTTTCAACGTTAATTTCTTCTTATCCATTTCCTTGAACAGATCGATCAGACGCATGTCAAAATCAACGATGCAGTCATCCGGATATTCCAGATCCTGATACTCGTAAGATCCTTTCTTGTTAAATGTCTGCTCTCCGCTTAATAATAACGGTGCTTTCCCCGCTTTCTCATAATTCCCGATGAAATCCAATACATTCAGATATTCTTTTCCTTTATATAGACGAAGTCCTCGTCCCAACTGTTGCAGGAATACGACCGGGGATTCCGTCGGACGCAGGAACATTACCATGTCCAGCGAAGCGATATCCACACCTTCATTGAACATATCCACAGAGAAAATTACCCGTATCTCTCCGTTCTTCAATTTGCGGATAGCTTCGTTACGCTCCTCGGCATATGCTCCATTTTCACCGCTGTATACTGCTGCGGATGCGATTCCTCTCTGGCAGAATTCTTTTGCCATGTCTTCTGCATGCTGTCTGGAACAGCAAAATCCGATTGCACGCGCAGAACGATATTTTCGATAATATTTGTAAATCAGGTCATATCTTCTTTCATTTCCGATATAAACCTGATTCAGCTCCCGCTCATCATAGCGCCCTTTCACGATCCGCAGTCCGGAATAATCCGTCTCATCATACACGCCGTAATAGTGAAATGGTACAAGCATTCCTTTGTTGATCGCTTCTTTTAAGGAAATCTGATATGGCACGTTATAATCACAGATTTCGTAGATATTTTTCCCGTCCATTCTTTCCGGTGTTGCTGTTAATCCCAGTAAGAATTGCGGCTGAAAATAGTCTACGATTCTCCGGTATTGATCTGTAACCGCATGATGGAATTCATCAATGATCACATAGTCAAAATAATCTGCCGGAAAATATGTCTCATTCAAATATTCCAGTCTTCCGAGTGTCGCTACCGATGCGAAAATGACGGATTTATCCGTATCTTTTTCTTTTCCGTCAAAGAATCCATAATCCTCCGAGTTCCGCACATTTTTGAAAGAAACCGCCGCCTGCTTCAGGATTTCTTCTCTGTGTGCAACGAACAACACCCGTTCATATTTTGCCGAATCAAATGCAGCAAGGTATGTCTTTCCGATTCCCGTGGCCGCATATACAAGTCCTTTCGCCGCCCCTTCCATGCGGCTTTCCTGTAACGCATACAGCGCCTCTATCTGCGCTCCCCGTGGGCGGTACAACATTCGGACATTTTCAGCATTCCTGTCCTCTCCATCTTCTGTAGCGTCATATTTCGCCAGATCCTTGGACACCGCCGGCTTCTTCCATGCCTTGGAATATCGTTTTAATTCTTCATCATCTATAATGATCGAATGGTTCAGAAACAGATCTTCAAATGTAGCATAGAACAATTCATAATTCTTTTTGTCCAGTGTATCACTGAATCTGTAATTCCATTCGATTCCTGAAGTTAAAGCGCTTTTGGAAATGTTCGATGATCCGATGTATATTTCATTTGAAGATTCATAATGAAATATATAAGATTTTGGATGAAATGAGCGTGATGTTTCATTATACAGACGCAGATCCACACGGTCACCGAGCTCACTCTTGATCAGATATAAAGCCGACGGCTGTGTGATCCCCAGATAATTTCCCGTCAGGATACGGATCTTCACGCCCCGCTCCAGCGCCCGCTTCATATCATTTAAGAGCATCCGCACACCCGATTCCATCAGAAATGAGACGATGATATCAATCTGCTTCGCCTTTGCCATACTCATTTTCAGTTGATAATATAGATACCGGCTCCGGTCTCTGTCCCCGGTCATTACATTCGTAGATTCGATCTCATATGTATCTATTCTTTCCTCAAAATTAGATTGAGCCATTTCTCTTCTCCCCGCCCCGGACGTACATCTGATGTAATCCATTGTTCTTCTATCTCTAATTCATCCATGTCCTGAATCAATTTTGCAAATGTCTCTTCTGTCATATCCGTAAAATATCTGCCGTTTCGTTCGCCCTCGAATGTCCCGTACTTGAAGGATGTGTAAATGATTCCGTGGGCTCGAAGAGCATTTGCCATCTTCTTTATAATGTCTCGCAGTTCATTTGCCGGAACATGAAGGATTGACGAGCATGCCCAGATTCCATCGTAGACTTCTTTTTCATCCAGGTCCTGAAACAGTATGTGTTTTACTGGAATGCCTGTATATTCGCTTGCGAGTTTGCATAGTTCCTGTGAACCGTCTATGGCAGTGACTTTGTACCCTCGGTCCAGGAAATATTTTGTGTCGCGGCCGGAACCGCAGCCGTAGTCCAGGATTTCTGCTTCTGAGGGCAGTTTGTTCAGAAAGTGATTCTGTATGGTGCCGAAGTCTACGGATATGGTGCCGGTGATGAATTTTTTTGCGTTTTGGTTGTAGTAGTCTAGTGTTGTGGTTGATTTTGTGGGTTCGTTTATTGCGTTCACGATTGCCTCCTGAGGGTGGTTACTTGTTCCATTATCATCTTGTATTCATTATACTGCATGGGGGTGGAATGATACAAGAAAGAGTGTTGCTATATCTATAGCATAGATTTTCTTTCACTTTTTGATATAACCTCAGTTCATTTTAAAAGAACAATGACTCTCTTCCATAAGATAATCCCCATCCACGAAGTTTCTTTTCCTTCTCCAAAAATGTTTTCACAAGATATCGATACAATTTTTCACTTGGCCAGATATGTTCTTCGTCATAATAATAATCCATAGGCAACTCAAGTATCGGAATATAAGAATCCGTTATTGCTCGAAAATGCAAACGCACCTCATCACGATAACCTATATAGCCTTCCTCTCCCATTTGCATTTTTCTATCTCGGTATGGTTCAAAATCTAAAGCATTACAATATGGTAACAAAGTTTTCATCTGTCCATCCGTCAGCTTAATTGCATATGAAAAAGCAATCTTTTCTCCAAACTGTTCATCTCTTATTGTCCGCGGCTCAAATCCTGTCCTTTCATTACTTATTCTCCTAGCTGGAATTGCAATATCATTCGACCAGATATGACCATTTCTTGCTTCCGTCTGAATTCCCTCTATTGCTGGCATCTGTCTCTTCCACTCAAATACTTGATAAGACAATTCTCTCTCTGGAATGTTTAGCAATAAAATGCTTGATGTATTCCCATATCCTGTGACTTCTCTATATTCAATTTTCGAAAAATATATAGTATCTTCCAACTCTGTCACTCTCTCCAATAATAAGTTTATTTTTTCCAAATATTTTTATTTTTCTCGTAACAAAATATCTTTTATTACTATTGTAAATGCAATATCTCCTTTACAGAACTTATTTTATAAAAATTTAATTGACATTCTTATTCCACAGCCTTACAATAAAACTCCAAACAAGAGAAAAATTTTTTCAACACAATTTATTCATAGATTTTTTCCTAAAATTGTGTATAATAAAAATAGAAACAAATAACACAGGCTCACTTGCTGAGGGAATCATATCGGCTGATCCGGGCACTCCCCTGTTTAAAAAATAATCGTGAACGATTGCCGATGACAAAGCTCTTGGATAATCCCAAGGGCTTTTGTTTTTACATCGTTATACCTTCGAAAGAAGCTGCCACCTGCAGAAACTACTACCAGTCATTTTTCGGTTATTTTGACAAATGACTGATTCTGTAGATAAAAGGAGAAGATAACATATATGAATATCACTGACATTCAATCATGTGCTGATTTCTTCCGGGACAACTATCTGAATACCTTCTATCTAGTCATTACCTATAATGGAAACAGCTTTATTCTCATCGGAGAGAAATCCAATTTTCCGCATCTAATGGGTATTCAAAATCGTACATACAGATCAAATGGTTATAACCGTCCGCAATATCTTTTTAATGATATCATTGCCAGAAATCCCATCAGTACAGCAATTATTCCCAATACACATATCTACTACATCTAAGATGTATAAAAAAGCTTTGAATTTTACAAAAAGTACAGATATTTTCTGGAAAAATAGTGGACCATTAACAATCAACTATAATCCCGCACTAAGCAGTACAAAACTGAACAATGTTGATGTTCTTCTTACCGATATCAATACTGGATATATGCTTGGCTGGGTATCCAATAACAAAATCGCAGTCAATGCTAATATAAATATGGAAAAATTCTGTATATGCACCTGGATCGATGAGAGTACAGGAATTCAACAAAGCAAAGAAAAATATATGCCCGGCCAAGATGTCGAACTAATCCGTTTTGTCTTTGCTCTCGATGAAAATTCAAAACTTGTCCGCAAAAAAGAATACACCTATAATCGTTCTCAGAAAATGACAATTCTTGAATCATGTGAAAGAAATAATAGCAACCTTTTACTGGATACAATAAATATGCCTTATTACAAAGTAATCGCAACAGCTAATAATATCCATTGTCGAATAAATGGTATTCAATATTAGGCTACTATCGTTCCCTACATTAATGTCGGAAACCTCTTATTGTCGCTTTAACAAATATAATCTAATTATCACAGCTTATCATACTTCGCACTCTTCCCCTTAGCCTTCTCCACCGGATACTTCTCTGCATTCACCTTAATCTTCTCCCGCACGATCTCATCCAGGTCCAGTCCGCAGGCATCTGCCATCAAGACACAATAATTCACAACATCCGCCAGTTCTTCTTTTATCTTTTCCTGTTTTCCCTCATTCGAGACATCCGCGCCACTCCACTGGAATACTTCCAGAAGTTCTGCTGCCTCCAGTGAAATGGAGATTGCCAGATCTTTCGGATTGTGGAATTGTTTCCAGTCTCTGTCGTCTCTGAATTTTAATATTTCTTTGATTGTTTCTTCTGTCATTTTAGTTTTCCTCTGCGATATATTTACTGAAAATTTCTTATATTAATTATACTTCGCTAACCATTGACGTACAAGAAGAAGTCATATTTCTACGACTTCTTCAAATATGATTGACATTTATTAACAAATAAAGTAATATTCTATAAGGAAATGGGTTTTTTACTGAGTAATGTCTTAAGACTGGAAAAGGATGCTCATTTCTTTTTTATATTCATCGAATATCCAAACATCCCTCACGCCAATTTCAACTCCAATCCCGTAAATAATTCCCCCAACATACACGACAGATGCCCCTGCTCTTGCTCTGGCATTTCATAGCTGACTAACTTATACTCCGGATTCATTTCCAACTTTTCAATTAGATATCCTGTATTCACTGCATCATCCAGAAGAACGGCTCCGATCTGTATTGTCTCATTTGCATATTTATAAGATCGACTTCGGTAATCTCTCGGTACGTTACACATTTCTAAATCTATCACAAGGTAATTCATGCTGTTTCCTCCTGTTCACTTTTCAGACTCTTTTTACAGATCTTGCAGATTGTTCCGACCGGTGTAACCAATACCACTTTCGCATATGCCGTGTCACCGATCTTGTCATACAGGCGGCCTGCACTCATAGATTCACCGATGACTGTATACGAACTATTTGCCACATAACCGATCTTTCCAAGTCCTTCATACGTTACTTTGATTGCTTCCTTGTCATATTCATTATCCGGATCCTTTTCTAATCTGACCTTCATACCTTTCTTCAGAAAATCATTTCCGAAGTAGTGTTTTGTTCCTGTCAGGGTGATAAATATTTTTGCCATTGTGTCTGCTCCTTTCTCGCTTAAAAAACGTGTTCATCTGAATTTGATTTGTTGTCTTATAATTACTTTTATCTCCCGGAATTCTGTTTTATTCCCTTTGATGTGTATAGTATAATTCAGATGGTGGGATATAATATTCTCACCTTATTTTTTATTTCCATACATCAAAAAAGGAAATCAACCGCAGTCAATTTCCTCTTCTCATCATCAATCATACACCCTTTTCAACACTTCCAGATCAACCTCAAGCTCCCTGGCACCATCTCTTACCCTGGCAATCACCGGTACTCCCGTTAATCTCTCAATCATTTTCTCATTATCTTCCTGCATCGCTCCACCCGAGTAATGGTTCAGAATGATTCCTTTTACATCCATTCCGTGATTCCGGATGTATTCTACCGTCAGGACAACTGCATTGATCGTGCCAAGTCCGGCATCTGCGATCACCAGAGTGTTCAGATGCAGCATTTTCACAATGTCTTCCAGCAGGATCTCATGCTCTTCATCCCAGCGGATCGGACATACAATGCCGCCGCTTCCTTCTACCGTGACATAATCGAACTCTTTCTTTACCCTGTCAAAATCTGCTTTTACCGTTTCCGTATCAACCGGATTTCCTTCTATTCTGGCAGCCAGATGCGGAGACACCGCATTTTGATACAGATATGACAGTAAGCTGCTGTCTTCCTGTATGATACCGGCAATCTTCTTTACATAGCCTGCGTCACTTTCTTCTATGGACTCTGCACCTGATAATGCAGCCTTATAATAGCCTGCATGGATTCCTGCATCCGCCAGCTTTTTCACGATTAATGCTGTGACATATGTCTTTCCTACATCTGTGCCGGTGCCCGTCACAAATATTCCTTTTGCCATAATCTCATGCCCCTTTTTTATTAGCTCAGATAAAATCCGCTTTTCCGCATTCTAAGTCCCACACCGGCTGCCAGCAGACATAATACAAAATCTCCAGGCATATCTAATGGGAAGCAGGACAAAAAGATTACACCCAATGTTGCCGGTGTATGTGCATAAAAGTTCAAGATTATGAATTTATACACGATTCCGATTGCATACGTCACAACAAATCCGGCCAGACAGGCAAGCAGATAGTTCTTGTAACTTGCTTTCAGCTTTTCACATACTTTTCCGGTTACATATGCGCTTACAATGAATCCGACCAGATAACCAAAGCTTGGACGGAATATGTATCCGATTCCTCCGCCCGCTGCAAAGATCGGTACTCCGACAAGTCCCAGTAATACATAACATCCTACAGATATTGCTCCCTTATCAGCCCCCAGAATCAATCCTGCAAGCAGTACGAAAAAGAACTGAAGTGTGAAATAATCCATATATGGAACCGGGATCTGGATAAATGCTCCTATGGCAACCAGCGCTGCAAACATTCCGCATAATACCATACTTACGGTGGATAATTTTTTTGTTTTTGTGTTCATTGAATTGTTAACCTTCCTTTCAGTTTATGGTTAACAATTTATCGTATTTCGCTTTGATTGTCAACTTATTTTTCGTGATAGTTTACAATCATGTTCTTGTTTTGCTAATTCAGAATCCATTTCCTACTCCCCATACTGCTCCATAAGCCTCCGGGCCTCTCCCTTCATCTGCTCCACAACCTCATCCGGTCCAATGATCTTAACTGCTTTCCCCAGCGAGAATACCCATCCCAGGAACTGTTTGCTCACATGCACGTCCACATTCACCCGGAAATGATCCTCATCTTCCGGAATCATCATCACATCTTTCCCGAACCGGTCAATGATCACACCCGCAAGGCTGTTATTTACCAGCATCTTTACCGACGTTTCCTTTCCCCTGAACATTCCGAAACTCTTCTTGGCATAATCTGCCATATCCAGCTTCTTGAAGTGTTCTTTTCCCTCGCGGGATTCGCCCGACATCCGGATATGCAGCATCTTGTCCACACGGTAATGCTTGATCATCTGCGCCTCTGTATCATATCCGATCATATAATAATTCTCATCATCCCAGGACAATCCCCACGGACTGATATGATACCACGCTCCTCCGTGACGCAGTTCCATCTCTTTCTTCACATTCCACTGGAAATACTGGAACTTGATCTTCTTATTTTCAGAAATCGCATTGTGAATTGCATCGACAGTATAATAGATGCTTTCATTCATCGTCTTAATTCTTCCGGATACATACACCTGTCGCTGCAGCCTCTGTGCATCGTATTTGCTGACCAGCTTTTCCAGCTTTTTTATCAGTGTGTTGGTCTTCTTCTCTGTAATGAATTTTGAAGACTGGATGGAATCTACCAGAAGCTTTAATTCCGGCAGTTCGAACGGGCGGTTGACTACGCGGTAATGATAGCGGTTGCCGATGGGTTCGCCCTCTACCTCGATCCCGAGTACAGACAGATCACGCAGATCTGCATAGATTGTTTTGCGGTCTGCGGTCACTTCGTATTTTCCCAGTTCTTCCATGATTTCCGGCATGGTAATATAGTGTTCCTCATCTGTATTTTCCAGCATGATCTGTGCGAGACGGTATAATTTTAGCTTTTGATTTGTTCCTTTTGGCATATGAGTGTTCCCCTTTTCGTGATATGAGTAAAGTATAGCACACATGGGAATTTTCTTTACACATTTTAAGCACCATTAATCACATCTCTAATCATTCACATAATCATAATAATCCGCTTCGCTGGCAAATAAGATATATTCGCCATCTACCATTCCCATGTAACCGTCACCTGTGTTAAAACCTTTCATTGCCAGTTCCTCCATTTCTTTGAAAATAAATGATCTGTTTTCCCTTTTATGTTTATAGTTTATAACATTAGGTGGGGTATAAAATTGCCTCCTGGTCTCTGCGCATTAAATCGTATGCCGCAAGATGAAAATAAGGGCAAAAAATTCTTTAAGCGAATTTTTTGCCCTTATTATTCTATCTCTGTATGTTGTCTGACTTATTTTAAATACCGCATCCATGCTCGCCACATGTATGCCCTTCCTCATGGCTGTGCTCATGATGAGAACACTTTACATCTGTTAAGTGCCACATAGGAAATCAGAAAATTTGCAAACCAGCCAGCCGGTACAGCAAGCCAGACAAATGCAATGCCAAACCGGGGCGCAAAAATCAAAGCAACTGCCAGGCGGATCGCAAGGTTTACCATATTGGCGATGAGAAACGGGCGCATGATTCCAAGTCCACGAAGTACTCCATCGGTTGCCATCTTGATACCCATGAAAATGAAAAAGTAACCGATCCATCTCATATAATCCCCTGACACCTGATATGCTAAGGCGGATCCATCTTTCCCCAGGAATAATGAAGAAATCTGCGTATGCAGTGTTTCAATGACTACAAAAGCAAGGATTGCAAAACACAGATCTAACACCAATGCCGCATGATATCCCTTTTTGATACGATCCATTTTCTTTGCGCCAAGATTCTGGGAAACATACGGTGAGACTGCATTTCCGATAGATACAAATATCAATGAAAAGACATTCTCTACTCTCATCGTTGCCGCATAACCTGCAAGTGCCTGTGTACCGAATGGATTTACAACTGCCTGTACGATCATCATACCGATTGACACTGTAGACTGCTGCAGAACCGAAGGTACAGCAATCCGCAGCATGGAATACAATTCATGCCTGTTAAACCAGTCAAAGTGACTTTTATACCGGCGCATCCGGCTAAAGAAGATCAAAAATGAAAACACGGCTGAAATTCCCTGTGCAATGAGTGTTGCAAGTGCTGCACCAAACACTCCCAAACCAAGTCCCGCCACCATCCAGAGATCCATAAAAATGTTCAAAACAGAAGAAAATATCAAAAGTCCCAATGGAATCTTGGATTCACCAATTGAAGTGAACATTGTTGAAAGGATGTTATACATAAACAGAAATGGAAATCCCACAAAATAAACGCGGAGATACAGTACTGCTTCCTCCAGTATATCCGCAGGTGTCTGTAATAAACTCATCATCGAATGGGAAAAACAAAATCCAAAGACACCCAGCAGTATGCTTAGAATCAGGAAACTGATCAATGATGTTGACACAATTGTTTTCATTTTACTATAATCTCTGGCTCCAAAATAACGGCTCACAAGTACACCTGCACCTACGCCGGCCCCCAATGCTATACAAATGAAGACATTCGTAAGTGCAGCACAGGCACCGACTGCCGCAAGTGCAGATGAGCCAACAAACTGACCAACGATAATAGAATCAGCCATGTTATATACTTGTTGAAAAAAGCTGCCTAAAATCATAGGCATTGCAAAAACAGTCAGCGCTTTCAGAGGCGCATCTGTAATTAAATATTCATCTTTTGACATTCACTAACTCCTCCGTAAATTTGCTTATTCTCTTTCCGTAGATATTCATTTTATATCTTTTAAATGCAAAATGCAAATTTACCCAATTCTTCCACAAGTCCTGTATGTCTGGAAATGCAGGCAACAAAAAAAAGGCTTTTCTGACAAAAAATTACTTGCCGGCAGATAAATTTCTGCCGGCAAGCGATTTTTATTTTTTCAATTAAAAGCCTGTCAATCTGAAAAACATTAATTCATTTGCTGATCCGTCGTCTCGTTCCTGTGTCAGCATAATTAACAGAGAGCCGTCATCTAAAAGCTGCATGTCTTCCAGCCATGGATAGTTGACACCGAATATGTCATCTGTAGAAATTGCACCTATGTGTGTTCCATCTTTTGCCCAAAATTGTATTTCACGCATATTTCCATCGATAGCCACAAAACCATTTTCTGTTTCTGCCATGCCCGTAATGGAACCGAGCTTGTCCTTAGAACTGATATCATCTCCACCTAGTTTCAAAAGCTGATTGCCTTCATAATCATAGACAATAATTTTTGTACCTTCATCTTCCGCAGCCATGGAGCCGGCAACCATGATATGACTATTCGTGATCTGTACGTCATCTAACATCGAAAATGGTCCCTTGCGTTCTTCATCATTATTTAATCCAGTCAGTATCCACGGCTCAGCCGTCAGGTTACCACTTTGATTTGCAATCTTCTGAGTATCACTGTTCACCCAGAAACTGATTCCCCATTCTCCGGATGGATGCATATTCAAATATCCATCTACGGTTGTCTGCATTGCCTTTTTCCCATCTTTTACGCCAATTACATCTCCGATTCCCGGTGAAAGATATAACATTCCACTGTTGTCTCCGGACAAATATTCACAATCATCGTCTAGTTCCATCGAAGAAACGAATGTGAGTCCGCTTTCTGAATATTCATAAGTATCCAGTTTGTTCTCCAGCAAATGGAATACCTGGTTGCCCTGTTTTACAAACTGATGTTCCATGATCTGCATGACACCCTGTGCTTCTTTAAACGGAATATATTCCGGAACGATTGTATAAGAACCTACCATCTGCTTTGCCAATACAGGTTCAAGAGGCTCTCCCTCCCATGGCCATGGTGCGTCTTTATTTCCTTCATCCTTTAATTTCAGCACAATTCCTTCCAGCAGTTCTTTGTCAGAATCATCTATTTCCTGTCCCTTTACTCTGATATCATAGGATGTACCGGACTTTTCATGGCGATACATATACGTTTTCTCTACGGAATTACTTTCCGGCATTGCTGTATATTCTGCATTTCCTATTGTTACAGTGTCCATTTTTCCTTCTGCATATGTTTCTAAATCCACGCCGAAGTCAACTAAACTATTTCGATATTTATAGGAATCCTCCTTTGTTGCTTCTATATAAATGACATTCTCGGATTCATCTGCTGTATCTCCATCAAAAAATCTAACGCGGGCGTAATCTTTCTCTTTCTTCATATTTTCTTTATCATAGTTCCATGCTTTCGGATAATACACTGTAAATAAATTTAATTTAAGATTTTCCCTGTCCTTAAATTTTGTTTCTGCCTGCTCTGTTTTTTTCTTCTCCGGAGCCTTTTTTTGTCCACATGCCGCTATCATCATCACGCATGACATGATACACAGCACACACCACAATTTCTTTTTCATGGTATCTTCCCTCCCTTCACGTTTTTCACATCCGTTTCAGCTATTCACCGTCACTTTTCACACAGTGAAATGTGTAATAGTCTTCGTCATTACTGTAATCTACTTTCAACGTGCCATCGTCATTTATCGTCACTGAGAGAGATGGGTTATCTGATTCAATCGCACAATACCCCAGTGCAACCGACCATGGGAATGTCCCTATCTCTTCTCCTTTGTAAACAACTGTTACATTACGGTCATTTTTGAAATCAAGACGCAGTGCATCATTGATGTTGTCTACGCCTTCCATAGAAGTCTGCGGTCCGTCTCCTAAAAGTTCTTCTACGCTTTCAGAAGCCCACTTACCTATAACTGCACTTTCCTCCTCTGTCAGATAGAGCGAAGGATCCATTGCATCGGTTCCATCCTTTGCAAAAATCACCTTTACTCCCATCTCCAGCATGTCGTCAAAAGAAATGATATCTTTTCCGATGGTTCCCACCATTTTTTCTCCTTCGATGCTCAAGGTAAACTGATCATCTTCGACAGACCATTTTCCATTTCCGGTAGTGTCTCCGACTGAAAAGGATACTTTTCCTCCATTTTTCACTTCAAATTCAAAATCACCACCGAAAGCTTCATCTACACTGACGGATATTCCCATCGTTTGAGCGGAGACTGCTACCCATTTTCCTTCATATGGATTCTTCTCTCCTGCTTTTCCGGAGCCTCCACACCCGGTCAGTGCTGCCATACTGATGATAAACACTAATCCTAATAACAAATTCAACTTTTTTCTCATAAGCCTCTTCCCTTTCAATTACTTCTTATCTGCAAAAAACGGAGTCAGCAATTCTGCCACCTTGCTGATTGGCATTGTCTGTAAGATTACCTTTCCCGGTCCTTTCACAACAGTATTAAAAATGCCCTCTCCTCCGATCAGCATATTTTTTACTCCTTTTACAGCTACAACATCCATCGTACAGGTTTCTTCCATTGCCGCTAAGTACCCCGTACTGATCAACATTTCCTGTCCGGCACTCAGATCATACTCCACTGCATGTCCGTCAATTTCTACAAATGCAGTTCCATTTCCGCTCAATCTCTGCATAATGAAACCTTCTCCGCCAAACAAGCCTTTTCCTAATTTTTTCTGGAAATGCATGGACAGTTCCACTCCTTCTTCTGAAGCAAGGAATGCGCTTTTCTGCACGATCATGGAGTGACCGCTGCTAATCTCCAGCGCTTTGATTGCTCCCGGAAAACTTGATGCAAATGCAATCATTCCGTCTGCACCTTCTGCGGTATATCTGTTTTGAAATGCAGAATCACCAGACATCATTCTGCCGAACATTTTCTTCATTCCGCCTCCGGAAACCGTCTCCATTTTCATGTTCGGACTCATCCAGCTCATACTTCCGCTTTCTGTGATCATAGATTCTCCTGCTGATAATTCACATACAACAACTGGTAAATTTCCTCCTAAAATCTCATATTTTTTCATAGTAAAGTTCTCCTTTCTTTTTTGTTTTCATCCTACAACAGTACCTTTTTCATTAAGTTTTGCGGCACATTGCACACACATATCCAGATCATCACAGATCAAAAAGCAATGGTCACATACAAGACGCTTACATATCGGACAAATATTAAAGATTTCTTTCGCCTGATTCAATGCTTTTTGAAATGCTAAATTCTTTTCCCGGTCATAAAGCGTATCATAAATAATCTTCCGATTTTCATTTTCCGGTTTTTTCCCCGCTTTGGAAAAACGAATTGGTGTACTTTTCCATACTGTTTTACATTCCATGCAGCATAGTGAAAAGCAAAACTCATCCGGCGTAGAACAATCTATTAAATCCTTTTTCGTAATATATTCCACATTTCAACCTCCTTGTTAACCTCCTTGCTCTATCACCATCCCTCTCTTTAGTTCTCCCTCCTTATCCATTTCCTTTATTTTTTTCTTTTATCGGGCGGCCACCATTTCGTAATGAAAGCGTAGCAGATACGGAAAGCAAATACTATGGTCGCCATTCGTATATTATGCTTATTTTTCAAAATACGAACGATTAGTATACTATATATAGTGTTTTCATTTTATTTATCCACTATATATGCGCAATTTCTTTTTATAAAAATGTAAACGATATCTGTCGGTCAAACTAAAAAAAGAGCCTGTACAGACTCTTTTTCTTTTACTCAGTTCTATTATATGTCAGCTTATCTAACTGATCGCATTTTCGAAACAACTCAATATACAGCATTAATTCCTCTCTGACAGTTATTCCCAGTTTTCGATTCATATTTGTATTATGCTTTCTCGCTGTTCCAATACTGATATAAAGCAATGAAGCAATCTCCTGTATCGTATATCCATCAACATAATACTGAAGAACCATCCTCTCTGACGGAGTCAGCGTTTCCACGCGCAAAGCAAACGCCTTGAGCATTTCTTCTATATTCGGAGGAATGCCGCCATTTTCCAGTTTCTCCGTATTTCTTTTTTTCTGCATAAAATCAACCAGTGCATCCACTTCTGAAATGCCTGATAAATTTTCATCCGTCAGCGTATCCTCCTGCAGTGCTTTTAAACTCCGAAGAATCGGCTTAACAAAACGATGGGACATACTGACAGAAACAACCAATAATAAAATCAGGAATAACAACGTACCGATGATCCAGTCCCTTCGATTGTCCGCTGTTAATTTTTCATAATTCGCTTCTGATATCAATGTCAGTACCGCAAGCGGCATCCCATTACAACTCTTCAATCCAAGCAGTTCATGCCTGCCTATATAATTCCCGAAAGCGGTAGAATATGTATTATAATATTTTCCTTTCTTCACTGTCATCGTTCCTGATGGTGAAAGATACGTTTCTTTTGTATCTCCGAACATCGCCTTATCCAGATAGATGTTTCCTTCTTTGTCCACAGGAGCCAGTACTGTCACTATATTCCCGCAGGAGCCTTCCACCATAGGATAAGACAATCTGAAATACAGATTACTCATCTCCATACCGCACAAACCGCGTACTTTTCCGGTACTGTCTAAAACCGGCACATATAATAGCTGCACATCCTCCCACGTGTCACTCAGCTCCAGCCGGTCTGTCCACAGGCAGCTCTCTACCAGCCGGTTTCCGTCAAACTGCATAATCTGTTCATAACCCGGCAATGCGGACGTATCAAATTCTAAATTCCAACGGTTATGGAGCTGTACCTGCTCTGCTCTTGCAATATCAGCATTTCCCCTGAAAAAAACTACGTGCTGTTTGCTTGTATTTACTGCCTTTAAATCAGACAGGCGCAGGTAGATTCCCATGCGAGATGTATCTGCATATTCCGTCTTCGTATTTACCGTTGCATCCAATACAACAAAAACTCCACTGCAATACTTCACATCCAATGCAGATTTTAAAGAGGGATACAGCGCAGACTCTAAATCCATGATCAGCTGAGGATTATCATTCAAATCTGAAAATGTCTTTCCATTGGCTGTCAGGCATTGATTCAATTCTTTTGTAATATCTTCCGATAAAGAAATACTTCTCGCCATCATAATATCGGTCTGCTCTGTCATAGCTGACAACGTATTCTTCTGCTGGGCAGACAACATTTCCCGTACTTTAAAATCCATTCCCGGAAGGACTCCCAAAATACTCAGCAACAGAACTGTCACTAAAAAAAGTGTTAAAATCACCACGCACCAATAAACAATCAGTCTTTGCTGCATACGGACGCTTTGTCTCTTTATTCCTTTTATAATCTTTCGGAAATTTATTTTCTTTTCTCCCATATGTCAGCCACCTCTTTTTGCCGATCCGGCAGACATTATTGTGTGTATGCTGCTTTGAAATCCTCTAATGTCTCTGAAACAAGTTTATCCATATTTTCCGGATGTTCCTGCCACTCCAACCGCTTTACTGACAAGGTTTGCCTGATAAGTTCTTCAAACTTTGTTTCCAGATCCAGATAGGAATCCAATTTCGGAGCAGTATAAAATGTATAGTTCTCCTGCGTCTTTAAAAAAGCCTGATACAGAGATACATACATCGGATCACTTAACTTCTCGATCGCCTCCGGAAGGTAAACATCGAAAGCTTCCTGCTTTACCGGCATATATCCAAGACTGGTCACAAATTCCACATTCTTTTGTGCCTCTGTCAGCCATTTAAGAAATGTAATACAGGCTTTTTCTTTTTCCGGTGTAGATTTTACCGTACAAATACCGGCACCCCGCTGCATGACCATCGTTTCTCCCCTGGCAAATACGGGACATGGCATGGAAACAATCTCTACTTTTTCCGATGTATTATCCGCATAAGTAACTTCGTCTGAATAATATAACACACTGGCTGACGAAGCCACCGATACAATCGAATCTCCCGTTCGCAAAGGTTCCGTCGCATAACCGCCGCGAAGCCATACTCCTCCGGACAGTGCCGCTTTTGCATAAGGTTCCCATACTGTTTGAAATTCCGGTCCGAAAGCCAGATTTTCTCCTTTAAAGAAATTTTCACCCAGGGATTCTACACCTACCTGAAAATAGTTAAAATGATAATCATGAACGAAAAAATTCTTTCCATCATCAGGAATATCCGGCGTCTGGTTGTCTGTCCATGCAGCATATTGTTCTGCCATTGCGAAGAGTCCTTCCCATGTTTTTAAATCTTCCATCTTCACTCCTGTTTCTTTCGCAAAACGATCAAATGCTGTTTTATTGATAAACATAACTTCCGTTGATTTTGCTACCGGCAAAATGGAAAGCCTTTCATGAATGATACCTTCTTCCAAAAAGGCCGGAATAAATTCGTTCAGTTCTTCTTCTGTAAAATAATCATAATAATCTACAAGTTCTGTATCATCCGGCATCGCCAGAACTGTCTTGGGATAGGAAACAAACATATCCGGCAGTTTGGAAGCACCCGGATCTCCAAATGCGGATGCCAGCACATTTTCATGTATTGTATTCGTATTTGTAACACTGCCAACCTGTACCCGTATATTTTTCTCTTTTCCAATCGTTTCATTAAATTCATCAATCAGATTGTTTAATGGCGATTCTGTCTGTCCGCCATATACATGCCATAATGTAACGGTTACCGGATCTTCGTTTTTCTTCTGCCCACACCCTGTAAAAACTATGACCGCAATCATTACCGGGATCAGGCAGATTTTTCTCATAATATATCTCATATTATTTTTCTCCCTTCCAGACAGTATCTTATAAACCATCTGATATCTCAACAAAAACAAGATCTTAGGATTAAGACACTTTTACACAGTATATGATAACGGTTTTCAGCGATTTAAACACTCCCCATGTGGGTAGTAAAATGCTGTTTTTAAAATCCGTTTATAATCAGATTTTTCTTTGTAACAGCTACCGCCAATTTCGTTTTGGAATCAAAATTCGTTTTCTGCAGCATATTCTTGATATGCCATTTTACAGTCTCCGGTGATATACACAAACTCTCTGCAATTTTTTTATAGGATTCTCCTTCCACCACTAAGCGCAGAACTGCTAATTCCCCAGGTGTAAAATCACAGCTTTTCGCTGTTCCGATCATCACAACCGGCGGAGCATCCGGATACACGCTCTCACCTTTCATCGTGCGATCCATAACCTCCAACAGTTCCTCTTTACCGGCATCTTTATACCAGAAGCTTTCTACTCCCGCTTTGCGCGCCCTGTCAATAAAACTGCACTCTACTAAAGAAGTCACGATAATTATTTTTATCTGAGGCATGGTCCTTTTAATCTTCTCTGCTGCCACAAGACCACTCTCATCATTCTCCGTACAGACATCCATCAAGACAAGTTCACATTTGCTCTGCCTGCATACGGTCTCTGCCATAGCTGCGTTTGTGATGGAAGCTTCCAGACAATATCTACCACTGGACTGAATATAATTTTCCATATCTTCCCGAGCCATACGCTGGTCTTCCACGATCAGTACACGTATCATCTCCGCACCTCCTTTGGTATCTTAACGGTTATCGAAAATTTTGACTCCGCACAGATTCTTAATGTACCTCCACATTGTTCTACCTTTTTTCGTATACCGGATAATCCTCCTCCTTCTTTGACATTCTTCTCCGTTTTTTGTCCATTATCTGTGATTACTATAATCCACTCTTGTTCCTCACTGCCGGATTTTACATACAGTTCGCTTGCCCCGGCATGGCGGACACAATTGGAAAGCGCCTCCAAAAGTATTATATCCATCAGTTCGGAAATATGAGATTCCCAGACCTTTTCTCCTGTATAAATAATTTTCACACCCAAAGTCTTCGCTCTTTCCTGCACCTGCCTGTGCAGGTGTTCGCCTTCCACAGACTCGTTATCTTTATTCAGCAAATCTAATGTCTGCTTCCATTGCGAACGGAAAATATCCCGGTCTGCTTCCGATTCCCGCATCAACATCCGCTGTGCCGCCAGGACGCTATATCCCAGATTATCATGTACTCTCATTTTCATAGATAACATTTCTTCTTCTCTGGTCAGAGTTATTACATTCTTAGAAAGTTCTTTCATAGCCACAGACATTTCCTGAAGTTTCTGATTTTCTTCCTTCAGCAACACTTTGTTCCGATATAATTCCGACACTTCAGAAGCAAGAAATTGAAAAAATCGATCTCCGGCTGTCGTAGTAATCTCTTTCTCTGAAAATTTCCACACGCTTCCATCTGCAAAGCAGTATACTTTCAGATCAACATCATAAAATACATTCTCTTTCAGAGGATGTTCCAGTGCTTCCTTCAGTTCTGTAATATTCTGTATATCTCTTCCCGCCAGATCCTGACAAATTTGATACATTTTCCGATTCATCAGTTTAGGCATTCCGTTCCCATCAAAAAAAACAATTCCGCTCGGCAAATTGTCCAGACTTTCCTGAACTGCATTTTCCCTCAGGCAGCTCTTGCGATACTTATGAATTCCAAAGATCTTCATTCCTACATATAAAAAACCACAAATTCCCATAACAATTAAAATCACATATGGTATTTTAAACATCCGTTGCCGCGCACACAAGCCGGATGTTATAAGGAAAATAACTATAAGCAATGCACTGTCCAGCAGCAACATCTTTCTTTGTCTTTTTCCCGTTCCTTCATAAATAACCAGAATCATATACAGCAAAGTCAAAAAAATAAAAAAGCAAATGATCGTAATCTGATACTCCGGCGAACAATTTTCAAATGTTTTTATCATTTTCCGCTACCTCCTCCCGGAATCAGAGAAAGCAGCCATGCTCCGTCAAAATCCAGCTCCGCACAAGCTCCATATCGTCCTGCAATTTCCCGCAGATCTGTTTTACATTCCACACTCATAGACATGACGATCCGCTCCTCTCTGCGTTTCAGATTTACAGTAAATGCCGACAGATCTTCCAAAGATTCCTCAATGACTGCTTCAAAAAAATCATAAATCTGCATAGCATCTTCACTTCGTATTTCATCTAAAGCGGTGGAAAAACCTGCCTCAACATGGTTCCATTCCAGATTCTTTATCGTTTCCCTGAAACATAACTCCAACTCTCTGATCGGAAATTTCACGGTCTGCTCCGCAATAAAAATAAGATTACTACGCCTTTTTATATAGGCTCCGATCACAACTATCTTCCCTAATATTTTTTTCCTTTCGTTCTCATCTTCTTCCATAGAATATGCTTCAATGAATTCCGTCAAAAGTGCACTCTGCCTTGCCGTCTGTTTCTGTATTTTATCATAAAGCTGATTCTTCACAGAAAGTTTTTCTACTTCTCTTTTTGTTCTCAGATTTTCTTCCTCAATCAGATTCGCATCCTTTAATTCTTCCTTCCTGTCTTCAAGCTCTCTTACGATTTCCTGTAATTCCGACAGGTTTTCCTTCCACAAGACATAGCCTCCCAAAATTGGTTTTCCCGACAGTCTGATCCCATTTTCCAACATGATCGGGCTTTGAACTACCTGTCTTACGATTTCCGGCGCAATATATTCCGAATCCTGCGATTGATAAATGTATTTTCCACTCCGATCTGTAATCTGTGCTGAAATTGTAGATGCTGCAAATAATTGTGCGTATCCTGTATTGGAAGGGATCAATCCGCACTGGATGCAGCTTTCAATGATCAAAGCAAATAAAAGGCATAATGCAGCCGTCATATCTCTTGAAAATATTTTCCAAAAGGGCAGATTCAGATAATAGGCGATGCCATAGACAACCGACAGTCCATAAGCACCAAAAGGCATCCAAAGCATTTTCCTGTTTTTAATTTTTCTGCATCTTAATAGAATAATCAAGAGTGCTGCCAGCAGACAGCCAAGATCCCAGGCGACTATAGCATAATACATTGCTCCATATCCATAGACGCCTACTTCATAGGAAGCTGCTTCCCCCAGTCTCCCCTCCGGGAAAGTAAAAACTAACTGGTGCAGATCATTCGTTAATACAATCCCTATCAGAAACAATGCCGGACAAAACAGCAGACATCGTCTTTCCGGTAATTTATAATTCTCCGGCTGCCGTATATAAAATGCCAGATAAAGACTGACCGTGGGCAGCAACACCATAGGAATATAATAAAGATACCAGGCATAGCGCAATGCTGTCGGCATCTCATACGGTATTTCAAATTTACACATACGAATGAGCATCCAAAAAACTATCATCGCTGCAATCATTATTAAACAACGCCTGGCTTCCTTTTGGATAATCCTTTTTTGAAAAGAAACCGCCCATACCAGATAAAGTCCTATATAAATAAAAGGTCTTAAAAGATGACAAACAGATTGCAGATAAGGATTGGTAAATGACACATAATGCAGCAGAACGGCCACACCTACGCATAGTGCCACACTTCCGACGTATACTGTAAACTTCTTTTTCTCTGACACTGTGCATACTCCTTTCTGTTACGTTTTGCACTATATCTTGTTTACAGTATATCATAATCTTCCTTCCAAATTATACCTTTTATAATTCAGAAAAACTCGCATTACAGAAGATATCTTAGAAGCCGGATTACTTATACAAATATCTTTCTGGAAACTAACACAAAAAGGATGCACTACGGTAACTTCTCCATTACCTTGGCACATCCTTCGTATTATTATTTTTTGCTATTCTTCTTAATGACAGCTATGGCTTCCACATCCATGCTCGCCACATGTATGTCCTTCCCCGTGGTTATGCTCATGGTGAGAACACTTCACATCCGGATTATAATCAAGTGTTTCATTGATAAAAGCTTCTACTGCTTTATCCGCATCTCCGGAAACTCCTCCGAAAAGCTTAATACCGGCTGCCGCCAACGCTGTCTGTGCGCCGCCTCCGATTCCGCCACAGATCAAAACGTCTGCGTTCAATGCATTAAGAACTCCTGCCAATGCGCCATGTCCGCTTCCATTCGTATCTACTACTTCTGAATGTACTACTTTTCCTTCCTCTACATCGTAAATCTTAAATGTCTCTGTGTGTCCAAAGTGCTGGAAAATCTGTCCATTTTCATATGTTACTGCTATTCTCATGATACCTTCTCCTTTTTCTTCTGCATATTTTTTGTAAATTTCCTGTTTGTAACAGCCTCCAAATCTACAGTTGCTGCTCTGACCATCACAAATTCTGAAATCCCCACCCTCGATTCTAAGTGGATGTCCATCAATGAGTGCATCTGCTATTTTCTTCCTGGCAATCTCATAAATTCGTTGAACCGTTGTTCTTGCAATCTGCATAGATGCTGCACACTGCTCCTGACTATAACCTTCCTTGTCCAAAAGACGAATTGTCTCATACTCATCTACCGTCAGAACAATAAGCGTGTTTTTCTCCGTATCACCTGCCGGAAGGAATTCTAAAACATTGGGGAAATGACAGACTTTTCTGCATTTTACTGGTCTCGGCATAAACTGCTCCTTTCTCGCTTTTCTTATATAATATCCCTATAAAAGGCATATGTCAATAACATTTTTGACATATGCCTTTTATGAAATACCATATTCACAAACATTGTGAGGAAAAATATCAAAAAGCCTAACCGTGGATCACGAAATTATATTAATCATACTGACGGTCATTCACCTTATAGGACATGATTTTAGAAATTTTTTTAAATTATTTTTTGAAGTGTAAAAATACATAAAAAAGATGCCAGAATTTCTCCTGACACCATAGTGACTGTGCCAACTTCGTACCCAGTGGGCACAAGGTTGGTTCATTATTCATTTTCTGCATTCGCCAATTCTTTCTTGGTTTTCTTTTTCCCAGAAAGCATTTTATGTCCTGAATAAATAGCCATAACCATGCAAATCAAAGAACTAACCGCAAAATACTTATGTTCTGATTTTAAACCTTTATATCCCCCTGGGCAGAGCCATTATTGTCATTACTTCTCCGTATGTATGTGTCTATTACTTACAAAACTCAAATGCCACATAATACACATAATCGTTATTTGAAATAAACTCTGTTTGGCTATTTATAAGATCATCTAAAGCCGGAACACTCATTGTTTCATCATCATAAAGAAATGCAATAAGTGGCTGCTGCTTATTATATCGGATATCTACGATATTTTGTATTTCAGTTGCGGATCTACCATAGTATTCTCGATCTTCTACATTTTCTAAAATAGGAATTTCAGTTGACAACTTATTTCCATCTCCGGAAATAATTAGTTTAATTACATAATTATCGAAATCCGGCACCATTACGATTTCACCACTTTTTGGTGAACCAATATCTTCAAATCCTATTTCAACTTTGTCCTGATTACTTAATCTTCCTGATTCATATCGGTGAATATGTAATCTGAGTTTTTTATATTCATCCGTTGTGATAAACTTGTAGACGAATGCTCCATCCGGTCCAGCAAGCAGTTTTGCCGTCTGCATTTCTATACTATCCTCTGCAAGAGGCGTAATGAAATTCTGCGGTTTTCTCAAACGGTATATGGTAAATCCGATTATTGATACTGCACAAATAGCTATAACTAATAATATACATTTCATAACCTTCAGACATTTCTGTTTATTTATATTGTCTCGGATCACTTCAATAATATTTGTTTCTGACTTCTGAATCATGTTCTCTTGGGCTATATCTTCTCCTGCCAGAAACTCGTTGAGACTAATACCAAGAATCGAACAAAGTTCTTTATAAACAGATACATCCGGAAGGCAAACTCCTCGCTCCCATTTAGAAACAGACTTATCACTCATACCTAATTTTTCTGCCAGTTGCTTTTGTGTCATCCCCAGGGACTTTCGCTTGCCTGCAATGTATTTTCCGATTTTGATAAGATCCATCCATCGCACCTCCTTCTTATATTAATCGTACTCTATTTGAGAAGAAAAGCATACCCCTCGAAAGTAGAATATGATTTTTTAAGCCGAGTTTGCCAGATAAAATAAAGAGCTTATATAGCGGATTCATATACAACTTTACAGTTTTTATTACTGCATCCTATATATTCCAGACACTGCCAGCAAGAAAGATCGAAGCTCGTCTCTGTCTGTAAATTCATTTTGCACAAATCCTTCTTCTTGGTGGAAAGACAAAATATTATCATGAATAGTTTTTTTGCACGAAAAAATGAGGAATGGAGTCGAACCATTCCCCCACTTGCTACAGGATTTCTCCTGACACCATAGTGACTGAACCAACTTCGTGCCCAGTAGGCACAAGGTTGGTTCATCTCATTATATACTGTTGTAATATAAAAGCGATGCAATGCCACTATAATTTCAATAGATTCATTATCAGTTTTACCATCACATCTTTTTCTTCTGGTTTTGATTCTGCAATCATCAATGTAATTGCTACTAACGTTCCATCACTGAGTCTCTTCTCTCCATCCAAGAACAACGCATTGTTCTTGTCTAAAAATTCCAAGAACAGTGATGCGGCAATTCTTTTACAACCATCTGCATATGGATGATCTTTTATCATAAAATACAATAGATTCGCCGCTTTCTCTTCCAAGGATGGATACGCATCCTGTCCGAATACACTCTGGTAAACTGCGGCAATAATTCCTTGTACCTTACCAGCCTCTTTTTCTACACCAAATACATCTGTTTCAAAAGAATCCTTCATCTGACCAACCATCTGAACACACTCTTCATAAGTAATGCGGTATACTGGAGTACTTCCCTTTGGCTTACTTAATGTCTGGTGGTCATATTGATCCAGAAGAATCAATGCATCTGTGTATTCATTCACAGCTCTGAGCACATCTTTCTCCTCTATATCAAGTGCATCTGCAAGCATCCTTGACTGAATATCAACTGTTTTCTTAAGCGCCTGAAGACGCTTTTCATTGATTGCATAGCCTTTCAAAATAAACTGTTTAAGAACATTATTTGCCCATTTTCTGAAAGCTATACCTCTTTTAGAATTAACTCGATATCCGACAGACAAAATCATATCCAAATTATAAATTTTGGGTTTTCGTCCCCCTGTACTTCTGTCGGAAAAACCGACAGAAGTCTCATCCAGTTCTCCTGAAGCAAGAATATTTGAAATATGTTCGCTTACTGTAGCGTGCTTAACATCAAACAACACTTCCATTTGTTTTTGCGTCAGCCAAACTGTCTCCTGCTCAGGATTGATTTGAACTTCTATATTAACATCACCATCTGTAAATAATACAATTTCATTCTTCATCCTTTAGTTCCCCTCCACGAATATTTCCCGATAACATTTCTAATGTAGATTTTACTGTACTTTTTAGATTCAGTCCATCCTTTAGCCTCAACTTAATTACCCAAAAAGAAGATATATCCATTTCAGCAGATATACCCTCTTCACATTTTAGAATATTTAATAAATTTATTTCATTGTATCAACTGATACGCGCCCTTTTAACGTATATCTTATTCCGTTTGAAACAAATACTGCAATTTTTTCTGAAACAACTCCCTCATTTAATTTCTCGTCACCATTATTATCTTGTATCAGATTAACCTTATATCCTTGCGCTGACTGATATTCTTCCATACTTTCATACATACCCAAATAATCAGTATCCCAACCATTTTTTAACTGTTCATCACTTAAGATCAAATCAATATTTAAACTGACTGGTGAATAGTAGGTTTTACCATGTTCGTATTCTTATCTGTCTTCCTCTTCCAAATAACGGAAATTATCAGTATCTCCTACGATATAATTATTCTTGAAATGGATGGTTCTCGAAAGAATGTAAATGCTCAAATATGCTGATTTCTTCTGCACTGATCTCAGCTGCTCGTACTGAAAATGGAATACTTTGTAGAAAAATCTTAATCTGGTTTCCATATGTATCAAGAATCAAATCAGATATATCTCTTACATAGTTCGTTTGGTTATCCACCATTGTGATCAATATACCTCCAATTTTCAGTTGTTTGTTAAGCTGTCTACTAGGGCGGATTAGGGACTTTCACCCATTAGAAACGTGCGCCGCAAGGCGCACAAAAGAAGAGGTACCTACTTAACGGTGCCTCTTGCTTTTCCATCTAATCTGTTTTATTGCTCTACCCTATCACACTTGCACCAAATGGCATGAAAGAAAGTCTTGCCATTTTAAAAAACTGCTTCCCAAATGGAATTCCAACAATCGTAATACACCAAAGAAAACCAATTATCAGATTCCCCAATGCCATTTCCCAGCCAAAGAACAGGATCCAAATTAAATTCACCAAAAATGAGAACATTCCATTTTCATATACAATTTCTTTTCCAAAAGGCCAGAATGCTAGAGATGCAAATTTGAAACATTGCAATCCCACTGGGATTCCAATAATCGTAATACACCATATGCATCCCGCAAAAATCCATGCCAGTCCACCTAACACTCCTCCAAATATAAACCAGAGAATATTTCCTAATGTTCTCATAACTGCATCTCCCCAGTCTCCATTGTTTTAGTATTCTTTTGAAATTTCTCCTGTACCATCATGAGCATTTTTTCAAAAGACTGTGCAAACCTTACATCATCTTCTTCTGTTCGTTTTTTCGGTCCCTTGATATGATTCTTATGGGAACTTCTTCTGGCTTTTTTATTCAAATGACGTTCCATGAGCATCTGATCAATATTGTTATTCGTGTACCATTTACCCGATTGATGAATGGCATATGCACCTTTTCCCAGTGCCATTGCAGCTACACCATAGTCCTGTGATACGACAATATCTCCTTTATGGCAGATACTGATCAGTTTATAATCTACTGCATCTGCTCCTGCCCCTACTACAATCACTTCGCTATAATTAGAATACAAAATATGATTCGTATCACACAGCAATGTAGTTGGAATATTATATTTCTCTGCTATTGTCTCGATAATACCTACTACCGGACATGCATCTGCATCTACAAATATCTGCACTAGTGCCTCTCCATTTCTTTTTGAATCCATGTCATAATTACATCTACAAGATATTCCTGCTGCACTTGGCTTAGTTCTTTTCCCGGTTGCATTTTATGCCACTTCCGGATGCACTCTCTGCAACATGTTGCAGTTGCATGCTGGGCAATAAATACCGGGTGACCACGCATTGGTGTCTGCTTGCCATCATTTGCTATATATGCCGGAGCTTCTCTTTTTGAGATAAAATCCTCTGCATGTTGTCTGATTCTCTCCATGTCTCGCCTCCCGGCTCGGTCGTTGCTCCTGCTACGCAGGGTCGTCCACTGGACGACCGCAACCTTTTTCGTTTATGTAATCAATATCTTTCTGCTTTAGATGGAAACTGCTTCGGAACTTGGAATTGTCCAATAGCTGCCGACACGCATTACCCCAGAAATCCTATTTTCAGAGCAAAGTACCAGCACTCGTCGTTTCGACAGTCCCCATTTTTTAGCTGTTTGACTGGTTGAAAGATATTCCATGCTTTCATCTCCATATTATAGTGAGTTCACGATCAATCATATTTCTATCTTTAAATTATAATTCCAAATACGAACAAAGTCAATTTACATCCAATATGGTCAACTGACCATGCATCGCCAGATACAGTCCCACAGGCAAAGTTCCAAGCAGTGTCGATGGAAACAGGGCGAATGTCATTTTCATGGTGATCCAGGTAGAAGACAGCCATTTCACAACGAATTTCTTATAATCCAGAATTGCTTTTGCATATTTCTCATAAAAGGTTCCTACCCTGCCAAATGCCTTAATAACCTCTATGCCCTCTATGTATTCCACAATAGTACATTTCCTGAAAAGTCATCAGGAACATATGATAAAACTTTTCGTGCTATATCATTATCATCAGTGCCACTCCAAAATAACTTAATATACAGTTTGCTGAAAATATTTCTTTGCGTAAGAACATCGTCATATATATTTTTTGATGTTTCATAAGCATTTTGTATTTTGTCTGCCATATTACCCTCCAAATTTAATTTTAATTCTAAAAGCTTTAAACTATCGTTCTCTAATCTTCCTGACATTACGATTCATGAGGTGTCTTCCAATATGTCTATAAGCAAATGCTTTAAAGGCTGAAATTTCTTGATGATGTTCCTTCAACAGTTCATCTGGACAATCATAAACACCAAAATCCTGATTGATTCCCTCGCTCTGAATATAAGTATTGTTCCTATCAAACTCAATAATGAGATTTCTGAAATCCTTGACTGCTACTCCATAACCGCAAAATGCACCTGTACATTCCGAATTTTGTTCCTGTAACTTCTTTATGTAGGTTTTATCCAAAATGAAAGCTTCCAGTTCGTACCACTGATTTTCGAAATTAATTTCTACCCAGCTATGGAAAATACTTTTTGGAGCATTACGGTAAACAAACCCGGTCATAGCCCCTTTCTGCAATCTTTTATCAATCGTAAAACCATGTACTCTGCATGGAATATTGCAGGCACGTAAAAGTGCCATAAATAAAGTTCCTTTTGTATTACATTGTCCATAACCATCTGCAAGTACTTTTGAAGCTGAAATTCCGTCATCAATATTATATCCAAATAAAACATCATCTCTTACATAGTTGTAGATTGCCTTAATCCTTTCAAATTCACCCATTTCCTTCCATTTCATATTTTGAATAAGTTTTTGAATTGCTGGATTAGAAAAATCAACCATTCGTGTTTCCCTAAGATACTTATCTTTCATTTCCTATCGCCTTTCCCATAAGTTTTCTCACAACACAATGCATTCGCATACCTTTACGAATTTCAAATTTTTCTACTTTTAATCCTGCTTTTTTACAACATTTTATGACCACATCTCTTGTTGGCACTTGGACATCTCCATGTCCGCATATATTTGCCAACGGCATTTCCAATGTATTCATTAGCCATACCAATACTTTATTGTCACTCGTCACATCTCTCAGTATCAATCTTCCATTTGGGCGAAGACATCTTTTCACACTGTCAAAAAATGCCTGTGGATCCGGATAATGATGGAAGCTCATAGAACAAATAATTGCATCAAATGAATCCTTTTCAAAAGGAAAGTTCTCACAGTCTCCCACAACAAATGTTGTATTTGGAATATTTTTCTTTTTTGCCTGTTCAATCATTGCCGGAGTCAGATCCAGTCCTGTATAATGCCGGTCTGGATGTTTTTCTGCTAATAAAGAAATCATCGGAGCAGGCCCGCAGCCTGCATCTAATAAATCTCTAAATGGCTCCTTCTCTAATTCTTCCAGAATATCCGGATAATCCTTCTTGCACATTTCGTAAATGCCAGCATGGTTACTTTCATATCTTCCTGCTGCTTTTGTAAACTCTTTAATTGACAATTTTTTATATTCTTCATTTTTCATGCTTTTTTCTCCAATCACACCAGCACCATAAATCCATATTCTCATAAGAATCATTCCTCTCCTCTTACCCCAGTGCCACATCCAAGATCATCATCAAACTAAATCCAAGTGCAAAGAAAAGCGTACCAATATTCGAGTGCTGTCCCTGTGACATTTCCGGAATTAGTTCTTCAACCACGACATATAACATAGCTCCTGCTGCAAAGCTGAGTAAATATGGTAATACCGGGATTACCAGCTGTGCGACAAGAATCGTCATTACTGCTCCAATCGGTTCAACGACTCCTGAAAGTACACCTCCCAGAAATGCCTTTCTCTTACTTTCACCCTCTGCCCTAAGCGGCATGGATATAATCGCTCCTTCTGGAAAATTCTGGATAGCAATTCCAAGTGATAAAGCAAGTGCACTTGTTGCTGTAATCTGTGCATTTTCAGCAAGAAATCCTGCATACATTACACCAACTGCCATACCTTCAGGGATATTATGTAATGTAACTGCCAACACCATCATCGTAGTACGGCCAAGTTTGCTTTTCGGTCCCTCTGCCTGATCACTTCCAACATGAAGATGTGGAATCAAATGATCAAGTGCGAGTAAAAACAATATACCAATCCAGAACCCAACAACTGCCGGAACAAACGATAAAGTTCCCATATTCTCAGATTGTTTAATTGCCGGAATCAGAAGACTCCAGATTGAAGCAGCAACCATTATACCTGCTGCAAACCCTGCAAGTGCACGTTGCAGTAACTTGCTAAGTGTTTTTCTCATAAAAAACACGCATGCTGCACCTAGCGTTGTTCCAACAAATGGAATCAGTATACCTTCAAAAACATTCATTAGCATTATGTATTCCTTTCTGTATAGTCAAAAGTACTTTCATATCGTTCCATTGTTAGTTTTAACTAACTATCATGTATAAAAGAAACCGTGCAAAAAGCAAACTGTAATTTCACACGGTTTTCCTTATGTTTAAGTATATCACTTACGCAATCATATAACAATATAATTCTTTTAAGAATTCATTTTAGGATTTACTGTCTTATTCAGCAGAAATACCTGCCAGTTTTACATTTACGTTATAATATCCTACAGAACTTGAAAAATAGGTATACGGATTTGAGAAGTTGCAACCACTACACACAATATTCACACAAAATTCTCTTTATGTTTTCAATTTTTATAGGCTTTGCCAAGTGAGCATTCATTCCTGCTGCCAGACACTTTTCTTTATCTTCTCTGAATGCATTTGCTGTCATAGCAATAATCGGGATCGTCTCAGCATCTGGATGTTTCAGTGACCGGATTGTTTTTGTCGCAGTAATCCCATCCATTACAGGCATCATGATATCCATCAGAATTGCGTCAAAATAACCTTCCGGTTTCTCCTGGAACATTCTGACCGCCTGAAGTCCATCTTCTGCAACTGTCAGATTTGCACCTTCATCAGACAACAACGTTTCCGCAATTTCTGCATTCAGTTCATTATCCTCCACCAGCAATAAGTTTAATCCGCTGATATCCATCTGTGCCGCTGTTTTCTTTACTGTATCTGGTGCGGGAGCAAGTTTAAACGGAATCCTGATGATAAAGGTTGAGCCAATGCCTTCTTCGCTTTTAACTTCAATAGTTCCCCCCATCTTTTCAATCAGACCTTTTACAATCGCCATTCCCAGTCCAATTCCCTGCTGTGTACTTCTTGCATCCTCTCTTTCCTGCGAAAACGGCTCAAATATATGCTCCTGGTATTCCCTGCTCATACCAATGCCAGTATCAGTTATGGTCCACTCATATGTCGTAATTCCGTCAACAGCTTCTGTATAATCTGATACAGTTCTTATCTTGCCGCCAATTCGATTATACTTAATACAATTTCCATAAATATTAAGAAATATCTGTCTTAAATGCACCGGACTTCCATAAATAAAAGGATATCGAAGCTCTTCTTTTTTTGAACAGAACTGTATCTGGATTCCTCTGTCTTTTGCCCGCTGTTCTATGATAGCCAGAACATCCTGGCTTAATTCCTCAAAATTGATGATTTCCTGCGTCAGAGGTACATTTCCATCTTCAATCTTGCTCATCTGAAGGATATCGTTAATAAGAGACAATAGGTAGTCTGCAGCTACCTGCATTTTTCTGAAATTTTCCAGGACCAATTCCCTGTCATCAAAATGCTTCTCAGCAATCTTCAGCAATCCGATAATTCCATTCAGCGGGGTTCTCATATCGTGAGACATCCTGGAGAGAAAATCAGACTTGCTTTTATTTGCTTTCTTTTCACTTTCCAAGGCAATTGATTTGTGCATGAAGTCATTTTTATCCAGCATGAGATTCCAATGTTCAATGGTTCCGTCTTCCTTTATCACTTTCTGTCCACGATCTTCGATGTATTTGTATGTGCCGTCCTTACAGCGTATCCGGTAAATAGTAGCATAATGATCGGAATGAGTATATTGATTTAATGCATCTGCAAGTCCAGCCTGCACGTCATCCGGATGAGCAAGGCTGATAATATTACCGCCAGAAGCATCCAACAGTTCCCTTGGTGTTGCGTAACCGAGCATATTTGCAAATTGTTCTGAAACATATTTGAAAGAGTATTCCGGGTCATCATTGCTGATTTTGACGCCGCCGGGAATGGATACGGTAAATAACTCCAGCTGACTTTGCAGTTTTTTTGTCAATTCCTCGATCATAGCTGTATGCTTTTTCTCTTCTTCCAGAAGCTTCGCATACTCTCTGTTTGATTTTTCCAGTGCCCGCTCTTTTTCCTCTAAGCGGTAATGTTCTGTACGGTCAAGAACATAATTAACTGCAATGACATCTCCAGTTTCCTCTTCACGGTACAGGGCCATGTGATCTTCTGCAAGCATGGGCTCAAAAGTGGCAGTCCTGGTCCAGTATCGGAACGATATATGCCGTTCACCATTTTCAAACCGATTTAATAATCGTTCTCTGTCAAACTCGTGCAGAAAATCTTTAAGACCTTCCTCAGGTATGGTCAATGCCCATGCATCCACCAGACTCTGTAAGCCTGAATTTTCCGGCAAACCTAATTGTTCATTCAGATTATATTTTTTCCCATTAATTACCTGATACATGGAACCACGTACGATATTCTTTGTGAGATTGATCACGCAGTATCCATCGGCAATAGCAAATACCGACTCTTCCAAAAAACGATTATTAATAATATCCTGACTCATGTTTATTTATCTCCCTGTAAATTCTCTGATACAGATTATATTCTTATCCAAATATATCCGTCAACTGTTTCTTTAATTGTTTTACCGCCACAAGGCCATCTCCTTCCTCACAGTATTTCTTTTAAATAATCCTCCCTCCGCCACAACCGGAGAGAGGATATATTCTATTCTGAATTAATTCTGATTGTCAGCTGTTACAGTGCCAAGTACTGGGGCAGAATTATCTGCTGCGGAAGACAGCTTGATTTCATATCCATTATTTCCTAAGCCGTATACAACCCATGCAGATGCATCAGAATTTGTAACGGAAACCACCTCCTACTGTTCCAAGGAGTCCTGATCCCTGATTTTTTGACTTTCCGGACAAAAAAATAAAACCTGCTGCCATCTGCAGATCTCTCCACAGACAACAACAGGTTTCCCCTGATGCATTTATTTACTTTATCATCCGTTCAATACCATCGGTCATACGGATTTCCACGCACCTTCTTTGTCTCTGGTGCTTTCTCAATACTCTTTTCCCATGCATCCCGGAAGGCAATTACAGCCAGTTTTCCAGAACATCATTCAACTTATTCATATCCAGCGGTTTCGCGATATGTCCATTCATGCCTGTATTTTTGGCCAGCTGTACATCTTCTGCAAAGGCATTGGCAGTCATAGCAACAATAGGCAGTTTTCCCTTTTCACCCGGAAGGCTCCTGATTGCTGCAGTTGCCTCATAACCATTCATGACAGGCATTTGGATATCCATAAAAACAAGATCATACAATCCTTCCGGAGAAGCTTCCACTTTTTCAACTGCGATTTTTCCATTTTCTGCTGTTTCCACTTCTGCCCCTGTCATCTGCAAAATTTCAACACCAATTTCTCTGTTCAACTCATTATCCTCAGCCAACAGAATCCTTTTTCCTGTGTAGTCTGATTCTGACAACTTCTCCAGATAATTTCTTGCTGTTTTTTCTTTTCTGCCTGAAGTAAACTGCCGTAGTGTTGCCGTCAGCCTGGAACGGAACAGCGGTTTTGCAATAAAAGCATCTACACCTGCAGCCTTTGCTTCTTCTTCAATTTCGCTGAATTCATAGGATGTCAATACAATGATGGTGATCTCTTTTCCTATCCGTTTCCGGATCTGTCTGGCAGTTTCTATACCATCCATCTCCGGCATCTTCCAGTCTAAAATAACAGCAAAGTAATCATCTTTCAACTCATGCCGTGCATAACAGCACTCAACCGCTTCCCTGCCAGAGAGAACCCATTCACCCATAATACCGATTTCCTTCAGTGTGGCAACTGTACTTTCACAGCATGTCTTATCATCATCCACTACCAGAACCGGCAGATTCATCAGATTTTTGTCCTGTTCTTTTTCTTTTTCCTGAAGCTCCAGATAAATTGTTACTGTGATTTTAGTTCCCTTGTGCAAGGTACTGTCCACTTTAATAGTACCATTCATCAGGTTCACAATATTTCTACTGATTGCCATTCCCAGACCAGTTCCCTGAACTCTGGTTGTCCGATGGTCATCCGCGCGGCTGAAAGGATCAAACATGATTTTCTGGAATTCCGGTGACATACCGATCCCATTATCCTCAATCGTAAATTCATAGCATCCAAGTTCTGAAAATCCATTTGGCTTTTCCTCTATAGAAAAAATAATATTTCCACCATCCGGTGTATACTTGATCGCATTACTCATCAGATTCACAAATACCTGCTGAATCCTCAAGCTGTCACCACAGACAGCCTCATGTTCAATATGATTGATGTGTATATCAAAATTATGTTTATGTTCATCAAGCACCGGTTTCGTAAGTGTAATAAGATTATCTACCAGCTCTGACAGATTGAAATCTTCCTGTGCCAGTGTCATTTTTCCACTTTCAATACGCGCCATATCCAATACTTCATTGATCAGCCCCAGCAGATGGCGGCTTGATTCTGTGATCTTGCTGAGGCATTCAATGACTCTGTCCTGGCTCTCAATATTTGCTCCTGCGATTGCCGTCAGACCCACAATCGCATTCATTGGTGTCCGGATATCATGGGACATATTGGAAAGGAATTCTGTTTTCGCACGATTTGCATTTTCTGCGGACCGGTAAGCCTCTTTCAGTGCCTGACGGGATTCAATCTCTGCTTTCTTCTCCTGTGTCACATCCATAGATGCCAGCAATACCTTTTCCAGCTTTCCATTCTTCCATTCCAAGGGAATATAAGAAGCGATTTTATAAGTCTTTTCATCCCGGCTGCAATACTCAAACTTATAAATATCATTTTCACTTTTCAGTTTTTTCCGAATATTATCCGGGGCTATCAGGATATCTATAGCTTCCAATGGTTCCAGTGTCTTATATTTTTCAAGAACCTGCATCTGAAAATCATGATAAAATCCCAGAGGTTTATATATCATCTGTCCATTCAGGTTGTAGAATTCATATCTGTCATTTTCCAGATCACAAACAACAAAGCGGTCAACCAGACGCACAATACTCTGAATCAGCTGCTCCATGGAAGCATTGTCCGCTGCCATCTGCAGATGCCGTGCGCTCTCCACCTTTGCCTCCGTGATATCCCGCAGGAAGATCATGGCATATTCTGAATCCTCGATCTCGCCGCGTATGATCACATTGCGGACCCATCGTTCTTCTCCATTCAGAGTGATACGGCACTCCAAAGCCAATTCGGTTTCCAAACCCTTCAGCTTTTCTGCAATATAACCACGGTCATAAAAAGCGGATACCGCCTTCTTATCTGTCTCCACAACATAGGAATCCACAAAATGCCGGATCAACTCATCCCACGTATGACTCTGTTCAAAGACTGTCATTAGGGACGGTTCAACCTTAAAGGTATCAAAAGTATTTGCTTCCAGATTCACATAATACTCGCACAGATCTGTTTTCGTAAAAGCCCGGTGGAAAGCAGCAGATTTTTGTGCCTGCATGATTTCTTTTTTCTCCGCATCAATGTTAATAAAAATCCCGGCAATCCTGCTGGCAGAACCATCCAGACGTCGTATTACTTCTGCCGATGCCCGAAACCACTGGTATTGATTATCCTTCATTCTCATACGATACTCTACCTGGTATTTTATCTGGTTCGTCTTATCCTTAATTGCCGCCTGAAGCTGCACCATTACTCTTTCTTTATCCTGTGGATGCAGAAGATCTGACCAGGATTCCAGTTTATTCGGAAAGTCCAGAGTGTCATGATAGCCAAGCATTTTTCGGAATTCATGACTCCAGTTTACATTCACAATTTCACTGTTTTCGTCACAGTCAAAATACCAGAAGCCGGAATAGATAGCCTCATTGAGCAGTGCCAAATTTACATGATCCCAGTTAACCTGTACGGACATAACCCAGATCTGTCTGCCCGCCTCATCTGTCGCATCCTCTTTACAAAGCCGTACATTATTCACTGTACCGTTTGCTGCAATGATCCGTGCTTCCCCTGTTCCGTGAAGCTGCAAAAAACGGTCTCGCTCCAATATATCTTCCGCGTCATAAAAGAAGTTTCTCAATGAGCCTTTTGTCTGTTCCATGAAAGTATCGAATGTATATCCTGTACTATGCAACAGCAGATTATCCACAGACAAAATAGACAGGTTTTGGTCATAAGATCCTGTCATTATACCTACCCCGCCATTATTTTCCAGTGTTTTCTGTATGGCTTGTGACATAGCCTGTGTCTGTCCCGTTACAGTCTCACCTAAAGAATATATTTTTTCTTCATAATTTCCCATTTTATAAAAATCCTCTCTTCGTCTTATGCCTTCTTCATCCTGCTTTTATCTGTATACAAAGAATCTGTCCCTGCCAGTTTTCGTGCCCATTTGGGCATATAAAAAGGATACTTGCCCAAATATGCCCGTATCCCTACTATATTTCTTTAGAATCACTCATCGATAAAGTATAAAAGTTATCGAGATCTCTTCCGCTTTCACATCTTTTCCATATATGATATAGAAACAGTTGCAACCAGCTGACCTGGTCAAACTTTCTGACTTTAGCCTCTTCTGGCTTTGCGTCCCAGACTTTCATCTAGTTTGCCGTTTTCCTTATTATAGCCTTTAAACTTATGCAATAAAACCGGATTTATTATACTATAGTGCTCTGCTGTACACAAGAAAAACATTACCGTTTTTAGTAGAAAAACAAAAAAAGAGCCCTAAACATACCTTAAATATGTTTAGAACTCTCCTATTATCATCCTTTTAAAGGATAATCATTTTTACTAATTTGTGAATAATGAAGTGTGCTAATTAACAGTATGGATTATTCAAATTCGTCTCACAGGAGTTTGATTTCTGTAATTTCAATAGCGTTTTCGCTACTTTTCATTGTTGTATTCGCCATATTAGCAGGCATAATTTTAACTGGCATAAAAATTGTACTCAAAATGTACTCATATATCAATCCAATAATTTATTCCGAAATACAGAAATTATCTCTCATTATTGCATTCGCTCCTGAATTCTTTTATCAGATTCTCAAATTCTGCTACAGACATTCTACTATACATTTTGCACCAATATTTCTTTTGAAAGAGCGTCACTTTATGCACTGAAAGTTTACATACTTTTATCACAAGCCAACGATGTCTTCTTTGAATTTTTTTATCTTTTGCTTCCTTAAATGACATCCTGACAAACAACACTTCATATTTTGAATAAAGTTCAAGTATGTATTCTAACGGTATAATTAGTATTAAATACACAATAGGAATCATAAAACTAATAAAAGTATTTAATGCATCCAGTTCTTTATATTCATGTATTCCAATCTTTATAGTCTCGTATAGTATCCAAAATCCTGCCACCGCAAGAACCTTATCTAGCAACTTATGTACTTTCTCATACTCCTCTTCGCGCTCTGCAATTACATTCATAATTACAATTATTGTTGTGATCGGAATAATTACCAATTCAACCCATATGTTGAAAGTAAATGTGCTAATAATAAATTCCAAAACAATCGTCAATTTCAAATTATCTTTTAAAACTTTTCTAATATATTCCTCATCTGCCTCTTTTGAAACAGCATTCATGCAGTATATCAAACCTGAAAAGACAAACCAAACTATAATATCTTTAATAAAAGCATTATCCCAAAACGGTAACTGATAAAATATTAAAGTTATACCCAAAACATAAAGGAAAATAATCCCCCAAAGTATTCTTAACTTCTTACCAAAGAATATTTTTACAACATTCCAAAATGCCTCTCTAATCTGTCTATGTGCCATTGCATACACAAATAAAATAAATGCCCAGATCACAGTTGCCCATTCCCTAGTAGTTAAAATTTCCATATATCATTTACTCCCCAATCTGAAGTTTATTTCACTGTTATTTTTTTCAATATCGGCAAGTATCCTACATAATTCAATTATTATAGTTGCACTTACTTTAATTTGCTGTTGCAGCCATACACTCTGACTGTTATAATCAGTGCATGGGTGCTACCATACAACGGTAGGCGGTTAGTCCTTCAACAGAGGGACTGTGACCCTCTGATTACATAGAAACCCTTACGGGAATCCACTGGAAAGGAGGGCTAAGCCAATGAGTATTGTAGATTTTATCGCAGTAGTGGGCTTCGGCTTAACCTGCTTTAGTATCGGATACACATTCGGTAAGGATAATCATAAACCACAAAAATAGCCGCCCCAGTCTGGTAAACTAAGCGGCAATTTTTGTCTAACTTTATATCGGACTAACCGTCTATCGGTAGCACTCTTTTTCTATAATCATATTATCACGCTTCAATAGAAATGTCAAAATTTTTCTGATCCCTGAGAATCATCTGCAGCTTCGATAATCTGCAATGCCCTTTTCACTTCATCAGTTTCCACCAATACATCCATACCGTACATACCAAATCCTGATGCACCATGCATAGAGACACTTGCACCTGCTTCCTGTGAAAAAGCAGCAATTCCATGTTCTTTTAATAGTTCTACAATTCTTCCCGCTTCTACTATGTCTTTGGCATTGTAGATTTTTGTACAACCCAGCTTTGACGTTGGAATATCTCTTTGCTCCCCATTAACCGAAATCCGTCGCCTCTTCCTGTTAAAATATGATAATACCCTGAGAACAATAAATGCCACGATTGTGATTCCACCCAGAAAAAGTAAGGACAAATATATCGTTTGCTTCTCGGTTGCCCCCATTCTTCTCAGGCAGATACCATAAAACACAGAGAAAATTCCTGCACAGATCACACTGGTAAGGAAATCTCTCCATAGTGCCTCTCTCGCAGACAAGCCTTTATCCCAAATGCCATTATGTACCATAATAAACGCATATACAATTCCGCCTACCAGAGCAATTAACGTTTCACCCAGCACCAGACGAAGATTTACTGCCAATAGAAGCTGTATGATAATAGCTCCAACACTGATCAGGAACATAGATGCAAAAGCAAGATTTCCGGCTTTTAAAGCTTTTTGCTTTACCCAATCTTCATAATCAGCTACTTTGTTTAATGTTTCTTTCATCTCTTTGTTCATGGTCGAACTCCTTTCTCCATCCAGGAACTCTTTTATTTCAATGTCATAATAATCAGCAAGTTCAACCAATATACTTAGATCCGGCATATTCGATCCTGTCTCCCATCTGGAAACGGTTCTCGCCGATACGCCAAACTTTTCTGCAAGCTGTTCTTGTGTAAGATTTTTTTCCTTACGGCATTGTTTCAAAAAAGCTCCTATCTTTTTTGTGTCCATGTTTCTACCTCTCTTTCACCTACAGCTTACCAATTATTTCAAAAAATCCCACGACACAAACCGAGAATCACCTGATTTTCCACCAGACATTGCGTGTCTGGTACAGATTAATCCATTTCAAACAAAAAATTTTCGTAATCTTTTACGTAATATCTGATATTTTTCCGGCCTTTTTGAATAATGATATGTCCCTCTGCTTCCAGTCTTACTTTCTGTGCCTGGATACCTCCGGGATACTTTTCATTCAATTCACCATTTGCTTTCAGCGTTCTCCAGTAAGGAGTTTTATCTTTCAATCTCTGATGGCTTGCCCAGGCAGCAATAGATACAAAAATTCCGGCAGTTATAGGTTCTGTAAAATCTGCATCATTCTCTTTTGCAAAAAATTCTCTTATCTTTCCAACTGTAATCACTTTACCATATGGAATTTTTTTCATCACTTCATCATAAGCAATGGGCGGTGCAAAGTACATTTTGTTTCCACCATATTTTTCAATGCTCTTTACATCCGTGATTATCTGAAACTTTGGCATATCTTTATTATCCTGCAGCATTGCATTAAAATCCTTCTTATCTTCATTAGCCATATCCGCCACCTCCTGATCTAAGAATATACATCTTTCCGATTTTATGCAATGAGACACTTTTGTAAATTTCTTATCATAACCAGAATTTATAACTCTTTCCTATGATTTAAGTGAATGCCAATATGTCCTACCCCCAGTATTATTGTAGACACGAATAACATTGGGTTTCGTCCGTATATAGCAATCAAACAACACGCTATAACTGGAAGAGTAGCACCTGCAACAGGAATACCCATTATACTGCTATAAAAATCTTTCATCGTCTTTTCACTTTTAAAATATCGTATCCAATATAATTCATACATAATCATCAGAACAAATGCAGCAATTAACCAAATCATCCATGCTGTAATACCTTGAATATTAAAATCACTGAAAATCAGCAACAAACAAGTCACTAAAACTTCGCCGGCTCTCTCAAACAACAGCAAGATTTTGTTTTCATTATGTACATATTTTTCGTAATCCTTTGGCTGATTCTTCGTCCAATATAAGTTTGGAATCATCAACATGATAAGAAAAATCAATCCAATATATGAAAATCCCAAATGCATACATTCACCTCATGATTCCCGATAATTTTCAGTTCTATAAACTGAACTACGATTTTTCATTTTGAAGAAAAATCTAAACAATCAATCGTTTTCTTAAATATCCGCTTTTCTTCATTCGTTCATATGTACCAAGTGTATCATTTTTATTTATAAACTCCAATGTTTCGTCATATTCCATTCCTAATATAAGTAAATTCATTCTTGCAGCATGCAAATAATTCTCGTACCATTCCCATTCTGGATTCCTAGACAATTCTCGAATTGTAGAGCGTGATACTATAGGATTTATTGCGTAATTATCTGGTTGACAAAAACTATTTACAATATTAATATTGTTCTCCATTACTTTTGTTTGTCCCACCATAGAACCACCCATACTATTCCATAGAGGAAAATGACCATACTTTCTTCGGAATGACTCAATTAATATGCCTTCTACTCTCTTTATATCATCTCGTCCTTGCTCACTTAACATATCCTCAATTGGAGAGTTCTGCTGCTTTGCAAATTTCTCATACACTTTTCTGTTTCTATGAACCAACGGTTGAGATAACGGCGATTGCACAAATATTGTGTAACCCAATCGTTCATTTCTTGAAAAATAATCTTCAATTTGTTTTTGTTTCGATCCCTCTTTAATTGGTAAAATCCCATTATGCTGTTTAAATCTTTCTGCTAGGTCGCCTGCTAATCCAATATAGAGAACTGCTTCCGCATAGTAATCCCAAAAACAATAAATTCCTGCCGAAGCCCAACCGTAGTTATCTGTCGGAGAACATAAATCATCGATAGCATCTGCCATTTCCAAGGCTTCTTCTTTTCTATACGCATCTATAATAACTGTTCCAAACATTACATATCTCCTTGCTAAACACCATCTGTCTTTTTCTCATTTTATCACACTCACATTCCAAACACCATTCTTATATTAGCAAAAGAACAGCCTTCCGACTGCTCTCTGTGCTTACTATAATGTAGCTAACTTACATATCGTTCGCATCCTATATATGTTTTTTCATATTCTCACAACTCCATTTCTTTGTGTTTGATTTTATTTTTCTTCTGCTGCATATTGTGCTCCTGGCTTCTTTCTCTGCCCCATTGCAGCCTGTCACTCAGTTTTCTCGGCATCTGCTCTTTTCGTTTTTGTTCTTCCAGTGCCTTTTCCTTCTGAATATCATGCCAGATTGCCGACTCTATAGTATCACTGCCAAATATCCGCAGTGCTCTATTATATTTATCTGATATGACTTCCAGCTTATCTACATCATCACACAACTGATTGCACAGATCCGCTACCTTATCAGCTTCCTTTTCCAGATCATCATAATCTTTCTTCAACTGCTGATAGTTATCTCTCCATTTTTCTGCTTCTCTGGAAAGTTCTATCACTTTCGCAGCTAACCCTGCAATATAATTCTTCATCTTAGCGAACAGTGGTTTAATCTTTTTATTGCGATATGTAGACGCCAGTTCCAGTGCCCCGGCTTCCGGTAACACTAATTTAATTTGCCCGGAATTCTTTAATTCCTTATCAATACTATTTATGATTAACTGCAACTGATTCCGTTGTTTCTCCATATACTTGAGTTCTTTTTCCGCCTGTTCTTTGCTTTCCCTGACTTGATCCCTGGCTTTTTCTGCATCAGCTTTTTCCTGATTAAGCACCTTTATATTTGATTCTGTCGCTTCTACATCTGCTGTTAAATTTTCTATTTTCTGCTCCAGCTCCTTTACTTCTTTTGCACGTTCCTTCTTCTTAAAATTATACACATCCAGATGTTCTTCATGAGTTCCTTTCTGCTCCCATTCGATTTCATACCGCTCCATAATCTCTGCCAGAACTTCTTTTTCATGATTAATCCATTGATTCAATTCTGTTTCATGCTTGGCACCACCTTGAAATCCAAGACTTTTCAATGCCTGTTTCAACGAGACTCTTGTATCCATTCCTTTTCCCTTCCATCCGGTTACATAAGGTACAAAATCAATATGTAGATGTGGGGTAGCTTCATCTTGATGCAGATAGCAGCAAAATACTCGGAGTGTTGGATTTCGTCTCTGAAAATCCTGCATATATTCATTCAATACTTTCACCGCAAGATCTCCCTCTGGTGTCCCGGCAGCCATATCTTTATTATTTCCAATCTGGAAAATCACCTCATGGAACAACTTCTCCTGCTTTCCATGCTGGATCTTATCATAATAATTCGTAATCTTCCGGTCATTTCTTTTCCCGACATTATACCGTTCTACCGATTCATCAAACAGTTCTTTGTAAACATCCTTCAGATTTTCATCCCGGTAACAGATGTTCAGATATACTCTGTTCGGATTAACATTTTCTGCAATAAAATCCCGTCTGTTATGAGCAAGAGAACCTGCTCCTGTCATACCGCTGATCGTTCTTTTCATCATCCTATTTTTTCACCTCACATTCTCTAAATAGTGCCGGATACGGCACATAAATTGTATTCATGCCCGTTAGGGCGGTTTTGTTACTTTTGTCAAAAGTAACGCAAAAGCACTTTCGACAGCCGTACCGTCCATCAAAAGTAACCTTGCGCCCTCCCGGGAGCTTTTCCTTCCTTCGGTCGGTATGTCTGTACCCGGTTATATCCTTGCACGAATATATTCCAGATTACCGTGATACGGTGTACCCACCAGATACCAGTTCCGGGCAGCATCCATTTCCATTCTTGTCTGCGTCCATTTTCCATCCATTAAAACCTGCAGGCATTCCCCACAGTGTAATCCTGTATCAAGCCATAAGTCCGATGACAAGATGCCGTATCTTCCGTTACTGCTGTTATAACCAAGTCTTCCTTCTCTCATTATCCAATCTCCTTTTCAAATACATTTGAAATTCCTACCAAGGATGCCCTGAATCAGGGCACCCTTCCCGATGTCTTCCAAAAACTTCCGTCTTCACATCTGCAACTTTTCCTTGTCTGCCATTTATACAGGAGCGTGCCACGCCCCTGTCATATGGCATTCAAAGAAGAATTACCATCGAAAGTCAGCCTGTATTCCCCGCCTGTCCAGATACTCCTGGCGAGCTTTTTCCCGTTCTTCCTCTGATGGAGCTGTTTTTGATTTTGTATATAATTCACGCTCTGCCATAGCGTTCATTTTTTGTTCCAAGCCTTTTTTCACATCAGCGGCACAATTATCATCATCAAGCAGATGATATCGGAGCAGTTTCATAAATAATTCATGTGGTATTTGTACATTTTTCATTCATAGCTCCTTTCAAGATAGCAAGATTCCCGGTTCTTAAAGAGATGGTAATCTTGCCATCTTCCCAATATTATTCAGGCAACATCCAGAACCACTGGTTACCAATTTTTACAGAATCAATTTCCAGTTCCTTCTTCGCATTCCATAGTGTTTTCTTTTTAATTCCCCTGCTTTCTGCCTCTTCTGCCACCTTTGTCTGTGCTACAGAACCAGATGCCAGGACTTCCTTAAGAAATTCCTTCGCTGAACGAATTTTCTGCCCCCGGTTCTCTCCGCTTAACAAATCATCTGCGCTGATGTCATATTCCCCGATCCATTCAAATCCAGTATCTTTATCCAAACGGAATGCAATGGTTTTTCCTTCCGGTGCAAGGGAACTTTTTACATGACACACCACACGAATTTCTGGTTCATCCTTGATCCTTCCGACAATCAGTACGCTTCTGGCAGCTGCTTGAAAATCAATAGAGCCAAGTCCACGGTATGACGATTTCCCATTACTGTTTTTGTTCATATGACCAATCAAAATAATTGCACAATGATATTTCTCAGCAAGCACCGCTATACGCTTCATCAAGGGGCGAATTTCATTTGCCCTGTGCATATCTACAGCAGCCCCCAGAAAGCCCTGTATCGGGTCTAAAACTACAAGACGTGCTTTTGTCTTTATAATAGCTTCTTCTAATCTGGCATCCATCATAGTCAATGCCTGATCGTTATCATCAATTACCATCACTCTGGAGCAGTCTGCACCTGCTGAAAGAAGTCGGGGCTTAATGGTATCGCCCAATCCATCCTCTGCAGTCTGATAAATCACATTTACCGGCTCCAGAGCCATTGTTTTTCCTTCCAAGGCTGGTTCATCACTGCCCGATGGTAATACTGCCTCGCCTTTTGTCAGCTTTGCAATAATCTGCAGCACCATTGTGGTCTTGCCCTCACCGGGATCTCCCTGCACGATCGTAACTTTCCCAAAGGGAATAAAGGGATAAAGCAGCCAGTCTATTTTTTCTATCTCTACTTGTTCCATATTTATTAGTTTTAAATTCGGTTCGTTTCTTCTGTTATCCAAAATTACCTCCATTTTCTGTTGAAAGATGGTGGAGACTTTGGTAGAATAACCTCAGTGATTGATTTGGATTTTCTACCAAGTCTCCGCCTTTAGGTGTTTGCCGACACTTAAAGGCTTTTATTTTTCATCTTCCAATATCTCTGTTTTAAAATCACTTGCTGTCCAAGCTGCTAAACAACCATTACCAGTGATTTCAATTACCTGTTTCATTAATGCCCGGCAGTCTGCCAGTACCTCATATAAATCCTCTGTTTCCAGATGATCCAGACGCTCCCACAACCGCCTTATTTCAAGGCTTAACCGATCACTCTGATATTTACCAACCGCAATCTTTACTTCCTGATGGAGTACCGATTGAAGGAAATATTTCCCTTTCGGCAGTCCACTCACTGTAATGCGCGCTTCTAATTCTCTGCGTTCCTCAGGTGTCATCCGAAAACAAACTGTCTGATTGCGTTTTCTATCTTTATCTAATCCACTCATTACAAATCCCCCTTGTACTCCCTATCCAGCCGTTCAGCCAGTTTTGTCTGCTTGTTTGGATAAAGATGTGAGTAGGTATTCAGCGTAGTTTCCACTTTTTCATGGCCGAGCCGATTCGCAATCTCCAATGTCGAAAATCCCAGTTCGATCAACATACTTGCATGGGAATGCCTCAAATCGTGTACTCTTATCCGCTTTACGCCACTTTCTTTAATTCCTCGCTGCATTTCATGCTCCAGATAATATTTCGTAATAGGGAACAACCTGTCGTCCTCCTGCAAATCATACAAGCTGTCCATATAATCTTTGATATCTGCAGCAAGAAACTCTGGAATGGTAATCACTCTCTTGCTTTTCGATGTCTTTGGTGGAGTGACCACATCTTTCTTACCAAGACGTTGATATGATTTTGTAATAGCAATTGTTCTCTTTTCCAAATCCACATCTCTCGGATTCAGAGCCAAAAGTTCTCCCAAACGCATTCCCGTCCAGTACAAAGTCATAAATGCCATATAAGAAAGCCTTTTGTTCATAACACTGTCGATAAACCTCCTAAACTCCTCTCCTGTCCAGAAATCCATTTCTTCTGCCTTACTCTTACCCATGCTTCCGGCTTTTGCACAGGGATTACTTTTCAAATCATAATATCGAACCGCATAATTAAAAATTGCACTCAACTGGTTATTGATTGTTTTCAGATAAGTGGGTGAATACCCCATTTTAATCAACTCATTCTGCCATTGCCGGATGTCAGCTGCAGTAATATCATTTACCCGCTTATTCCCAAAATACGGGAGAATTTTCAGCTCCACAATATACTTTTTCGTTCTCATGGTATGCTCCCGCAGGCGAGTTTCCATATCTGCACAATACATCTTCCAAAAATCCGCAAACTTCATATCAAAATCCGCTTTTTGCGTAATAAGGAAATTTCGAAGCCATTCCTCCGCCTCTCTTTTGGTCGCAAAACCTCTTTTGGTAGATTTCCGACGTTTTCCTTGCCAATCCGTATAACGATACTGAATCAACCATTTTCCTGTTTTCTTGTCTTTTTCCGCTTTCATTCGACCACCTCCCACACACTGAAACCATACCAGCGTTTTTCAAAATAGCGTCTGGGAACTTTGCCCGCAATCACCAGAAATCCTTCTTTTTCCAGTTCCTGATTCAGCTTACGGATCAGCTTGTAAGCATGACCTACAGAAACACCCAGCATTTCTGCGAGTTCATTTGCAGTAATATAAATCTTTTTGTTTTCTGCCATATATGTATCCTCCTTTTCTCTATGTAGCGTTATCGCTACTTTTATAATCTCATTATATGTAGCGACTTCGCTATTGTCAAGTATTTTGAAATGCCAGTAGAAAAAATTTTTTAAACATGGTATAATGTAGCCATCTCGATACATGGAGGACGATGAAAATGACCATAGGAGAAAAAATCAAATACTGCCGAAAGCAAATTGGCATTACGCAAGATAAACTGGCTGAGCTAACCGGCATCCATCCGGTTTCTATCCGAAAATACGAAACAAATAAAATGCAGCCACAACCTCCTCAGTTAGAGAAAATTGCAGCTGCACTCGGTGTCAGTTATAATGCTTTGAATGGCAGTGATACCGCCGGACTTCGTCTGGAAACAGTCGGTGATCTGATGGGCGTACTTATGGTGCTTTGTAATTCCGGCATCCTCCAGATCAGCGGAGAGCGTGGAGAAGACAAGATGTTAAAAGATAATACTGTATCCATCCATCTGAATCCAGTTCTCTCTTCTTATCTCGAAATCGGATACACCACCAGAGGGAAGGCACATACGCTGTCTTTGCAGGATGCATTGTTGAATATCAGAAGTTACAAGGTATTTAATGACCTGTTGAAATGGGAAAAAATGAATTACATCTACCAGAGTGTTTTGGAATCCGCTGGTGATAATCCAAATGAAGCAACACAGGCAGCTATAGATGAGATAGCCGAGACAAAAGAAAAAGTGGAATTGGAATTGCAGAGAAGTCAGATGTTGCTTAATACTTCTGATGGCATTAAAGTTAAAATAGATCCTAATTACTGATACTAAAGAAAGGGCTAACTATGATAGAACAAATTCAAATAAACGATTGGAGACAATTTGACAACCTAACTATTGATTTTGACAAACGACTGACCATATTAACAGGTGCAAATGGATCTGGAAAAACCACTATATTAAACATTCTTTCTAAAGCATTTGGTGAATCTGTTAAGTTTGTTAGCAATGTTAGTGAAACCGCCGATGGCTCTATTGATTATACCTCAAGTGTTATAGGAGATTTGGAAGAAAAACGTGATAGTAATTATAAATCTTCCGTTATCGGAAATATAACATATAATTCTACAACTTCATCCATTTTAGTCCCTGAACAAGTATCAACTACTTATAATATTGATTTAAAAGATACTAAACCATGTAAAGGTATATACATCAACTCCCATCGTTCTTTATTTCAGTACAAAAAAGTCGACAATATCCCTACGCATGCGCTAAAACGAGATGAAATTTTTAGTGCATACCACAAATATAAAACATTACCTTTATCCGACACCTACTACAACCCAAATGAACAGGGTGCAACCAAACATATAAAGGAAGCAATTATTTCTTTAGCAACTTTTGGTCCTGGCAATAATTATGTAAAATCAAACCAAGAAGCATTGGATATCTTCGAAGGTTTTCAATCTATACTTCACAAAATATTACCGCCTAAAATTGGTTTCAAAAAATTATCTATTGAAATTCCAGAAGTTATTTTAGAAACAGATTCTGGCAACTTTCCTATTGACGCTGTTTCTGGCGGTATAGCATCTATCATTGAACTTGCTTGGATGATATATATGTATGCTCCATTCAATGAATCATTTACTGTATTATTTGATGAACCCGAAAATCATTTACACCCAGAATTGCAACAGACACTTTTGCCAAATTTATTAGGAGCTTTTCCTAATGTACAATTTATTGTTGCCACACACAATCCATTTATCATTTCATCCGTAGAATCATCATTAATATATGTTTTAAATTATACTAAAGACAACAAAATTGGTTCTACTTTGTTAGATAATGTAACCAAGGCAGCGTCCTCAAATGAAATATTACGAGAAGTACTTGGAATCTCAAGTACATATCCTTTATGGGCTTCATCAAAAATAGATATTTTAGTAAGAGACACTATTGCCAAAGGAATCTCAGAAGAAAGTCTTTCAGATTTTCGTAATCAGATGGAAAAGTTTGGTTTCTCCAACGTCATTCCGACTGCCTTAAATCAATTATTTGAAGGTGATAGCAATGATAAAAATTAACAAAGACACAAAACCTAAAATTTTGGAAGATAACGCTAAGCAGTGGACAGACGAATATTTAACTGCTTTAAAACAATCGACACCTGTTCCACCCCATATAAAATATAGATATCAACATAACGATATTAAAGATGCATTAGAGAAAGAAACTCATGGAAAATGTGCTTATTGCGAAAGTAAAATCAAACATGTTGCCTTTGGTGATATTGAGCATATACTTCCCAAAAATAAAAATGCCTGTCCTGAATTATATGTTGAATGGACTAATTTGACTTTAGCCTGTGAAGTTTGTAATCGCACTAACAAGAAAGACTATTATAATCCTTCCGATCCTTTAATAAATCCAATTGCTGATGAACCTGATAAATATTTAATGGCATTCGGCCCTTTTATATATCAAGTGCCAGGAGAAAGAAAAGGAGAGTTATCTATTGCAATTTTAGATTTAAATCGCTCTGAATTAATAGAACGTAGAAAAGAAAAAATTGAAAATTTATTACCTCTGGTTGATAAATGGAAAAAAGAAACTAATGAGACTTATAAAAAACTGTTATATTCACAGATAAAAAAGGAGGCCGAATCAGATAAAGAGTTTTCATTTATTATTAACAGCTACCTTAAACAAATAAATTTTTACAATTAACATATTTTGTACTCAATCTGTACTCAAACCACATAGCAAGAGCCCGGAAACCCGCATAAATGATATGCTCCCCATATGGTAGACAATGGAAATATCCAAAATTCTATCATATG
>ERZ1026901.233-NODE-233-length-49579-cov-25.561849_pt1 | contig 49579 bp, 28 predicted proteins | sample MGYA00380179_ERZ1026901 | MGnify/ENA primary metagenome ERZ1026901 (study PRJEB33269, sample SAMEA4719815) | human gut metagenome | biome: human-associated habitat; feature: organic feature; material: feces | place: Cameroon | collected 2013-10 ... | reverse complement strand
GATAACATTACCCTTTTCAACAGTAATGCCTGCATTATTTTCAATGCTGCCTTGCTCGCTGTCTACTTTAATATCTCCATTAGCGCTGTGCAATGCACCGTTAATAGTGATATCCTTATTGGTTTCCAGCGTAATGCCGCCGTTCTCGGAGTTCATTGCTGCGCCAATCGTAATCGGCCCATTTTCAGCAGTTCCGCTAATGCTGCCATCTGCATTGACAGTACCATTAACCTCAATTGCTCCAGTTTCCTTAGCGTTCAAGCTGGTATTGCCAGCAGAGGTAATAGTTCCGTTTGTAGTAATATTGTTACCAGCATTCAGCGTAACATTGGCTTCAGCATCTTCGACAGGTGCTGCACCAGCAATCAGCTTGCCATTATTGGTAATGCTGTTACCTGCAGTCAGTGTAATATTACCCTTCTGCTGGAGCATTGCTTCATTGGTAGAGCCGTCAGCATACGTAACCTTCTGGTTCGTCGCCAAAATGCCCAGATTGCCTGCAGCTTCATTTGCCGCGGCAACGGTAATGTCTTTGGCTGCCTTCAGCTCAATATTGCCGTAAATATTAGCATTAGAGGATGTAACGTTGATATTGCCCTTGTTATTATTAATCTTGAAGTCTCCGCCATAGTTATTAGACAGAGCATTTTCTTTAGAGCCAAGGTTAAGGTTCAAGTTTTCCATGCTCACAACAAGGTCAAGAGTCTTGCCTAAGCCAGAAATATCAATACTCTTAATGAGATTATGCTCATTGTTGAGAATGATATCACCAGTAATAGCAGAAACATTCATCTGCTCTACTTCGATATTATCAGCAGCTGTCTTCGTTGTCTGCTTGATATCGCCAGCATAGGATTGCGTGGTAAGCTCGTCGGCCTTCACCTTGCCGCTGATAGTGATATCGTTTGCCGCAGTAATTTGTGCATCGCCAGCGCCAATGTTCAGGCTGCCAGCTACAGCAGCAACGCCATTTGCAGCATCGGCCTCACGACCTACACTTACACTGCCCTCACTGTTCATCACGAAAGCATCACTTGCTTCAGCACCAGTATTAATAGTGCCAAGTACCAAGGTGCCGTCGCCCTTAGCCTCCAGATAAGCGCCGTTTTGAGCATCAATCTCAACCACGCCGCCGCTGTTCTTGATGCGCAGGCCATCGCCAGCAGTGCCTACGCTGCCACTAGTCTCAAGCGTAAGCTTGTCGCCAGCGTTAATGTAGCTGATACCACGAGTTTCGCTGCCTGCTGCAGTTTCCAGCTTATCACTGCCACTAAGGATATTGCCAGTTGCTTCAATGCTGATATTCTTCGCTGCCAGGCTGCCAAGAACCATGTTCTTATTCAGCTCAGTTCCTGCTGCCAAGCCAGTGCTGCCAATTTCAGTTAATTGCTTGAGCAAAATCGTTCCTGCGGTATTAGCATTAATCTTGCCTGCATCACCAACAAGGCCTACGAGAACATTGCTCTCGCCATGCTTAATATCGCCTCTGCCGCCTTCAAGGCTGATGTTGGAGCCGGTAATCGTGCCAATATCAATGCCCTCCTGACCAGTCAGGCGAACATTACCTGTGGAAATAACCTTATCCATGGTCAGCTTCGAATCCTTAGCAATCAGGTAAATATTCTTCGCTTCAGGTGCGTTAATAGTTACTTTGCCATCGTTAGCATTATTCGTCTTGTTGAGCTTAACGCTAATAGGTGTTAAGCGTTGAACCTTGATTTCACTAGTTCCCCAGGTTACATCATCAGCGCGGGCGCCGGCAAGCTTGTTCATCTTATCCAGTAGCTCAGAGTTAACTGTCTGTGTGCCATCTTGGAACAGAGCTTCCAGCTCACTCAGCTTAATATTGAAGGCCTGGTCATCAGCAACCTTGCCAAGGTCACCATTAGCAGTAGTCAGGTAAATATTATTGCCAATGATATTCGCCTTGTTTACATCGCTAACAGAGCCTGCAGACGGATTGATAATGCTGTCCTGCAAAGCATAGAGCAGCTGATTTTGATTCCAGCCATACTTATCGAGTCTGTTTTCACCTGCGGCCTTAGCTTCATGCGTCAGCTCCTCGTAGTTGGCCAGCCATTGGCTGATGTTAGTTTTTTGCTTGAGCGTGCCCTGCGCACCTGCTGCATCAGTATAGCCCTTGCCGCTTACATAAGCGTCAATCTTAGCAGCCTTGTTATCCTCGTAAGTCTTCTTAGCCTGAGCATATTTAGCAAAGGACTCGTTGTAAGCAGACAATGCTCCTTCGTATTTAGATGCATCGCCATTATTTTTAGCGCTGATAGCTTCATTCAGAGTAGCCTGCTTAGCATACATTTCCTTGCGGGCAGCATAGTAGCTGTTATAAGCATCAGCAAGGTCGTTAGTAAGCTTCTTGCCAGCGTCGATAAGCTCAGTCGTCGCAGCGTTACGCTCAGCCTCATTCTTATAGCCATCACCAAGAATATTGTTCGTCTTAGCCTGATCGGTCAAATCCTTGACCTGCTCATTGTACTTCGTCTCTTTCTGTTCAGCAAGCGGCGTATCACTCAAGATACCCTGATCCTTCCACTCCTGAATGCGCTCATCCTGACTGGAAGTACTGGTCTGGTTCTCCGCCAACGCATCTACAAAGCCACCGTCGGCCTTCAGATGAACATCACCGGCCTTAGCCTGAACCTGTTTCAGCTTCATTGCCTCGGTGCCTGCCTGTTCAGCCCAGATATCACCGTCTTCAGCAATCAGCTCTGCATAATCGCCAACCTTAATGATATGAGCACTGCCCTCCTTGCCTATGCCGGCTGCAGACTTCAGGAACAGCTTGCCGCCAGCAGTAATGTTGCCAGCTTCAGCCTGCGTTCCATTGCTGCCAGTCGCGCTTCTCAAAGCATAACCGGACAAGCCTTCAGGCCGCGTACCGTTGAGCACATTGCCTTGAATATCAAGAATGATATCGCCGGTAGAAGCAACATTTTCCAGATATACATCACCAGTGCTGATGCCTGCCAAGGTATTAATCTTAATGTAATTATCCTTTGTCGTGCCAGCCTGAGCATTCAGGTTCAAGGCTTTTGCAACCCCCTGCTGTACAACCTCAATATTTTTACCAGCCTGCAGCTTCAGGTTATCGCTGAAAATCGCCTTTTGATTCAGCACATCGCCAAAGCTATCAGCCAGAATCGAGCCCTTCGTGCTCGTAATCGTTACATCGTTGGCACGGATGTCGCCAGCAAGTTTAACGCTACCGCCACTAGTAATGCCCACAGAGCCACCATTTTCGTTACCAATAAATTCAACACCAATATCCTTGCTTGCATTCAAGCCGAAATTGTAGGAGGTAAGAACACCGGTAGTTTCAGTCCATCTTGTAGTTACATGGCTACCCCACAGGCCCCACAATTTCTTCTTTTTGGTTGTAACTGGTTCACTCTTAGTAACATCAGGAATGTAGTTACCATTAGCATCCTTCAAATAATACGGTCTGTCAGTTTTCACAGTAGTCAAAACATCATTACCGTTTTCTGTTTGCCAATAAAGCAGTTGACCAGCTTCATTTGTACCCTGTTTGTATTTACCACTACGTTCAAAGCCAATCTGATACTGATTGCCCTTTACAGAATTAGTAGAACCTGTGAAGTCTTTATATGTACCACTAAGTTGATCGCTATTGATTACGTCGCCAGGTGTAGTAGCTTCACCAGTAGTCTGTTTGATATCACCATCAACTACTTTGTCAAGTTGGTCTAATTGCCCTTCCCATCTATCTTTATCTAAGCCAAACCACTTGCTATCATATTCAGCTTTATAAGATGTGATAACCTGATTACTTGTACCGGTTGTCCAAATATACATCTGACCATCGGTAGTATCATAAGTTGCTTTACCATTTTGAACGGAATTTCTTGTATAAATGGTAGTTTGATAACCATTACCAAGCTTTTTCGTAGTATCAGTGATAGTAATCTGTCCGTTAACCTTATCTACATTAACAGAACCAACCTTAAGATTGACATCAGTATCATTTTTAATAGTAACGTTAGCGCCACCATCAAGTGCTACCAGTTTGCCATTACCAGTGCTTGCAACAGCACCAACAATATTAATGCGTCCGCCTCCGCTCTGGTCAATATCTTCAGTAAAGATTTCACCAGTTTTTGGGTTATACCAAGCTTTAACATTGTAAACAAATTTACCATTTTCGTAAACAACGCCAGCCTTATCAGCCTTGGTTACTAACCAATCGCTGGTCATAAAATCCTTATCCTCAGAGCCTGTATAATCTTTCGGCAGCTTATCCAATTTGCTTTGATCCACTTCTACTTTGTAAGTATCAAAACCACTTTGAATTGTACCATTGACATTGATGCGAGCTGCATTGATATAAATCGCTCCAGCTGCATACATACCATCAGCTTCCTTAGCAGCCTGATTAGTAAGCTTCTTAGCTGCGTCTTTTGCTTCACTAGCAGTTAAACCAACTTCATCTCTTAAGAATTTTTCCAGGTCTTCAACCGTTGCAAAAGCTGTATAGAACTTAGCTAATTTATTACCCTCGCCAGCGTCAGTAAGTTTCTTCATCAACCGTTCCTGAATCTTTTTGATGACTTCATCACTAACGCCAAACTTAGGATCGCCACTAACATTTACTGTACCATCAGTATAACCCTGCGTAATGCTGCCACCAGCACTAAGGCTTATATTACGAGCTTTAATACTTCCGGCTGCATCTTTTTCCAATTTGCCAGCAACATAAATATTGTTATTAGCATTGTTGATTGTAACATCACCATAGGGATTATAGATCGTACCAAAAACACCAATATCCGGCTTGTAAATGCTCTCGTTAGTAGTCTTCTTAGCGTCAGCTTTAATAGTAATAGTTGCATTATTACCATTCACCAAATCGCCAGGAGCAGCGACAACATTTAAGCCATTTTGGCCATTTTTAACGGCAACATCGTTAAACTTAACGTTACCGCCATCACTGCCAATAGTGATATCATTGACACGTAAATAGTAATTGGAGTGATTGGTAATAGTAACATTAGGATTGCCAACAGCTTTCATTGTGCCAGAACCAGATAAAGAACCACCTTTAATATTGATGTTACCGCCAGTAACCATAATATTATCTAATTCTAAAGTAGGTACAATACTCTCACCGCTGTCAACAATAAATACTGTACTATCAGCACCGGCTGCTGTTTTTTCAAAATGACCTAAGCCAAGAGCAATGAGTTCACTTTGCACTCTGCCAAGCTCTTCCTTAAACGCTGCTTCTGCACCACTGCCAGCATACTCCTTAATCAATGTTTCTAACTGTTCTAAGCGATTAGTCAACCCGGATGCGTAGTTTTTAAAGCCAAGGCTCTTATAAACATTGCCATTATTCTGGTCCGTATACCACTTATCAGCAGAAACCTTGACATACTCTGCATTCTTATCGCTATGAATGTAATTATTAACATTATCTATCGTCGTACCAGCTAATGCATCTTCATATGCTTTTCCGGCCTTATCCATTGTCGCTTTAAGGCTTGCAGCACCATTTTTTATGCCCTGTAAATTATTTGCAGCATCATTATATTCAGAAGCAACACTAGATTTAACTACATATTTAGATTGAGCAACAGACCATTCCACTAAATTATCAGCAGATTGAACGGTACTCTGAAGCTTAGTATTTTCTGCATTAAATTTGTCTTGAGCAGTTTTTGCTGACTCTCTAAGTTCAATAAGCTCATTATAGTTTGCTTCCGTATACTTATTATTGGCAGTCATCTGAGCCTTTATCGTTGCATCATCTTGTGCTACAAAGGCATTAACATCAGCGACATCGGCTTCGCCAATTTTACCATTTACAGCTAAGCTATTATAAATTGCTTCAGCTCTTGTATTAAAACTACTAGACGCATTACTTGCTGCAGTTTTAAGCGTATTTACTGTTTCACTGCGAGCATTCAACAGTTTAGACATATCGTCAGCAGTATTTTTAGCAGCTTCTGCCTTATCAAATGCTTTTACAGCCTCATCATATTTGTTGTCATTCAAATACTTATTATATTCTTTAGCCGCATTGTCATAGGCCCCCTCTAAATTTTTCAGATTAGACTCGGCATAATCATTCATCTTATCGCCAAAGCTATCTTTACCATTTTCAATAGTAATCTCAAGCTTATCATTCTTGCCAGCCAACAGCTTGCCATCAACCTGCACGCCATTGTTCAGCTCATCATTGCTGCTCTGCGTTCCGTCCGCAGTAGAAGCGAGAGAGCCTGTGCCGGTTTCGCCGCCATCAGTCCACTTCCAGCTCTTCGCCTCCGTAGCGATAGTAGTGTTGCCGGTGTCACCAATGAGATTGATGTTACGAGCAGTTTGAATAGTGTTGGTATCACCATTGCTGCCAACGCTGACAACATTCGCCTGCTTCATCTTATAATCCAGAGCAGGATTAGCCACAATAGGCGCAGCAGTCTTATTGTACGCATTGCTTCTCAGCGTTACGTTCATGATGCTGTTGCCACCGGCATTAAACGCAGCGTCATAGTTGCTGTCGACAGTACCATTGATAGTAATAGTATTGTTACGCTCAAAATCAGCGTTCAGCTTCGTAGAAGCCGCACCGACAGCACCGCCCTGAGTATCAGCAGTTGCCACATCAGTAAAGCCCAGCATATCTGCTGCAATCAAATTAATATCGTTAGCGTCCTTGCTCAAGCTGTTACCCTGAGTTGCCAAAGCAGATCCTGCGCCAACCGTAATAGCATTGTTGATGTTTACAGCATCCTGCGAAAACGCCAGACTGCCTGCAATCAAACCGGCAGACTTCAGCGTAACCTTCTTATCAATATTTGCCTTAGGCTTGCCGTCATTACCAGTGCCATTACCGGTAACAGCATACATTTCAATCTTGCCGTTCTTGCTGGTAATGCTGCTGTTATTCAGCTCAACGTTCGTATTCAGCGTGAAGCTGTCCTTCGCATCCATCGCATTGCCAACAGCCGCGCCATAGCCGCCGCCAAGCACAGTATTGTTATAAGTAATATCATTCTTAGCCTTTACAGCAACGTCCTTAGCGGTCGTAATCTGCGCATTATCAAGCGTTACACCTGTTTTATTAATCACATCGCTGAACGACCATACGCCGCTCAGACCAGCGATAGCAGCCTTAACCGCATCAGTATTCAACGCAACCTGATTGTCATGCAGCGCATTAACGTTCATGCTCTGCGCATTCCAGCTGCCAGCTGCAATAGCGTTTGTTACGGAATCAATCTTGCTCTTAGTAATTGCCGCTGCCGGGCTGACATCCACCAAAGCGCCGCCATAGCCATTGCTTTCTGCGTTCTGCTTAACAACGCCATTGGCTGTGATATTCACAGTGTCAACTTTGCTGCCGGTATTTCCGCCAGCCTGAACCTCTACTCTTTCTGTAGAATTAACCTTCGCCAAATTGGTGCCGCTGGTATACATACCGGCAATTGCACCAGTAGCATCGGCGTGCTGCTCAATACTGCTGTCGCCACTGATATTGATAGTGCCCGCTTCGTACTTATTATCACCAACAGCAGCCTTAACATCCGTACCGCCGGACGCAGTCGCCCAGTTCACCATAAAGCTGCCAAAGCCTGCGCCTACAGCCGTAATCTTGGCGTCATTGATAACATTCGCCTCTGCACCAAGCTTTACAGTGTTAGCCTTAAAGGTATTGCCTGTGCCGACCGTCAGACTGCTGCCGGCATTGCCTTTCACCTGCACGCCGGTTGCACCAATGGCAGCACCAAGCGCAGCATTAACCGTAACGCTGCTAACCTTATTAACAGAGTTATTAACCGCATGAATATCAACCATACCACCATTCTTAGTGGAAGTGAAGGTCTGTCCATCGCCAATGGCAACCTTAGTTGTGCTGCTATCTTCAACCATAGCATTGAAGCCTAAGCCGCTTGCTAAGCCTGCCACAGCAACAGGAGTGATGGTCGCTTCCATCGTCGGCTTATCCTTATTCTTCTCGCCATGCTGCGAGGTAATAGTGATATCGCCATCAGAGGAGGTCAAAGCAGAATTTTTGTCCTGTTCATCTTTATCAACCGTAATCGTGCTGCTGCTTGTGTTATTGCCATCAACGACGAAGATATTCGCGCTGCCACCAATTGCACCGCTTACGCCGATTGTTTCCAGCTTAGCCTTGCTGCTGTCGCTAGTCGCAATAGTGATTCCCTTAGTGCCCTTAAGTTCTGCGCCCTTAATATTGATGTCATTTTGACCTTGCAGCTTCACGCCGCTATAAGCAACGTTCACTGCACCGACAGCAGTTAAGCCGCCTTGGTAAACCTTGACAGCAGCTTCGCCAGCCTGATTGCTCTGAACATCAATATTCTTTGCAGTAATGCCACCACCAATAATATCTACACCACTGTTACGCTTTACATTCAAAATGCCGACAGTTGCACCGACTGCCGTCGCAGCAGCAACGCCATTACCAACAGTGATCTTCGCATTAGTCGTTGCGTCAGCCTTAATATCAGCCTGCGCATCAGCTTCAATAGTAGAAGCAGTCACATTAACCTTTACGCCCTTAGCGTCAGCCTTGCCGCCGCGGCCGGCAGCAGCACCGCTTTGCAGCTTATCGGCAGTCAAGCCGCTGCTCATCGTCAAGGTAATAGCATTGCCGTCTGCATCCTTCGCTGCCGAAGCATCGCCCAGCACATTCTTGCTACCGGTAGCGCCAAGTGCGTCAACAGTATTTTGCTTATCGCTGGCTACTACATTATCTTGGTTAGCGATAGCCTTATCAGTCTGCTTATAAGCGCTGCTGATATCAACCTTATCGCTGTCGCTCATAACCTGCTGCTGATTAGTCTCTTCACCCTTGCCGTTGAAGCCGTCAGCAGTATCAACGCCGTATTTATCGCTTACCTCAATACCGATATTAGTTATCAGGACACTAGCATTAGCAGCAATACCGCCAATACCGGCACTTACAGCAGTTTGAGCAATTTTTCTTTCTTCATCAGCGAGCAGAGTAATATTATCCGCATACAGCTTACTGTTATTTACGCTCGTTACTACAGACGTATCAATAGTATTTACACCAACAGCCACGCCTGCTGCACCCAAACCGGCACTGCCAGTACCGGAAGCAAATTCGGTCTTCAGCTTATTATCAGCTTTAACCGTAATATCCTTAGACGCATTGCCTTCGCCAATAGTGCTGTTTGCCACGGTAGTATAAACTGCGTTATCCATATTGTTGATGGTGATAACACCGCTTACCCCTGCGCCGATAGAAGCAGAAACAGCAGCATTAGCAGCTTCACTCAAAATATCCGTATCATTTTTAGCAGTAACAGCAACGTCAGCAGTATTATCACTGTAATGCTTAATTTCACTGTCGCTCAGCGCAGCCTCAGTTTTGCTGCCGTCATTGAAAACTGCAACCGCAGCGCCAACAGCAGCACCGCCAATGGCGCCTGCCAGCACAGCAGAATTACCGAACAGCCGAACCTTATTGATATGGTCAGCATTGACAGTCAAGCCATTGTTCGCGCCGGTAATATTTTCCACCTTCGCTGTTGTCTCCGCCGTAGTCTTGAGCACAGAGGTAGTGCCTGCAACGCCAACGCCTGCATAGGCGCTGCCTGCTGCTGCAACACCAATGGCATTCGACAGTATATCATGCTTATTGAACGCATTGACCGTCAGCTTATTGGCATTAACTGTATTTTTCGCCGTACTATCGCCAGCAAGCTGTGCAGTTACGTTACGATTCATCATGTTGCTGTCGCTCGCTTCACCTACAGCAACACCTGCATTAGCAGAAGCTGCTACAGCCGCAGAGCCGACATGGCTGTCAATTTCCGTATTGTCGTTTGCCCGCACATTTACATTAGCAGTATCGGCAATATTGCTGGCAACGGCTTTATTGATATCGGTTGCCTCAATACCAGCCACAGTTGCGCCCTGAATGCTGTTCACAGCCACAGTGCCGGTGGCTGCCACAGCCGCAGTAGAGGTTACAGCCACGCCGCCAGTAATAACCACGTTGTCAATTTCGTGAGCGCTATCCGCATTTACTACGAAGCCAGTTAAAGTTTCTTCTTTATTGTCTTTTTTATCTTTTGCATATTCAGTTACAGTAATACCTGCATCATCGCCAACAGCAGTAATAGCCGAACCGCTAACTGTCGCTTTTGTATCACCGCTGATAAAGTTCACAGCAGTGGACAGACCGCCTGCAGCATAGCCCTGACCAACGGTAGCAGCCAAAGCACCGGCATAATTTCTGATATGCTCCTTGCTGTCAGCCAAAACGCCCAGCGTCCCCTTTGCGTTAATAGCTGCGCCGGAAATAGACGCCAGCGTATCGTTCTTAATATTATTAACAGCAACGTTGCCTGCAAGTGCGCCGCCCTGACCAGTTGCAGCAGCCACGCCGATGCCAACATTGATAATATCAACATTAGAATCAGCCTGCACCTTGCCGCTCTGCAGATTCAGCGTGCCGCCGGTAATAGAAGCCTTGGTATCGTTATCGCTGTTCGTAACTGCCACAGCTGCACCGCCGGCAAAATTCGCCGTGCTGAAAGCAACAACGTCAGCACTAGTGATAGCTTCGCTCGTATTTTGCGCAGTAACATTCAACGCCGCATTCTGCTTAGCATCGTCCTTATCAACATCGACGTTGCTCACAGCAGCCTCAACATTCTTATGCAGAATGGTGGTAGCAGCACTGCCCTGCGCCGCAGCACCAGTCTGACCTGTCTGCACTGCTGCGCCCACGGCAATTGCCAGCATTTTAGATTTATCCTCGGCCTGAACATCAATCGTCGCAGCCTTAGCAGTTTTAATCTTCGTATCAGTCAGCTTAGCAAGCGTATTTTGCTTATCAGCGTCACCATTGCCGACCTCGTTATAAGCAACAGCACCGCCCAACCCGGCATGACCTGTCGAAACGGTAACGCCGCCGCTAATAGCCTTCAGCTTGGTGCTGTCGACCGCTTTAATAGTCACAGCATCAATATCAGTAATCGCATTGCCCTTGCCAGCTGCCTTTTTGCCAACGATTGCTTCGGTATTGTTCACGCCCTTATTGACAGCAACGTCACCGCTCAAAGCAGCACCCTGCTGCCCAGCCTGTACAGCAACGCCAACTGCCACAGCATAGGCCTCACTGTTGTTGTCTGCTTCCACGGTAAGCGCCGCGCCTTTAGCAGCAGCTTTGCCCTTCAGCTCACTGTCATAAACGTAAGCGCCGGTGGTATTGTGCAAAATGTTCGTAGTGGTCGCCAAGCCAGCTGCTACCTTGCCCTTAGACACACTAACCTGACCAGCTACATTGATAAGACGAGATTTATTTTCAGCCTTAGCTTCAATAGCGTTAGCAGTAATCTTGCTGTTCTCAATAGTCGCAGTAGTATTATTGTCAAGCTGCATTACGCCAACAGAACCGGCGATATTAGCAACGCCCTGCTGTCCTGTGCTGACAGCCACGCCAGCTGCAGCGCCCACCATCAGGGTATCGCTTTCAGCCTTCGCTTTAATAGTATCGGCATGGATAGCCGCACCCTTAATATTCGTCGTGAAATTGTTGCTAATTTTTTGGTTGACAGCAGCAGCGCCAGCCGCAACCTTACCCTGAGAGCTTGTATTCGCAATAACAGACACTGCGCCGGAAACGATGAGGTTACCCTTCTTATCGTCAGCCTTAAAATCACTTACCGACCTGCCATCGTCGCCCTGCTCATTACCGTCTTTATCCTTCTTTTCTGCGCCAAGTTTATTCTTATCTACGCTTACGTCTGTCTTAGCAGCGTTGACGTCGGCCATAGCATCCTTGCCGTCAACATCAAAGCCATCGGCAGCTAAATCTTTGAGGTGGGTAGTTGTAGCAGTAATCTCGCCGTCAAAAGCCTTCGCATCAATTGCGTCAGCATTGATAGCCTTGCCCTCAATAGTAACATTTACATTATTATCAAGCTGATTGTCAGCAACGGCAGCCTGCACGCCATTACCGTTTTGGCCTTGGATAACACCGGCACTCAAGACCGTGCCAACCTGTACCAAATCGGTCTGTGCATAAGCCTTTAATGTGCCGACATTATTTAAATCGCTATTAGTAATTCTGGACTGGATATCATTGGCAGCGTGCAGCGAAGAAACTGCCGCACCAATACCAATGCCGCCGCCCTTAGCATACTGCGCCGTAATGCCGCCAGCCACCTGGATATCTTTGCTTTGGGCGATATTGGCAATATCTGTTTTGTCCCCCCCCAGATGCACTTGTGTTAACATTATTCATTACAGCATGCGTGCTGTTGTCAATTTTATTAATGGATGCAGAAACACCGGCATTAATAGCTGTCGCACTGCCGGTTCCCTGACCGGAAGTATCCACACCAAGAGCAAGCCCGGCAGCAACTATCGCACCCTCGCGTGCTGCTTGATTAGTAATTGTTTTCGCATTCTTAATAGACGCATCTTTAATCTGCGCCGTTACATCAGTTTTAACTTCATTAGAAGCTACAGCGCCAGCTAAGGTAGCACTAAAGCCACCACTGCTTGCCTGTCTGCCCTTCTTTTTCAGCGCAGCAGCACCACCGTAGGCACCAATCATGCTCTTATCGCTTGCGCTAACTTTTACATCTCTATTAGTACCAGCTGTTGTAACTTCCACACCTTCTAAGAGCGCAGCAGTATTACCGCTGATTTCGTTTACAGAAGCACTGCCTGCCCCGGCAATTTGCGCAGGAATCTTAAAGCCAGAACCCGTACCCCTGTTATTAGGCTGGCTTGCACCTGCGGTAACACCGGCAACGCTCACTCCTGTAATAGTACCAGATGTTTCTGCGTTTACTTTTACAGCGTTAGCGGTAATTTTACCTTTACCATTGGCTTCGCCTGCAACAGCAGCTTTAGTACCAAGCTGTGCTTTTTCTTCTGCACTTAATTGGTCATTAACCAATTTACGCAAATCTTTTACTTCGTCACGAGTAGTGTCTTTTTCGTTGTTTTGTTCGTCAGCAACATAAACGCCGCCATCGCTGTCATTATCGGCAACCGCAGCAATGTTGTTCACCTTATAATCAACGATGCCAATGGACGTACCGATAGCTGTGCCGCCGGCAGAAGTTCTATCGAAAATAATGTTGCTGATAGTCGTATTGTTATTCGCAGCCAGCGCCACTTTGTTGGCCGCACTGATAGAAGCCTCATCGTCCACGCTGATGATGCTGTTAGATTGACCTTCCATATAAGCGAACATACCGGTAATGCCTTGCTCAGCAGCCTTGCCGCCGCCAAAGGTAATCGCCGTATGCTGCAAATCGTTCTCCGCCTTCAAGCTTACATCGTTACCGCTAAGCCTTGCGCCCTCTCCTACAACGACCAGACTGTTTACATCTGCATCATGCACGCCCACGCTGCCACCAATCGCTGTCGCGCCGCCACCAGTATTGCTAATGGTCGGGATAAAATATTTAGTTTTGCCGTTCAATGCAACATCATGCTGTTTGGCAGCTGCAGAGATGTCGAGCTCGCCCTTCGTAACCTTATTATTAGCGTCAGTTACGCTTGCCTCAATAGTCGCACCCTTACCCACGATAACCTGCGCATTATTTTTAATGCTGTTAATGTTAATAGAACCAGCCAAGGAAACCTGTGCCTGTTCCTTACCGGACGTGGTTCCCAAAACACTGCCACCTGCGGTAGAAGCAGCAGTATAGAAATTAGTATAGTTAGATACGTCGGCAAAGGCCAGTAAATCATCCATCAAGGTTTGTAAATCATCAGGTACTCCCATAGCTGTATCTGCATATTTCGAAGAAATAGTATTAACAGCATTTTGGAAAGCTTCCGCTACGTCCATGGCTCCATCAACACTAGGATTACTCAAATACTCGCCAGACTTAGCAAGAGCATCTTTCCAAGCTGTCAGCAAACCAGGAACTTCTTTATATTTCTCAACAATATCGCCGTAATCTTCTTTTAAGCTATCAATCATGCTGCCAAGACGGTCATATTCGAACGCACTATTAGCATTGATGTTAACATTCGCACCCTTAATTACAGGCGCACCTGTCCCTTGGTCACCGCTGCCTTCAATGATAACCTGCGCACTGTTATCCATATCTGCCTGCAGGAAGCCAACGCTTGCCAAAGCAGCAGTCTGCGTACCAGTACCGGTGGAGGGCGTGCCGCCGGAGGAAATAGTTCCCCCTTTAGTCGCATAATTATTGACTACGGAGGTTGCAGACATAAAGCTGTCCTCGATAGTGTTATTAGCAGAAATGTTGATAGTAGCGACTGCTTTTCTTTCATCATCTACGCCACTATCTGTAGCAGTAAGCCGCGCACCCTTTTGTACAGTAACCTTAGCACTATTAGTTTCGTCAACAATATTTATCGCAGCACCTGCGCTGAAATATTGTCCTATCTTATCAACCTTAGCACTTTTACCTCTCTTACTAGTAGTACCCAAAATAGCGTTCAGTGTACCACCGCTCATCTGCGATTTTGTCTGGAACCTGCTCTTGCCAACCTGAGTAGCTGCCTGAATCTCATTGCTAATTGTATTATCTGCTGCAAGATTCATCTTGCCGGCAGTTACATTTCCGCCAACAGTTAAATCAGCAGTGCTGGCGGCATCAGTCACATTAATCGCTGTGCTCACCAAAGAATCCTTCGTGGTTTCCGCAGTAGCAGTAGTTGTAACCTCATTTTTAGCAGCTGCCAATGCGTTCAGCTCGCCGCTAACCTGCGTCGTTCCGTTAAGCACTACCTTAGAAGTATTATCAATATTGGCTACCACTACAGCAGCATTAACATATTGGCTGCCTGCTGCGCTGTCAATTGTCGCTACGCCAGCCTCGGCCTCGACCTCGCTCAAAGCGTGCGCACTAACATTAGCATCACCACTGCTGTTCAACTTACCAGCAACAGTCACGCTTGCATTATTGTCAGTTTCAACTACAGAAACGCCCACGCCGGGCATAACCTTAGACAAGCTGTTGGTTTTCGTCCTGCCACCTGCCGGAGTAACAGCACCAGCCGCCTTACCCTGACCTGCGCCTTCAGCACCTTCTACCTCTGCGCCTACTTCCGCACTAAGCTTGCTTATAGCACTAATATTCAGCGCACCGCCTTCACGCAAGCCATCGTCGTTGGCTTTTGCTAAAGTATCATTGCCAGTAGCAGTTAAATTTGCACCGGAACCAATATTAACCTCTGCATTGCTTGCCAGTTTAGCGTAACCGATTTTCACATTATCAGTAACTATGCCTGCTTGCTCGCCAAACGGAATTAATCCTCCACCAAGCTCAGTAACCTTACCGATTAAACCACCGACCTCTGTCAGCGAATCCTTTTCAAAGCTGTTTTCTGCATTAGCTGCAACGTTAATGTTATCAGCAGTTAAATTACCATCAATGTTAATGATTGCTTCTGTTTTCTTAATTTTGCCGCCAAGAATATCCGCTGCATTGGTGCTTGCAATATCAACACCTAAGATACCGCCTTCCCCGCTGCCGGAGGTAGCAGCTGCAGTGATATCTATAGTACCTGCCGTTGGATTTTCAACATTAGCAGGCGTACCCTTTACAGCCTTAAGCTCAGCATTGCCGATATCCACAGTTGCCTGAACCGTGTTGTTGCCTTCAGCATTTTTGCTCATAGCACCGGCATAATTATCAAAATGGTTCACTGTATCAGCCACCGCAGCCAAAACAATGTTGCCATCGCCTGTAACCTTCGCTTTTAAGTCATTGCCTAAGCCAGCATCAACTGCAACCTGATTGTTAGTACCCTTAATATTAACAATATCTTTAAAATCAACAATACCGCTATTCAGCACAGCCTTAGCCGTCGCATTTTTTATTATTTTTCCGTTGCTGTCTAGCTCTTTACCGATATTAATGTGCGCGGCCTTCATACGAATGCCGTCAATAGTATTAATAGTACCATTAACCGTAATCGTACCACTCTTATTCATAGCGATTTCCATTTTCTGGAATTTGTTCCAATTATTAATCAAATAAGAGTTTTTAAATGTATCTACATCAACCTTATAGTTATCATCAAAAATATTAATTACTGCATTGGTTGCGTCATTTAGTACGCCATCAGTACCAGCTGCTGCCATAGCAGTCTTCATAAATCTATCACTAGGAGTCATTAAAGTTAAAGTTCCGGCATTAACAACACCGCCGGCACCCACAACAATACCATCACTACTCAGGAAGTATAAATTACCGCCGATTTTTTTGTTGCGGATAGCATTAACAGTACCATTAATGTTGATGCGGGAGCCAACCATATTTACAAGATTAGACGCCTCAGTGCTACCGTCTTTTTCTTTGAAATACATATTAGCAATATCATTTGCGCCAACATCGAATTGCTTAAAAACATTCAAGGCAACATCGTTAACAACCGTACCAGCCCAAACGTTCGTCACATGACCATTAGTCTCAACGGTTGCGCCACCCTTAACAGGGTTTATAACCGTTTGCGCCATCGCCGCCACCGGCTGCAGCACAAAGCCCATAGCCGTAACTGTGCTCACAACCTTTTGCAAAGTGGCAGCCTTGCCGAGATTGCTCAACGTAACCTTGTCCATGTTGCGTAAGAATCTGCGAGTAGTACCCATGAATCTTCCCTCCTAATCCGTATGAAAATCCTGAAAATTAAGTTTTTAATATAAAATAGCAGTTCTCTAAATTCATCATTCCAATTTTATTTTACAGCGATGACAGTCAATAGTCAATATGAACTTTTATTATTCTACATTTTTCGTGCTTTTTTTACTTGCAAAACTTTATATTCTCTCCCTTTTGCTTCAAATCGTTAAATTTGTTACAACTTATAGAAAAGGTGTGAGCAACACTTCATGCGTTGAATCACACCTTTGAAGAATTATATAAAATTTTTACGCATCCTTATACTTGAACCACAGCCAGCCATGAAAGGTGAAGGTGGCAAGCAGAATGAAAAGAATGCCGCCGCAAACGAGCGCCTCCTGCATAGACATCGGAGAACTTTGCTTATTTAAGGCGCAGCCAATAGCAAACAGAAAAATACCATCAAAAACTAGCCAATCATAGCATGTCGGACGCTTGCCAGCCTTGACCTTAGCATCCACTAAGGCAGAAATACTCACTGCATCGTTGCCTTCTGCCCATCTGTCATGCAGGTACCAGCATAAAGAAAAGGTTAGATAGCTGGCGAAGAAAAAATACGTCTCCAGCAATAAAAAATCAAAACCCAATTCCAGCTCCTTATAGGCAGCACCGCTGTACAGCTTATACACTAAAAGGAACACCAGAAAAGCTATACCTGTATTAAAAAGAATGCTCAGACCCCTAGCCATGGCAAAGTACAGCCTTTTAATTTTCAGCAAGGAACCAGGCCACTGTATGCGCTCATCAAAAAAGACACCGCTAAATATTTTTGCACAAACGCGTCCAAAAACATAAAAGGCCAGCGTCTCTGCTAAAGTTGCAAAGGGAGATTTAATATGCTCAAGCAAAAATAATATGTACGCACCAATGATGACTGTTATAAATATGGCAATTTTATTCATTTCATAACTCCTGCTATGCTTTAAGTAGACTTGTTTAATTATAAAAATTATAGCAGTAAATGATGGGCGTGTAAACAAAAAACCGTAGCTACTTGCGTAACTACGGCATAAAATCTGGCTCCCCGAGTAGGACTCGAACCTACGACGCCCTGATTAACAGTCAGGTGTTCTACCGGCTGAACTATCGGGGAATTAAGTGGTTTACTCAACCAACGAAGATTATTATACTCTTATCTTATGCTTTTGTCAACAACTTTTTAATATTTTTTTGAAAAAAGCGAAGGCAGTGATTACAAGCAAGGCTCCTGCAATCACTGCCCTAAATTTATAATGATTTTATTTTCTCGTCAGCTTATAGATAAGCGCGTTGCAGATTGCTGCAGCAACGTTGCTGCCACCCTTACGGCCGCGGGCAACGATATAAGGAATACCAGTTTGCATGATGATTTCCTTAGATTCTACAACATTAACAAAGCCAACCGGCACACCGATAACCAGCTCCGGTTTAATCTTGCCTTCCTTAACCAGCTCGTCCAGACGAACCAGTGCAGTCGGCGCATTGCCAACAGCAATAATAACCGGACCTTCGATGGTGCAGGCCTTTTCCATGCAGGCAGCAGCTCTGGTAGAGCCAGCCTCTTTTGCACGCGCAGCCACATCAGCATCTGCCATAAAGCAAACAGCCTTCGCACCCAGCTTGCTCAGGCCCATCTTATTTATGCCTGTGCAGGCCATATTCGTATCAGTAACGATGGTTGCACCATTTTGCAGTGCTGCCAGCGCCTTCTCCACTACACCGTCAGAAAACAGCATATTGCGGGCATAATCAAAATCAGCAGAGGTATGAATAACACGCTTAACGATATCCACCTTCTCCGGGTCAATATGAATCTGGCCCAGCTCCTCGCCGATAATTTCCATACTACGCTTCTCAATGTCAGCGGGCAAAACATTTTGTAAATGCATTATTTTACACTACCTTTCTTCAACATATGCTGCAAGGCTCAAGCCTTACTTTTCAATGCCTACACGCGCCGGAATGCCTCTCTTAAAGGGATGCTTGCGCATGCAGACCTCAGATACATAATCAGCCAGCTCCACCAGCTCGGGAGCAGGATTACGGCCTGTCATTACAACCTCCAGGTTCTGCGGTTTGCTTTTTAAAAACTCAACTAACGCAGCCTTGTCAAAAACGCCTGTATTGCAGGCACCGATAATTTCATCGAAAATCAACAGGTCAATATGCTCCTCAGCGCATTTTTGCATAACCTTAGCAAACAGCGCCATATGCTCACGCTTGACCTCTGCCTTTTCCTCATCATTCATCTGAAAGGTAAATTTTTTCGTTTCCTTACCACGCATTACCTCAACACTAGGCAGCAGCGCCAGGCTGGCAAGCTCGCCAGTCGGTCTGCTTTTGAGAAATTGTACAATCAGCACATGGTTGCCATGGCCTGCGCAGCGAACTGCCAGTCCCATAGCAGCAGTGGTTTTCCCCTTACCATCTCCACAATAAATATGAATCAGCCCACCGTCTTTCATTCAGACACCTGCTTCCAAAATCTCATAAATTTGTTTCATATCCAGATTTTCACGGATGCTGTCAGCAAGAATATCATATTGCTGACGCTTATATTCCGCAAAGTTGATGGTCTGGATATCCTCCATCTTTTTGCCCTTCTTAGCCAGCAGCGCTTCCACAATCTTCACGGCAATGCCGTCGCCGTCGAAAACGCCATGCACATAGGTGCCGTAAACATTAAGCTTGCCCTCAGTATTCTGCGAGCCCTCGGCCATCGTCTCCCCTGCCTCATGAATCGGACTGATGCAGGTCAAGGCCTCCTGCTCAGGGAATTCAGTTACGCCGGAGTGAATCTCATAGCCAAAGAGCGGCTGTCCGCTAAGAGCAGAGAAAATGCCTTGCACCTTGCCAAACTTGCCGGCCATCTGGATAGTACGTTTCTTTTCAATAAAGGTCGTTTTGATGTTCAGCAGGCCCATGCCAGGAGTAACATTCGCTACACCCGTACCGTCCTCTTCACCATACGGATCAGAAATCTGCTTGCCCAGCATCTGGTAGCCGCCGCAAACACCAAAAACCACGGTACCGCTGTTGGCGTGCTTCAAAATAGCTGCCTCCATACCGCTCTGGCGCAGCCATTTCAGGTCGCCGGTGGTATTTTTGGTACCAGGAATAATAATCATATCCGGCTGTCCCAGCTCGCGCACGCTCGTTACATAACGCAGCGATACGCCCGGAATCAGCTCAAACACGTTAAAGTCGGTGTAGTTAGACATACGCGGAATACGTACAACCGCGATATCCACCAGCTTCACCTCGCCGTGACCGCTGATACGCTCGGACAGGCTGTCCTCGTCCTCGATATCAACCTTCAGCATCGGCAGCACGCCTACAATAGGCACACCGGTTTTATCCTCAATCATCTTCAGGCCCGGACGCAGAATCTCTACGTCACCGCGGAACTTGTTGATGATAACGCCCTTAACCATGGCTCTCTCGTCATCCTCTAGCAGCATCAGCGTGCCATAAATGGAAGCGAAAACGCCGCCACGATCAATATCTGCTACCAGCAGCACAGGCGCCTTAGCCATTTTGGCCATGCCCATGTTCACGAAATCATCCTTTTTGATGTTGATTTCCGCCGGACTGCCTGCACCCTCGATGCAAACGATGTCATACTTGGCAGCCAGCGTATCAAAGGCCTTCTGCACCTCAGGGCGCAGCGTATGCTTCATAGCATAATATTCTCCGGCCTTCATCGTGCCAATGGCTTCGCCATTAACGATAACCTGCGAACCGCTGTCGCTAGTAGGCTTTAACAAAATAGGATTCATGAGCACGCTCGGTTCGATGTTGGCAGCTTCTGCCTGCACGACCTGCGCACGTCCCATCTCCGCACCCTCGGCGGTAATAAAGGAATTCAGCGCCATGTTCTGAGATTTAAACGGCGCTACCTTATAGCCGTCCTGGTTAAATACGCGGCACAATCCTGCTGTTACAAGGCTCTTGCCTGCATTGGACATGGTTCCGACTACCATAATTGCTTTTGCCACTTTAATCACTCTCTTTCATCAAAAAGTTCAGTATATCGCGATAGCTCGTAAGCTCGATATGCTGGCCCGAGGTGTTCAAATAGCCTGCAATTACAGGCGTACACCCATCGCTGTGCTTTCCTGTTACCGAGCTGGTAACATGATCGCCACAGATGACAACCCTTAAGGGCTCTTTATATTGTGCAGCTATAGTCTGCACAAACTGCTCATCTATTTTGGAAATAAAATCAGCCTTCGCCTGATAATCATAGCGATGCGCTGCTTCGTCGCTGCCATTGAAATGTGCGATAACAAAATCGTTCTGCTCCAGCAAGGTCAAGGCTCCCTCTGCCTTCGCATGCACGTCCGTATCCACATCGCCGGTAGCAGCAAGCGGAGTCAGCACATCCATTTTCAACGCTTTGGCTATACCACGCACAATCTCTGCCTTGCAGACCGCTCCGCCCTTGAGCCCATGAAGCTCGGTGAACGATGGCAGTCCCTGACGCGCCGAAGGTCCCCAGGGATATAGCTCATAATGCAGACCGTCATGAGCCAAAGGCTGCAAACGCTTTGCTGTCTCCTGCAAGAAATAGTTGATGGACAGCGATTGCTGCCGCAGCTCTTTAAGCAGCTCGCCTGCATTTTCGCCCACACTTTCATGCGGCGGCTTGACAGCACATTCCAGCACGGCGGCTTCCTTATTCAGCACCAGCAGATTGCGGTATTCAGAAAGATGAATGAACTCAATATCCTTCATCACGCCATCGCACAGTCTGGCAGCCTCACGCATCTGCTGCGCCGTGAGTCCCTGCCCATTAAAGGCAGCAAGGCGTCCGGACTCATCAATAGCAGCCAGATTGCAGCGCAAAACCATCTCGTACTCTGAAACGTCACGGTTGTTCGCCAAAAGCTCCAGATAAGCACGATTATTCGGAATGTCCTTTTTATCTACGCCCAAAAGCCGCAGAATACAGCTGCAGCTTTCAGGGATAATGTCATTTTCACAAATGCTGAGATAACCCAACGCTCCGTTCTGTATCAAAGCGTCCATAGCAGGATGCTTGGCATGCTCATAAGGCGTTTGCCCCTGCCAGACGGAAATCGGATCATCGCCCAGTCCATCAATTAGAATTAACAAAGAGCGCATGTTTTATTGTTTCCTTAAATGCTTTGATAAATGCGCGGTTCTGCTGCTTTGACTTCACCGCGATTCGATAATAGCCTTCGCCCAGGTTATGGTAGTTTGCGCAGGAGCGGATCAAAAAGCCCTGCTCACGCATCAGCTCTACCAGATTCTTTGGGTTCGGCAGATAGAAAAATATATAATTGGCCTCAGAGCCATAAACCTTCGCTCCCAGCGCCTGCAGATGCGTCCGCAGATAGTAGCGCTCCTCTGCAACTAAAGCAAAGGATTCACGAAGATACTCCGTTTCCTTTAGTGCAGCCTTGCCTGCCTCCTGCGCCAGCACCGAAACGCTCCAGTCCTGTCCGCACTCATGCAGACGAGTATGCAAGGCTTCATCACTCGTCATGCAGTAGCCAAGGCGGATACCGGGCATGGCAAAGGTTTTGGTAAAGGCCTTCAGGATAATCAGCTCAGGATATTTTGCCAGCAGGTCGCGCAGGCTATACGCCTTACCTTCGCAGACAAAATCCATAAAGCATTCATCAACAAGAAGATGTGCTCCTATCATGCGGCATTTCGCCAGCACTCTTTCCAGCTGCAATCTGCTCATAAGCTGTCCTGTAGGATTGTTCGGATTGCAGATAACCACAAGCTGCATTCTTGCCGTAATTTTGCCTACAATATCACGCTCCGGAATAAAATCATTTTCCTCCGACAGATCATAGTAAGCAATGCGGCAGTTTACCGAACGCAGCGCCTTTTCATAATCAGCAAAGGTTGGTGCTAAAAGCATGGCCTGTCTTGGCTTCAAGGCTAAGGCAAGACGGAACAGTACATCAGCAGCACCATTGCCGAAGAAAAGATATTCCTGCGGTACTTGCAGATATTCCCCTGTAGCCTGCGCCAGCTCACGGCAAAACGGATCAGGATAGTTCACGCAGCCCTTCAGAGCATGCTTGACTGCCTCCTTGATGCCGTTCGGCAGACCTAAGGGATTTATATTTGCAGAGAAATCTACAAAGGGCTTGCCGTCCTTCGTCGTCCGCTCAGTATAGATATCTCCGCCATGTTCATACTTATACATATTTTCAACCTGCTTTATTTTAAGATTAGACTGTTAACAAGGTAAACCAGAGAAAACAGTAATAAGCTAATAACAGCCGTCATGTAAAGCAGGTTGTTAACAGCTACAATATCCTCCGCCACGACCGGACGGATATTATCACCAATGGTATCCTTATGAACCAGCTTGCCAAAATAATAATGATCGCCGCCAAGTTGGATGTTCAAGGCACCGGCCGTAACCGATTCCGTCATCGCAGAATTGGGACTCAGATGATTGTAACGGTCGCGCCAGAAAATCTTCCACGCTCCCGCAGCATTCATATTCAGGAAATAGGATGCCAGAATCATCAAGATGCCCGTAATGCGTGCCGGAATTAAGTTGGCCACATCATCCAGCTTCGCTGCACAGCGCCCGAAATACAGGAACTTATCATTCTTATAGCCTACCATGGAGTCCATAGTATTGATGCCTTTATACAAAAAGGCTAAAGGAGCACCGCCGATAAACATATAAAACATCGGTGCAATAATGCCATCAGCAGTGTTTTCAGCAACTGTTTCAACTGCTCCCTTGGTCACTTCCTCTGCCGTGAGCTCCTTCGTATCACGTCCCACAATCCAGGACAGCTTTACACGTGCATCCTCAAGGTCATTGTTATGCAGCGCCGTGTAAACCTTCATACTTTCGTCACGCAGACATTTCGTAGCAAAAATCTGGTAAAACATAACCGTTTCCAAAGCGAAACGCAGCCACGGACTAACCTGCTCCGCCAGCATCAGCACTGCATACGGCACGGCAAAGGACAGTGAAAGAACAATCACTACCATCAAGGCACCGCCGAGCAGTAATGCAGTTTTGCCGGGGGCAAGCAGCCGTCGTAGATTTTTCTCCAGAAAACCAATTAAATTACCAATTAAGCAGATTGGATGCGGCAGCCAATGCGGATCACCGAAAATCAAATCCAAGATAAAGCCTGCTACAATTGCGCCCAAGGTCATCATCAAAACAAAACTCTCCTTTATATCAAGCCGCCAGCTTACAGCTGAGCAGCAAATTCACAGCAATGCTGTACAAAATTGCGGGCAAACTCAGGGTTGCCCCACAGATGAATATGCGGATAACCGGCATACAAGGTCGGTGTCGCCGTCGCACATTCCCAGCTGCCGCGGCCGGAGGCCTTAGCAGCTAAAAAGCCTGTACCGTTATTGGTGCTGTCGGAATAATGGAACTCATGTCCATTGATTTTCTCGCCAGCCCTACACAGTACATTATCCTGCTGAGCAGTGAGGTGAACGTAGCCAAAGCGCGTCAGCTTTTTCGTCATTGCCGACTCACCCGGCACAGCTCCTACCCAGTTATAAATCTTTTCGCCTTCGCAGTAGCGCTCTAAAAGGTACATAAAGCCGCCACATTCAGCAAAGCAAGGCATTCCGCCGTCAATAGCGTTCTTGACCTCCTGCAGCAGCTCCTTGTTAGTCGCCAGCTGCTCGGCATAAAGCTCCGGGTAGCCTCCGCCCAATACAAGGCCGCTGATATGCTCCGGAAGATGCTTATCAGCAATCGGGCTGAAGGGAACAAGCTCTGCTCCAAGCTCAGTCAATAAATCAAGAGCATCCTGGTAGTAGAAGCAAAAGGCCTTATCCTGCGCAATAGCGATACGCGCCTTGCCCAAAGGCTCAAGGCTTACCTCATTATAAGACAAGGGCTGCGCTGCACGCGCAATTTCCAGCAAGGCTTCAAGGTCGACAGATTTCGCTGCCTGCACTGCAAGCCTTTCTACAATCTGCTGCAAATCGCCAATCTCCTCTGCTGTTACCAGCCCAAGGTGACGGCTTTCAAAATTGCAGTCCTGCATTGCCGGAAAATAGCCTAAAAGCTTCACACCGGTTTCCTGCTCAATAACATCCTTATAGAATAAATAGCTCATCGGATTAACATTGTTGAGAATCGCACCCACAATATGGCTGTCCTTACGGAAATCCTTAAAGCCCTTGATGGTCGCAGCAATGGACAAGGCAGCTCCCTTGCCGTTCACCACCAGAACCACCGGAACATCGCAGGTGCAGGCCAGCTCGTAAGCACTCGCCTCAGTGGTCTTGCCCATACCGTCGTAAAAGCCCATCGCGCCTTCGAAAACTGCCACGTCAGCCTGCTTGCTGTTCTTCGCTACAAGATAACGCGTAGTTTCTTTGCCCAGCATGAATAAATCAAGATTACGTGATTTGGCACCAATAACGCGCGAATGGAACATCGGGTCGATATAATCAGGCCCGCTCTTAAAAGCGGCGACATTCAAGCCCTTTTCCATCAACGCCTTCAGCAGACCGCAGACAATCGTTGTCTTGCCGCTGCCGCTGCCAGGAGCACTAATCATAAAACGTGGAACCTTTACTTCAGCCATGTTAATCTTCCTTCTTCAACGCCGTCATTACATATACAGGATTTTGTGCCATCATCAGATTGTAGCTGCCGAGCTTTTTGCTGCGGGCCACAAACACATTGACGATTTCCAGAGAATAATCGGGATGCCCCTTATAATAAGCAGCAACCTGCGCCAATGTCTCCACCGTAATGGCGTTGATTACAATACGGCATTTGCTGTTCTTGGCATAGATTACATCCAGCATTTCGCACAAATCACCACCGCTGCCGCCTACAAAAACGCAGTCGGGAGCCGGCATAGTTTTAATATTTTCCAGAGCCTCACCGGCGATGACATCCAAATTCGTCAGGCCGAACAGCTCCTTATTTTTACCCAGCAGCTCTACAGCCACCGGATTACGCTCAAAGGCCCAGACCTTGCCCTGCTTAGCGATTAACGCCAGCTCTACAGAGCAGGAGCCGGTACCGGCACCAATGTCATAAATAACATCTGTTGCCTTCGGCATCAGCTTAGACATGGATACACTGCGTACCTCCTGCTTGGTCATCGGCACCTTGCTGCGCATAAACAAATCATCAGCCAGGCCATGCACAGTCGGCTCAAAGCAATTAGCCTCATCGTTGAGAAGCATAATCACAGACAATGACGGGAAGCTCAAGGCACTAATCTCCTCCGCCGTACCCTGCGTGATTTTTTCTTCAGGATAAGAAAGGTTTTCGCCAACATAGACAAGCACCTGACCTAAGCCATGCTCGCACAGCTGCTTGCACAGCGCCTGCGGAGAATGATCTCCACCGGTCAGAGAGAAAACTTTTTTATTTTGCGCTACAGCAGCAACCAAATTCTGATCACGTCCATGCATACTGACGATTTTGGCATCGTCCCATGAAAGCTGCAGCTTAGAAGCAAAATATACAAGACTGCTGATGCCGCAGTAACGCACACATTCGCAGTCAGGCAGCTTGCCGCTGATGGTTTTGGCAAGGCTGAAAAAGCCAACATCGCCGGAAACCAGCACCGCCAGCACATCCTTTGCAGGATCTGCCTTCGCTGCCACCTCAGCAATAGCCGAGATTTTTATGGTATCATATACCGTTTTGCTGCTGTCCGCAAAGGCTGACAGCATACGTTTGTCGCCAAGCAAAATATTGCTTGCGGCAATAGCCTGACGTGCTTCACCAGTCAAAAGGTCCGGATTACCGGGACCTATACCGACAATGTTTACTCGCAATTTTTGCGACATTCTTCAGGCCTCCTTAATCTATACTTACAGGAAATTTTTTCTGTAAATAACTAACTATACCATTATAGCCATCGCCAACCTCTTCGCTAGCGCGGCCAATAACGATTAAGATGGCACCGGCAGCCTGCGCCGCCTCCACCTTCTCTGCAAAGCCGCCTACAGCGCCCGAGTCCTTCGTTACGACAAATTTGCTGTCGAACTTTTTGAACATAGCCACATTCAGCTCCTTGCTGAACGGCCCCTGCATGCAGACAATGCTTGCAGGCTTATAGCCTAAGGACAGCGCTGTATGCAGGCTGTTTTCCATAGGCAGGACGCGCAGGGCAATGCGCTCTGCATAATTTTCTACGCCAGTAAAGTCTGGCAGGTTTTTGCTGCCCGTAGTCAGGAAGATATTGCCGTCCAGATGATTCAAAAGCTCTACAGCCTCTGCAAAATCATGCACGCAAATAGCATCCGTCGTATCGCCTACCGGGCGCACAAGGCGCAGATATTCTATCTGCTCCTCGGCACAGGCCTGCTTAACCGTTGCCGTAACTACTGTTGCGTAGGGATGCGTGGCGTCAATGACGCACGCCGGACGTTTAGCTGCCAGGAAAGCCTTCATAGCCTCCAGGTCCATACGCTCTGCCATAACCGTAAGATTTGGCTGCGGCTCAATCAGCTCCGCACCATACTCCGTTGCCACAGAAACATACAGCTCCACCTGCAGCCTGCCGATTTCCTTAATCAGCCTGCGGCCCTCAGTCGTGCCGCCAATCAGCCAGATTACCGGCTTCATACCAGCTTGTAACCACGTGGGGTTACCATACGGCCATTGATTACCTCGGTTTGAGTGTTGCCGATGATAACGGTAGAGAACATATCTACCTGCTTGTCACGGAGCTCTGCCAGCGTAGTCAGTTCATAATCCTGACCTTCGCGGCCAATGTTGCGGACAATGCCGGCCGGAATCGTGCCGGGCTGGTTTTTCAGCATGATATCGCAAGCCTTTTGCAGATAATCATGACGCTTGTGGCTGGACGGGTTATACAGGCAGATGCAGAAATCGCCTTTAGAAGCGCAGTCCAGACGTTTTTCGATTTTTTCCCACGGAGTCAAAAGATCGCTCAGGGAAATCAGGCAGAAGTCGCTGATCAGCGGTGCGCCCAATACGGCAGCGCCGGAGCAAGCAGCGGTAATGCCGGGAACAACCTCAATTTCAATTTCGGGATGATCCTTAGCAACCTGGCACATAATACCAGCCATGCCATAAACACCGGCGTCGCCGCTGGAAATCATTGCTACGGTTTTGCCCTTCAGAGCTTCATCCAGAGCCAGCTTGCAGCGGTCAACCTCTTTACGCATACCATTGGACAGGAATTCTTTATCTTTGAAGTCTTCCTTAATCAGGTTTACATATACGTTATAACCAGCAATTACATCGCAGGATTTCAGTGCTTCATAAGCACGTTTGGTCATTTGCTCTACGCCGCCAGGGCCAAGGCCAACAACAAATAATTTAGACATAATATTTTCTCCTTAGTCTGTTTTCAAGCCTGTTCTGGAAAAATCCAGTGTCAGATTTTCTGCTGCAACAGCAAGAGTTACACCATCACAGCTTGTTTTGCGCAAAAGCAGCCTACCGCCCTTACTATCGAGGACAGCACTGCGCTCGCACACATTGCTTACCCCTACCACGCTTTTGACAAAAGCAGAGGGAGTAAACTCGCCTTCAACAGCGTTCAGCTCATCGGCTGTATAAAAGTTTGCCGCCAGGCGATATTTTTTAGCAAAGGCCAAAAGGCCTTGCTCATCCTTTTTCAGGTCAACGCTTGCCAGCGCCACAATGCAGCGCTTGTCAAGCTTGAGCTTTTCCAGCTCCGGCAGCACCAGAGCCTCAATTTTTTCTAACGGAGTATTGCGACGGCAGCCAATGCCCAGATGCACAATCTTCGGCAGCAGGCAGACAGTTGAAGCGAACGGCGCCAGCGTCTTATCCAGCGTTATCGCCATGCCAGCAGCAGGAGTATCGCTCACTACCACCTGACGCGGCAGCTCGCTTGCCACCTGAAAGGCAGCGTCATAATATAGTCCTACCTGCTGACCATCGACAAGAGCAGCGGCAAAATCCTTTGCCGCCTTCAAGGATGTCAGCACCATATGATTGCGTGCAGCCCATTCGTCCACAGCAAACAATCCGTTAACGTCTGTCGCCGTCGTTACGCAACAGGTCGCTCCCAGCGAAGCAGCCAGGCAGCGGGCGATTTCATTCGCACCGCCGATATGACCTGCCAGCAACGGGATAACAAAGCTGCCGCGTTCATCGACAGAGATAACAGCAGGATCCGTCAGCTTGCTTTTGATAAACGGCGCAATCGTGCGCACAGCAATGCCTGCAGCGCCAACAAACACTAAGGTCTGGCACTTGCCAAAGCACTCGCCGCAAGCGGCGTTATGGTCAGGAAGCATGGGCTTTTGTCCAGCCTGCTCCGCATATTTGGCAACCGTCTGTATATCAACGTCATAGCCTATACTCGTCAGATATTCCCCCACCTGCGCAGCAAGCCTTGCGCCACGCGCGGAAAAGGAAAATACAGCGGCCTGCATAGCGTATTACACCTCAGGCTTAACATCCAGCTTGCTCGGATCCGCAGCACGGAAGCCATGAGCAAAGGTCGGATTGTACAGCTCGCTGCGATCATAGTCGCTGCCCAGGAAGCCGCCAACAGTAATCAATGCAGTTTTGTTGATACCGTATTTCTCAGCATTTTCTGCCAAGGTACCAACGGTGCAGCGGATAACCTTTTCGTCCGGCCAGCTTGCTTTGTAAACAATAGCAGCCGGAGTGGATTTGGAGTAACCGCCCTTAACCAGCTCAACCTGCAGCTTTTCGAGCATGCCGCTAGACAGGAAGATTACCATGGTAGCCTTATGTGCAGCATAGTCAGCAATCTTCTGACGGTCAGGAACCGGAGTACGGCCTTCCATACGGGTGATGATAACAGATTGGCTGACATTCGGCAGGGTATATTCTGCCTTCAGAGCTGCTGCAGCAGCGCAGAAGGAGCTTACGCCGGGAACAATTTCATAATCCAGATTGTAGCTGCGCAGCATATCAATCTGCTCACGGTGTGCACCGTAAACGCTCGGGTCACCGGTGTGCAGACGAACAACGAGCTTGCCAGCTTGAGAAGCCGGAACCATAGCTGCAATAACCTCTTCCAGAGTCATATGTGCACTATTCATGATAACACATTCCGGTTTGCAGTAATCCAAGAGCGCCGGATTTACAAGAGAGCCTGCATAAATAACCAGGTCTGCTTTTTCCAGCAATTCTTTGCCTTTCACAGTAATTAAATCAGCAGCACCAGGGCCAGCACCAATAAAGTAAATCATTATTTATCAAACTCCTTTTCTTTAACCAGAATTACAGAGAAATAGCTGCTGTTAGGATCAACCTTCTCCAGATCGCGATAAACCTTTTCGCCGGGCAGACCGCAGCGCTCAACCATGCCAGAGTGTTTAATCAGGTCGCGTTGACGCAGCTCGTCAACTACGCGGCCAATTTCGCTGGCAGATTTCATGAGCACCTTGTTGCCGGGGCCATCGAGGAACTTTGCAGATTCCTTGTAGCTGCCGGGCAGAACAATCAACGGTTCCGCTCTTTCGCACAGGGAAACATTCAGCTTTGCAGCTACTGCGCAAATAGAGGTTACACCAGCAACCAGCTCTGCGTCATAGCCATCCTGCAGCACCAGCTTATGCACATAAATGCAGGTTGCATAAACAGTCGGGCAGCCCAGAGTAATGAAAACAACGTTTTTGCCTTCATCCAACAGTTTTTCGATAGCATCAGCGCCTTCGCGATGAGCTTTATCCATAGCAGCCATATCCTTCGTCATGGGCATATACACAACCAGCTGTGGTTTTTCGTCCAGATTGACTACCTGATTAACAATATTTTTTGCGGTCAGTACACCATTATCACCCTGCGGCAATGCAACAACATCGCACTCCTTCAGCAGACGTACTGCCTTTAATGTCATCAGCTCCGGATCTCCGGGGCCGATACCTACGCTATAAAGTTTACCTCTCATATTTCTCATACTCCTTTTCTCTTATGTAGCTCTACAAGCTCGTCTGCATACTTGGTTTTGCCTAAAATACCATAAACATTAGAAAACATCAAAGCAGCAGTTTTTATTTTCCCATGCACTCGATGCTGCATGTAAAAATCAATTTTGTCTGTAACCTTCTCTATCACGGGTTCAAAAATATTTTCCCGCTTCAGAACCTTGGTTACCTCGTCAGTTGTCAGACAGGAATAAATCTCCTTGCCCACCTCCACAGAAGCTCCATGGAACATAGCCTCTAAAGCAAAAAGCTCTGTACGGCAGTCAGCATACTTGGAATGCGTATTCATAACGCCCTGCGCCACCTTGACCAGCTTACCGGAGTGACCGATTAAAAGCAGTGTCTCAAAGCCGCAGAACACAGCGTAATCCAAAAGCTCGCCGACAAAGTTGCTGCAGGTCACATGTCCCTCCAAGTCAAGCTTCATCTCGTCACGTGTAAAATCTTCGCCATAATTGCCGAAGAACACCAGCAGGTTTTTATTGCCTGCCGCCTGCTGCGCACGAATCTCAACATACATCGTTTCCACCAGCGCCTTCTCGCTCATCGGCTCAACGATACCGCTTGTGCCCAGCACAGACAGGCCGCCGATAATACCCAAGCGCGGGTTAAAGGTTTTCTTGGCGATTTCCACACCCGCAGGAATCGAAATCGTCACCTTCAAGCCGCCGGTGTAACTGGCCTCTGCCATCACCTTGCCTACTTCCGTAGTAATCATCTTGCGCGGCGTCGGATTAATCGCCGGACCGCCGACTGCACAGGCCAAGCCAGGCTTCGTCACACGGCCAACGCCTATACCGCCTTCAATCATGATTCCAGGCTCAGCAGTTTTTTCAACCTTGGCATAAACAAGCACGCCATTAGTATCATCAGGGTCATCGCCTGAATCCTTGCGAATCGCACAGCTGGCAAAATCCGCTGTCAGCATAACCTCCAGCGGCTCAAGGTTAAGCACAATGCCCTTCGGCGTATCGATTCGCACAGAATCAATGCGTTCACCGGTCAGCAGCATTGCCGCAGCAGCCTTAGATGCAGCGGTCGCACAGCTGCCGGTTGTATAACCACAGCGCAGGTTTTTTCCCTGCGAAAATTGATATTCCTCCATAGCGCCGCTCCTTTGCAATTAAATCTAGCATATGATAAGTCTTATCAATAATTAAAAAAGACTTCTGCCGAATCCGACAGAAGTCATAAAGACAGAATTAACTAACGACAACTATTCCATGCAATTAGTAAACCCAACTGCCTCCATCACCCGTGGATTCAGAATAACATATAGGTTGGCTGCTGACTTAGACGCAAGGCCTTCACAGCGGCGGGACCGTCAGGAGTTAACCATCTGACCATTTAAGTACGAGTACACCTATACCATAGTGTATTTATTATAACATATAGTACAAAAATTTCCAATAGCTGAACAGCATAAATAAACGTTTTCAGAACATTTCACGCTGTCCTTATTCCCGTAACCTATCTTTTTATATATTGTCGCAATATCTGTTAGTTTTTGTAATTCTCCACAGCCTTGTCTAACGGACAACCTCGCAGCAAAGCCAAAATATTGGAAGGCTTTAAGCGTTCTGCAGCAGCTTCAGCGTCAGCTGTGCCAGCACCTTCACCGCCGGCTCAAGTGCAGCGTGATCAAAGTGCATTTCCGGATCATGCAGACGCGGCTCCAGGTCGCAGCCAATGCCCAGGCTTGCTGTTTTCAGCTCCGGCTTTTCCTGCTTGAAGAAGTTGAAGTCCTCGCCTACCGTAATATTCGCCGCCGGCAATAAGCCCTGCGTACCTAAAACGTCGACAATGACCTCCTTCGTCAAAGCCAGCAGTGACGGATCTGCCTCCGCCGCCGGACAGGTGCCGACAATATGGCTTTCGCCCTCCGCACCATAAAGCTTCGCCGTATTCGTCACGATATCCGCAACCCTTTGGCGTAGTACGAGCATCTCGGCGTTCGACGTGCTGCGCAGATCAAAGCCTATGCTCACCTTATCGCAGATAGCATTGAGCGAGCCTGCACCGCCAATGAAGCGCGTCGTCTTGACACTGCCGCCGAGAAGCGGATTGCTGTGCAGAGCATTAACGGCATTGACAATCGCTGCGCCGACATCAATCGCGTTAATGCCCAAGTGCGGCTGCGAGCCATGCGCCGCCAAGCCGCGGATTTCACCCTCGATAAGCGTGCAGGCCGTCCAGTTGATCTGCGGGATAATCTGGCCGCTACGCGCCATATCCTTCGGCATAACGTGATAGCCAAGCGCATACTGCACATCATCAAGAGCGCCTGCCTCTAGCAGCACCAGCGCACCCTTGCCAATCTCCTCTGCCGGCTGAAAGAGCAGCTTCACCCTGCCGCAGGGCAAGCCCTGTTCCTTAACAAGCTGCGCTACGGCCAGCGCAACCGTCATATGCGCATCATGACCGCAGGCATGGATAGCCTTCTCGCTGCCATCCTCCTGCTTGAACAGCAGGCAGTCCATATCCGAGCGCACAGCCACCGTCGGGCCTGGTCTGCCGCTGTCGAGCACACCAACAACCGCCGTTGTGCCGCCCACGTTCTCCTCTACCGTATAGCCAAGCTCACGCAAGCTTTCCGCAACAAATTTCGCCGTCCGCACCTCTTGAAACGCCGGCTCAGCCATGGCGTGCAGCTGCGGCCAAACAGTAGCAATTTGCTTTTGAATATCCATATTGTCATCTCCCAATCACACTAACCAAAAAGCCAACGAGAAAGTACCAGATGCGAAGAAAAGCGACGACGGCGTATTAATATACTCCTAGGAGCTTTTCTGAAGCAGATGGTGCTTTATTCGTTGGCTTTTATAAAATTATTTGTTTTCCCAGCCTAAGTAAGCAGAACCCGGGAAGGTCTTTTCAATGAACTCAGCATTTTCCTTGGACTGATAAGCCTCTTGGAAAATCTTCAGACGCGGATCGTTGAGGTCCTTCTCTTGTACAGCAACGATGTTGACAAACAGAGAATCCTTCGTTTCACGCACAATCGGGTCCTTTACGGGATCCAGACCGGCACTGATAGCATAGGTGGTGTTGATAGCAGCGCAGGTTACATCATCCAGGCTGCGAGGAATAACAGCAGCCTCCAGCTCGATAAACTCGAAATGATGCGGATTATCGGTAATATCCTTAATGCTGGTGGTGATATCCTTCTGATCCTTAACCTTGATCAGACCTTGAGCAGCAAGCACGAGCAGAGCACGGCCACCGTTGGTCGGATCGTTCGGAATAGCAATTTTTGCACCATCAGGAATGGTGTCGCCAGGCTTCAGCTTTTTGGAATAAATGTTAATCGGGAACAAAGCGGTGTTGAAGGCCTTAGCCAGCTTGAAGGAAGGCTCCTTCTTCATCGTTGCCTTCAGGAACGGTTCATGCTGGAAGCAGTTAGCCCAGATTTCGCCGGCAGCCAAAGCAGAGTTCGGAGTTACAAAATCACTGAACTCCTTAACTTCAATTTTCAAGCCCTTTTTCTCAGCAATCTTCTTCACGTTATCCATGATAACTGCATGCGGACCAGGGTTTACACCAACGATAACAGGCTTATTCATATCAACCTTTTTGTCGTCCTTAGCATCGCCGCCGCAGCCTGCAGCCACGAGAGCGAACATTGTCAGCACGCCCACCAGAGCGTATTTTAAAAACTTATGCATCTTCATCTACCTCCCAAAGCAGTCCTCTGAACTGCTTGAATACATACATTGATATTATATTCTTTCGGTAGGTTATAGTCAAGAAAGAATAATGTACACTATTTTACACTTTTACATATTAAAAAGGCTACCACAAGCAGTTGTGATAGCCTTTTAATGTTCAATTCAAGGTTTAGCTCAAACTAATTATTTAATTTGAGACATAACCTCTGCAGCGAAGTCCTCTTGTTTCTTTTCGATGCCTTCGCCCAGTTGGAAACGAGCAAATGCCAGAACTTCAGCACCAGCAGCTTTTACGAGCTTGCCAACAGTTTGATCCGGGTCCTTAACGAACTCTTGGTCAACCAGGCATACTTCTTTGTAGTATTTGTTGATACGGCCCATAACCATCTTCTCGATGATTTTTTCCGGTTTGCCTTCGTTTTTAGCTTGCTCGGACAGAACTTCCTTCTCATGCTCCAGCTCAGCAGCCGGTACTTGAGAGCGTTCCAGGTAGCTCGGGTTAGCAGCTGCAACATGCATTGCAACGTCTTTACCCAGCTCAGCATTGCCGCCTTTGAGTTCAACAACAACGCCAATTTTGCCGCCGCCATGGATGTAGGTAGCAACAACGCCTTCCGGAGCTTCGTACAGAGCAAAACGACGAACGGAAATCTTTTCGCCGATTTTTGCAACGCTAGCGGTTACCAGAGCTTCAACGGTTTGTCCGTCCAGCTCGGAAGCCAGCAGAGCTTCTACGTCAGCCGGTTTGGTAGCTACGATATGAGCAGCGATTTTTTCAACGAGTTCTTTGAAGCCGTCGGTTTTAGCAACAAAGTCGGTTTCGCAGTTAACTTCTACGATAGCGCCGATTTTGCCGTCAGCACTTACGAAAGAGCCAACAACGCCTTCAGCTGCGATACGACCAGCTTTTTTAGCAGCAGCAGCCAGGCCTTTTTCACGCAGGAAGTCAATAGCCTTGTCCATATCGCCTTCTACAGCGGTCAGAGCTTTTTTGCAGTCCATCATACCTGCGCCAGTACGCTCGCGCAGTTCTTTAACTAATGCAGCAGTAATTTGAGCCATCAGTTATTCCTCCTCAAAAGTAAATTTATTCAGTAAGATAAATTATTCAGCTTCTTCGGTAGCCGGAGCTTCTTCAGCAGCTTCTTCGGTTTGCATGCCTTGACGACCTTCCAGAACAGCGTCAGCCATTTTAGCAGTCAGCAGTTTTACAGCGCGGATAGCGTCATCGTTTGCAGGAATTACATAATCGATTTCGTCCGGATCGCAGTTGGTGTCAACGGTTGCAACGATAGGAATGTTCAGTTTGTGAGCTTCCAGAACAGCGATGTGCTCTTTGCGAGGATCAACGATGAACATAGCGCCCGGCAGTTTTTTCATGTCTTTGATACCGCCCAGGTATTTGGTCAGTTTTTCCATTTCATGCTTCAGACCAATAACTTCTTTCTTCGGCAGCAGGTCGAAGGTGCCATCAGCTTCCATAGCTTCCAGTTTGTGCAGACGCGCAATACGGGTTTGGATGGTTTTGAAGTTGGTCAGCATGCCGCCCAGCCAACGCTCGTTAACGAAGAACATGTTGCAACGAGTTGCTTCGTCTTTCATAGCTTCTTGAGCTTGTTTTTTGGTACCAACGAACAGAATGTTTTCGCCGGTAGCAGCAACCTCACGGATGAAGTTGTAAGCTTCGTCAACTTTCTTTACGGTTTTTTGCAGGTCAATGATGTAGATACCATTGCGCTCGGTAAAGATGTACGGAGCCATTTTCGGGTTCCAGCGACGGGTTTGGTGACCAAAGTGTACACCAGCTTCAAGTAATTGTTTCATAGAAATAATAGCCATTGTAGGTTTCCTCCTGTTTTTTCCTTCCGCAGGAATTGGGTTAATTTCAATTCTTCACTGCGCGGCTAGACGCAGTCAACAGATGAATTTCCCTGCGTGTATATTTTTAGACTAAATTAGTTTATCATAAAAACGCCGCCTATGCAAGCAGTTTTTCTAAAAAAGTGTATAGTTCTATACACAAAAAACAGGGGGCAAAGCGCCCCCTGAAATTTTTTATTTAATCATACCGGCAACGATATCATATGCAGCAGCCAAAGCCTCATCCAGCTTAGCTACGTCCTTAGCACCAGCCTGTGCCATATCCGGACGACCGCCGCCGCCACCGCCGCAAAGCTTAGCAACAGCTTTTACGATGTTGCCTGCATGTGCGCCTTTAGCAACTGCGTCTTTGGTAGCCATCGTGAGGATGCTTACCTTCTCGCCCATAACTGCAGCCAGCACAACTACGCCGCCAACCTTGTCGCGCATCTGGTCACCCAGGTTACGCAGAGCATCAACGCTGTCAGCGTTCACCTTCTGTACCAGAACAGGTACGCCATTCGCGTCCTTAACCTGATCAGCTACGTTGCTTACCTGAGCCTTAGCAATTTCTGCTGCCAGCTCGTCAGCCTTCTTCTGTGCAGCCTTCAGCTCGCAATGCAGTGCCTCCAGACGGTTCGGTACGTCGCAAGCGCGGCATTTCAGCTCGCTTGCCAGGCCCTTAACCATCTCTTCAACAGCATTAACGTGAGCAACAGCACCGTGGCCGGTTACAGCCTCTATACGACGCACGCCGGCGCCGCTGGAGCCTTCGCTGACAATCTTGAACATGCCGATTTGCGCAGTGTTCTCTACATGGCTGCCGCCGCAGAATTCCATAGAGAATTCCGGAACGGTAACAACGCGAACAATATTGCCATATTTTTCACCGAACAGAGCAGTTGCGCCTCTCTTTTTAGCTTCCTCAATCGGCAGCTCTTCGATTTGTACGCCCTTGCTTGCAAGAATCTGCTCGTTAACGATTGCTTCAACCTCCTTCAGCTCAGCCTCAGTTACCTGAGAGAAGTGAGAGAAGTCAAAACGCAGACGGTCCGGGCCGACATAGCTGCCTGCCTGGTTAACGTGGCTGCCTAGAACCTGCTTCAGTGCAGCATGCAGCAGATGGGTTGCAGTGTGGTTACGTGCAATATCCAGCTTACGTGCCTTGTCTACAGCAAAGGTTACTTCGTCGCCAACAGCAACAGTGCCCTCGGTTACGGAGCCAACCATAATTACTGCGCCATCAGGCAGCTTTTTGGTTACATTTACTGCGATAACACCAGTCGGAGCGGTAATCGTACCGATATCGCCCAGCTGACCGCCGCCCTCAGCATGGAAAGCGGTTACGTCGCAGATAACTGCAACCTCAGTGCCGTCAGCAGCATTATCAATCGGCTGTGCATCGTGTGCAGGATACATTTTTACGATTTTAGCGCTGGTTGCAGCTTCGTCAACCTTCAGCTCACCAACGTTGATGCCGCTGGTGTTATAAACAACCGGACGGCCCTCTTTATCATTACGTGCTTCACGCGCCATTTTACGCTGAACCTCCAGCGCAGCGTCGAAGCCCTCTTTATCCATGGTCATGCCAGCTTCTTCCAGAATCTCTTCGGTGAGCTCCCAGGGGAAACCGAAGGTGTCGTTCAGCTTGAAGGCAGTTGCACCGTCAAGAACAGTTTTGTTAGCAGCCTGCAGCTTTTCGATTTCTTCGTTCAGCAGCTCGCAGCCCTGCTTCAGGGTGCGCAGGAAGCTGGTTTCTTCCATTTCGACAACCTTTTTAATGAAGTCAGCCTTCTCTACCAGGTTCGGATAAGCATGGCCGAACATACCGATAACAACGTCAACAGCACCGCAGAGGAACATCTCGTTGATGCCCAGCAGACGTGCATGACGGATAGCACGGCGCAGGATACGACGCAGTACATAGCCACGGCCCTCGTTAGACGGCAGAATGCCATCGCCAATCATAAAGGTCATGCTGCGTACATGGTCAGCAATAACCTTCAGGGAAACATCGGTAGCCTTATCCTTGCCATATTCAACATTAGCAACCTTAGCAGCGTGCTCGATAATCGGGAAAATCAGGTCAGTCTCAAAGTTGGACGGCTTGCCTTGAACAACGCTTGCCAGACGCTCCAGACCGGCGCCGGTATCAATGTTCTTGTTTTTCAGCGGCGGATAGGTGCCGTCAGGCATCTGGTTGAACTGAGTGAATACCAGGTTCCAGATTTCCAGGAAACGGTCGCAGTCGCAGCCAGGGCCGCAGGTCGGCTTGCCGCAGCCGCGCTCAGGGCCGAGGTCGATGTGGATTTCGGAGTCAGGGCCGCACGGACCGCTGCCGATTTCCCACCAGTTGTCAGCCAGACGTACAATGCGTTCAGCAGGCACGCCCACAACATTATGCCAGATATCATAAGCTTCATCATCCTCGGTATGGATAGTGATGTACAGCTTGTCAGCAGGCAGGCCTAATTCCTTGGTCAGGAATTCCCAGCTCCAGGGAATAACCTCTTTTTTGAAATAATCGCCAAAGGAGAAGTTGCCCAGCATTTCAAAATAGGTATGGTGGCGCGCAGTGCGGCCAACGTTTTCGATATCACCGGTACGCACGCATTTTTGGCAGGTGGTGATACGGGTAGCAGGCGGTTTCATTTTGCCTGTGAAGAAAGGCTTAAACGGTGCCATACCGGCGCCGATAATCAGCAGAGTCGGGTCGTCCTGCGGAATCAGGGAAGCACTAGGCAGCATTAAGTGACCTCTATCCTGGAAAAATTTTAAAAACTTTTCGCGGATTTCATTACCAGTCATGTATTTCATAGTAATCATTCGCTCCTTCAAGTAATTTACTGGCGCAAGGCTTGCGTCCTGCACCAGTTTTATAAAGATAACATATAGAAAAATTATATAATTTTTGCCATTGAATGTCAACGCCCAAACGCTTGCAGATGTGTATACTTGCAAACTTTCTTGCAGCAGGCCTTAGTCCTCGCTGAGCTCATACAGCTTTTTATAAATGCCGCCGTGCGCCATCAGCTCCTTATGCGTGCCCATTTCGGCAATCTCGCCGTTATGCAGCACCACAATTCTGTCTGCGTTGATAATCGTCGACAGGCGATGCGCAATAATCAGCGTTGTGCGGCTTTCTGCAAGCTTGTCCAAGGATTTTTGAATCTGCTTCTCCGTCTTGGTATCCAGTGCGCTCGTCGCCTCATCAAAAACCATCACCGGCGGGTTCTTCAGGAAGGCACGGGCAATAGCAATACGCTGCTTCTGGCCGCCGCTGAGCTTCACGCCGCGCTCGCCTACCTTCGTATCGTAGCCCTCAGGCAGAGCAGTAATGAACTCCTCTGCCGCAGCCAGCTTCGCTGCCTGCTCGATTTCCTGCGCATCAGCCTTAATCTTGCCATAAGCAACATTAAATTTTACCGAATCGCTGAACAGGAATACGTCCTGCTGCACCAGGCCGACATTGTTACGCAGATAGCTTTGGCTGTATTGGCGGATGTCTACGCCGTCAAGCAGCACCCTGCCCTGCGTCGGCTCGTAGAAGCGCAGCAAAAGGCTTGCCAGCGTTGTCTTGCCGGCGCCGGTCGCACCAACGAAGGCCACCTTTTCGCCCGGCGCAATATCGAGAGAGAAATGCTTGAGCACCGGCTTATCGTCAAGATAGCCAAAGGTGACATCCTCAAAGGTAATGCGTCCCTTCACCTCGCCGCTGGCAATCGCATCAGGCGCATCGTCAATCTCTACCTCCTGCAGCATCATCTCATGGAAGCGGTGGAAGCCGGCCATACCACGCTGATACATTTCCGTAAACATCAGCAGACGGAAAACAGGCTTCATGAAAATATTTACATAAAGGAAGAAGGCGACAAAATCGCTAAGCGTCAGCTCATTATTGGCAATCATTATACCGCCGCATACTAATACGACCAGGTTCGTTACATTCGTAAAGAAGGTAATCGTGCCAGTGAAATACGAGAGCACGGTAAACGACTCTCGGCGCACCTGCATAAGCTCGTTGCTCTTGCGCATAAAGCGCTCCAGCTCCAGCGGCTCATTCGCAAAGGCCTTCACCAGACGGATGCCGCTCAAGGCTTCCTCTGCCTGTGCCGAAACCTCGCCTGATTTTGCACGGCTACGGCGAAAGGCTTTCTTCATTTTTCTGTTGACATAAACAGAATGCACAGCCTTGAAGATGAGCAGCACGCCGATAATTGAACCAAGATACGGATTCAAATACAGCATCATCACAATCGTACCCAGCATACTGATGCTGCATACCAAAAGGTCATTAGGACCTTTAAACGTCAGCTCGCTGACCTCCACGATGTCGCTCGTAATACGCGAAAGCAGCTGGCCTGTGCGTGCATTATCAAAAAAGCGGAATGACATTTTCTCCAAATGCTCGAACAGGTCATGACGCATATCATTCTCAATGCCGGAGCTCATCATGCGTCCATAATAGTTGATAACAAAAAGCAAAATAAAGTTCAGAACATATAAGCCTAAAAGTATGCCTGCCCAATAAAGCAGCTCATCAATATTTTTTAGGGGAATCTCGACATTAAGCATGCGTCTAACGATATATGGAAAGACCAGCTCCATCAATGCTGAGAAGCATGAACCAAACATTACTAAAAGTAATATAAGCTTATAGGGCTTGTAATAATGGAAATATTTTTTCAACATTTACTTTTCTCCTCCTCCTTCATTTTTCCATATATGCAAACGGTATGCACCGATAATCTTGCCCTGCGGCGTCAGCGCCGGTGCCTCTACACCTGCCACCAGACTTCCATCCGGCGAAATAGCGATAGCCTGGCACGGTCCCTCGGTAGCAAAAAAGCTTTGCTGCTTGCCGCTGGCAAGGTCGAGCACCAATGCTCCATGCGCCTTATAATTATGCGTGCGCACATTACGGCCTATGGCACAGGCCACAAGCTTATCAGCGCTGAACGCCAGCTCCTCCATTGTCGCCTCAGCCTGATACTGATAGCGGAAGGTGCCGTCTATATTGAACATAAAAATGCTGTTGCTGCTCGGATGCTCCACAGGAGTCGGCAGCTGCCAGTTTTCACGGTTAAAGGTGTTAATAGTCGTGAAGAGCACTCCATAAGGCGTTACATAGCCATCGCGGCCGCTGGCGTTGAGCCACGCTCCATCCACCTGCGCAGGCTTCGACAAAAAGCGCGACCAGAGCATTTTTCCCTTCTCGTCAAACAAAAAGCCGCGTCCGTCGCTTGCAGCTGCCGACAAATATTTGCCGTCAAGAGAAAAATTCGGACTGCCGCGCATAACCGTGTTATCAAACGGCTCCACCGGCGGCAGAGAAACAGAATTCAGCAGCTCACCGGTGTTTTTATCCATGAAGTACATCGTGTCCCTGTACTTCATATCCTCATGATAATCATACGACGAGGTCGACAGCACCGCACGGCCATTGGCATCGCTGACATCGCACCAGTTAATCCAGCTGTCCATAACCTCATTCTTGGGGAACTGCCACAGCAGCTTGCCCTGCTTGCTGATGGCCACCATCCTGCCATTATAGCCGCGGCTGCCATCCTTGCGCACGAGGAAGCGGTATGCGTTAGCGTAAACATTATCATTTTTATCAATCACAATATGCACAACGCTTGGATAGGAGCGCTGCGCAGCATCGCTGCCGACGAAATCGGCACTCTTGTGCTCCCAGACAATATCGCCGGTATGCACATTGACGGCATACAGCCTGCCCTCGGGACTCACCTCGCCCACCAGCGCCAGCGCACCATCATGCGTCAGCTGCAGCGAAACAAGCTTGCCGATGCCCAGCGAACGCTTCCACTTCTGTTGTCCCTCATTGTCGAACAGAAACAGCTCGCCGCGCTCTGTGCCTACAATCCAGCCCTGCTCCTTTTCCGCATAATGCACCACGGCACGCGTAAAGCCCATGCGGTCATAATTCTGCGTCTGGATGTCGCCAAGATAAACGCTCACGCCATTTTTATCATCACTGGCGCCAAAGTGATTCCACGGTGTCCTGCTGCCTGTAATCCAGTACAAGGCCAGCCACGAAAGCAGCAGCAGCACAATGCCAAGATAACCCTTCCACTTGCTCATAAATATAACACCGTCCAATCATAAATCTGGCGGAAGACGCCAAAATAGAAGCCCTGCTCCGAAAGCAGATAGATAAGCTTGCTGCTGACAACCGCCACGACCAGCACCGCCAGCGCTGCACAGGCACTGCGCTCTGACAGCGCCCAGACCTCCTTACGCTTGCGTGCTCCCGCAAGGAAGAAGCCGCGGCTGACAACGGAGAGCGCCAACGTCTGCGCGCGCCGCAGGCAGCGCGCCAGCAAAGGCTTCGCGATATACGGCAGATGGCGCAGCACAGCAGTGCGTCCGCGCTGGCTGTCGCTTCTAAGCTGCAGCGCCGTAATAATCTCGCCCGTTTCCGCTGCCAGCACCGGCAGAAAGCGGATGGCTGTCACCAGCATGAACGCCAGCTGCGGCGAAAGCCGCCAGGCCAGCATAGCCTGCAGCAGCTGGCGCGGGTCGCTCGTCCAGCACACCAAAAGGCCTAAGGTCAGCATACTCGCGCTGCGCAAGCCCTGCACCGCACCATAAAGTATGCCCTCGCGATATACATAAAGACCGCCAGTCAGCTGACCAAAAATGCCGGCCTCCGGCGAAATAATCACAAATAAGGGTGAACGCGGCGTTTGCGCATAAAACAGCGCCTGGCTGAACATCGAGCCCCACAGGCCGAGCAGCAGCAGTACCGCCAGCACCTTCCATTTATAAATCGAGGTTCGCGCCACGATATGCAGCAGCAGCGTGAAGCTGAACAGCACAAATAATGTACGCGGATTATCCACCGTAATCATCAAAATTGCAAACAGAAAGAGAACCAGCAGCTTCGTGCGTCCGTTCAGACGCTGCGCCCAGCTCGCTGCATCAGTTCCTTCCCACAGCTGTCTTGCGGACATAGCGCTTCACCTCCTCCACAGTTATACAAGGCGGCACGCCCAAGCGTGCGCAAATCGGCAGCAGCGTCGGCGACGTCAGACCGCCCTCACATAAAAGCTTGTTGTCATTCAAAACGCTCTGCGTCCTGCCATCGGCAATAATCTCGCCCTTACGCAGCACGATGACTCTGTCCGTCACCTGCGCCGCCAGCTCCAAATCATGCGTGCAGATAAACACGCTGCCGCCATTATTTTTATAAGCCAAAAGCAGCTTGCGAATCTCGCTCAGGCTGCGCTCGTCCTGTCCTGTCGTCGGCTCATCAAGCAGCAAAAGCTTCGGCTGCTTCGCCAGCATAGCGCCCAAAACCACGCGCAAGCGCTGTCCCTTGCTGAGCGCCAGCGGAAAATCATCCGCATATTCCGTCAGGTTAAGCTGCTCCAGCAAGCGCTCAACCTGCTCCTCGGTAATCGTCTTATTCTTCCAGCACAGCTCCTCGCGTACCGTATCTGCCAAAAGCATCAAATCCGGCTCTTGCCGCAGATAGCCAACGCTGCCGAGAGATTGTTCAATCGTCGTTCCTGACAGCAGAATGCTGCCATGACGCAGCTTTGCCAGACCGCCGATAAGATTCATCAGCGTGCTCTTGCCGGCGCCATTAAAGCCCATCAGCGCAGTAATCTCGCCAGCCGCCAGACTAAAGCTCAAATTCTTCAACGTCGGCTGCTTGTTGCCGGGATAAGAAAAGGTTACGTTCTGCACCTGCAAAATCGCCGGTTTTTCCGCTTCGTCCTGCTCGACAGCAGGTCGCGCGGCCGTCAGCGTACACTCCTGCTGTATCATCCTGACAATTCTGCTTTGCTCCGTCGTCACCTCCGGCAGCTCCAGCGCACGGCACAGCTTCACAGACTGCGGCTCACGCAGGCCTAAATCCTCTCTGCCTGTCAGCGCCTTCCACGCCTGCTCCAGCGTACCGTCATAAATAATTTCGCCTGCCTGCATCACCGCCAGCCGCTGAAAATATTGGTACAGCTCATTCACGCGGTGCTCTACCATCAAAATAGCAATGCCTGCCTCTTTATTAAGCTTCACCAAAAGCTGCATAAAGCTCTGCACGCCCTGCGGATTCATCTGGCTCACCGGCTCATCGAGAATCAAAAGGCGCGGTCGAGTAATCAAAATCGAAGCCAAGGCCAGGCGCTGACGCTGACCACCGCTGAGCTTGTGAATGCTGTAGCTTTCGAAGCCGTCCAGTCCCACCATCGCCAAGGTTTCGCTAACCTTACGCGCGATAAGCTCCGGCTCCTCGCCCTGATTTTCCAGCGCAAAGCCAACCTCATCCGCCACCGTCATTGCAAAAAGCTGATCATCAGGCGACTGATAAACAGTGCCCACCAGCATACCGATTTTCTCCGGCGGCCACGTCGTCACATCCTCGCCTGCAAGATAAATCCTGCCCTGCAGCTCACCGCGCTCCTCACTGCCCAAAAGACCGCTGACCGCCTTAATCAGCGTCGACTTGCCACAGCCGCTGCGTCCAGCCAACAGCAGCATCTCGCCGTCGTCCAGATTCAAATTTATATGCTTCAAGGTATTTTGCTGCCTCGATTGGTAGCGATAAGATAAGTTTTCTATTTTTAACATCGCTATTCCCCCATAACCTGCTGCAGCTTGCTGCCGGTCTTAGCACCCAGCCAAGCGCCAATGCTGCTATACAGCACGCCGTTGACCAGCATATACAAGGCCAGATACCAATCCGCATAATACAAACGATAAAAGAACATCATCTGCTGCAGATTCACAAATGTAATCAGCGCATCGCCCACGCCCAAGAGCACTGCAACAAACAGCATATAGCGCTTGCCCAGCTCCTGCTTGCGGTAGAAGCCGCTGAAATATAAAATCGCTTCCAAAATCACGATATTCACGCACAGGCTCAATAAGCCAAGCGGCGTGAAATGACCGAACATCAGGCCCGAAAGCATATATTTAACAAGATACATCAGGCTCAGCACGCCGGGTGCGCGGAAAAGCACCAGCAGCGACACTACGAGCAGATATTGCAGCACACCGCTCAAAACGCCTGTAAATAAGCCGGAGAAGGGGCCAAGGAAGACGTGCAGCAAATCGCCCAAAAGCGTAGTCGGCAGCGTGATACCGCCAAACGCCAGCGCCGCAAACAGGGCCACGGTAATTGCGCCCTTCGCACCAATCTTATAAATGCAGCTCTTCAATTTATAGCTGAACACAACCAATGCACCAAGGCAGAGGAAGGAAAAGCCTACCGCCAAAAGTCCCAGATTATGCGTCTTCGTAATCGTCAGCGGCACCTCCTGCACCTTTTCCTGCCCATTGCCGCTGACCGTAATCCGCAGGCTGTAATCACCTGCCAAAATCGTAAAATAATCTACATACAGCGGAATAATAAAGGTCTGCGCCTTCTGCCCGTCGAGAGAAATCAGCGCCGTCGTCTCATTATTATTACCGGTATCGCCTGCCCAGCCGTGCTCGGAATCATTGTCATTCTTGCCTGCCGTGCACAGACCGGGGACTAGCTTGCCTGTCGCCTTGTCAATAAGCTCCGCCTTGAACTTCAGCAAACGCACATCACGCTGCGGATTGCGCATATCAAGAAGCAGGAACGTCGCAGGATGATTGAACACCGCCGACCAGTTCGTCGCGCCGTCGCCCATCATGCGGTTGCGGAAGCCCTCCAGCGTAGTATCGCGCACATAAATTACGCCCTCAGCCGCACGCTCATCCTTGTTACCCAGATTGTCGACAGGCAGCGTCACGTTCTGTATATACCAGTTGAACCTGCGAGCATCAGGCTTTTTCTTCTTGCCCACAGCGTCTGCGTCTTGCGCCGTATCCTTTTGCGCATCATAGGTGAACGCCACCTCTCGCTGCTGCTCCCAGCCTTCGCCCTGCACCTGCACCACGAGCTTTTGCTCGCCAGACCTCGCATTGCTGTCCGGACGCAGATAGAGCAAATCAAACGTCTGCCCAAAATCAGCAGGCAGCATCCACGCCGAGGTCGCTATATTGTGCCCATTCTCAGCTCCTGCCTGCCATTTATCATCAGGCAGCGCACTAAAGCCCTCCGGCAGAATAACCTTCAAACGCGCCTGCTGCTCGTGCGGCACATCAAAGCTTTTTATATTGATATAAAGCGGCATCGTGCTGCCGCCATGAACAACATGCTTATCACTCTTATCCAAATTATATGGATAAACAACATCAAGGCTGACGCCAGCCCACGCCAGCTGCGTACATAAAAGCAGCAGCAGCGTCAAAACGATACTTCGTAGCTTCATGGATAATCCTTTCTTGTTCGTAACTCATCAACTTATTTTATGACATACATTATTATATTACACCATATACTTAGGAAAGAGTCAAGTATTTTCACAATTAACTGAAGTATAGAGAAGATTTATATAAAAAAGAAGCCGTCGCACTAAGCTCTTCATCAGCTGTCCTCTGCCCCTTGGGGAGTGCGGCGCAAAGGCGCCTTAACAGCCAGCGAGAGGTATCTTAATGCGACAGTCCTTCATGCTTTACCGATTTATATTTAGTTTATTTCATGCATGCATCACGCGGCAGACCAAGCTGCTCGCAGATATCGCCCCATTTTTGCTGACGTGTCTTCATTGCCAGCAGCTCTTCCACACTCTTGTCGCAGTGACGAGAGATAAAAATTGCGCGCTTCACCTGATGCGAAGCATAGCCAAGCTTCATATATTTAGTCGTCAGCTTCTTATCCAAGCCAAAAAGACGCTGCAAACGATCAGCCTTGTATTCCAGCTCGCCCTTCGCCAGCTTCTCCGGCGTCAGTCCAAGCAGATAATCTACGCGTGTCCAAACGTACTTCTCGCGCAAAGCCGCAACCTCAGCCAAAGGCTTCTTGGCAGCATACGCGTGCAAGCACAGCTTCTTCAGCTCCATGTAGCTGATGCCGCTATCAAAATATTTGCCAAGCTCTTCCTTATCAAACAAAAAACTGTTATATAAGCCCGTAAGCGCCTTCTCGCGATCCATAGGCTTTTTGCCTGCGGCGCTGGCAGTGGCTCCACCAATGACGAATAAGCCGCACAGCGTCAGGCAGAGAATCAGGGTTAGTTTTTTCATGTTGTACCCCCGTGGTGATTTAAAAAGGGGCGGCGCGAAGGCGCCGCCGGTAAAGTTAAGTGTTAGAAGCTGTATTCATAGCCAACCATGAAGTTGATGCCTGTAGTGTAATAGCCATATGTGGTCTCATCAGGGCCCTTAGAAGTAGTATAATCTTTTCTATCCAACAGATTATTAATATGTAAGAAAGCCTTTTGGTTCTTCTCAGGAGCATAAGAGAAATGCATGTCAGTGTACAGAGCAGGTTTCAATCTAGCATGTGTATCAGAAGTACCATCTGTTCTCATGCCAATATAATTAGCACTCAAAGCACTTGCAAACTTATCTGCATGATAATTTACACCCATATTGAATTGGAACTGATTATTGTACTTAATCCATTCCCCACCTGCACTGCTGTTAGTTTTGAAAGATTTTTGCTTCGGATTACTATAGGTAACCCCCCAGAACGAATCCCAATCATCATTATGTTTAACATTCAAAGACAACTCAACGCCAGTATTTTTTACATCAGTGTTGCTGTAAATTAAATTACCTTCCGCTGCCGTACCACTAATGCTTTCAATAGCATCTTTTACGTCATAATCGAATACTGCCAATCGCCAAGAACGATTACCTTCATTGAGCTTGTAACCCATTTCATAATGCACACCATGCTCTGGTTTCAAATCCATAGACGGTAAAATGACACTACCACCAAAAATTTTAGTCAGTTCTGGCAATCTGTAAGATTTACCAGCTTTAGCATAAAAAGAGCTGCTGTCAGTTAAATCACGGATATACTGAATCTCCGGAGTAAATTTACTCTGATTAACTTGTACAGTTTTAGTAGTTACACCGGTACTCATATCGGTATTATCACCTTTGGCATTTCTTACAAAAGTTTCACGCAGATTGATAATGAGTTTATCAGCATCCGTCATCTGCCAATCATAAGATGTGTAGAGAGAATAGATATCGCGATTATAGGCACCAGAACGCTCAGGCTTTGCAGGTGTAGAACCCATTTTTTTGGTTGGAGAGTTGTAAACATCCAAATCTTCACGTTTGAAGGAAGCGCCTAATAAAAATTTATCATTTCCATTGACATCAAAAACCTTCTGAACGTTGATATTAGTGTTATGACCTTTACGCCAGCTATACTTTATAGCACTACTAATAGCACCATTACTTTTCCATGTAGTCTGATCATAATTCCTTTCTTGAGTACCATATGAAATATTAGAAGTAAAGCCATGCTTATCATCAATAGCTAAAGCAAAAGTGTTATTATGGTCATCATACTCTTTCCTTTGATAGGGACTCTTAATATATTTATTGTCAATAACATCCATTACATTGTTATTTTCGACATAATTATGAGTAAATTTAAGATTATCATTGATATTGTAATTCCACAATATGCCTTTGCTTTCGCCCTTCAAGTAATCATAATGACGATAGGATGTTTTTCCCATAGCAACATTTTTAATAGTAGTGGTCATATTAGATGTCTTGCCACGATTTTCCAAAGAAGCAGTAGCATTAAATCTTTCCGCACCTACGGATACAGAATAACGTTCACGCCCATAATTACCAGCAGAAACCTTAATGCTGTTTCTAACAGTATTTTTTGTAATAATATTAATAACGCCACCGGTTGCCTCTGAACCATACAATACAGAACCACCGCCACGAACAATCTCGATTTTCTCAATCATATCAGATGGAATATCTTCAAGATTATATTTACCATCTTGGTTCATCGGAACACCATCAACCATAACCAAGGTACCTTTATCTACGCCACGAATAATAATTTTACTGGTCATAGAACCCATAGCGGCACCATTAGGACCTTGAGAGCTAGACATAATACCTAGTGCATTGCGCAGAACTTCATAAGCAGAGCCTGCACCACTATTTTCTATTTTTTCTTTAGAAATAACTTCAACTGCTGCTGGAGTCTCTAAATCCTTAGTCTCCATCCTCTGTGCTGTAATCAGCATCGGATCCAGCGTATACTCCTGCAATTCTTCAGCAAATACGCTTGTGCCCCCCCACAACACAGAACCAGTGATAAGCGCTGTCATCAACAAACCTTTTGAAACATTACACTTCATTTTTACTCAAACTCCTATCAAAAAATTTTATTGAAAAGCCTTCACATATCCAGTCTTGCATGGTCATATGCTACTAGCTTTGCAATCGGCAAGAAAAAGTTTCATTATATTCATCTCTTTAGATAGAATCGAGTCTTATTATAAACTATATACCCGCTCTATAGTCAAGGTCTTCCTGTTTTTATTAGATGAAACTTTTTCTTTTATATATTTCTTCTGTTTTGAGTTAATAGTTTCATTTTTGTGATGGTCTAAGTTAGCAATCGAGTAGGAGGGAATTTTGAGTAAAATTCCCGACCTCTCACACCACCGTGCG
>ERZ1026901.230-NODE-230-length-49827-cov-26.802158_pt1 | contig 49827 bp, 48 predicted proteins | sample MGYA00380179_ERZ1026901 | MGnify/ENA primary metagenome ERZ1026901 (study PRJEB33269, sample SAMEA4719815) | human gut metagenome | biome: human-associated habitat; feature: organic feature; material: feces | place: Cameroon | collected 2013-10 ... | reverse complement strand
ATAAGGTGGTTTGCTTTTTACATTTAAATTGTCGTTTTCCTTGCCGCTTCTACGATATTCAGCAGACATAAACAGCAAATAAGCTTTTCACTATCGGCTTCCACTATCACAGCATTACCAATCCAAAACTTTATGCCTCCACGCATATCTGTCCGGATTATTTTTGTACTTTTCCTCAGCCTCCTTCCATAGCTTAGAGCCTATATCATTTTCCTCATTTACTGTATAAGCTTCCCAATAAACACATTTAGGCTGCAACAGGCTGTCATCAAAAACAAAAAGAAAATCCTGCGTACTGCCATCAGCAAAGCTGGCCCTATACAAAGCAGCCTCCGCCCTAGTCATATTGATACCCATATCCACAAGCTTAATCAGCGGTGCCTTATTCGTATTAAAGTGTACGCCTATAAAAACCTCTTTTGCTGCTTCATAGTCTCGCGGCGTAAAATCAATTTTGGCATCACCCAAAGCAAGTTTTGTCAAATTTTTTTCGTAAGCGTCATTATCGCCAGTAATATATTTAGCGCGCAAAACATTATCTACTATCGCCAATCTCTGCTGCTTGTAATCATGCGCTCCAAGCTTATTGTCAATATCGACAATATTTCCTTGATTATCACAATACAAATATATTATTCCTGCCTGCTTCTGGGTTTTGGGATCGTGAAAAAATGCTGTAATCTCAAAAAAAGGATAACATTCATAGGTCAAGGTAACCTTATATTTATTTTTCTCCAGTAGCTGCTGTAACTCTCGACAATTGCGTGCTGATAATCTTTTTTTCGCATTATTACCTAAAAAACTCTTCTGGTACGCTTCATAATCACCATTCTTCAAGGCTTGAATAACCTTTTGAGCATTTTTTTCTGCATGCAAAATATTTTCTTTCGAATAACTTGCTCTGCCTAAAAGGAACTGATTTATTTTCCATTCCCCATCTTTTTCGAAAGCAAACACTTGCGGCACCATGAGCCTTTCATTATTTATCAGCCAGTAAACTGTTATAGACTTATATCTGCTATCAGAATTACTTTTTCCCAAAGCTGCATAATTATTATTTTTATCGAACAGCTCTACTTTTTTTATTCCTACAGCATTGAGCAGCACCTTCAAATTTTCAAAAGCGCGTCTGCTTTCTTCTTCAAAGTCATTGCGAGGATTATAAAAATAAATGCCAATAAAAGTCGGCGTGTTTCTTGGAGACGCTCCTACCAGCTTGCGGTAGCTTGCATAATCATTGTGCAAGGCAGCATTCGCTAAATCCACGCCAAGCTTTGCTAAAGCATAGCCTTGCTCATAATCCTTCATATATGACGCGGATTTCTCTTGGCTGCTCTTAATTTTGCTCTTATATGTTTCTATATGCATAGGAAAAGCATGCGCCATATTCATAAAACTCATCATCATACATAAGCATACTGCTGTCATTTTTAAATTCATCATCATCGCCTCCTCTTACCTCAATTCTAGCATAAGCATTTTCTGTATGCAACAAATAAAAAGCAGCCCTCGTTCGCGTTCTGTCCCAACACGTCCGAGGGCTGCTCCACTTATATATCCTTTATATATTGCCAATGTCCCCTAAGCAAATATATCAAGGAAAAAGAAGGAATCTATTTCTATTGTAAGAATGGTGATGATTTGTCTACTTTAAGAAATTAAGCTGCAGTCGGGAAGAACGGCCATACGATAGGAATAACTACGACTGCTACAATCATGCTGACTGCTACCAGACCGCCGCCGCATTTTACATAATCCATGAATTTGTATTTGCCAGGGCCAAGTACCAGAGTGTTCGGAGGAGTGCCTACCGGAGAAGCGAATGCGCAGCTGGAAGCAATCAGAACTGCCATCAGTACAGCCTTCGGAGATGCACCGATTTGTGCGGAAAGCGCGATGCCTACCGGGCACAACAGAGCTTTAGAAGCGGTGTTAGACATGAACTGAGTCAGGATAACTGCCAGCCCAAAGAGTACTGCAGTTACCAGATACGGAGACGGGTTGCCGCCCATCATGCTTACAGTAGCCTCAGCAATCAGCTTGCCAGCGCCGCTGGTGTTCATAGCAGTTGCTACAGGAATCATGCCTGCAAACAGGAAGATGGTGATCCAGTCGATGGAGTTATAGGCTTGTTTTTCAGTGATGCAGCCTGTCAGTACGCACAGTACCGCTCCGACAACAGCAGCCAGTTCCAGAGGAACGATGCTAGTTGCCATAGAACCAATAACGCCAACCATGATGATACCGCAGATGATTTGTTTTCTGGAGCTTGTATTGGTAGCATCAATCTCTTGTTCTACCTCTGCAACCTCGTCAGTTTTAGCTTCCGGCAGAATGTATTTGCCAACGAACATCATGTAAACGATACCTGCGATCGTAATAGGAATACCGATATATGCATATTCGAAGAATCCGAATTGCAGTTCCGGCATACCAGCTGCCTTCAGAGCAACGTTTGCCAGAATGTTAGGCGGAGTACCAATCAGGGTGCAGGTACCGCCCAGGCCAGCTGCGAAGGCCAGCGGCATGAGCTGACGGGAAGCAGAAAGCTTTGCTTGTGCGCAGATACCCATAACTACAGGAATCAGGCAGGCAGTAGTACCGGTGTTAGACAGGAACGCAGACATAACAGCCGCAATAATCATAATACCAAACATAAGGCTGTTTTCATTAGTACCGAACAGTTTAACAACTGCGCCGCCAACTTTTTGTGCAAGACCGGTGTAGAACATCGCAGCACCTACGACGAACATACCACCAAAAAGAACTACAGTAGAATCTGCAAGGCCAAGGAAAATCTGGTTTTCCGGAACCAGGCCCAAAGCGCTGCAAGCGATAGCTGCCAGTACGGCAGTCATAGCCAGCGGAATCATTTCGGTTACAAATAACAGTGCAACCACCGCCAGCAGAATTAAGCATTTAATTGCCGGTGTCATAAGAATTGTCCCTCCATTATTTCTTCTTGAATAAGTTTACATATTGAAAAGTATTAACAAAAAGCTTGCCATCTTCGCCGCGATGAGGAAAGACCTTGCCTTCCTTTTTTCTGTTCTCGATAGCTCGATAGTAAAACTTCCTGTCTACTTGTTTCAGGTACTCCCGAATCTTTGAATCTTCTTTTTCATCATTCATGATAAGTGCCATATCCAAAACTAATCAGCTCCTTTCTAGTTCATTTTGGAGAGTGCCTTTCACTGCCACTGATTATACAACATATTCCATAATAAGAAAAATACCTGATTGGAATTTAAGTTATATACTTTATGGTATAATTTAGTTACTCAAATCAGAGCACGCAGTCAAAGATTATACTACAAAATACCTAAAAATAAAAATACTGGTTTCGCATAAAAAATATAACCGTTTCGCATATCTTTAGATAGCAAAAAGCCAGCTGCTCACAAGACCTGTCCCTAAGTCTTGTGCTCAGCTGGCGTATATGCAAACGTTATAACAATACATTCTTCAGATACTTGTTATAAAAATCTCTGTCTAAAATCTCGACGAAATGCAAGACCAATCCCTGAATTCCCATCAATATCAGCCTCTTTTCAGCGCTTTTAAAGACGCTGCATTGAGCTTGTAGCCCTGTACTCTTTTGCTAAAGCCAAAGCCTTTTTCACCACGATGCGGGAAAACCTTTGCTGCATCGTTACGTTGACGACACAGGTGACCAAACAAACTAGATTTTTCAACTTTCTCGACTGCTACACTAAATTCAGCCATGATAACTTCGCTCCTTTTCTTTTCACTATCAATTATACAAAGTACTCCTGTAAAAGCCGTTTGGTTTTTACGCGTTTAGTATAACAGATATTGCCAAATAAGAAAAATACCTGATTGGAATTGAAGATATGAGAAATTGCTATTGCTTTTTTATTCTTTTTTGGACTATGTTGCAGAAAAATCCTTGAAATATGTCGATTCTTATGGTAGACTAATTCTATTATTTAGTAGTTACTGCTAATTCTATAGAACTGTTTTTTGATTGGAGGCTTATATGGAACTAGACAATTATCGTAATTTCTTAGCAATTATTGAAGCAGGCAGCTTTACCGGTGCTGCTGACTTTGTGCATATCGCCCAGCCAGCTCTCAGCAAACAGCTGCGTTCATTAGAAAACTACTTCGGCACCAAGCTGATTATCACCACCCGCGGCAGCAGACAGATTCTGCTCACCGAAGCCGGTCGTGTACTCTATCAGAAAGCAAAATATATGTGTGCGCTGGAGGATTTAGCCAAAAGCGAGATTGAAAACATCGTCGGCGGCGTTGTCGGCACACTGCGCTTCAGCATCGCCAACTCTCGCAGTGCTCTTTTCATAAAATCCTCGCTCAAGGATTTCTGCGCCCTCTATCCCAATATCAAGTGTGAGCTTTTTGAAGCCAGCATCAACGAGCAGACGCAGCAGCTTTTAAACGGCATCACGGAGCTGGGTATTTTCAGCGTTCCCATTGAGCATCAGGATAACTTCGAGGTGCTTTTCCGCCGCGATGAGGAGCTCACGGCAGTTTTCCATAAAGACTCCGTTTTCCTGGAGGACGGCCAAAAAAGTGTAACCCTTAAGGATTTGGAGGATGTTCCCCTAAGCCTTTCCAGCGGCTGCTCAGAAATTGTGCTCAAAGCCTTCGCCCAAAAATCTATGGTGCCCCGCATCACCTGCACCAGCACCACACGCAGCACTACCTTGGAATGGACGCGCGTAAAAGCCGCAGTTTCCATCGTGCCTGTTGAAGAAGGCGAGGACCTGGGCGAGGAATTTGTTGCTCGTCCGATTTCTGACATTACTGCTGATGTTTACAAAACTGTAGTCAAGGTAAAGGACAGACCGCTTTCTGTCGCTGCCCAGCATTTTCTTAAATTCTATTCCAAGACGCGTAACTCACAGCAGGTTTGTGACCTAGACGCTATTTTAAAGAGCTCTAACTTATAAAAAACACAGGAAAAAACTCTTCCACCGGGACATTTGTGGAAGAGTTTTCGTTTTCTCTGAGCACTATATATTTACACATCCGGGGACATTGGACGTTTTGATGCTTGGGACATTGCATCTAAGATTTGTAAATACAAAACTGTTACCAGAGACCTTGTATATTGATAAAAAAGAAATAAAGGCTTAACGTAATTTTGCTAAATATTGCTGACCTCTTTCATGCTCAGTCAGGAACTGGAAGAAGTAAACACCGCAGATAAACAGGAAAATATTCGGCAGGAAGGGCACATATTCCAGCGAGCTGAATCCAGCAGCCGGAAAGCCTAACCAGGTCGTCGCTTTGGTATAGAGCAGCTGCGGCACATGCCCGATTACCTTGCCCTGCCAGATAATAACGCCATCCGTCAGATGTCTGGTCAAATCATAGGCGATTGCGGACAAAAGCCAGCCGCAGGAGCCGGGAGATTTTTTCAGCCAGCTGTGCATTGCCTGCACCAGCAGCATTGCCATCCCCAAGAAGGTAAAGATACCGAAGTAAATAGTCTGCTCCGGCAGCAGCACGCTGCTTGCCAGCGTAACCACCAAACCGATGCCTAGAAAGGTGACGCCCTTCAGCAGAACATTACTGATCTGCGTAAAGGTCATGCCGCAGATAACAACCAAAGACCAGATTGTATATTTCTGCCATAAGGCATATGCTTCGCTGAACTGCCATTGCGCATCTGCGCCGTAGCCAACGTTGACATTATACACAGAGTAAAAAACGAAGAGGTTTATAAAAGCCAGCAGCTCCAGAAAATTTAATACTCTGTACTGCTCCTTGGTTTCTCCTTCTACTTTCTGATAAATTGCTGTTAAGAATCTTTGCATGATGTGTACCCCGCTTTCACTAATATGCGGTTTGGCGCTGCGCGAACCTTGGAATATTTGGTATTCCCTTTAGTTATAATATAAACCATTTCGTTAAAAATTACAATATCTATAGGTATAACAGTTTGGAATAACAGGATACTTGCCAGCCCACTTATACTTACGTGGAATATGTTTTATGATGTAAACGCATATCCTCTTGCTAACCGTTCAATATATTCCATTTGGTTATAATGTTAATGCTTAAACGCTATTTGACTATTACTATTAAAGCTGTACAATATAATATTACCAGAAAGAAGATGTTCAATACTATGAGTTCAACACTTTTATTGCGTGGCTTTGTCGTGCTCGGTGTCATGCTCATGCATACCACCTGGTATTTTAACAGTGCGCAGCAGCGTTCCTGGATAACAATTTCTGAAATGCTGCTGGATATCATCTCACTGTTTGCCGTACCGCTGGTCATGTTCGTCTCGGGCTACGTCTTTACAAGCCACAACCGTCACGCGGATTACTACAAATTATCCTTTTTCCGCAAAATGTTTTTCTCCGTACTGTCACCCTACCTGCTGTTTTCGCTGATTTATATCGCAGGCTTCTGCTTTTTCAACGATTTCGCCTACACCCCGAGGGAAATCGCCTACCAGCTTATCACAGGCAGCAGCGCCGTACACATGGCATTTTTCCGAGCACTGTTCGGCTTCTATGCCATCTATCCGCTGCTTATGCACTACTTTAACCGCTGCCGCTTGCAGCATAAGCTCGACCGCTTTATCATCCAGGTTATCCTGCTGCAAATCCTCTGGAAATGCTGCAACAACCTCGGCCTGACCAATCCCTATGCCGTCGCCCTCCTGGATATCACGACCTTCCTGCGTTATCTGGCTTATTTCGCCTTTGGTCTGCTTGCCTGCATCTATCAGAAAAAGCTGCTGCGCTGGATTGACCAGCACCATACGCTGCTAAATATAGGCTTTCTGCTTAACCTACCCTTAATAGCGGTATGCTGGTATTTTAAATATTATGCTCACAGCCTGCGTATTTTGGAGTTTGTCTGCTTTCCGCTCAACTTATTTTTGTACACCATCATCATTACCATGCTGTTTGATTATGTACACACGCTCAAATCACAGGACAGCTTCAGCAAGCGCTTCATGATTTATCTGGGGAATTACTCCTTCGGTATCTTTTTAATCCACGTCGTCTATATGTACGTCGGCGATAAGGTGCTCTCGCTGCTCGGTCTTTCGCCGCAGCGCGGTCTCTTTTATCCCCTGCTGTTCCTCATCATGCTGGGACTGAGCCTGCTCACCATGGAGCTGCTCGCCCGCGTATCCTGGGGACATTACTTCATCGGTCACGTCGAGCATATCTCACTCAATAAAAAAGCATGAAAAAAGAGCGCCAGCTATTATCAGCTTGCGCTCTATTTATTTTTGCTATTCATTTTGTACCACCCATTAGTGAATGAAGTAGAAATTCATTTCGTATAAAGCTTTTACAAATTTTTCCAGCATTGCTTTTCACCTCCTGTTATTATTAGTGAACCATATACCATCTGAAGCTGCACAGAGTTGCTACGAATTTTTCAAAAGTCATTTTGCTTACCACCTTTCTTTTATATGTATCCTTAACATGCTCTAAGTATATCACTATGTGACGTTTTTGTCCAGTATGGACTTTTATTGTCCCACTAATTACTTGAAACTGCTCTAGCCCTTATGCTGCAAGGCTTACAAGCTTTTTTTCGTGCAAACTAAAAGAGGACGAAGAAAAAATTTTTTACGATTTTTCTTCGTCCTCTATATTTTTATTTATACAGTCTTCGGCTTAAACCACCATTTCAGCAGCGGCGGTACGCAGATATTGATTGCCAGAAGGCGCACCAGCTGATAGGTAAGAATTATAGAAACATTTTCGCCCATGCTCATGCCTGCCAACGACATCTCGGCAATTCCTCCCGGTGCCATCGCCAAAAACGCTGTAATCAGCGAGAAGCCATAGCGTGCAGAAAGCACATTCGCCATCACTATGCTGACCGCAACAAGAATAGCTGTGCCCACAAGAATAAAGGGCACCATCTTTTTTGTTTTGATAATGCGGTCTGCATCGAGCTGCATGCCCATGTACAAGCCAATGCTCACCTGCGCCGGAGCCATCAGCCAGAAGGGTACAGGCTGCACGCCGCCGGTATATACGGCAAAGGCCGCTGTAGCCAAAATCGGACCAAGCAGCTTCGGCGTCGGCAGATGCACCTTGACAGCGAGAAAGCTGCCTAAAATAGCCAGCGGTACAAAGACAAGCCAATGCACGCCGCCATGATTGGGCAGAGCAACGCTGATGCCCGTCACCTGAGCGTCCAGCAGACAAATAACGAGGAAGGGCACGGAAATAACCACGCCCAGCAGACGGATAACCTGCATCACCATGACGATGTTGGGGTTAACCTCCTTATCCTCCTCGCAAAGCAGCATTGTCAGCGTCATGCCGCCCGGCAGCATACCCATCACGCAGCTTTTAAGGCTTTCTCGCGCAATTTTAGCCGTTATGAAGGCTAGGAGAAGGCTGGCGCCCAAAATAACCGCTGTGGCCTCTGCAACGCCCGCCAGCTCCGTTAAAAAGTTACGCCAGGTGTCCGCTGTAAAGGTTGAGCCGATGCCATAGCCAGCTATCAGCAGCGCATATTCACGCAGCTGCTTCGGCCAGCCGACCTGCACCCTACGCGCGCACGTCTTGCATGCCAGCGCCGTAACCAGGCCGCCCAACAGAAACGGTATCGGCAGATGCAGACGCACAAGCATGCTTCCCAGGCACAGCGCCATAATAAACAGCAGCAAACGATTAAGCATCTTCTTACTCCTGCTCTACGCCATTATCAGCAAGCGCATTCATAATACGCGCAATCAGCTCGCCACGCATGGTGTGCTGCGTCGATGAATAGGTGATAATCTGGTCGTCAATCAGCCCCAGCTCGCGTCTGAACAACGCCTTTTGGGACATTGCTGCATTTTTCGAAAGCTTGTCAGCCTTCGTCAGCACCACCTGCACATTCAAGCCGCAGCTTAAAAGCCATTTGTAGCATTCAATATCGCTTTCCATCGGCTTATGACGGATATCAATCAGCTGGCAGACAACACCAAGATTTTCACTTTCCGAAAGATATTTGCTGATAAAGCCGGACCATTGGTCCTTGTTATTATGATTGGTTTTCGCAAAGCCATAGCCAGGCAGGTCAACAAGATAAAAACGCGCACGCTCATCCAGACCTTCGCTCAGGCGCTTAGCCTCCAGCTCATAGAAATTTATCGTCTGCGTCTTGCCCGGAGTCGAGCTGACGCGTGCCAGACCGTTGCGGCGGCAAAGAGAATTGATCAAAGAAGATTTGCCTACATTACTGCGACCAATAAAAGCAGCCTCAATCAAGGTCGGCTCAGGATATTGGTTAGCACGTACTGCCGAAGCAACATATTTAGAGCGAATAATATCCCACATTCCTTTAGTCATGTTAATCCTCCAATGCCAGTTTCAAAACTTCATCCAAATGTTCTACAGGTATAAAGGTCATCTGCTTGCGGATATTCTCCGGCAGCTCGTCCAGATCCTGCATATTGCGTTTCGGCAGCAGCACCGTGCGCACGCCATAGCGATAAGCAGCCAAGGTTTTCTCCTTCACGCCGCCGACAGGCCAAACCTTACCCGAAAGCGAGATTTCACCGGTCATCGCCAGCTTGCCTTTTACCTTGCGACCAGTAAGTGCGCTCACCATCGCCGTAACCATCGTTACGCCGGCAGACGGGCCATCCTTCGGCACAGCGCCCTCAGGCAGATGGATATGAATGTCCATCTTTTCGCCAAAGTCCTCAGGCAGTCCCAGCACCTTCGCACGGCTGCGGATATAGGTATAGCCTGCCTGCGCAGATTCCTTCATAACATCGCCAAGCTGACCGGTCAGCGTCAGGCCGCCCTTGCCCTTGAAGGCCAGAACCTCGACCTTGAGCAGCTCGCCGCCTACGCTCGTCCATGCCAAGCCGTTAGCTACGCCCACTGCTGGCTCCATCGACAAATCCTCGTCGAGGAAGATTACCGGGCCAAGATATTTTTCCAGATTCTTTTCTGTTACCTGTGCACCCTTGGCCTTGCCTTCAACAATGCGCATTGCCACCTTGCGGCAAATAGTCGCCAGCTTGCGCTCCAGGTTACGCACACCGGCCTCACGTGTATAATCATGGATTACACGACGGATAGCCTTCTCGCTTACCGTAACCTTATATTTATCCAGACCGTTGAGCTTAAGCTCCTTCGGCAGCAGATGAATTTGGGCAATCTTCACCTTTTCCTCATCCGTATAGCTGCTGAGCTGGATAATCTCCATTCTGTCGAGCAGCGCAGGGGGAATAGTCTCTGCTGTATTCGCCGTCACAATCCAAAAGACATGTGACAGGTCAAACGGAAATTCAATAAAGTGGTCGCTGAACGTATTATTCTGCTCCGGATCCAGCACCTCTAAAAGTGCGGACGCAGGATCACCACGAAAATCAGCAGCCATCTTGTCTATTTCATCCAGCAGGAAAACAGGGTTCATGCAGCCGCTCGTCTGCATACCATGAATAATACGACCAGGCATCGAGCCGATATAGGTACGGCGATGGCCGCGGATTTCGGCCTCGTCACGCACGCCGCCCAGCGATACGCGCGTAAATTTACGCTTAATCGCCTTGGCAATACTGCTTGCCAGGCTCGTCTTGCCCACGCCAGGGGGACCAACAAGACAGAGGATCGGGCCACGTGTGCTCTTCGACAGCGCACGCACCGCAAGATATTCCAAAATGCGCTCCTTAACCTTCTTCAGTCCATAATGGTCTGCATCCAGCGTATCCTTCGCCTTTTTCAAATCAAAATTATCCTTGGAGAACTTACCCCAGGGCAGGGACAGCAGCGCCTCGATATAGCTACGGATAACAGCTCCCTCCGGCGTCATCGGCGGCATCTTCATCAGGCGGCTGAATTCCTTGTTCAGCTTGGCAGCTACGTCAGCAGGCATTTTCAGCTTTGCCATCTGCTGCTTATATTCCGCAACCTCGGACTGCACGTCCTCGCTATCGCCCAGCTCCTTGCTGATAACCTTAATCTGCTCACGCAGATAATATTCCTTCTGGTTCTGCTCTACAGCCTCATGCACCTGCTCAGAAATACTTTTGGCAACAGCCGCAATCTCCTGCTCACGCGTCATGATTTCGTAGAGTCTGCGCATACGCGCCGTCACAGACTCAGTTTCCAGCAGCTGCTCCTTTTCCGGCAGCGCAATCGGCAGATAACCGGCCATAATATCGGTCAGCTTGCTCAGATCCTCTTCCTCCTGAAAAGCCTCCAGCGTATCAGCCGGCACCTTCTTCGTCACGGCTGCCCAGCTGCCAAAGGCTTCGAGCAGCAGGCGGCGCAGAGCCTCAGTTTCACTGCTAGGCTCATGCACGCACTCGATAATCTCGCCTTGCGCTACAAAATAAGCTTCGCCATTATGCACCTCGGCAGTCTCCGTCAGCTTCACGCGCGCTAAGCCCTCCACCAGCAGGCGGATAGCACCGCTCGGCAGCTGCAGCCTCTGCTTCACCTCAGCCAGCACGCCCCAGCCATATAGGTCAGCCGTAGTAATCTCAGCCTTTTCATTATCCTTCTGCCCTACCAGCAGAATTTGTTTATCAAGCTCCATCACAGCATTGATTGCCGCAATAGATTTATCTCTGCCAACGTCGATATTAGCAATCATGCCCGGCAGAATCAATACGCCTCGCAGCGCTAAAACAGGCTTCGTAAGCATTTTTTTCTCCATAGAATCCCTCCTTTTTTTCTATAGTATCCCACTATCTCACATATGAAAACAAGGGAGAAGGCAACATCCTTCCCCCTTGCAAATTTTTAGGTTATTCCGTAATCATTTGCGGTTCGCAATGCTCGCGTACCGTAGCTTCAGTAACAATGCATTTCTTGACATCATCACGGGAAGGAACATCATACATCACATTACGCATAATTGATTCGATAATAGCACGCAGACCACGCGCACCGGCATTACGCTTCATTGCCTCTTCAGCAATAGCCTCCAGTGCAGCAGGCTCAAACTCCAGCTCTACGCCGTCCATAGCCAGGAAGCGCTGATATTGCTTAATCAGAGCGTTCTTCGGCTCGGTCAGAATCTGGACCAGAGCTTCCTTGTTCAGCGAATTCAGCGTTACGACAACAGGCAGACGACCTGCAAATTCAGGAATAATACCAAACTTCATGATATCCTCAGGCAAAACCTTGTCGAAGACTTCATCGTTATTGATTTCTTCCTTCTTGCGCACGTCTGCGCCAAAGCCTAGGTTCTTTTTGCCGACGCGGGCATTGATAATATGCTCCAGTCCGGCAAAAGCACCGCCGCAGATAAACAGAATGTTCGTTGTATCAATATTGATGAACTCCTGATGCGGATGCTTACGTCCACCCTTCGGCGGAACGCTGGCAACAGTGCCCTCCAGGATTTTCAGCAGTGCCTGCTGTACACCCTCGCCGGAAACGTCACGGGTAATCGAAACATTTTCGGATTTACGAGAAATCTTGTCAATCTCATCAATATACACGATACCACGCTGCGCAGCTTCAACGTCGTAATCAGCATTGCTGATCAGCTTCAGCAGAATGTTTTCTACGTCCTCACCTACATAACCAGCCTCAGTCAGCGTTGTTGCATCAGCAATAGCAAAGGGAACCTGCAGGATCTTCGCCAGCGTTTGCGCAAGTAAGGTCTTGCCGCTGCCTGTAGGGCCAAGCATGAGGATATTGGATTTTTGCAGCTCCACATCGCGTTTTTCCTGCGGATTCTGCATTTCGTAGTTAATTCGTTTATAGTGGTTATATACAGCCACAGACAAGGTTTTCTTAGCCTCGTCCTGACCGATAACGTACTCATCTAAAATAGCCTTGATTTCTTGTGGCTTCGGCAGCTTGCCTGCGGCCTGCAGGTTTTCAACAGCTGCCTGCTGATTATCCTCGTCAAGCATATCTTTGCAGAACTCGATACACTCATCACAGATATAAACACCGCGGCCAGCAATCAGTCTGCGTACCTGACCTTCGCGTTTGCCGCAGAAGGAACAGCACAGCTCATTGTTATGCCCCTCGTCAAAATTCATAGTTCAATCTCCTTAATAGTGTATAGCTTAGTTCTTCGATGTACTGCGAGTTACAACCTCATCAATCAGGCCATATTCCTTAGCTTCCTTACTGGTCAGATAATGATCACGCTCAGTATCAGCAGCAATCTTCTCCACCGTCTGACCGGTATGCTTTGCCAGCACGCCGTTCATCTCCTCGCGGATACGCAGAATCTCGCGAGCGTGGATTTCGATTTCTGTAGCCTGGCCCTGAGCACCGCCCAGCGGCTGGTGAATCATTACGCGCGAATACGGCAGCGCAAAGCGCTTGCCGGGCGCACCAGCTGCAAGCAGTACGGAAGCCATGCTGGCAGCCATACCCATGCAGATAGTAGAAACATCAGGCTTGATATATTGCATCGTATCATAAATAGCCATACCAGCGCTTACGCTGCCGCCAGGGCTGTTGATGTACAGATGGATATCCTTATCAGGGTCTTCCGACTCCAGAAACAATAATTGAGCAATGACAACATTGGCCATGTTGTCATCAATCGGACCAGTAACGAAAACGATTCTGTCCTTCAACAGACGGGAATAAATATCGTAGGATCGTTCGCCGCGGCTGGACTGCTCAACAACGATAGGCACATAATTCATTTTGTCACACCCCTTACTGTTAACCTTAAGGCAGGATTATTTTGCGCTGTCGATTACTACGTGAGCAGCTTTACGGCGCACAATGTTAGCTAAGAGCAGGCCCATGGTGCCGTTAGCTTTGATAATCTTCTTAACTTCTTCAGGAGAAGCGCCATGTTGAGCGGAGATAGCAGCGATTTCTGCATCAACGTCAGCCATGTCAACCTGAATGTTTTCAGCCTTAGCGATAGCGTCCAGAACCAGATCGGTCTTAACGTTTTCTTCAGCAACAGGGCGTTGGTTTTCGCGGATTTTAGCCATATCCAGACCAGTGTACTGCATGTACATATCCAGAGTCATTTTACGGCTTTCCAGGCTCATTTTCATTTCGTCAACCATTTGGCTGATTTTGTCTTCGATCATGATTTCAGGAACGGAGAATTTAGCGTTAGCTACAGCCAGGTCAATCAGTTCATGCTCATATTCAGCTTTAGCGTTAGCTTCAGCAGCTTTTTGCATACGCTCTTTGTAGTTAGCACGCAGCTCTTCTACAGTTTTGAAGTCGGTCTTGGAAGCAACATATTCGTCGTTCAGTTCCGGCAGCTCTTTGCGTTTTACGTCTTGGATGTTTACTTTGAAGACAGCCTCTTTGCCAGCCAGCTCTTTAACAAAGTATTCTTCCGGGAAGGTTACTTCTACGTCAGTGGAATCGCCTTTGGACAGGCCAACCAGCTGATCCTCGAAGCCGGGGATGAAGGAGTTGGAGCCAACCTCCAGAGGATAGCCTTTGCCTTCGCCGCCGCTGAACGGTTCGCCGTCAACGGTACCAGCAAAGTCGATGATAGCGAAGTCGCCTTTTTCAATTACAGCGCCTTCTTCAGCAACTACCATTTTAGCGTCGCGGCTCAGCAGATCTTTGATTTGAGCTTCAACTTGCTCGTCGGTTACTTCAGCTTCTTTTTTATCTACATGCAGACCTTTGTATTCGCCCAGTTCCGGTTCCGGTTTCAGGGTTACTTTAATGGTCAGTTCCATATCCTTGCCTTCTTCGAAGGTAGATTCTTCAACTTTAGGATCAGATACGGGAATCAGTTTTTCTTGTTCCAGAGCTTCGCTGTATGCTTTGTTAGCAACTTCTTCGAAAGCTTCTTGTTTAACTGCTTCTTTACCATAGTGCATTTCAATGATAGCACGGGGAGCTTTACCTTTACGGAAGCCAGGGATGTTTACCTGGTTAGCAATTTTTTGCACAGCCTTTTTAAAGCCAGCATTTACGTCGGCAGCCGGAGCGGTGATTTTCAAAGTAGCTTCGTTTTCTACTCTTTCAACAGTAACATTCATTAATAAAATCCTCCCTTAAATTTATATGGGTAAAAATAACATTATTGGCTTAGCTTGTCAGCCTTCCAGAGGCAATCTGTGTCATACACAAATCGCTCATAATATCATATCACAATGAAGGCTTCTTGACAATACTAAAAAACCCGACAGACTGCATCTGCCGGGCTAGTTTTTTAAATGGAGCGGAAAACGAGATTCGAACTCGCGACCCCCTCCTTGGCAAGGAGGTGCTCTACCACTGAGCTATTTCCGCATCAGCAACGAATATAAGTATAAAGCATCAGCGTCTTTTTGTCAACACTTTTTTTGAAAAAAGTTGAGATTTTTTTCAAGTTTTTTTCTCGGCCCTAGCCTAACCCATTACAGCGCGCCAAATCATCATATACGAGCGACGCCAGACGCTGCGTCAGCTCTTGATTTTCTGCACATAAGCTCGTCTGCGACAAAAGCGCTTCCAGCTTCGGCTTATTGCACAGCATGCAGCAGCAGGGCATAATGATTTCGCTGGCCATATAGGCAGCAGCACGCAGTGACATCTCGTCACGCAAAAGGCTGCCTTCAGCAGCCTTCGCCATAAAAACTGCCAGCCGCTGATCAAGCGCCCGCGCCAGCTGCTTTTCCAAAACGCTGCTCATAGCTTAGCGCATGTTTTCAATAAAATCTTCAAAGTTGTTGATGAGCACCGGATGACCGGTAACCTTCAGGTCACGCAGATGCGTGCCATAGGATTCATAGGTGTTGTCGCTCAGCTCCATCTTCAGGCCTTCTTTGACATACTCGTCCATCATCTTCACGATGAAACGGTTGATTTCGTTAGCAGGCGGCTTAACGTTCAAAGGAATAATGCGGCTTTCTGCCTCATATTTTTCTACAACAACCTTCCAGCCACCGGGAACAGGCGGCAGACGGGTAGCCTTAATAAAATAGTTATCGGGAGAAAAGCCCACATAACCATCCATTTTGTTGTATAATTTCGCTTTTTGCAGGGGGAAGCCGTTCTTATTGCCCCATTTTACGATTTCTTCGCAAACTTCGTTATTATGGATAACACTCGGAAAAGTTGCTTCCGCTAAGATTTCAGACATAGTGATACCTCCTCTTGATTTATAATCTTATTTTACTCTAACTGGCAGATTATTTCAATGAAAAATCTGTGTATACTTTACATTAGTTCCACGAGTTAACATCTATTCTCCACAACGTCTGCTCATCACTCTGTTTCATAATTTTTAATACTACGGATATCTTTACGTTATTTTTAGTTTTCAAAAAAATTTTACCATCTTTGCTATATAAACCTCCATCTTCTATCCACCCCTTATTTTGTAAAGAACTATTGTAATAATTTATTAGCCTACAACTTTGACTGGTCGGAACTTGAACTGTATACCAATAATGAGAATCTCTATGCATATCGTAAATTACAGTTGAAAAGCCAGACTTATAGATAATATTGATTGCCTCATTTCTTAGTTCCTGTTCATCAGCACTTTTCATGAATTGATTTCCTAATATAACACATACAATCAGCAGTACACCTATCACACAAATCTTTCTTTTATCTATAGTCTTTAATATTGCCAATATATTTCCCCCCATTAAATGATATACCAACTCCTCCAACATTTTCGATAGATACTCCCGCACCATAATTAGTCAAAGTACCACCTGATGAAATAGATAGTGTACCAGCTCCAATCATGCTACCACTAAACGAGCCTGAATATCCCCTAATGATGTTAACTATGTCTCTATCAATATCATCGCTATTGAAATCAACATTTCTTACAGGACCTTTATATACTTCACTAGAAAATGGTAATAATGATTCCCCAGTTTTTGGTATAGAAATAGTAGCACCCGGTGCCAAAATCATATGTCCATTCTTAGTGACAACTGTAGTGTAATTTATATATAATAATTTATTTCCCTTGATTTTTATAGGTATTTTTATCGAGTCACTAAATATATACACTTCATTTGCTTTCATAGTATTGCTGTTTTCATTCAATGCTTTTGTCGCCCTAACTGCCACAGTTTTTATGTACTGATCCTCTAACGAATTTTGTAAATACGGAGTAACATATTGTAAATACTCTTTTTTCTTATCCTCTGTTATAGTATCAGTGTTATATTCATCAGATAAATAACTACTATCTAAATCATACAACTGATTGGCATCGCTTAACTGCTTATACATTTTATTCTTAAGGTCGTACCCTAAATAATCACCTTTTTTTAGCAAATCCTCCAATTCTTCTGCTCTTTCTTTTTCTTGCCAAATATATAATTCATTATTCTTCGTTCCACTAGCAGCAGTGCTTGCACCAGCCTGCGCATTACCAGCAACCAATTGTGACACAATCCCACCAATAATCGCACTTGCCCATTGGTGTTTATCAGGCTCGCCTTCAAACTGATCTGACAATTTTTTCTGCACCATTTCATTAATTGCAGACGCACTTGCCCCTGCCAAGAAGTCATTACCAATAAGTTCACTCATAATGCCACCAATAAGCGCATGAAGAGCATCTTTTTCAGGATCACCATCTTCCCAGCCATTTTTCTTAGCCAGTTTATGAATCTCATTATACGCCAATTCACCAAATAAATTAGCTAATTCCTGACGTTCTTCCATTTTTGTCTTGTCAAAAATCTCGCCAAGTTTATTAAGGCTGTTATTTGTATCACGATTCAGCTTACTGATATCCTGCTTCTGGTTTTCCTTATCACGAATTTCAATCGTACCTTCGCTGATAGTAGCTTTCGTTGTACTTTCAGCTTCTCCGTTTGCAGGCATACCAATATCAGGCGTTACACCTTTTTCGTTATAATCCGCATTGTTATATTTAGTTTTCAATCGCTAAAGAACTTATAATTGTTAATATTAGAGATATTAATATAATGCTATGTATTACTCTTATTAGTATTTTTTTAGAAGTACTACATTCTGCCTTTTTGTCTCCCCAATATGTCCAATCCCATTTTAAATTAACCCGTTCTGGAAACAAAATACAAAAAATTTCAAAGATAATCCACAACAAAATAAATATTATTTCCACAGTTAACCCTTCCTTTTATCTTAACTTTTTGTTTTATTAATTTTTCGATAGAGTTCAGACATGTTGATTTTACCTTTTATTTCACCACCACTAAACAAATATCCACCCACTCCTGTTTCTAAAATAAAATCATAGTTTTCGGGAATATTCTCTATACCAATAACCCCTAATCCTGTTTTAACTCCTATAAAGTTTTCTATTCTTACGATTTTTGTTTTTGGATAATAAATATATTTATATTCTCCACCCACCTTTATTATATCTTTTGCATCCATATATAATGCTATTTCTGATATAATTTTTATTTCATCACTTCTGCTTCCTTCTATATGAATATCTACTAGAGCTTTTCCAGTGGTTCCCAATGCATTAATACTTCCACCTACTCCGACCCCCAAAGAAATACTACCATCAATAATTCCTTTTGTGTTAGCTAAAAAGCTAGCTGCATCAAAAGTTATATTCATTTGATTTGCTATTTCTTGTATAATACTTTGGCGTTGCGCACTAGATAATTCATAAAAATTATTCACGCCATATTTTTCTAGATATTCATTTTCATAATCGCTGTATGCTTCCAATTCACCTTCATTGATAACTTCTTCAGCAGTTCCATTTCCTTGAGCTTTCATTTCTTCATCCAACCCTTGCGCATTATTCTTCGTCCCGCTCGCAGCAGTGCTTGCCCCCGCTTGTGCGTTACCAGAAGCCAATTGTGACACAACCCCACCAATAATTGCACTTGCCCATTGATGTTTATCTGGTTCACCAGCAAATTGATCCGACAACTTCTTTTGCACCATTTCGTTAATTGCAGACGCACTTGCCCCTGCCAAGAAACCGTTACCAGTAAGCTCGCTCATAATACCGCCAACAAGTGCATGTAAAGCATTCTTTTCCGCACTACCATCTTTCCAGCCATTTTTATCAGCAAGTTTGTGAATCTCATTATATGCCAATTCGCCAAACAAGTTGGCTAATTCCTGACGCTCTTCAATTTTTGTCTTGTCAAAAATTTCTCCAAGCTTATTCAGGCTGTTTGTTGTATCACGGTTCAACTTATTGATATCCTGCTTCTGATTTTCTTTATCACGAATTTCAATCGTACCTTCGCTGATAGTAGCTTTCGTTGTACTTTCAGCTTCTCCGTTTGCAGGCATACCAATATCAGGCGTTACACCTTTTTCGTTATAATCAGCGTTATTGTTTTTATTTACTTTCGCACCAACACCATTTGCTTTATAATCAGCTTCGTTTTTAATATCTTCAAACGTCAGCGTTCCTGTAGAAAGCTTATTCTTATCAGCATCAGCTGTGCTGGAAATAATACCACCTTTCAAATTAGTGTTTTTGCCAACGCCGATATCAAAACCACCTTCGCCAGCTTTAATACCACTTTGGTCAGTAACGCTCTTGTAATTGCTATCAATCTTGCCGACACTTGCACTGCCACTAACAGCTTTATTACTGCCAACTCCGATACTTGCGCCAATAGATTTATTACTTTCTTTGTAATTGTTACTGTCTTGTTTGCTTTCAATATTCAAATCATTGCCAACAGTACCCGTAACTTTTTCACCGCTCAGCATACCACGAAAAAAGTGTGTATACTTGTGAAAAGCTTACTAACCAACTTCAGGTTACTTGCAATAAACCTCCCCTTACTTTATACTTAAAACATGAATTAATGACGAAAGGATCTAATGCTATGGGTGTATTTGTTAATCCGGAATGCTCTGCATTTAAGGCAGCTGCGAGTTCTGAAATTTATGCTATTTGATTAGGAAAAATATGCAACTTGTTCTTGCAATTTACGCATTTTTATTTTAAGTTATTATAATAAAGATACCGCAGATGTGATATATTATCAACAGCTCTGCGATACCCAAATTTTACCTTCAAATCTGTCCCAAATACTTCAAAATACCCTGCGCGATAATCGCACTGCCAATATATGTGCCAACGAATACGACAATTGACAGCACAACAATACGCCAGCCGGTCTTAGCAAAGGCATCGAGGTCTTTGCCGATAGAAACGCCAGCATAAGCCAAAATCGGTGTGCAAAGAGCCACAAAGCCGACATGCTTAACATAGCCATTGACAATATCGCTGCCGGGCACGCCGGGAATCGTCACGATGCAGCCCAAGGTTACAACCCAGGCAGCAGCCGGAATATTGCCGGGCAGATATTTAGCGCACAGCATACCTACAAAAGCAATCACAGCCAAAATCAGCAGGCCGGGAATAGATTGCATGATATCAGCCTTCGTACCCAAAACATTGGAGAACAAGCTCATAAAGGTAACAATCGCCAAAATGATAATCGTATCTTTAATTTTCATTATGCTTCCTCTCCCTTCTTAGCTTCTTCAGGCTGCTCGCCATATTTAATCTTGTAGAACTTTTTGTACAGCCATTCTGTCATCGGCAGACCAAGCCATACAGACATATACAAGCCGTCCAGACCGGAAAGCATATTACTTGCCGCACCAAAGGCTGCGAGCTGGTCAGTCATCTCAGGATACATAGCGCACAGGGAGCCGACAGCCGCCGTCATCATGCTGGCAGAGCCAACGCCGGAGGCCATAGCCAAAGCGTAAGGGTGAATCGGCAGAGTGGAAGCAGCAACGCTAGCCATCAGGCCGAAGAAAATCGTACCAAAAACAGTACCGGCGATATAAACGCCCATAACGCCGCGGCCCTCGCTGCTGTCCAGACCAAACTTTTCGCCAATCAGCGCTACGTTCGGCTCACGCGCGATAGAATGCGCTGCGCCAATGGTTTCACGCTTCAGGCCAAGATAAACAGCCACAGGCACGCCGATAAGCACAGTGCCAAGGTTGCCAAACTCCTGCAAAATCAACGCCGGAGAAGCAGCCAAAATCTTCGGCAGCGTCGGGCCTACGAGCGTACCATAGCGAGCCATGAGCAGCATCAGCGTTACGCCGATAAGACTGCTGGCATCAAGCATTTCCTTTTTGCCAGACAGATTTAAAAACTTAGGTGTAGTCAAGATACCCAAAAGCAATGCATAAAGCATCGGCAGCAGCACGATGCGGCCAACGCCGAGCTTCAGGGTATGGGTGCCGATCAGCTCGGAAACGATGATCAGCGCCAGAATAATGGCATGTAATTTGATATTTTTCATTACATTCCCCTCCTCGTGTTTTTCTATTTTAATTATTTCGCACTAAAATAGCCTTCTAATTTTGCGATATACTCTTCCTTCGTCAGCAGCGGCTTGAAGTCTGCCAGAATGCTCTTAGCCTCCTGCGCATCATCATAGAGCAGATCAATCAGCATCATCGCAAAGGCTTTGGCCGGCAGCAGCACTGCAGCTTTGAAATCTACCATATGGAAGTCCGGTGTATGCAGCAGACCGTCATTGCCGCCGATGAACGGATGGATAACAGGCATCAGATGGGAAACATCGCCCATGTCGGTAGAAGCGCTGAAATGGCCTGCGTCCTTGATTTCTACATCAGGATCAGCAAGGCGGGAGTTTGCTACCATCAATTCATTCATACGCTTATTGCAGGACAACGGGAACATGCCCGGCAGCGTTTCGATAATCGTCTGCGCACCGACAGCATCACCGCCAGCCTTGAGCGCTGCGTCTACGCGCTTATGTGTCGCGTCAATAGCCTCCATGGTCATCGCACGCACATACAGCTCCAGGCGTACATCATCAGGCACAGAGTTAACAAAGTCGCCGCCCTTGGTAATAATCGGGTGCACACGTACAACGTCCTGCTCACGGAAGGTTTCACGCAGAGCATTGATACCCATGAGTCCCAGGCAGGCAGCGTTCAACGCGTTAATGCCTTCATGCGGCGCATCTGCTGCATGAGCAGTTCTGCCCACATAGCGTACAGTTTTACCAACAAAGCCGTTGCTGCTTTCACCAACAGAAACAGTTGCCTTCGGCATATTCTTGTCTGCATGCATCTGCATTGCCATATCAATATCATCAAAGGCACCCTCATAAATCAGCTCGCCCTTGCCGCTCAAGAAATGCAGCTTGCCGGACTCTACTAATTTTTTGCGGTACTCAATCTCGATATATTCCTCAGCAGGAACGCCGAAGAAAACAACATCGCCAGCCAGCTCACTCAGCACGCCGGACTGCGTAATACCGCAGGCAGCGGCAAGCATCGTTGCAACCTGCATATTATGCCCGCAGGCATGAGCAGCGCCCGTCGCCGGATCTGCCTTGGCGCTTGCCGGGCAGCCAACAGCGTCCAGCTCGCCCAGCACTGCTGCTGTCGGGCCGGGCTTGCCGCCCTTAGCGCGTGCCTTGACGCCGTTGATGGCAAGACCTGTCTGCGGCTCCAGTCCCAGATCACGCATAAATTCAGCTACCTTCGCAGAGGTCTTTACCTCCTTGAAGCCCAGCTCCGGTTCATCATTAATACTTGCACAGATAGCTTTAATTTTATCTGCATGCGCATCAATTGCAGCGCAAACCTTTTGCTTCAAAAGTTCTTTTTCCATAAAATTATGCCTCCATTCCACATGTCTATTCAATACAGACAATAATGAAATATAAATAGTATTAACCTAATTATAGCATAGGCAAAATTAAAGTCAATCAAATGCGGAGATTTTGGGCGTTCAATATTTTTTACACATAGAACTGTCTTCTTTTTTACAAGAAAATGCATTTTTTTATTTACCCTGCTCCCTGATTATGTTACAATAAGTGAATAGTGCCTTGTATATCCTTACACTTAAACACAAGCAGTACACCGCACTAGAACATGTTGACAAAAATATTAAAGAAAGGAGTCTTGACATGTTTGCTCAGATAAAAAAAGACATCGATTCAATTATGCTGCGTGACCCCGCTGCCAAAACAAGACTGGAGGCTGCACTCTGTTATCCGGGCCTGCATGCTATCTGGCTCCACCGTATTGCGCATCATTTTTATTTAAAAGGCTGGGTGCTTGTACCCCGTATGATTAATACCTTTTCCCGTTTTCTCACCGGCATTGATATTCATCCCGGCGCCAAGCTGGGCCCCGGTCTTTTCATTGACCACGGCATGGGTCTTGTCATCGGCGAAACAGCAGAGCTTGGCAGCAATGTCACTCTGTACCAGGGCGTAACGCTTGGCGGTACAGGCAAGGAAAAGGGCAAACGTCATCCGACCATCGGCAACAACGTTGTTGTTTCCAGCGGCGCCAAGGTGCTCGGCTCCTTTAAGGTTGGCGACAACTCCAAAATCGGCAGCGGCAGCGTTGTCCTCAAAGAGGTTCCGCCCAACTCCGTCGTTGTCGGCATCCCCGGCCGTGTCGTTACCCGTGACGGTGTACGCATTGCGTCCACCTCCGGCGAAAACAACAATGACCCGGAAAGCATGATTGACCTGAACCATGACCAGCTGCCTGACCCTGTTGCCGATTATGAGGCACTGCTGGCTAAGCACATGGAAGAAATTAATAATCGTCTGATAGAATTAGAAGGAAAAATCAAAGCTGCACAGAATAATAAATAGTAACGAAACACTAAGCATCAAAAAAGAGGTAAGAACTTATGAGCAGAACTATGACTACAGCTGAAGCTATTCAGGAAGCACGCCGCTGTTTAAACTGCGCTCGTCCGCTGTGCCGCACCGGCTGTCCCATTGAAAATAATATTCCCGGCTTCATCCGTGCTCTGAGCGAGGGCAATATCGGCATGGCCTATGAAATTATCTCTGAACGCAGCAACCTGCCTGCTATCTGCGGCCGCGTTTGTCCGCACGAGCGTCAGTGTGAAGCAAAATGCGTTCTTACGCACAAAAAATGTGGTATTGAAATCGGCAGTCTGGAAATGTTTATTGCCGACTTCGCTCACCAAAATGATTTAAAGCCGACGCAGCCCTCCAGCAAGCTGCGCGGCAAGGTTGCCGTTATCGGCTCCGGCCCTGCGGGCCTGACGGTCGCAGGCGACCTCGCCAAGATGGACTTTGACGTTACTATTTTTGAAGCACAAAGCGAACCCGGCGGCGTGCTGCTGTTCGGCATCCCGGAATTCCGTCTGCAAAAGGACGTTGTCCGCCGTGAAATTGCTGAATTACAGCATGTCGGCGTAGAAATCAAAACGCAGCAGCTGGCAGGCGTTGACTTTACTGTCGACGACCTCTTTGCCCAAGGCTACGACGCTATCTTCATGGGCACCGGCACCTCCCTGCCGCGTACCCTCGATATTCCCGGCAAGGAGCTGTCCGGCATCATCACTGCAACCTACTTCCTGCGCATGGTTGTGCTCGCTGACGGCGGCAAGCTCGACGCCAGCGAAACACTGCTGCACACAGGCGACAATGTTGTCGTAGTCGGCGCAGGCAACGTAGCTATGGACGCTGCACGTACTGCCATCCGCCGCGGCGCTAAAAACGTCACAATAGTTTATCACAAAACGGATGCAGAAATCTCGGCCTTCCCGTCTGAATACGAGGCCGCGGCTGCTGAAGGCGTACAATTCCGCTTTCTGCGCCAGCCTATCGCCTACTTCAACAAAAAGCAGATGCGCGCTGTCAAAAATATCCGCCGCCCTGCTTCCCCGGCTGATGAAACCGAGCTGGCAGGCCTACTCCTGCAAAACATCACCAAAACCGAAACCGGCGAATTTATCGCTGAAGGCGGTCAGGAGGTGCTCCCCTGCGACTGCGTTATCCTTGCTGTAGGCCAAAAGCCTGCTGCCCGCATTGTTACGTCAACCAAGGGCATTCAGGTAGACCAGCAGGGCTTTGTTATCACCCGCGACCGTCCCTATGGCATGACCACCCGCGCCGGTGTATTCAGCAGCGGCGACGTTGTCCATGGTCCTGCAACTGTCGTCCTCGCCATGAAGGAATCCAAAAAGGTTGCCGCCGGCATTGCGCAATATGTTGATGCCAAAAAGCTCCTTGAGGACTGCACCATGGACGAAACAATTTTATAAAGGCAAAAAAGACTGTTTAGCCAGCGTTAATGCTAGTTAAACAGTCTTTTCTCTTTACGTCTAAATAACCTTTTACAATCCACCTCAATATACACTCTACTCTTTTGTGCAAACCAGCTCACATGCTATGGCGCTTAGCGTATGCGCTGGTTTTGTTCATCTTTTAAGTTTAAGAAAATCTTGCTGAAAAGCTTCAGGAAACATAAAAACTTTTTTCATTCCGTAAAAATTAACGTAAATCATTCCTGAATCTATTTTTTCTACTTTTCCTTCGCCAAAAGCTTTATGTATAACTAAAGTTCCGCTCACAACAGAGTTCATCTGCTCCGACATATCTTCAGCAAAAGCTTGCCCAGTTTTTCCATACTGATGTTGCAACTTTTCTTCTGCAACCATATGACCTGTTACAACATTATTGGAGCGAAGTAATTTATTAGCCACTACTTTTTTTGTTTGAAAAGCAAACATAGATTTTTTCTGTTGCGCAGCCATATTACTATAATCTTCTGAAGATAAGACAGTACTATACAAACCTATACTTTCATTTTCGTGCTTATTCACTCCAGTATATGTTAAGCTAGCATCTTCATAACGTTTAAACTTATAAACTGCATCATTCATTAAAGCTTCATTGAAAACATTAAGCGATACTAATAATTCAAAATCATTAATACTTAATCCCGTAACTTTTCTGAACAGCTCAGGTTCTAACTGAGTAATAACATCTCGCAAACTATACTCGCGAAAATCAGTTAAATACATAAAAACAGGGACACGAGTAGCAAATTTTATAAGTTTTTCTTGAATTTGCTTTCTTTTAGATTTATAGTCTTTCTCTTCTTCCGTAAGTTCATTCTTTTGTTTCGGAGTAAGGCTATCATTCCCTTTTTTAGCTTTTTTTACTGCTTCTGATTTATTGATAATAGTCTTTATATCATCATTCAAAGACCTGAATCCTTCTATACTCATCAAGGCTTTCATAGCTTCTTCATTAGCTAGTAAACGCGCCAAAGTTTCATTATCAACATTTACAAGCAAAGCAGATTCCCAACGCTTAGCCAACAAAGTAGCACTAGTTCCAGCCATAGCAAGATCTAAAATTTCCCCAGCATTTACTTCACGCATTGCACTACCGTCATAAGCCAACACGGGCAAGAAATTAATAAATTCGCCAACTTTTTTCTCTGGATTAGATTCTTGCACATTTAAGCGACAACTATAGTCAGCTATTTGTTTCAACGCTCTATCTAAGGCAAAATCAAAAACATAGCACTCTTTCTTTATAATTTGTCTTTCGCCTTTATCATCAACTATATACCATGGACTCTGCACTCTAAAGGCAGCTTGAAAATATGTTTCCGGACTTGAAAGATTACGCAACATAAAAATCCCTGTCCATGGTTTAATAGTTACTCCTGTAGTTAATTTACCACAAGATAATGTTATCGTTTTGCTTGCCAACGGTTCTTCCATCGCATTACGCACAGGTTCTAACGCTTTAATGCCCACACCAGCTTCTTTTCCAGCACAAACCACGACCTTATAATCATGATAAAATACATTTTGTTTTTGACTCAACAAATTAGCCATAGCCTGACATGAAGCTACATTAGGCAAAAACCATAGTGTGTGGTTTAGTACATTCAATAAACGTATATCAGAATACGGCATAGGCGGTTTTTCAGCTCCTAAACGTAATTCATCAACCGAAGTTTCCAAATATGAACCACGTATTAAATCTAACCATTTTTGCACATATTCTTCATAAACGAACTTTGCCTCTGTTCCCTTTCCTGTTGCTGAAAAAAAAACATTTAAATCAAATTCATCAAATTCTCCCTGTTTGGCAATTTTTTGAATACTTTCAGGCAATTTGTAAGTAAGCATAACCATTCTAGGTAAAGAAGCATATGGATTATCCTTACCTTTCCAGTTGTTTTTAGCCTTTTGTTCATCAGAATATGTCCAATTATAAATCTGTTCTTCAATAAATTCCCCTGAATTTATTGCTCTAAACGGAGTACCTGACAAATAAAGATAGTATGTACTCGTAATTGGCAGCCACGTTTCATCATAAGCGTCGTTACGATTATAGTTTTCTAAATCTTCATCATAGCTGTCTTCATCTTCAGCAAAAAGTTTCTTAGCATTATCTTTCCATGCTCCAAAATGATACTCATCAAAAATAACCAAATCCCAATTTGTTGTATGCACCCATTCATTTTTAGCCTTTATGCCGCCAGTTTCTTTATTCACACCAAGGAAATCCTGAAACGAACCAAAACATACAATAGGCTTGCTTTTATCCGCTTTAGTATACTGCACATCAATAGAATTATCTAAATCATTAGAGTCCCTGCTAATAAATTGCCAGCCTGCAAAATCAATATGACTTAACAAATCTTCGCGCCAAGCAGTTTGTACAGCTGGTTTAAATGTCAAAACTAAGACTCTTTTAAATCCCATAGCTTTAGCTAACTCATACGCAGCAAAAGTTTTACCAAAGCGCATCTTGGCATTCCATAAAAATTTGGGAATACGATGATTATTTTCCTCATAAGCTGATTTGTAATAGGCAACAGTTTTCCCAACAGCATCTTTTTGTTCCGGACGCATAAAAAAATTTTGAGTACGTTCTTCCGCATTAACAATCCCATTCTGCAATGCCAAAATAACTGCGCTCACATCTTTTACTGTACATTTAAACCACTCATTTTTATCCCTGCTCGCATTAAATTGTATAAAGCCTTTGCGTTTTAATGCTCTATGCACATCATGGTCAGAAAACACTGTTCCATCATTCTTCATGGCACTCCATTGCTTTAAAATGCGATAATTGACAGCAGAAGTGTGTAATTGTTCTTTAATACGGATATTTACATCACGCTCAGTGTAACCTATTTTTATATATCCGGGATGAGTAGTATCATTAGGTAAATCATAAGCATAGATAGTTGGTTTTACATCTGGACGCTGCGGGAAAAATTTTTCGTTATACATATTATCACCGTCACTCTTTATTTATTAACATTTCAATCGTAGGATTTTTTCAAGGTCAATTTGTATTTGCTATACGTGAATCAATATACAACCACTCGGCTTCAGTTATATTCCATAACTTACATAAATCTTTATCCGTATAAATTTTATTATAACTTATTAAGTCTGGTACAAAACAATAATTTTTTTTCGTAACATCTTGAGAAACAACAGTCTGTAACAAAAGGAATCTAACAACTTTAGTAAAAATATATGATTTATAATTATTCACCTCTCTTTCGCTTAAAAATGCTCCTAAAACTATCCAAGATTCTGTACAACATTCCCCAGGCTTAGCAATTCTAGTATTACCCTCATAATAAAATCCTACAGGTTTACCAAAGTCAGTCTGCCCGGCAATAGGAGCTTTAGGTGCTAGTAATTTCCATTTATTTAAATATTGCTTCGTATCATCTACATCTTTCTCAGCAGCATACTTTAAACCTATTCTTTGAATAAACCAACATGGTATACCTTTATTTACCGGCTTATAATTTGTGGATAAGCCAAATGGTTTTCTCGAAGAAACTCGCTCGTCTAAAAATTCATTATATTTATTGATTATCTTTCTAACAATACTCACCGCTAAATTTTGCCGAATGAAAGTATTATATTCATTCAAATACCTTTCAGCTTTTATTCTAATACCCAAATTGCAATTGACAACTTCGCATGGTCCATTATAATTTTTCTCCCACAAAAAATAACATGCACCGCCAGCTAAATCTACACCAGGAAAAACTTCCTTAAAGTTTTCATAATCAACTAACTTACGAATGTGTCTATCATTAAGCATTTCGTTTCTAAAATCAACTAAACCTTTACCTCCAGCAAACCATCTTGACGGAATAATCATTATAAGATATTTGGGATTTAATTTTTTTGCTTGCTCAACAAAATGGTGATAAATTGGTTTTGCACTTTTTCCATTTCCTCCATCACTCAATTGGTAAGGTGGATTTCCTATGATGACATCAAATTTCATTTTTCGCAATTCCTCCAAATTATCAAGATGAATAAACTCATAAGCGTGCTGTTCAGCAAAATCACCTCTATCATATTCGCTTTGAGCTGCTCCGCAAAACTTACATTTTCCCTTCACCCAAGTATGCTTTAAATTCGTAAATCTGATATTTCCTGTAACATCATCAAACTTGCTGACAGAATAAATGCTATTAGGGTACTTTGAGCAATACAAGCTTCTTCGAGCTAGCAAACTTGTTAATTCCGTAACTGCAATTCCAAATAACTGCTCATGAAAAATATGGTCTAATCTTTCTTGTAAATCAGGAATTTTCCTTGCTAATCCCTTAATCAGTCTCTTAGCTATTTCGCGTAAAAACACCCCTGTTTTCGTCGCAGGGTCTAAAAATTTAGTATCAGGGCTTTCAAAAATTTCTGGCGGTAACATGTCCAACATCTCATTAGCAACAGCAGGCGACGTAAAAACTTCATCATTAGATAAATTGGCAATGCAGCTAAGTACATCCGGATTGTAAATACTGCTATTCAAGTTACTCATTTTCCTGCACCCTCCAATAATCTACTAATGGATAATCTCTAATAGGGGTAGGAATAAACGACTCACTTTCTGCATCATATGTCCAATCTTCTATATCTTGAAAAAGATCTGCCATAGACTTTTTGGCTTTCCCCTCTAGCAATTCTGCCAAACTATAATCGCGACGTTTCACTTTGCTACCGGTAATGAACGACCATTCAGCAAAAATTATCGGCGAGTCATCAATCTGTTTCAATGTAAGAGCATCACCGCACAAAATATTTTTTTGAAAAACATATTTCACTGCATTACAGCATTGATTACTCAATCCTGCTTTCAAGATATTTTGGTATTCTTTAAACCATATATGATAAAGTCTTTCTCGACATTCTTGAGCATTATCTTCTAAAATATCCACTCCATATAGGCTGCTTACCGCTATAAAAGAATATTTTTCATAATCTGCACTACTTTTACCATAGCGTTGTTTTACTACAGCCAACTTTCTTTGCAAAATTTCAGCTAAAAAATTTCCATTTCCGCAAGCTGGTTCCAGGAATCTGCTATCAATTCTTTCTGTTTCTTGTTTTACTAGATCACACATATCTTTCACTTCACGCTCATTAGTAAATACTTCTCCATGCTCGGTAACACGTTCTCTGGATTTCACTTGTGCATTGGTCATGATGATACTTCTCCTCTCTCAAGCTCATAAAGCGTACTTTTTGAGCACTTTATGATAAAATCTATAGTTGAAGAGAAAATGTCTAAAAGTAATCATATTTTGTAATTTTAGGCCTAATTTATTCTTTATATAAAAGAGCAGATAGTTACGCAAAAAGTACACCTTTTGAGCACTTCTTACGCAATTATCTGCTTATTTTTGCCAATAAATATTTTCATTAGGCGGACTATTTTCCAGCTGCGTTGCTTTTCTTCTAAAACTTCCATAAGACATATTGCACAGCTTGGCTGCCTCGCGACAAGTAATTTCTCCATTTTGCCAACGCCCCTGTACCTCCTCAAAATTTTCTGGCAATGGCTTTTGCGGTCTGCCAAAACGCACCCCTTTCCTTTTTGCAGCGGCAATGCCTTCTGCCTGTCTTTGCCGAATATTCTCTCTTTCATTCTGCGCAACAAACGAAAGCACCTGCAAAACCAAATCCGCAATAAACGTTCCCAATAAATCCTTGCTTCTCCTAGTATCCAAAAGCGGCATATCAATTACACATATGTCTACACCTTTCATTTTTGTCAACAAACGCCACTGTTCCTGCACTTCTTCGTAATTTCTTCCTAAACGGTCGATACTTTTGATATACAGCAAATCTCCTGCTTTAAGCTTCTTCATCAAACGTTGATACTGCTTTCGTGCAAAACTTTTCCCACTTTGCTTATCAACATAAATTGCTTCCTTAACAACGCCTACTGCATTTAACGCCAATACTTGCCTGTCTTCATTTTGGTCAACACTAGATACACGCACATAGCCATAAACTTTGCCCATTGTTCAACCCCCTAAAATTATTCTCTACTCTATTACTCACTTTTTTAGGGGCAAAATTAAACCAAACGCCTCATGAAATTTTTGTGAAATGCTTTTGGGGATCTTTTTCACTTATATCCTTTTAAATTTACCAATAAAAAAAGACTGTTTAGCCAGCGTTAATGCTAGTTAAACAGTCTTTTCTCTTTACGTCTAAATAACCTTTTACAATCTTTTTATTTGTCACCATAGTGACTGCCACATTCTGCAATTATGATAATATCCCCTTCTACCTTGAACACTATTCTATTCTTCTTGTCTATATGGACGCTATAATAGCCAGCATAATTTCCTTTGAGCGGCTCAAGTTTACCAGAGCAATTATACCCATTGCGCGCAATATCTTTAAGCAGGTTATTTATTTTTTTGAGTGTCTTCTTGTCGCGTTCCTGCCACGAAAGATAATCTTCCCATGCACCATCGTGCCACGTTTTAGGCAATTTATTCCACCTCTATCAATTCATGCTGCGATATATTACGGCCATGTTCAATATCATCTATACGCTGCTCCAACATTGACATATGCTCATCACTATAAAACGGATCTGCAGAAATTTCAAATGGTATGCGTTGCTCTCGTGTCACTTTTGTTGCAAACAACGTAAATGCCGCGCTCATACTCAACCCCATATTTTTACAAGTATCTTCCATACGTTTTTTCAAACCTGCATCAACGCGAAAGCTAATTACTGCCTGTGCCATACTAGCACCTCCCTCCTTCACTAAGCTTATTGTATCACATTGTATATACAATTGCAACCATCTATTGTTTTGCCAAAAATTTATCACAAAAAACTCCTAAAGCAGACTTCTACTCGTCTACTTTAGGAGTTTTATATTTGAATCAACTATTTTTTATTTTCAGCCGTTATAGCCGTGCGGATGGCCCTTATGCCATTTCCACGCTGTGCTGATAACCTCGTCTACCGTACTATGCTCCGGCACCCAGCCAAGCTCCTCGCGGATTTTGGCAGAAGAAGCAATAAGCACTGCCGGGTCACCTGCGCGACGCTCCTCCTCCACAACGGGGAAGTCCACACCAGTAACCTTTTTCGCGCTGGCAATCATCTCGCGCACGCTGAAGCCGTTCTCGCTGCCCAGATTATAGACGCGGCTTGTTCCACCGCTCAAAAGGTGCTTGAGCGCCAGCACATGTGCCTTCGCCAAATCGCAGACATGGATATAGTCGCGTACACAGGTTCCGTCCGCCGTCGGATAATCCGTACCAAAAATAGACACCTGCTTGCGTACACCCTGCGCTGTTTTTAAAATCAGCGGAATCAGATGGCTTTCAGGGCTATGGTCCTCGCCAATATCGCGCGTCGGCGAAGCACCTGCGGCATTGAAATAACGCAAAGCCACATAGCGCATATCATAGGCATGGTCATAATCTGCCAGCATGCCTTCAATCGCCAGCTTCGTGCGGCCATAAACGTTCGTCGGGCACAGACGGCTGGACTCCAGAATAGGCACCTGCTCCGGCTCGCCGTAAACCGCAGCGGTAGAAGAGAACACTATACGGTCTACGCCAGCGCCACGCATAGCCTCCAAAAGATGCAGGCTGCCCTCTACGTTGTTGAAATAATACTTCGACGGATTTTCCATCGACTCGCCCACTAAGCTGCTGGCTGCAAAATGAATTACAGCGTCGATTTTGAACTGCTCCATAATGTGCTTGGCAAAGCGTACATCATGAATATCGCCCTCGATGAGCTGCACGTCATCAGGCACAGCCGCCTCATGGCCAGTAGAAAAATTATCATAAACTATCGGCGTGAAGCCGCTCTTTTGCAGCTCCTCCACCACGTGCGAGCCAATATAGCCCGCACCGCCGGTTACAAGAATATTCATCGCTTATTTGCTCTCCTTAGCTACAATGCCTTCCAGATATTGCAGGAATTTGTCGTGCAGGTCTGGACGCTTGAGCGCCATCTCCACAGTAGCCTCCAAAAATCCCTGCTTGTCGCCCACATCATAGCGGCGGCCCTCAAAGTTATAGGCATACATCGTCTGCTCCTTCGCCAAAACCTTCAGCGCATCGGTCAGCTGGATTTCATCACCGCGGCCAGGCTTCGTTTCTTCCAGAATTGGGAAGATTTCCGGCGTAATAACATAGCGGCCCAAAACAGCCAGACGGCTCGGTGCTTCCTCTACTGCCGGTTTTTCCACCATATCCTGTACGGTGAAGGTGCGTGCATCACCAGTCGGCTCGCTGGCAACGATGCCGTAAGCAGAAACCTTCTCCTGCGGCACCTCCTGCACACCGAGTACGCTCGCACCGGTCTTGTCATAAACATCAATCAGCTGCTGCAAAGCAGGCTTTTCGCTGTCCACAACATCATCGCCCAAAAGCACAGCAAACGGCTCCTCGCCTACAAACTGCTTAGCGCAGAGAATAGCATGACCAAGTCCGCGCGGCTCCTTCTGGCGGATGTAGTGAATGCGCACGTCAGAAATTTTGCGTACCATCTCCAGCTCCTTGAGCTTGCCATGCTCCTCAAGGTTCAGCTCCAGCTCAATGCTGCGGTCAAAATGGTCCTCAATCGCACGCTTGCTGCGGCCGGTGATAATCAAAATATCCTCAATGCCGGCATGCAAGGCCTCTTCAATGATATATTGGATGGTCGGTTTATCAACAATCGGCAGCATCTCCTTCGGAGTTGCTTTCGTTGCAGGCAGGAAGCGAGTGCCCAGGCCTGCTGCCGGAATAACTGCTTTACGTACAGGTTTAAACATAATTCTATCTCCTTTACTTTACTCAACAAGCACTCCCGTTTAAGCAGAGGAATGCCTTTTTTATCGCTTAAGCCTCTTCGCCGCCGATAACTGCTAACAGCTCAGCAGTTTTTGCAGCCAAAAGCTCTTTATCGCCCTTCGTCTCGACATTCAGACGCATAACAGGCTCGGTATTGGATACGCGCACATTGAAGCGCCAGGTGTCATAAGCAACGCTGAGCCCGTCCAGATGGTCCTGCTCGCCGTCAGCATATTTTTTGCCCAGCTCTGCCAGCACGGCTGCGGAATCAGCAACCTTGCGGTTAATCTCGCCGCTGCACGGATACATATCCACGCGCTCGCCCACCAGCTCAGACAGCTTCTTGCCTGTGCGGCACATCAGCTCCGTCACGAGCAGCCAGGGAATCATGCCGCTGTCGCAGCAGGAGAAGTCGCGGAAATAATGATGCGCGCTCATCTCGCCGCCATAAAGAACATTGTTGTTGCGCATGCATTCCTTCATGAAGGCATGGCCGCTCTTGCAGCGTACAGGCACACCGCCGTCACGCTCCAAAATAGCCTCCGTGTTCCAGGTCAGGCGCGGGTCAAACATAATCTTCGCGCCCGGCTCCTTATGCAGGAAGACCTCTGCCAGCAGGCCAACGATATAATAGCCTTCGATAAAATCTGCCTTCTCGTCAAAGAGGAAGCAGCGGTCAAAGTCGCCGTCCCAGGCAATACCCAGGTCAGCGCCGCTTTCGCGGACAACCTTCGCCGTAGCCTCGCGGTTCGGCATCAGCAGCGGATTCGGTACACCGTTGGGGAAGGTGCCGTCCGGAGTTTCGTTCAGCGTAATAAATTCAAACGGCAGATGCTTAGCCAGCTCCTTGAGCACAGGACCGGCGCCGCCATTGCCGGGGTTAGCAACGATTTTCATCGGCTTGAGCACGCTTGTATCAACATAGGTCAAAAGATGCTCGATATATGCAGGCATGATGTCCACCTGCTCCAGTGCGCCCAAGGTCTTGCCGCTGACCAGCTGATGCTTGAAATCGCCGGAAGCAGCAACCATTTCGCCAATCTCCTTCAAGCCTGTATCGCTGGAAATAGGACGCGCATCACGGCGCACCAGCTTCATGCCGTTATATTCCTTCGGATTGTGGCTGGCAGTTACCATAATACCGCCATCAGCCTTCAGATGAGCAGTAGCAAAATAAATCATCTCGGTACCGCATTGACCGATATCTATAACCTTTGTGCCGCCATGACGCAGACCCTCAGTCAGCGCATCAACCAGCGCACGGCCGCTCAGGCGGATATCATGACCGACAACAACAGTCTCTGCTGCAAACATTGCCGAAAAAATACGGCCCATGCGATAAGCCATCTCTTCGTTAACCTCGGTGGGGTACACACCGCGTACATCGTAAGCCTTAAAAGCCTTGTTTGTTACTTCCATTGTTACTTCTCCTTTATTTTGAAATCTTTATCAAAAATACATTGTTAGCAAATCAATATATATTATTCGTCACCGCAAAAAAAAATCCTGCCTGAAAAGCTCCGGCAGGATAAATTTCTCTTTTAATATATTATAATTTGTCGCCGCTCTGACGGATAACCTCCTCCGCCGCCTCGCCCAGATACCAGCGGATAACCGAGAAGAACGGCAGGCTCACGCCCCGATAATCAGGCACCAGCCAATTAGACGCAAGCACTGGCAGAATATCCTCCAGCGCCTCTCCCTGGCCCACGGCCCAGCTGATTTCGTCCTCCAGCTTGTGAATAACCTCCAGCCGCATACGCATCAGCCGCGGCGCATTAAGATTCAGCTCACGGATAGTGCTTTTCGCCCGCGCCTGCAAATGCTTGGGGCAGCTGTCCTCGTCAACATACATCCGGCCGCTGTGCTCAGCATAACGAAAGATGCGCACCTTGCCGGGAATTTTGAGCGGATTGAGGATATATCGCGTTATCTCCTTGCCGCCCTTCGGCACATCGCAGCTGCGGTCGCGCTTCTGCGAGGAATAGCGATACTCCGCATCAGGCACATAGGGCTGGCTGCCGCCGTGGCACACACCCAAGAGATTGCGCCAGTCAAGATGATAATTATGCCCATGCTCCAGCGTCGCATTCTTAGGGAAAAAATGCTCCACGCGGAAATCATCGACCTCGCCCTCCTCATGCGCCAGCTTGATGCTTATCTCGCAATAAGCACAAAGGCCGTGCTGGTCGTGCAGAATCTCCTGCTTGACCTCCTTATAGCCAAAGCGGCAGCGACGGCGGAAGTGCTCCCACGTTTCCTCGGGAAAGCGCAGGCGGTACTTGCGCAAAGCCTCCGGCTCCAGCTTGCTTTTGTAAACCCTTTTCATGAGCGCCTCCTGCGGAACTCGCGCATACGGATATCCATATCCGCACGGACGAGTGCAGGCTCACGTCCACGCGCCCAATCATCAAGACGCTTGCGCAGCGCCAGCGCCTCCTCTGTATCCCATTTATCCTCGCTGACCAGCTCCAGATACTGCTTCAAATCCTGCACCACCGGCAAACACTGCGGTCTGGGGTCAACGTGCTGAATCTCCTGCAAAATACGCGTGCTGTCCGCACCCAGCGAAAAGTCTACGCGGCGCACGCCCTCGAACTGCTTGCCCCAGCTCAGCACGCGAATGCTCGTCGCCGGCACGCTGCTCAAAACCTGCGGACTATGCGTCGTCACAATAAACTGCACCTTCGGAAAGGCCTTCTGCAAATCAAGCAGCACCGTCTGCTGCCACAGAGGATGCAAATGCATATCAATCTCGTCAATCAGCACCAGTCCCGGCGTCTCCAGCACCGCGCGCTCGCCAAGCTGCGGATTCAGACGCACCATGCGGTAGGCAAGGTCGGCCACCATACTGATAACGCTGCGGAAGCCGTCGCTCAAATCGTCCACTATCATCTCGCCCGTCAGCGGATGGCTCACCACGAAGCATTTGAGCTTAAAATTATAATATAAATCATGCAGGCCCGTGCTTTCCAGACAAATATCCACGGCCTTCTGAATCGCCTCTTTAATCAGCAGGTTGCGCTGCAAAGCCGCGCTCTGCTGCACCTCCTCCAGCGCCGCCTTCGTCACACGCTCAAACCAAGTACCAAAGCTGTTATAGGACGACGATGGCTCCAGACATTCCTCATAGCCAACCGTGCGCTCAGTAAGCGAACGCTCAAAATCTTTCAGCAGGCTGCTGTCCACCCAGATGCGCTGCGTACCATAATAGGCCAAAGCAGGCAGCAGCGTCTGCTCATGAGCCTCGCACTGCTGCTGAAACGTCTTGCCTATCGCCCTCAGCTCTGCATCATTATCCTCAGGAACATTGTTCTCCAGCAAGCGTCGCGTGCAGGAAAGCGGCTTGCCGAATGCCTCGCCCTCCAGAGTCACCTCCGTCGGGTAGCGGCTCTCCATGCTTTCAATATGCTGCGTCTGCTCATTATAAACAGGCGTCCTCCGCACATCCTTCGGCAAAAGAGTGCGTCCCTTGATGTCGAACGCGCGCAGATATGGCTCCAGTGCAATCGCAATTGCATCAAAAATAGCCGTCTTGCCCTTGCCGTTCTCCCCCACAATAACCGTCAGCTCAGGGTCAAAATCAATATCCAGCTCGTCATAGCAACGAAAATTTTTCAGCTTCAATCTTTTGGCCTGCATATAGCTCCCTCCGCTTCTGTATCTTTATTTACATTATACCAGTGCAGGCAGAAAAAAAAAGCTTTTTTGCCAAAAAGGTTAGAAAACATTTTTCAAGAAGTGTATAATATACAATTATTAACACTTTAGTCAAAAAGGAAGAAGCCTATGAATATTTTTGCTCTGCTCATTATCGCCATGGCGATTATTATCCTGATGCTGCGGCGGCACATTCCTATCGGCCCCTGTATGCTGACAGGCGGACTTTTTATCTGGCTCATGAAAACGCCGGAGCTGCATTACCTAACGCAGGCCTTCACCGAAACGCTGAGCCTCCCGCGCACCTATGACATAATTTTTGCACTCTACTTTGTCATGTGCCTCGAAATCGAGCTGCGCACCAGCGGTGCGCTCGCCGGCATGGTTCATGCGCTGCAAAAAATTTTTTCCAGCAACCGCGTCACGCTGGCTGTTATGCCTGCATTTCTCGGCCTGCTGCCATCGCTTGGCGGTGCACGTTTCTCGGCGCCGATTGTAGAGGAAGCAAGCAAGGGGCTGGGACTCACCAGCGACCATCAGGCGGCCATCAATTTCTGGTTCCGCCATATCTTTGAATTTTCCAGCCCGATTATTCCGGGTATGATTATGGCGTGCAACATCGCCGGTGTAGCCTACAGCGAATTTATCATGCACCTGTGCTGGCTCACCGCGCTCATGTTCAGCGTCGGCTGGGTCGTGCTCATCCGTCCGATAAAAGCCGACAGCATTAAGGAAAACGCAGGCTCGCAAGCTGCTGACGAACAGGGCTGGCAGGATTTATGGCTGTCGCTGTCGCCTGTTGTGCTCACCTTCGTGCTCGTTGTTTTCTTCAACATGAACGCCTCCGTCGGCATGGGCGTGGTCACTGCCGGACTGTTCCTCGTGCTGCACTTCTCTAAGCGTGAGGTCAGCCTTAAAGATGTCGTAGTCGGTGCCATTGATATGAAAATGTTCTTCAATGTACTCTGCATCCTCTACTTTATCCAGATACTCACAGTCACACAGGTGCTGCAGGAAATCGTCACTGCCTTCCAAAGCTCGCCGCTGCCTGTGCCGGTCATCATCGCCTGCGTCAGCTTCATCATCGGCGTGCTCACCGGTATGTCGCAGGGACATGTCGCCATCATCATGCCGATTATCGCCGCTATGCAGACCGGCAGCCTGAATCTTGCCGGTGTCGCTATGGCCTTCGGCGTTGCCGGACAGATGCTTACGCCGACGCATATGTGCCTTGTCGTCACGGTTGACTACTTCAAAGCAAACTTCTTCAAAACGCTGAAGCCTGTGCTTATAGGCGAGGTTATGCTGCTGACGATTTTTTCCGTATATACCTACTTCACGTGGTAAAATTAAAAATATAAAAACCGAGGTACTGCACATCATTATGTGTGCAATATCTCGGTTTTTTGCTTTAATACCACTTGCTCTCCACGCGCACCCAGCCCTCAGCCTTCGTCTTCGGGCTGCGCACATTCAGCCAGCGCCCTTCGTCCACAGGCAGCAGCGCCGACTTGTCCGCCTCGAGCTTCGCCTTCTCGCCCTGCAGCGTTTCAACCTCCAGCACGCAGGGAGTATTCGCCTTATCCAAACGCGCCTCAGCGACCTTATACACGCCGCCCTGATGCAGCTTATACTTAAGCTTATCCTCTCCGTCTAAAAGCAGCTCCTTTTTCAGCTTCACAGCTGTCGGCTTCGTAAATTCCACCCTGCCGATAACCTCGAGCTGCTGCCCTAAAACAAAGCTGTCCGTACATACTGCTGCCGTCACGCTCGGCTGCGCATAAAAGCTGTCACCGTTTTTTACAGTATACGTTCTGTCCTTAGGCCCAAAAACCTGCATGCCGACCGCAAAGCCTACTGCAAGGCAAAGCAGCACCAACACAATATTTATCAGCTTATTTTTCATTCTGCCCACCTCACATCAGCTTGCTGTCCGAAACATCATTATATTTTACATAACCCGGCTTGCCGTTCAGCTCTACCTGCTTCCATTGGCCGACGTATGGCAGCTGCAGAAGCTCTGTAGCAAAGTCCAGCTCATACTCCTTGCCATCAACGACGACTCTGCCAACCGTTTCGCCACGGCCATCGTCCTCACGCACAATGCGCACCTGCGTTCCTGCGGGAATCACATGCTTTTGGAAAATATAGCGGCGAAACTTCAGCTGCTGCTTCACAAGCGCCAGACTATCATCCTTATCCTGACTATTCACCGTATCAATATAATCAACCTTCACGCCCTGCGACAAATACTCGATAATCTTGCCGTTCAAGCCGGACGGCGTATTATATAAAGCTACCTTGTCATGCAGCGCCACGCACTGCAAACGTCCTGCCTCAGCCTTTGTATACTGCAAGCCCTCCGTCAGCTGCGCCACATTATACTGCCGCTCTGCCGTCGCCGTAGCTCTGCTGTAAATTGCTCCGGCAGCAACGCCGACGAGCAATGCTACCAAGAAAAGTAAAATTGTTTTGTCGAAGATATTTTTCAGCATAAGCAAATTCTCCTTTACAAAAATCTTGCAGACCTTCTACCTACATTGTCCCATATTCAGCATTTTTTAGCAAGCAAAAAGGCTGAAGCCAAAGCTCCAGCCTTCTAGACAAAATAAAAAACCTAAGCCGAAGCTTAGATTGAATTTTTGGTGCGGTAGAGAGGATTTGAACCTCCACGGGGTCTCCCCCACTAGCTCCTGAGGCTAGCGCGTCTGCCGTTCCGCCACTACCGCATTTTTTAGTTGTTTGTTACTGCATCAGCAACGAATATAATTATAAGGCATCATCGTTTTTTTGTCAAGCACTTTTTACAGGTTTTTTATTTTTTTCAGAACCCTGAGCATCAGCCGTTTTGACCAATGCTCTCGTCTGAAATCACTCGCTCCTGCTGTTCAGCCTATCCTTATACAGCAGATAATATTTGTCGCGGTCATGCAGCACCTTCGCTACATATTCACGCGTATCAGGAAAAGGAATGGCCTGCACATCATTAAAATCATATGTCCAGTTATTTTCCTGCATCCACTCATGCGTCTGCCCGCGTCCTGCATTATAAGCAACCATCACCAGCGTCATGTTCTGCTGAAACTCATGCTCCAGCTCGCCCACATACCAGCAGCCCATGCGGATATTAGTCTTGGTGGTATACAAATCGCTGTCCTGATAATTTTTAAGCCCCATCTGCTCGGCAATCCAGCGCCCCGTATCCGGCATAATCTGCATCAGTCCGACTGCACCCACGCCTGACACGGCCTTATGCTTAAAATTGCTCTCGTTCTTGATAATCGCCGCCACCAAGAAGGGGTCAACATTATTCTTTTGGCTGTAGGTGATGATATCCTGCTGATAATCCCACATATAGACGAAGCGCATCTGCACCGCATCGCTGCTCCAGACCTTCCAGCCGCCAAAGCAAAGCAGGCAGAACGCCGCCAGTAGCACCAGCACGCGCCGCAGACGGCTCTTCGCGCTGCGCCGCCTACGCCTTCTCGCCACAGCCATCACCTGCGAGCTGCGCCAGCTCTTTATGCACCGCTGCCAGCGTTTCCTCCAGCGTACCGCTGTTGTCAAGCACTATATCAGCATATTTTTTCTTCTCTGCCAGCGACATCTGAGCAGCGATGCGTGCCTCCACCTCGTCTGCTGTCATGCCGCTGCGCAGCATAGCGCGTTCAATCTGCTGCTTACGGCTCACAGCCACCAGCCACACGCTGTCGACCAGCTTATGCCAGCCGCATTCAATCAAAAGCGGCACATCGAGCACCGCCAGCTGCTTCTCTGCGCTGCGGTTCTCCTGCATAAACTGCTCTGCACGCGCCCAAACTATTTTATGGATAATTGCTTCAATTGTCTTGAGCGCTTCCTTATCGTGAAAAACGCGCTCTGCCACCTTCGCACGGTTCAGCTCGCCCTCGTCAGTCAGATATTCGCTGCCCAAAGCTTCTATCACCTGCGCCAATCCTTCGCTGCCCTTCGCCACAGCCAGCTTAGCCTCAGCGTCTGCATCAAAAATCGGCAGCCCCAGTCGGCGCAGCTCAGCGGACACCGTACTCTTGCCGGAAGCAATACCACCTGTTAAACCAATTGTTATCATGAAATTCTACTCCTATTTCTGGCAATTTTCGCAATAAACACTGCCTCTGCCGCCAATCTTCATCTGCACCAGCGTGCGCCCGCATTTTTTACACGGCTGGCCTGCGCGGCTATATACCAGAAGATGATTCTGATTATCGCCCTTGTTACCCTCGCCGTCCTTATAATCGCGGAAGGTTGTACCGTGATTTTTGATGCCCTGCGCGATAACAGCATTCACCGCCTCGCACAAGCGCACCAGCTCCTCGCTGCTCAGACTGTTGGCCGCACGCATCGGCAAAATACCTGCCAGCGCCAGACATTCATCAGCATAAATATTGCCTAAGCCAGCAATAATGTGCTGGTCAAGAATAAACGTTTTTATCGCCTTGCGGCTCTTCTGCGCCAACGGCGTCAGATACTCTGCATTAAAGCCTGCGCTCAAAGGCTCAGGCCCCAGCGTTTCGTAACCCTCAATATAGGTATCATGCTGCGTCACCAGATACAGCGTACCAAAGGTGCGGATATCCGTGAACCACATCGTTACGCCGTCGCTGAGCGTAAATTTAATTTTGGCATAGCTCGGCGCAAGCGCCTCCGCCTTCTGCGCAATCAAAGCACCCGTCATCCGCAGATGCACAATCAGCTGCTGCTCCGGCGCCGTCTCCAGCACCAGATACTTGCCCCTGCGCCCCACGCGGCGAATCGTTTTGCCAACCAGCCCCTCCACAAACTTCTCCGGGCTGGGATATTTAATCAGGCGGTCCAGCATAACCTCCACCGCCAAAATCTTCTTTCCCTCTATATGCGGAGCAAGCGTTTTGCGTACTTGCTCGACCTCCGGCATTTCCGGCATTGGTATTCCTTCTTTCTGAACGCTATTTATATATTACTTTACTTCGTCTCTGCCCAATTCTTGCCAAAATTTACATCAGCAAGCAGCGGAATCTCCAGACTTGCAGCAGCCTGCATCGTCGCGCGCACCAGCTCTGCCACGCGCTCCCGCTCATCCTCTGTAACCTCCAGCACCAGCTCATCGTGTACCTGCAGCAGAATTCTGCTCTTGCAGCCTGCCTGCTCCAATGCACGCTCCACGTCAATCATAGCCTTCTTCATGATATCCGCAGCAGTACCCTGAATCGGCGTATTGATAGCAGTACGCTCAGCAAAGCTGCGCAGATTGAAGTTGCTGTGACGGATATCCGGCAGATAGCGGCGGCGGCCCATAAGCGTGCTCACATAGCCCTGCTCACGCGCCTTCGCCACAATATCCTCCATATATTTTTTTACGCCCGTATAACGCGCAAAATAGCTCTCGATATAGCCTGCGGCCTCCTTGCGGCCTACGTCCAGCTGCTTAGCCAAGCCAAAGTCGCTGATACCGTACACAATGCCGAAGTTGACAGCCTTCGCCCTGCTACGCATCTCATGCGTTACCTCAGCCAGCGGCACACCGAAGACCTCGGCAGCGGTGCGGGCGTGGATATCCTGCCCATGACGAAACGCATCTAAAAGCAGCTCGTCATGCGCAATGCAGGCCAGAATACGCAGCTCCACCTGCGAATAATCGCAGCTCATAAGATAATCATAGCCTGCGCCCGGAACGAAAATGCGGCGAATCTGTTTGCCCTCATCCGTGCGCGTCGGGATATTCTGCAGATTCGGGTCAGTGCTAGACAAGCGTCCTGTAACCGTAACCGTCTGCTGGAAATGCGTATGGATACGTCCCGTCTTGGCATTAACAAGCGGCTTCAAGCCGTCCAGATATGTGCTCTGCAGCTTGGCCAGCTTGCGATGCTCCAAAATGGTCGCAATCAGCGGATGCTTGCCCTCGAGAGCCTCCAAAACCTTGGCATCTGTCGAATAGCCTGTTTTCGTCTTTTTGATAACCGGCAGCTGCAAACGCTCGAAAAGAATAATACCCAGCTGCTTGGGCGACTTAAGGTTGAACTCCTCGCCAGCCTGCTCCATCGCCTGCTTTTCCAGCTGCGCAATCCGCGCCGTCATATCCTCATTAAGCTGTGCCAAAAGCTCCATATCCGGCGTAATGCCGCTAAGCTCCATCCTTGCCAGCACAGGTGCCAGCGGCAGCTCCAGCTCCTCATACAGAGCAAGCTGCTCATATTCCTTAAGCTGCTCGCGCAGCTGCACAGCCAGAAGTGCAATATTTTCGCAATCCGTCGGCAGCATGCTTGCCAAATAACGCTTGCTTAAATCTGCTAAAGCGTAGCTGTTATGCCCCGGGTCAGCAAGATAAGCCGCCAGTGCCACATCATCCACAACGCCCTGCGCCTGCACTTTGCGGCACAGACAGCACTTGTACAACTCCTTGCTGTCCACCGTCAGCTTTTTGCAATCAGCATCTGCCAGCCATGCATCAAATTTATCCCAACAGCTGCTGAAGCTGTCTAAAATATAAACCTTGCCCTCTAAAAGCAGCTCTGCCCTGCTGAAATACAGCTCTGGCAGCTGACCGCTCACAGTCACGGCGACAGGCACAGCCTCCCTGCAAGCCTTCAGCGCTGCAAAAAGCTGCGCTGCCTGTGCAGGCAGCGTTACATGCTCCGTCGGCGCGCTCTCCTGTTCGACAGTCTCACCAAACAAATCAAAGCTGTGCTGCGCTCCGCCCAGCACAGACGCAAAACGGTCATACATATTGCGGAATTCCAAATCCTGCAGCAGCGTGCGTGCCTCCTCACGCAGAGGAGCAAGAGCATACTTTTCTATATCCGTATCCACAGGCGCCTCCGTGCAGATGGTCGCCAGCTTCTTCGACAGCAGCGCAGACTCTTTGTTATCTGCCAGCTTCGCCTTCAGCGCTTTGCCGGAAACCTTGTCGATATTCTCCAGCACCGTCTCCACGTCGCCATATTCCTTAATCAGCTTGAGCGCAGTCTTCGGCCCTACGCCCGGCACGCCGGGAATATTATCCGAGGCATCGCCCATCAGACCCTTCAGCTCAATAAGCTGTTTCGGCACCAAGCCTTCATAATTTGCGGCAAACTCGGCCTCGTCAAAAATCTGGATATCACTGATGCCGCGCTTCGTATAATAAACCTTCGTGCGCGTATCCACAAGCTGCAGCTCGTCGCGGTCGCCCGTAACGATGATAACCTCCACATCCTCAGGCGCATGCACAGCAAAGGTGCCGATGATGTCGTCTGCCTCGTAGTTATCAAGCTCCAGAGTCGGAATGCCCATCGTGCCCAGCACCTTCATCGCCAGCGGAAACTGCTCGCTCAGCTCGCTCGGCGTCGGCTTACGCTGCCCCTTGTAATCTGCGTACAGCTCTGTACGGAAGGTTTTGCGTGATTTATCAAAAGCAACAGCCATATATGCCGGCTGCAAATCGCCCAAAAGCTTGAGCAGCATATTGCATAAGCCATACACAGCACCAGTATGCAGTCCCTGCTTCGTCATCAGCGGCGGCAAAGCAAAAAACGCACGATGAATCAGGCTGCTGCCATCTATTACTAAAAACTTATCTGCCATAATCTCTCCTTCTCTGCACCACAAGGCACAGACTTTTCATGATATAGTTATTATAACATAGCCGCGCAAGAAAATATGTAGATAATTTGCAAGAAAAAAGCAGAGCACGCGGCTCTGCTTGTAAAAACGATATTTATTTTTTCTCTGCTGCTTCCTTCTTCTGCGGCAGCATTACGCTGAAATCATCCAGCAGCGGTTTTTCGCCGTTCAGCTTAAAGAGATATACAAAGCGTGCAGCGGGAATTTTTTCTGCTGCAACCTGATACAGCAGCACATCAGCATTTTTATGCTTTTCCACTACGATTAACTGGTTCGTATTCATCTTACCAAAATCATTAGCCAAGGTGTTTTGGAAATTGGTGTATGCCTTCTCGTCCCAATTCTTTTGCATCTCCGGAGTCATAAGTGCGCTGACAGCCTTATAATTGCCTGCCGTCAGGAACTTCGCAGCCAAAGCTTCCTCTGCGTCCAGCACCTTGCCGTTAGATGCGCTGCATACAGCGCTGAAGGCCAGCATCATAACCATAGTAACTAACATCAATATCTTTTTCATGGAATAATCCTCCTCTATCACCAGATATTTATCATTATAGACTCTTCCACACCCAAGCGCAAGCACCAGCAGCAAAACTTTACTAAAAGGCTACACATTATAAAAGAAGCTGTCACAATCTGCGACAGCTTCTCCATTTTGAAAATTATTTTTTCAGTCCGTTAATAATACGTTCCATAGCTTCAATGGTATTTTCGCGGCTGCCGAAAGCAGTCAGACGGAAAAATCCTTCGCCCATTTTGCCGAAGCCAGCGCCCGGAGTGCCTACAACCTGCAGTTTTTCCAGCAGGAAGTCAAAGAACTCCCAAGAGCTCATGCCGTTCGGGCATTGCAGCCAGATGTACGGAGAATGTACGCCGCCAAAATATTTAATGCCAACCTTATCAAAGCCAGCCATCATGATACGAGCGTTCTCCTGATAGTAAGCAATGCTTTCACGGCATTGTTTAATGCCTTCTTCGCTGAACACAGCCTCAGCACCACGTTGGATGATGTACGGAACACCGTTGAACTTCGTGGTCTGACGACGCAGCCACATTTTGTTCAGCTCCATCTCCTTGCCGCCTTCGGTTTTGCGAACCAGTGCGTGCGGAACAACGGTATAGCCGCAGCGGGTACCGGTAAAGCCAGCAGTTTTAGACAGGGAGCACAGCTCGATAGCGCATTTCTTAGCATCCTCGATAACAAAAATGCTGCGCGGAATTGCCGGGTCAGTTACATATGCTTCATAAGCAGCGTCATACAGAATAACTGCATCATTTTTCAGTGCATAAGCAACCCATTCCTCCAGCTGCTCTTTAGTATAAGCAGAGCCGGTCGGGTTGTTCGGAGAGCACAGATAAATTACGTCAGCCTTCACATTTTCGTCCGGCATCGGCAGGAAATCATTTTCCGGCTTGCCTTCCATATAAATAATGTGACGGCCGCACATGATGTTGGTATCCAGATATACAGGATATACCGGGTCAGGAATCAGGATAGTGTTGGCGTTGCTGAAAATATCGGTGATATTAGCGCAATCGCTCTTTGCGCCGTCGCTGATGAAAATTTCATCGCTTGCCAGCGTAACGCCGAAGGAAGCATAATATTTTACCAGTGCTTCATGCAGGAAGTCATAGCCCTGCTCCGGACCATAGCCACGGAAGGTAGCCTGTACGCCCATTTCTGCTACAGCCTTCTCCATTGCGTCAACAACGCATTTTGCCAGCGGCAGCGTAACGTCGCCAATGCCAAGACGGATAATCTTTTTGTCTGGATGTGCCTCAGCGTAAGCGCTTACCTTGTGCGCAATGTCAGCAAAAAGAAAGCTTTCTTTTAAGTTGCAATAATTTTCGTTTACAAATGCCATTTAGAAACCCCCATAATTAAAATCATTTTAAATTTATAGCAAACGCTCGAAAAATTACTAGCTGCAAGCCTTTGGACTGCCCGCAGCTAGTAATTCAAGCAATTTGTTTACTCGTTAATAACGCTTTCAGGAATATCAATCACGCCGTCAAATACTGCGACAGCATTGCCCTCTAAGGTTACATGATCATTCAGCTCATGCGTAACCTTGAGCAGACCGCCCTTGCAATGTACATTCAGCGGTTCACCCTGCTTGCCTGCTTTATTCAGCATAATGCAGGCAACAGCAACAGCGCTCGCACCAGTGCCACAAGCCCAGGTCTCGCCGCTGCCACGCTCCCAAACGCGGAACTTAACCGTATTTTTGTCCAGAACCTGTACAAACTCGGTATTTACGCCCTCAGGAAACAGCTTATGATGCTCAAATTGCGGTCCCAGCTCCTCCAGCTTCAGGCTGTCCACATCATCCACAAAGGTAACGAAATGCGGATTGCCCATAGAAATCGCCGTGCCGTTATAGAAAACCTTTTCCTTGGTTACATCATCATGATTATCATTCAGAACAATTGCCTGGTCGACAAAAATATAATGGTCGCAGCTCATCGGAATCTCGGTCGCACGGAAAATAGGCTTGCCCATATCCACCTTCGCGCCGACAACCTCACCATTTTCAACAACCATCTCAATTTCCTTAACACCAGAAAGAGTTTCCAGCGTAATAGTAGTCTTGTCAGTCAAGCCCTTGTCATGCACAAACTTAGCTACGCAGCGCACGCCATTACCGCACATCTTGCCTTCGCTGCGGTCAGCATTGAACATACGCATTTTAAAATCAGCAACGTCAGACTTGCAGATGCAAATCAGGCCGTCACTGCCAATACCAAAGCGTCTATGGCTTACATATTCAGAAATAGCGCCCGGGTTCGGCAGCATTTCCTTGGTGCAGTCAACATAGACGTAATCATTGCCAGCACCATGCATTTTAGTAAATTCTATTTTCATGGTCCTTCCTCCTTTGGATGCTCTCTATTCATTATAACAAAAATAAAGCTAAATTCCAATAAGCTAAGCAGGAAAGTTAGCTTTAGCGCACAAAAAAGCTGGCACATTTCTGTACCAGCTAATTTTTCAGGAAAAAAGCAGGATTTTCACAGCTCAGGCTACAGTTCTGCGTACATAGCTGCGGATAACCAGCAGCGTAACAAACAGCAGCACCAGCGTAATCGGCAGAGCAATAAGCGCTGCAGAGCTTTCTGTGAAGTAAGCGATACCGCCGGCAATAAGATAACCGACAACGGATACGCTTGCTGCAGTCAGCGCATAAGGCAGCTGCGTGGATACGTGGTTGACGTGGTCAGAGTGTGCACCAGCTGAAGCCATAATCGTCGTATCACTGATAGGCGAGCAATGGTCGCCGCACACAGCGCCGCTCAGGCAGGAAGCGATAGAGATAACCAGCATCTCATAGGTATCGCCTGCACCAAAAACATTGCACACAACAGGAATAAGAATAGCAAAGGTGCCCCAGCTTGTACCAGTAGAGAACGCTAGGAACATTGCTACCATGAAGATAATCGCCGGCAGGAACATTTTCAGGATACCTGCGGAGCTTGCAACAACGTCATGCACGTAGAATTTTGCACCCAAAAGGCCAGTCATACCGGAAAGAGTCCACGCCATCGTCAGAATCATAATCGGCGCAACCATAGCTCTAAAACCTGCCGGAATGCAGTCTGTGAAATCCTTGAAGGTCATCACATTACGCACCATGTAGAAGCAGAAGGTGAAGAAGAAGGTCGCCATGCTGCCCAGCACCAGGCCTTTAGAAGCATTCGCGCCGGCAAAAGCATCTACAAAGCTTTCACCAGTGAAAAATCCGCCAGTATAAATCATGCCGACAATACAGCAGAAAATAAGCACCATAACTGGGAGAACAAGGTCGATAACAGCACCATTAGGCTTATCAGTATTGTCCTCATCATCACCATAGGGACGAGCAGCCGTAGTAAACAAATCGCCTTTTATTGCATTATCCTCATGTACCTTCATGCCGCCGAAATCAAATTTCAGCACTGTAATCAGCACCATCATCGCCAATGTACAGATAGCATAGAAGTTGTAAGGAATTGTCTGTAGGAACATGCTGAAGCCATTGATGTCAGAGCCTTTAGGCACAGATGAGGTAACAGCAGCAGCCCAGCTCGATACAGGTGCAATAATGCAGATAGGAGCAGCAGTTGCATCAATCAGATACGCCAGCTTTGCACGACTCACCTGATGTCTGTCCGTAACAGGACGCATAACAGAACCAACCGTCAAGCAGTTGAAATAATCATCGACAAAGATTAAAATACCCAGGGCAATAGTCGCCAGCTGCGCACCTACACGAGTCTTGATATTCTGAGATGCCCATTGGCCAAAAGCAGCACTGCCGCCAACCTTGTTCATCAAAGCAACCATAATGCCAAGAACTACAAGAAAGACGAGGATGCCAACACTCCAGCTATCAGCCAGCTTCATAATCATGCCGCCTTCTTCATTAAAGAGCATCGTGTTCAATGCCAGCTCCAGGTTTCCGTTAGCATAAAGCAGTGCGCCAATAGCAATACCAACGAAGAGAGAGGAATAAACCTCCTTCGTAATCAATGCCAAGGCAATAGCTACAACAGGCGGCAGCAAAGCGCCAATTGTAGAATAAACAGCCGGCTTATAGGTTGCCGGGTCAACAGTGTTTGGTGCTTGCATGCTGATAAAGGACAATACAGCTACAATAACCAAAACAACAGCCAAGAATAAATAGTTTGTTTTTCGCATATCACCACTCCATATTTAAGGTTTTAAAGTCTGAAAGGATTATATCATAATTAGGCAAATATGTCTATCTTATTCTGTCTTTTTACGCTAAAAGAAAAACAGCTCATGCATTGCATGAGCTGTTTTTCTAACCGGCAGCTATCTATC